>ERZ507003.12-NODE-12-length-207475-cov-9.032605_pt1 | contig 207475 bp, 177 predicted proteins | sample MGYA00513166_ERZ507003 | MGnify/ENA metagenome assembly ERZ507003
TTTCATCCACCATATCCATCAATTCAGGAATCAGCTCTGTCAGACGGATATAGCGCTGAACTTGATTTCTGCTTGAACCAGCCTGCTGAGCCAATATTTCATCGGCTCTCAACTTCGTCCCAACTTGGGACGAAGTTAAATCAACTCGCTCTCCCTGATGTTTCATGGCATCCAGCTTCATCTTGTAGGCAAATGCTCTTTCACTGGGGAGCAGACTTTCTCGTTGCAGGTTGCTGTCAACCATAATGATCGTGGCGGCATCATCATCCAAATTCCGAACAATGACCGGCATGGTCTCCTTTTCTGCCAGCTCACTGGCTCTGTGCCGCCTGTGTCCGGCTACCAGCTCATAACCGCCCTCCGGGTCCGGTCGAGCAATCGCCGGAACCAGAACGCCATACTGCTTGATACTGTCTGCGGTCTCCATCATGGCTTCGTCATCCTTGACTTTGAATGGATGCCCTTTGAACGGGTGCAGTTCCGACAGCGGGATTTCTACTACTTTTTCTCTCTGAGCATCGACACGGCTCTCCTCCGTAGAAAACAGATCATCTACCGATGCCAGTTCTACTTTTTTCGCGCTGCTTTTCAAGTTTCAACACCTCCTTCGTCAGATTTCGATACCCCTCTGCCACCTTACCGCCAGGGTCATGGACGAAAATGCTTTTTCCCTCTGCGCTAATTTCCTTTGCACGGACAGAGTGTGGAATCTCCGTTCCAAAGACTTTGATTTTACTTCCATAGGTGTCCCGCAGCAAAGCAGCAATCTCTTTGGCAAAGTTGGTGCGGTTATCCACCATCGTCAGCAGTATACCGTCAATCTGGAGCTTTGGATTGATCTGCCGTTTTACCTTGCTGACCGTAGATAAAAGCTGTTCCAGTCCTTTGGCGGGCAGATACTCTGCCTGAACGGGAATTATGATCCTGTTCGCAGCCGCCAGCGCATTGACCGTAAGCATCCCCAACGAGGGCTGACAGTCAATCAGGATATGGGAATATTGTCCCTTCAGTGTGTCCAGATATTGCCGTAAAACCGTTTCACGGCTCATGGCGTTTACCAGAGAAACCTCCATACCGGAAAGCTGAATATCCGCAGGCATCAGGTCAACGCCTTCTGCATGATGCAGAATACCTTCTCCGGGGCGTATAGGCTGATCCATCAGAATTTTGCCCATTGCATCCGACAGTGTAAATGGCAGCTTGTCCGGTTGCGGATTTCCCAAGCTGATTGTCAGACTTCCTTGTGGGTCCCCGTCGATCAGAAGCACTTTCTTTCCGGCCTGTGCCAGACCTATTCCCAAGTTCGCACAGGTTGTTGTTTTGCCAACGCCGCCTTTCTGGTTGGCGATGGCGATGATTTGCGTGTTCAAATAAACCTCCTCCTTCTACAAAAAATATCCCTATTCCGAAAAATAGGGATGAAAAAAGCCGCTTACTCAAATAAATGAATAAACGGCTATGTAAGAAATATTCGATTGTAAGTAAAGTTTTATATCACTGCAAAATAACGAAGTGCATCTTTGATTGCTTCTACCTTTTCTGGTGTCGGATGTTTCCTCGGCTGTTTCAATTCTTCTACCGCATTAGGAGCATCATACATCGGCAATCCCAAATTTCGCTTTACCTCTGCGATATATGCGGTATGTACCTTGAAGCCGTATTTCGCTTCTATGTACTCCTTAATCATTTTGTAGGTCACTTTTTCTTTGGGCTTATACGCTTCGGCTCTTTTAGCAATACTATCTACCGGAATCTTGCCCTCGCCCTCTCCAAACTCCACATCAATGTGGATATAACTGTCGGCTTTTTTGTGGGATAAAAGAACTACCGTCTCTACATGGCAAGTCATCGGAAACTGGTCCACGCCTCTTACCTTTTTCACCTCATACCCCAGCTCCTGAAGAATCTTCAGATCCCTTGCCAGTGTCGCAGAATCGCACGAGACATACACAATCCGATCCGGCTGCATATCGGCCATGGTGCGGAGCAGATTTTCCTCGCATCCTTTCCGCGGCGGATCGACTACAATCACATCGGCATGCGCATGTTCGCCTGGATGTTCTTTGGCATATTTTTCGTAATATTCCGGCAGTACTTCCTCGGATTTTCCGACAAAAAACTCTGCATTTTCGATTCCATTGATTTTCGCATTGTTTTTCGCATCTGCGATGGCCTCCGGCACGATCTCCACGCCGTAAACTTTTTTCGCCTTCTGCGCCAGAAAAAGTGAAATCGTTCCGATACCGCAGTACAGATCCCAGACAGTCTCTTCTCCGGTAAGACCAGCATATTCCAGCGCAAGGCTGTACAGTTTTTCTGTCTGCACGGGATTTACCTGATAGAAGGAAAGCGGAGAAATCTGGTATTTTACCTTTCCGATATAATCGGTAATAAATTCCTGTCCCCACAGACAGCGAATCTCTTTCCCCATGATAACATTGGTCCGCTCACGGTTTACGCTGAGTGTAATGCTCGTCATGCCTTCCAGTTCCGTCAGTGATTGGATGAGTTTTTTCTCTGCCGGCAGTTTCTTTCCGTTCACAACGAGACAGACCATGATTTCTTTCGTTGTAAATCCAAACCGGATCAGCACATGGCGCACCAGACCTTTGCCGGTCTCCTCCTGGTATGCCGAAACGCTGTTTTCTTCCATCCACGCGAGAATGCGGTTCAAAATCTCTTCGTTCTGCTCTACGCCAAGATAGCAGTTCCGGTTTTCCATGATCTGATGCGTTCTTCCCGCATAAAATCCGGTAATCAGTTTCCCGTTTTTATCCTGTCCGATCGGGAACTGTGCTTTGTTTCGATACCGGAACGGAGACTCCATCCCCACAATCGGCTCCATCGGAATTTCCGTCATCCCACCGATCCGCTGGAGGTTCTGGGCAATTTTCTTTTCTTTAAAGCGGAGCTGCTCTGCATAGTCAAGCATCTGTAACTGACAGCCGCCGCATGGACGGGCCACAGGGCATATCGGCTCTACGCGGTGCGGGGACGGTTCGATCAGACGCATCAGCCGTGCGTAGCCGTAATTTTTCTTTGCTTTTATCACTTTTACTTCGGCAAGATCTCCGATAACCGTGTCCTTGACAAAGAGGGTATAGCCCTCGCATTTGCCTATACCCTCTCCGTCGTGTCCCATATCTTCAATTTTCACCGTCAGTACATCATTTTTCTGATAGCTCATGAAAAGTCTCCTGTTCTGCGGATGTTGGACTCAAAGAACCGGTTGTAGCCAATCCACTCATTGCCTGCCGGCGCTGCATCAAACAGCTCGGTCAGAGTCTCCATTTTGGCATCGGCATTATCAGCCAAGTTCAGCGCTACCGCTTCTACCATTGCCGGCTTTTTCGGGGAACCGTATTCCAGCTCACCGTGGTGTGCCAGAATGCAGTGTTTTAACTGATTTTCCAGCTCCATCGGAAAACCTTCTATTTTCTGTGCAGCATCGTGTACCATCTCCGCACCGATCATAATGTGGCCGAGAAGCTGTCCATCATCCGTGTAATCGTTCTGCGGGAATAAAGAGAGTTCTTTCGTCTTTCCGATGTCATGCAGAATCGCTGCCGTAATCAGCAGATCACGGTTTAAGATCCCGTACGATTTCGCCATAAAATCACAGAAACGGGTGACACTTAACGTATGCTCCAGCAGTCCGCCGACAAAGCCGTGGTGAACACTTTTTGCCGCAGAGCTCATGCGGAACCGTTTTACCGTCTCCTGGTCCTGGATAAAATAGTACGTCAGGATTGCGGAAAGATACTGGTTTTTCACCGTTCCAATCCAGGAAAGCAGTTCCTGATACATCGTGTCGATGTCGTAACGGCTGGTCGGCAGATAGTCTGCCGGGTTGTACTCGCCCTCTCCTGCCTTTCTTGCACGCTTGATCGAAACCTGAAGCGCGCCGTTGAATACGGTGATATCGCCGCTGATGTCGACGTAGTCAAGTGCTTCGAATTCGTCGATTCCCATCGAATTCGGATCCCAGATTTTCGCATCGATCGTACCGGTGCGGTCCTGTAAGATCACGTTTTCATACTGTTTTCCGTTTTTCGTAACGGCTGACTGTTTATGTTTGCAGAGATAGACACCGGACATGCGGTTTCCTTCCCGGAGTTCGTTAATATACTTCATAAAAATAAATCCTCTTTTTCTAAAATAAATGCGGACACAGCGTTCCGTTTTTGTTTTCCTTGTTTCTTTACATGCCTTACCAATTCTACCAGATTTTTATACAGAATGCACGTATTTTTTCACAGCGGTTCGGAAACCGTCCGAAAAGAAAAAGCTTTCGGAAACCACGCCGGTCAAGGCCGGCTTTTTGGCTTCCGAAAGCCTCTGTTTTCAGACTTCTCCAAGCGTCACATCAAACGTCATCTCCGCGTATCCTTCGGCGCCTTTCCGCATCGCCGTCACGGTAACCACTTCTCCTGCGCTGTGTTTTCCCAGCTGCTCATGGTACTGTTTGATCGTTTCCACCTTCTGTTCCCCGAGCTTTACAATCACATCATACTCTTTCATGCCCGCCATCATCGCCGGCGAATCGTCTGTGACGCTGCTGATCAGAACGCCTTTTGGAATCCCTGTTTTGTCGGAAAGCTCTTCTGTGACATCCTGCCCGCGGATGCCGATATAAGCGCGGCTCACATTGTTGGAGAGATTTTCAATCAGCTTTTTGATCTGCGAAATTGCAATGCCCGTCACCACGTTGTTTCCCTTGGCACTGTAGCTCTGCGCGATAATACCGACGATTTCGCCGTCCAGATTTACCAGAATACCGCTGCCGTCCGTACTGCCGAGGATGTCAGTTGTCAGCAGATTGTACTCATTGTCCAGCGCTGAGATCTTATTCGTAACCGAAGTCACCACGCCGTACGCAATCGAATCACTGTAGCCAACCGGGCTTCCGACGGCCACAACCGGATCACCCTGGCTTACGAGATACGAACTGCCAAGCGGCGCAATTTCAAGGCCGTCCCGTGTTTCCTCATCCAGCTTCGACTTGTCCACCTTCACAATCGTAAAACCGGTGCTCGGATCATGGCGCTGGTATGTGGCATCTACCATCGTCTCATCCCAGAACGTAACCTGAATCCGCTCCACATTTTCCACAATGCGGTATTCCGTCAGGATGAAAAGATCCTGTCCGTTGTCTGCAACGATCAGTCCGGAAATCTGCTGCTGGTTTTCATAGTTCTGGTTAAAATAGTCCATCTGATTGGTAATGCCGATGACGGTCACCAGCGCTCGTTTTGGTTTTTCCGTTACTTCCAGCATATCCTGGTAGAGCACTTCATAATTTCTGAGACTGTTGTCCTTTGCCTCCGCATCCGTTTCACCATCGACTGTGGAAGCCTCACTGCTCTCCTCCCCCGTCTCCGTTCCCTCTGCCGCTTCGTTTCCATCCGTGCTCTCGGAAATCGTGCTTTCTGCGACACTTTCATCCAAAACACTGCCATCCGCTGTGGAACTGCTGATTTCCGAGCCGGAACCACTGCTGTCCACCGGCGCATTCTCCGAAGATGCTGTCATCGTCTCATCCATCTCCTGTCCGCTGTTCGGATCCTCGTCGCCCGGAATATCCACTTTGGCCGGCGGCTCCTCTTTTGTAATTGCACCGGCAATCTTTGGCTCTGTCACAGCAAAGACCGCGGCCGCAACCAGACCGCCAAGTGCTGCAAGAACCAGCCATCCGGCAATCAGCAATACGATCTTTTTCCAGTCAGGCGGCTGCTTTTTGATGCTCTCTTTCATGAATTTGTAAGGTTTTGGGTCATTTTCCATACATTTCTTTCTCCATACATTCGTATTCCATTCCGAACTGCTCTGCGCATACGCGCTCCCACAATTTTCACATATATAAGAAACTTTACCAGATAGATATGAACATTTTATGAAGACTGTTACATTTTTTTCTCATTTCTCCAAGATCCCGCATTTTCTCGTTCTTGGGGTTTCTTTCTTTTCCTTTTTAAGGTATAATTGGGGGAGTGGAAAAACCTGTGACCCACATTCCACCTGCGCTCTGTGCTTTCCCGTACAGACGCCAGATCAGATCCGGGCGGTATGTGATAAAAAATACCGCATTATCTGTAAACGATGATGAATTATTAATACGAAAAGGTAAGTATCATGAATCAGAAAGCATTAAAAACGCTCGAATACGACAAAATTATCGAACAGCTGGCTTCGTATGCCAGTTCTCCGCTGGGCCGGAAGAAATGTCTGAAGCTCGTTCCTTCTTCTTCCCTCTCCCAGATTACGCGGATGCAGCACGAGACACACGACGCGCTCACCCGGCTCTTTAAAAAAGGCCACATTTCCTTTGGTGATGCCAAAGATATCCGCGGCGCATTAAAGCGTCTCGAAATCGGCAGCTCCATGAACATCACGGAGCTTCTGCAGACCGCCGCACTTCTGGAAAACACGGCACGCGTCAAAGCGTACGGCCGCCGCGAAAATGCGGACCAGACGCCGGACAGCCTCGAAGATCTCTTCGAAACACTGGAGCCTCTGACGCTGCTTTCCACGGAAATCCGCCGCTGTATTCTCTCCGAGGATGAAATCAGCGATGATGCAAGCCCGAATCTACGCCGCATCCGTCGTTCCATCAAATCGTGTGAGGAAAAAATCCACAGCCAGTTAATCTCGCTCGTCAACGGTTCCTACCGCACGTATCTGCAGGATGCCGTCATCACGATGCGCGACGGCCGCTACTGTATCCCGATCAAATCCGAGTACAAAGGCCAGGTTCCTGGCATGGTACATGACCAGTCCTCGACCGGTTCCACCTTCTTTGTCGAGCCGATGGCCGTTGTCAAACTGAACAACGATATCCGTGAGCTGGAAATTGAAGAAGCAAAAGAAATCGAGGTCATCCTCTCTACGTTGAGTGCCCAGGCAGACCTGCACCGCGATGAGATCCGTTACGACCTCGAAAACATGGTAGAGCTTGACTTCATCTTCGCGCGCGCCGCTCTTGCAATGGAGCAGAACGCCAATGAGCCGATCTTCAACACCGAAGGTAAAATCCACCTGCGCAAGGCACGCCACCCGCTGATCAATGCGAAAAAAGTCGTTCCGATTGATCTGTCGCTCGGCGAAGATTTCGACCTTCTGATCGTCACCGGACCGAATACCGGCGGTAAAACGGTTTCCTTAAAGACGGTCGGACTCTTAACACTGATGGGCCAGTCCGGACTTCACATTCCGGCACTCGACCGCTCCTCCCTTTCCGTTTTCGACGAGGTTTACGCCGATATCGGTGATGAGCAGAGCATCGAGCAGTCGTTGAGTACCTTCTCCTCCCACATGACGAATGTGGTTTCCTTCCTCGACAAGGCAGACCGCAATTCCCTCGTCCTGTTCGATGAGCTCGGCGCCGGTACCGACCCGACAGAGGGCGCGGCGCTTGCCATCGCGATCCTCTCTACGCTCCACGAGCGCGGCATCCGCACCATGGCAACGACACACTACAGTGAACTGAAAATCTATGCCTTATCCACACCGGGCGTGGAGAATGCCTGCTGTGAATTCGATGTCGAGACTTTAAGCCCGACATACCGCCTGCTCGTCGGCGTTCCTGGAAAGAGTAATGCGTTTGCGATTTCCAGCAAACTCGGCCTGCCGGACTACATCATCAACAAGGCAAAAGACGAAATCAGCGAGCAGGATGAATCGTTTGAGGACGTTCTGACCACTCTCGAGCAGAACCGGATCACGCTGGAACGCGAAAAAGAAGAGCTTGCCCGCACCCGCGCGGAAGTCGAATCCCTGAAGCAGAGCCTTGCCAAGAATCAGGAACAGATCGACGCAAGAAAAGAAAAGATGATCTCCAATGCAACCGAGGAGGCACAGAGAATTCTCCGCGAGGCGAAGGAATACGCCGACCAGACGATGCGCGATTTCCAGAAATTTGGAAAAGAGAATGTTTCCGTCCGCGAAATGGAGCAGAAACGTACCGCTCTGCGTGAAAAGATGAACAAGCTCGATAAGAAAAAGGCGAAGGAAGTACCGAAGCGCACCGGAAATCTCCGCCCGCAGGATCTTCATCTCGGCGATGCCGTCAAAGTCTTAAGCATGAATCTCAAAGGTACTGTCAGCACCCGCCCGGATTCGAAGGGAAATCTCTTCGTCCAGATGGGTATCATGCGGACCAAAGTGCATATCTCCGACCTTGTGCTGATCGACGAGGCTGTCATCACCGGCCCGTCCATCTCCCGCACAAGCAGCGGAAAATCGAAGCTTTCCAAGGCTGCCACGATTTCTACCGAGATCAATCTGCTCGGAAAAACGGTGGATGAAGCGGTTGCCGAACTCGACAAATATCTCGATGACGCTTATCTCTCCCATCTGCCGAGTGTCCGCGTTGTCCACGGAAAAGGAACGGGCGCACTGCGGAAAGGCATTCACAATTATCTGCGCCGCCAGAAACACGTAGCGGACTTCCATTTAGCGGAATTCGGCGAGGGCGATGCCGGCGTTACGATTGTTACGTTTAAGAAATAAAAACTCAGGAAAATATGGGACGGAACGCATACTGTATGCGGTTCCGTCCTGTCCCCAGTGAAGGAGAATCTTTTATGGCTTCCAAACAGAAAATTCTGATTGTCGATGACGATAACAATATCGCAGAACTGATTTCTCTCTATCTGACCAAGGAATGCTATGACACAAAAATTGTAAACGATGGAGAAGAGGCTGTCCGGGAGTTTCACTCCTTCCAGCCGAACCTGATTCTGCTCGACCTGATGCTGCCCGGCATGGACGGCTACCAGGTCTGCCGCGAAATCCGGCACGATTCCGATGTTCCGATCATCATGCTCTCGGCAAAGGGCGAGGTGTTCGACAAAGTCCTCGGCCTGGAACTCGGCGCGGATGACTACATCATCAAACCATTTGATTCCAAGGAGCTCGTTGCCCGTGTGAAAGCAGTGCTGCGGAGATTTCAGCCATCACGCACGATCCCGGTGTCCGCGACCGCAGGAAAATGTGTCGAGTACCCGGATCTTATCATCAACCAGACGAACTATTCCGTCATTTACCAGGGCCGCACCGTCGATATGCCGCCGAAGGAACTGGAGCTTCTCTACTTCCTTGCTTCCTCACCAAACCAGGTCTTTACGCGGGAACAGCTCCTCGACCATATCTGGGGCTATGAGTACATCGGCGATACCCGCACGGTAGACGTTCATATCAAACGTCTCCGCGAAAAAATCAAGGACCATGCCTCCTGGGCCATCACGACGGTCTGGGGCATCGGTTACAAGTTTGAGGTTAAAAAATAATGCGACGCACGCTTTACCGGAAATTAATTCTCATTTATGTCATTCTCGCCATTGCCGGCTTTACGCTGATCTCAACGGTCGGCTCCCGCATGGTGGAGGACAGTCTGGTCTCCAGCGCGAGCACCAGTCTGTACCGGGAGGCCACGCAGATCGCTTCCAAACAGGGCGACCTTTATTACCACAGTGAGCGTTCCCTGACGGATCTTTACAATTCGCTCAGTGCACTGGCTTCCTATCACAATTCCCAGATCTGGCTCATCAGCGCAGACGGGGAAATTCTGCTGAACACGGCAGCTGCACTCGATGAGGAAAACCCGGAGATCATCGACGGTTTTGATCCAGTTGCGCTCGGCAGCGAGTATTACAGCACGGGAACGTTTTTCGGCTATTTCGAAGACAAGATGCTGAGCGTCATGGTTCCCGTCACCTCCGATTTCCGGATCAATGGCTATGTCGCCATCCACCTTCCGCTGCAGGACGTCTATCAGCAGAGGGAAAGTCTGCTGGCACGGATTGATTTTCTGTTCCTGCTCGTGTTCGGACTCTCGTTTGTGATTCTGATCTTTTTCTCCCTCGTCGTGTACCGGCCGCTGAAAAAGATCATCAACGGTGCAAAGGAGTATGCCTCCGGCAACCTGACCCACAAAATTGATGTTAAATCTCACGATGAGATGGGGTATCTCGCTTCCACGCTGAACTACATGTCCGGCGAGCTGAACAAGACCGGCGAATACCAGCGGAAATTTGTGGCGAACGTCTCTCACGACTTCCGCTCACCGCTGACCTCGATCAAAGGCTACGTGGAGGCAATCCTAGACGGAACGATTCCGCCGGAAATGCAGGAAAAATATCTGAAAATCGTTCTGTTTGAGACAGAACGGCTGCACAAGCTGACGCAGAGCCTGCTGACGCTGAACGACATTGACGATAAAGGGAATATGCTTGATCTGACCTCGTTTGACATCAACGCCGTCATCAAGGATACCGCCGCTTCGTTTGAGGGAACCTGCACAAAAAAGCGGATTTCCATTTCACTGATCCTCGCATCGCGCACCTTATACGTCTGCGCCGATATGGGAAAAATCCAGCAGGTGCTGTACAATCTCATTGATAATGCAATCAAATTCAGCAACAACGATTCCACCATCACAGTTGAGACAACGGAGAAGCACGGTAAAGTCTTCGTCTCCGTCAAGGACACCGGCTGCGGCATTCCAAAGGCAAGCATCACGAAAATCTGGGAGCGCTTCTACAAGCTCGACGCCTCCCGCGGCAAGGACCGCAAAGGAACGGGACTTGGGCTTTCGATCGTCAAAGAGATCATCACTGCGCATAACCAGAATATCAATGTCATCAGTACAGAGGGCGTTGGTACCGAATTTATCTTTACACTCGCCAAAGGCGAAGCACCAAAATAAGCCCCTCCGCCGAGGGGCTTTTTTGCCAGACATATCAAACTAACTCTGGAGGTAATTTTCACTATGAACCCAAACACCATTGATTCCATCATCAAACAGCTCATTGCATCCCACACCACCATTTCCACCATGGAAAGCTGCACTTCCGGTCTGATCGCCTCCCTGATCACCGACACCGAAGGCGCCTCCGCCATTTTCCCCGGCGGCTACGTCACGTATCTGAACGAAACCAAAGTCCTCGTCGGCGTCGACCCTTCCGTCATCGAAATCCACGGCGTCTACTCCCCCGAATGCGCCGAAGCCATGGCCCGCACAGTACAAGAAAACCTGCACACCGCCATCGCCATCGGAATCACCGGCACAACCGGAAATCTCGACCCCAACAACGCTGACAGCGTACAGGGCGTCGTCTACTTCTGTATTTTATACAAAGCCCAAGCCCACACCTTCACCTTCCAGACCAACGTCTCCGGCATGACCCGCCACGAAATCAAACAGCTTTACGCAGAGCAGGTCTTTGCCGAATTGGAAATGATCTTAACTTCTTCCTTATAAAAAGAATGCAGCTCCGTCTACGATCACCAGAGTCCCGTCCGTCTACCTCCACTCATGCGTCCGCAAATGCCCCGCGAGCTGCATATGGTCAAAGCTATTCTGCCGCAGTGCCTCGTACAGTACGATCGCCACGGAATTTGAAAGGTTCAGCGACCGAATATCATTAATCATCGGAATCCGCACCGCCGTCTCCTGATTATCGTACAGAATATCCTCCGGAATCCCCGCGCTTTCCTTTCCGAACATGATAAAGCAGTCCTCTTCATACTGCACATCCACATACGTCTGCGGCCCCTTCGTCGTCGCATAGTAAATCTTCGCCCCCGGATTTTTCTCCAGAAAATCCTCGTAACTCTCATACACTGTCACATCCAGCTTCGGCCAGTAATCCAGCCCCGCGCGCCTGACCGCCTTGTCCGAAATATCAAACCCCAGCGGCTTAATCAGATGCAGCCTCGTCCCCGTCGCCACACACGTCCGTCCGATATTACCTGTATTTGCTGGAATCTCCGGCTCATGAAGAACAATATTCAAATGTGCCATTTTACCAATCACTCCTGTCGTATATTTAAGCCTTATCTGCCAACCCGGTACATCTCATCCATCTGCGGCTTATCCAGATACCGGACCTCTTCCCCGTTCCGGAGAATCCTCTCCTTCCCGGATGTCGTCCGCCCAATCACCGCCGATGGAATCCCTTCGAGTGCCATTTTCTGCACCAGCCCCTCGCCGTCCGCCGCCGCAATCAGCAGCGCCCCCGTCGAAAGCATCTGATACGGATTCACCCCGAAAAATTCACAGATCTCCACCGTCTCCTGCTGGATCGGAATCCTCTTCAGCGCCACATCAAGCCCGATACCCGCGCCGTCCGCCATCTCCCAGAGCGCCCCGAAAATCCCGCCCTCCGAGAGATCCTGCATCGCAGCCGCACCGTGCTCGATCGCAATCTCCGCCTCACGGCAGACAGAGTAATCCTCCGAAAAATCCGCCGCCCCATGGATAAATCCCGGAGAAAATCTCGTCAGAAGCTCATCCCTTCTTGTCTTTGCCAGATAAGACACCGCGCCAAGCGCAATCCCCTTCGTCACGACAAGATCCAAATCCGCTGTCACACACGACGGATCAAACAGCCCCGCACGCGTTGTCCCGCCTGCCGCCGTCACGGTAAGCACCGGATACAAAACCCCGTCCGTCACCTCCGTATGCCCGCCGATCACCGCAGTTCCATACCGCACACACGCACCGTCAACCGCCCGCATCAGCTCCTTTAAATCCTTTTCTTCCATCGCCTCCGGCAGCATCAGCGACACCAGCACTCCTTTTGCCGATGCCCCCGCCGCGGCCACACTGTTGCACACCCGGCAGACCGCGAGCACCGCGTCCTCCGGATCCTTCACCAGCACCGGCGCACACGAAAACACCTGCGTCTCCTTTTCTCCTGCAAATGCCGATACCCCACGTCCAACCGCCGGCCCTGCTGCGTCCTCTCTTTTCTGCCCCAGCATCTTAAACACCGAGCGCACCAGCACGCTCTGCTGTAATTTACCCTTTCGCATCCCTTGTCCTCCTCGAACTTCCTGTTTCAAACGAAAAAGCAGACGGAATCCGTACTCCTTTTCCCTCTGCTTTCCCATTTTTCACGGAAAATGTTACAGTTCACTGGTTCCCAGCGAACTGTAACCAGAAAACGCCTAGTCCTCATCGTCCTCCGTTTTCTCTGTATTGCTGCTGTCGTCCGTCTTTTCCGTACCATCCGAATCCGAATCATCGCTGCTGTCTTCCTTCTTCTCCGAAGAACTCGATGACGAACTGCTCTGGCTGTATTTCGCTGCAACTTCCTTTGCTTTTGCAAGATCATTTGCCGCAATCGCCGCCTGCATTTCCGCACGCGCCGCTGCATTGTCCGTCTTTGTTCCCACGGTATAGACATCCGATGTCATGCGGTAAGTGCTGGAATTCACCTGCTCCTTCGTCTCATTTCCATTGTCATTCACAATCTTCCACAGCCGCGCCGTCGAACCCTGATAGCCGTACGATGTCTGTTCAATTGTTCCAAACGATGCATTCGCATCTTCCGTCAGGCTCGGCGTCGGATCCTCCGTGTTTGTCGTCTCACTCTCATAGCGGACCGTGCGGTTCGGATCTCTCGTCTCATGGCCGTAGATGGCAAAATGCAGGGTGCTTCCGTCCGCGCTCGCCTCAATATAAATCGGCGCATCCGTATTGTTGATGAATTTCAGGTCTTTCAATCCCTCTGCAATCGCCGCATCCATCGACGGATCCACATAGTGGACAATCATGGAATGGCTGTACCGCTCCGTCACCTCAAGCTCTGCTTTTAAGACAGCAACATAGAGCGTTGTGGAAACCTGGCAGATACCGCCGCCGTACGAATCGACGACCTTGCCCATCTCATACGATGCTGCCAGTGCATAACCATTTTCCGCATCAAACGGCACAACGACCGCCTCTACGGAAAATTCCTCGCCCGGCTGTACCAGCGTTCCGTTAATCTTCTCTGCGCCGACTGCGACATTCTGTTTTCTGCCGCTCGTACCGTTGCCATACTCCGTCGTACCCTCGCCGAGCAGATCTTTGACAAGTGCAAGCTGCTCCGGATTACCGCCTGCCGGTGTTTCTTCTGTTACCAGTTCTACGCCGCCGATGCCGCCCCGCCAGCTTGTCGTCAGGTAATTGACAACCTTCGCCATGGACTCATCCACGTTGACGCTGCATCCGGTCTGGCCCGGATTGACGATAAATTCGCCGTTTTCGCGGGTCAGCGTTGCATCTGTTGCCTCGCGGTTCAGCACAGCCGTGTTGTTTTCTACCGCCTGGCGCGCTGCCTCGCCATCGACTGTATATTTCAGGGAAAACGTCACCGTCTCTCCATTTTTGAGCCGGTTCTGTGTCAGGAACCGCTTCAGTACATTGCCTTCCTGCCCGATTGTGACGGCTTCTCTTGCCACCTCCGGGTTGGCACAGGAAAGTCCGAGATCCCCTGCTGTCACCTGTGCATTCTGCTCTCCGGCAGACAGGTTGATAACCGAGGGTTTTAACTGTTCAATTTTGTCGTTTACTGCCTGTGTGATCTGCTCTTCGGTCATACCGCCGACGGAAATGTCTTCTACATAGATTCCGTCCAGCGCTGTCCGGTCATCCGCTTTGACTGGTTCTGCCAGAAAGCAGAATGCGAATGCGATAAGCATCACCAGCAGGCCTCTCATTTTTCTGCTGTTTTTCATACTGTGCCTCTTCTTGATCCGTTTCCCATTTCACTCTGTCTTTTACAGAATCTCTTTACACCAGCCATAAAAGTGCTGGAAGAACCATACCAAGCACCATAACCACTGCAAGAATCAATGCCAGTATCTTTGCTGCATTTCTCTTCTTTGCCAGCGGATCTTTCTTCTTTTTCTGTGCCTCTGTCGGGGCTTTTCGATTGACTTTATTACTCATCGTTCCATCCTTTCTTTTTCTCTTCTATTTTTTCTCAGTTCTCTGTCGTTTTTCCATTCTTCCATGTGCCAGAATAATCTGATCGATCATGCGGGATGCACGGCTTTTTGTGAGTGCTCCCCACTCCGGTTCGAGATCCAGCTCATGGTACCGGATCAGATCCGCCAGATATTTTTTCTGTGCCTCCGTCGCCGGAACCTCACGTTTCATTTTGGCCTTCAGAGGCGCTGCGGCAAACCATTCCGGGTGATCTTCCGAAAATCCTTCTTCCAGTTTTCGGAACAGTGCCAGCGTTTCCAGCACATCGTCCATCGCACGGTGTGCGTGTTCCCGCGGGATCTGATAGTAGCCGCAGAGTGCTTCAAGGCTTCTGCTCTCCAGATCCGGGAGGGCTTTCCGTGCAATTTTCAACGTATCCCACGCTTCTTTTTCAAAGTCCAGACGGGCATTTATCGCTGCCTGCTTGATGAAGCTGTAATCGAACAGAATATTGTGCCCCAGAAGCGGCAGGCCGCCGCAGAAATCCAGAAAGCCGCGGACAGCAGTCTCCACATCGGGCGCATTCGCAATCATCTCATCCCGGATTCCGGTGAGTTCCGTGATCCGCTCCGGCACTTTTCTGCCCGGATTGACGAAAGTCTCATACGATGCCGTGACCTCTCCGCCCTGCACTTTTACTGCACCGATCTCCAGAATCTGGTCTTCCTTTACAGAAAGACCCGTTGTCTCAAGATCGAGCACTACAAAATCTTGTATTTTCATCTTTTATTACCTTTTCTAGTATCTCATGTTCTTTTGAAATGTCAAGCGTAAAAAAGCTCACTACAGTCGATCATCTCCGCATTTCCCGTCAGCGGATCGCGCTTCTGATAATCAAACAGGAGTACCGTACGCGCCTTTTCCCCGTTTCCGAGCACATCGTAATCAAAAACTTCCACATGCGTCATGCGCTGCAGCTGCTTCCAATCGTATGTCGTATACGATGGCAGAAGCGTTCTCGTTTCGGCTTCCTTCTGGTAAAAATCACGCGATTCGTTTTTCCATTCCGACGGATCCTTTGCAAAATGCGGCCGCGTCTTCATATTTTCCCGCGCATACAGATCGAGTACCATCATCTGGCGGAAGAATGCTTCGTCCTGCTGTTTTTCGTCCCGTAAAAACTCGAGCAGAATTTCATACCGCTGGATCCGGTTATGCGCCGCCTCACTGTAGCCCTTTGCCCGGTAGAAATCACCGAGTTCCTGGAAGAAGTCGAACGGGTTCTCATACAACCGCTCGATCATCGGCAGCGTGTGGACAAACTGACCGCTGTTGTAATAGACTTCTACCATCTCTTCCACGTCTTTCAGTTTCAGCACATCATCATACGGCAGCCATTTTGTATAAAGCACCTCATACGGCTCCCGTTCCTGATAATGGCAGTCATATTCTTTCGTATGCTCATACATAAAGGAGCCTCGAAGCACTTTTAAAAATCCGAGCTGCAGCTGCTGCGGCCGGAGCGCATAGACATCCGCAAAAGAACGGCGGAAACTTGCATAGTCCTCGTAGGGAAGTCCCGCAATCAGGTCCAGATGCTGGTGGATGTTTCTTCCTTTCGCAATCCGATTGACAATCTCTGTCACTTTTCCAAAATCCATCTTCCGGTGAATTGCTTCGATCGTCTGCGGATTCGTAGACTGCACGCCGATCTCGAGCTGTACGAGTCCCGGCCGCAGCGTATTCAAAAGTTCCAGCTCTTCTTCCGTAATCAGATCGGCAGCAATTTCAAAATGGAAATTTGTCACACCATTATCATGTTCTGCGATGAATTTCCAGATCGCCATTGCGTGATCTTTTTTGCAGTTGAAGGTACGATCTACAAATTTAACCTGCGGTACCTTCTGCTCCAAAAAGAAGGCAAGCTCCTTTTTTACGAGATCGAGATTTCGGAACCGGAGCCTTTTATCAATGGAAGAAAGGCAGTAGCTGCACGAGAACGGACAGCCACGGCTCGACTCATAATAAATGATGCGGTTCTCAAATTTTTTCAGGTTTGCATAGGGAAAATCCACCTCGGACAGATCCATAACCGGACGCCACGGGTTGCTTTTGACTGCACCGTCTGCATCACGGTATGTAATGCCATGGATCTCCTCCAGCGTTTTCCCCTCCATCCCATTCCCCTGGTTCTGATAATAAACTGCTATTTCCCGGAAAGTCACTTCTCCCTCGCCTTTCATAATTCCGGCAAGGAACGGATACTGTTCCAGCATCTCCTCTGCATGGTACGAAACCTCCGGCCCGCCAAGCCAGATCTTTGTTTTCGGACTGATTTTATGATATTCTGTAATCAGATCCTCTACGATTGATATATTCCAGATGTAGCAGGAAACGCAGACAACGTCTGCACGCGCCAGAAACAGGCTTCGCAGCATGGAATCCTTTGACTGATTGATCGTAAATTCGCGGATCTCCGGGAACACGCCGGCTTTCTCCGCGCTCGCCTGCAGTGTATAAACTGCGAGATTGGAATGAATATATTTTGCGTTGACCGCAGTCAGAATAATTTTCATAATCTTTCTAATACTTCTCCTTGGTTCCTCTTTGCATATCTTTTATACTACCACATTCTCGAACGAAAATACACCGCCATTCCTCCAAAAGCACAATTTTTTCGAGATTTTCGATAAAACAGTTGCAATTTTCGCGAATCCATGTTATATTAACAAAGGTTTCCAACAGGAAATCAAAATGCCCAGATAGCTCAGTTGGTAGAGCAGAGGACTGAAAATCCTCGTGTCGCTGGTTCGATTCCGGCTCTGGGCATTTTTTGCTGCACAAAAGCAGGATTCACATTTTTTTGCCACAGCAAAATCCGGCAGAATCTCCTGTCTCCCTATCGCAAAAAAACTCTGCACCGCATCCCCGGAAATTCCCGGATGGATACGGTACAGAGTTTTTTTCATCGCACAACTGCCCAAGAAAGCTTTTCGTTTTTACAGATTTTTGATGACCTCCCATGCTTCATCATCAAATTTTCTATCTCTGAAATAATACTGTTTATCTTCTTCGGTAATCTTCCGAATGACTTTACACGGATTTCCTGCTGCAATCGACCAGTCCGGAATGTCCTTTGTTACAACACTTCCGCCGCCGATAACAACGTTATCTCCGATATGTACGCCTGGTAAAATAACGGTATTTCCGCCAATCCAGACATTATCTCCGATGGTAACTTCAATGCCGTATTCATACGCACTGTTTCTTGCCGCCGGATGCACCGGATGACCTGCAGTATAGATGGCAACGTTCGGCGCCATCTGGCAGTTGTCTCCGATTTTTACCTTTGCCACATCGAGAATGGTGCAGTTATAATTTGCAAAGAAATTTTTTCCGACCTCAATATGAAAGCCATAGTCACAGTAAAATGGCGGATTGACAAATGCACCCTCGGATTTTCCAAACAGTTCTTTTACAATGGCTGCGATTCCGTCAAAATCCGAACGGTCGATGGTGTTCAGTTTCTGCGTCAGTCTTCTCGCATTCATCTGCTGCTCCATCACCTCTGCATCGGAAATGTACGGTAACTGTCTGTCTCTTCTCTCTACGTTTTTCATTGTTCTGTATCCTCCCTGGTAATATTATTCACCCACTGATATTTTTTATAGTGTCTGTAAACGGCAGGAAGCTTAATCATTTCATCCAGATTCAGCAGGAAATAAACGACCATGACCGTTGTTCCGATCGTAATCGCCGCATAAAAGAGATTCAGGACAAAAGAAATCTGTGTGGCAAGCGAAACTGCGGACAGGGAATTCTGGTCCAGCGTACCGACCATTAACGCATCGGACGCACTTACCAGTGCATTCATCAGATTCTGTACAACCATCGGGATCAGCAGTGCAAGAAGTTTCCGGTAGAATTCTGGATCTTTTTTCTTGATTTCCCTCTGATTTTTCATTTCTTTTTCCTTTTTTCTGTTTTATTCCATACACGTATATGTTATAATCATATTATCTTAGGTTTTGCGTTTTTTCTACGACAATATTCCTTATTTTTTATAATAATTGTACTTTTTCACGGAGGTTTTTATGATAAATGACCCAATTACAAAAGTCATGCAGGACGCATCCGAGATCGTCCGCTACGATGAAGTCGGCATTCCGCTTTATATCCGGGAAGGACTGCTTTCTTCCTATCCAGATCACCGGGCGCTCTGCCACTGGCATGAGGATATCGAATGGGTACAGATCCGCTCCGGTCAGATGAACTACTATATCAATGGAAAAAGAGTCCTTTTAAACGCCGGGGAGGCGATTATCGTCAATTCCCGCCAGATGCACTACGGATATTCCGAAAACGGCCAGGAATGTGACTTTATCTGTATCCTGTGCCATCCGAAAATCCTCACCGCGAACAGCGTTCTGTACCAGTCTTATATTACGCCGGTTCTTTCGAATCCGGCTCTGGAATATCTTCATCTGAAGCCGGAAAATCCGGAAGATACTGAAGCGCTGCAGACCCTCCCGGAAATTCTCCGGCTGAAGAAGGAACAGCCAACCGCCTACGAAATCGAGGCTGCTGCTCTGCTTTCCCTTTTGTGGTGCCGTCTTTTGCGCACGCATCCGATGATGCCGGACGGCAACACCGCCGTCTCACAGGATCCAGATCTTCTGATCCAGCGCGATATGGTTTCCTATATTTACAGCCACTACAGTGAATCCATCAATCTGGAAGAGATCGCCGCCGCCGGAAAAGTCTGCCGCAATAAATGCTGTCAGATTTTCCGCCGCTATCTTTGCCAGAGCCCAATTGATTTTCTGAATCATTACCGTCTGGAAGTAAGCTGTCATCTGCTAAACACAACCAAAATGTCCATCGCGGAAATCTGTACCGCATGCGGTTTCAATCATCAGAGTTATTATTCCAAAATTTTTCTGCGTACTTACCATTGTACGCCGAGAGATTTCCGGAAACGCGCAGAAGGCCTGCCAACATAACCTGATTTTTTTCTGTACACGTTTTTTTGTTAAAAAAAGGAAGAATTTTGCTAGACATTTTTCCGATCCCTGTTATAATAAAATTACAAAGGTGTTGCGCTAAACCTAACCAAAACACTATATTTTCCATTTATTTTACAAGGAGGATGACATGGTAAAAAAATTTGTCTACGGAACCCCATTTGAAACCGAAGCTGTCGTAAAAGAGATCCCCTCTTCCGAAGGAAACCCGGATTACGGTACCTTCTCCACCGAGAACGGCTTCTCCTTCACTACAAAGCTTGCTGACGAGGACATGGTATTCGGACTTGGCGAAGCCAACCGCGGCATCAACAAACGCGGTTTTCTTTACATCAGTGACTGCGCTGATGATCCAAACCACGTAGAGAGCAAAACCTCTCTGTATGCAGCACACAACTTCATCATCATCTCCGGCAAGACACACGTAGGATTCTTCTTCGATTATCCGGGCACCCTGCGTTTCGATATCGGCTACACAACTTCCGATACAATGACTGTTTCCTGCGAAAACGCAGATCTCTACGTTTACATGATCACCGGTGATTCCGATCTTGATATCGTAAAACAGTTCCGCGGCATCATCGGACGCAGCTACATTGCTCCGAAGTTTGCTTTCGGTTACGGTCAGAGCCGCTGGGGCTACAAAACAGAGGATGATTTCCGCACGGTAGTGAAAAAATACCGCGAAAACCATGTGCCGCTCGATATGGTTTACATGGATATTGACTACATGCAGGATTACAAGGACTTCACCGTAAATGAAGAACGTTTCCCGGATTTCGAGGGATTTGTACAGGATATGAAAAAAGAAAAGATCCATCTCGTTCCGATCATCGATGCCGGTGTGAAAGTCGAAGAGGGTTATGACATTTACGAAGAGGGCTGTGAAAAAGGCTACTTCTGCCGCCGTGAGGATGGCTCCTACTTCGAAGCTACTGTATGGCCGGGCTGGACTCATTTCCCGGATGTCTTAAATGCAGATGCCAGAAAATGGTTTGGTGACAAATACGATGTTCTCGTTTCCAAGGGAATCGATGCCTTCTGGAATGACATGAACGAGCCATCCATCTTCTATTCCCAGGAAGGCCTTGCTGATTTCAAGGAGACTGCAAAGAAATATGTGGAAGGTGACCCGGAGGTTCCGCACTACATGGTAGGCGGAAAGCTTCAGGCACTGGCAAACAACCATGAGGACTATAAACGCTTCTATCACAACGTAAACGGCGAACAGGTCCGCCATGACAAGGTACACAATCTGTTTGGCTACAACATGACACGTTCTGCCGGTGAAGCTTTTGAACGAATTTCCCCGGATAAGCGAATCCTGATGTTCTCCCGTTCTTCCTACATCGGCATGCACCGTTACGGTGGAATCTGGACCGGAGACAACTGCTCGTGGTGGTCACACATCCTGCTGAACCTGAAGATGATGCCGTCCCTCAACATGTGCGGTTTCCTCTATACCGGAGCCGACCTCGGCGGATTCGGTACAAATACCACAAGAGACCTGCTGCTCCGCTGGCTGGCACTTGGTGTTTTCACTCCTCTGATGAGAAACCATGCTGCACTCGGAACACGTGAGCAGGAACCTTACCAGTTTGAGCATATCGAGGACTTCCGCAACGTCATCGGCGTCCGCTACCGCCTCGTTCCGTATCTGTACAGCGAGTACATGAAGGCTGCTTTAAACGACGATATGTACTTCAAACCGCTTGCCTTCGTTTATCCGGACGACAAACTGGCAAGAAATACAGAAGATCAGTTGATGATCGGTAATGAGATCATGATCGCACCGGTTTACACCCAGAATGCCATCGGCCGTTACGTATATCTGCCGGAAGAAATGATGTTTGTAAAATTCCTCGGCAATGGAAACATGTTCCAGGAGGTTCTTCCAAAAGGTATCCACTATGTAGAAGTTGCCCTGAATGAGGTTCCGCTCTTCATCCGCAAAGGCTGCGCAATCCCGGTTGCTGATTTTGCAGAATCCATACCGGATATCAAAGAGGAAAGCATCCGCATGGTCGGATACGAAGGCGCTTCCTACGAGCGTTATACCGATGACGGAGTTTCCCGTATCTGATACAGAAAACAGTTTTTGAATCATCTCCCCCTTTGCAGGAGCTTCCCGGAGCCATCAGGTTCCGGAAGCTCCTGCAGTTTTTTCACGCAAAAAGGCGGGAACCCTCTATGTTTCTCCGGGTTCCCGCCTTTTTTCTTTTCGCTTTATTCTGTTTTAGGCAGCCGCACCTCTACGACGGCTCCGTAATTTTCATCCATATTGGAGCACGTAATGCTCGCCCGTTCGCCGTACATCAGCGCCAGGCGGCGTTTTATATTGGAGATGCCGACATGGTGACGGCCGTGGTAGATGATAGGCGTGTCGTTTTCGATTGCATCCAGTGCCTCTTTCGAAAATCCGTTTCCGGTGTCGGAAATACAGATGTAGAGGTACTCACCGTCCTCGTACGTCTCGTTTGTGAGATATAGGGAAATCTCACTCTTCCGGTCCAGGGATACACCGTGTACTACGGAGTTTTCCACCAGTGTCTGCAGCAGAAGAGACGGAACCTTCCATTCTCCGATATCACCATCCGTCGTTGCTTCAAAGGAAAAGGCTTCTTCTCCGTACCGCAGCTTCTGGATGCGGATATATGCCTCAATGTGTTCCAGCTCTTCCTCCACATCGCGCTGCTTCTTGGAATCCTGGAAAATGTAGCGCATATAGTCGGACAGCACCGTTGTGATCTCAACGATCTCGCCTTCGTTATTCTTATCCGCAATGCCATGGATCAGGCTCAGGCAGTTCAGAAAGAAGTGTGGCTTGATCTGTTCCTGCGTATATTCCAGCTCGGCTTTCTGTTCTGCAAGCTCTTTTTCATAGATCGCAATTTTCAATCCCTGTATTTTCCGCAGCAGTTCCTTGAATTTGCCGCTCACAGACTCCAGCTCTAACAGATTGTTGCTTCCATCATCATTCAGACTCTGCTCTTTTTCCAGCTCCTCCAGTTTTTGTCCGAATTTTTCCAGCGGTTCCAGAATCCGGTGGTAATATGCTGTAATTTCCAATGCGCAGACAATCAGAAGAACCGCGATCAGGACGACGAATGCAATCTGCATAATCAGTACATTCTCAAGAATACCGCCTCCCGGCAGAACCATAAGATTGATTTTTCCGACCGTGCCAAGCTGGTAGGAATAGACCGTCGCATTTTTCTTCTTCTTTCCCGCTTTGGAAAAATCGATAATCTCATTTTTATATTTTTCCGACGTATCTGCCTGCGTCATGACACGGCCTCTGGCATCCACCATAAACGGAATGACATCATACTCCTCTGTTTTGGCGCGGATGGTTCGGAAAATCAGGTTCAGATTGATGACACAGCCGATAACTTTTTTGTTTTTCGCGTACCAGCCTACAATATAGTCGTCGTCGCCAAACGTAATCACAGTCCATTGTGTGCTGATCGAATCCTTTGATGTCATAATCTGCAGATATGACATCAGCATCTGATTCAGCGTTGTCATTCCCTTACTCTCGGTAAACATAGTTCCACTGTCCGTAATCAGAACATTGGCTTTCTGACCGTAGACGAAGAAGGTCTGTACCTCATGGTAACGGATTTTCAGCACACGGTTTCGCTCCCGCAGCGTCTGCTCCATTTCATAATACTGAGCATCTGTCGATGTTATCTGATCCGGGATTTCTTTGATGTTGCTGTCAGAATCCAGCAGATAGATCAGTTCACTGTTGATCTGCGACATATCACGGTTGATCTGATCGACATAGAGCTTTGCCGTATCGGCAATATATTTATCTGCCAGCTTGCGGTTTTCCCAAACGCCCCAGAGCAGGCAGACAACAAGCCCCATCAGGACCAGAAAAACCGGAGTTCCAAGCCGCAGGGACGTATCCTTCAAACTGCGTATTCGAACGCTGCGCAGCATCCTTCGTTTTCCTTTCTGCCAGAGATTCATAAGCGCATCCACCCCTCCTTTTTTCTGTCTGCAGAGCGACTGCCGGACGCCGCACCTTACCGCGCAGCTCCGGCAGTCATTTTACACTCACAGAATATATTTGCAGCTATGTTCTTTGTAACACAGCCCATTATATCACATTTTTTCGCTTTGTGCATGCAAAGTCCGTGTTTCACATGGTGAGAACAGGATTCTTTGTTGCCGTTCGCCTGCTACCGGTGAGCGGTAACATTCTCTTATTCAGAGAAAATGTTCAGCAGCTTTTCTGCATCCGCTCCTTCTTTTACGAATACCGGAATAGTATCCAGCGGTGCAGCAACCGTTACGTTCTGTCCTCCCTCATACTTTTCTCCGGTCCATGCGTTAAACCATGCTGTTCCATCCGGGAGATAAACCTCGCGCTCCGTTACGTGATCCTCCATCACAGGTGCAACATAGAGATCCGGTCCGAACAGATAAGCATCCTCCACATTCCAGCTTTCCTGATCTGTCGGGAAATCATAGAAAACAGGCCGCATCATCGGAGTTCCGTCCTCATGTGCTTTCTTCATCTGTGTCCGGATATAATCTCTCAGGCGCTCACGCAGGAAAATATATTTCTTTGAAATTTCATATGCCTTATCGCCAAAACTCCAGATCTCATTATCGCTGCCGGAGCCGATCTGCTCTGCACCGTAGCCCTCCTGTGGATTGCGGTTTCCATGCAGACGCATGACAGGACAGAAGCATCCGTACTCAAACCAGCGGATGTACAGACGATGGAAATCCGGGTCGTCGGTTCTGGCGCCGTGGAAACCGCCAATATCGGTGGTCCACCACGGAATACCGGCAATCGCCATGTTAAGCCCTGCCTGTACCTGGCGCCGGAAGCACTCGAAGGTACTTACAATATCGCCTGACCATACGAGCGCACCATATTTCGCGCTGCCTGCCCAGGCAGAACGGATCAGGCTGATTGGCATAGTATCGCCTTCTGCCGTCATGCCATCATAGAACGCTTTCAGATAATATTTCGGATAAATATTTCCGACCTCCTGTACGCTTCCGAGCTGATAGCGGTAGTTCTTGAAATCGTAAACGCTGTATTCCGGCTCTGCCACATCCAGCCAGAAGAGTTTTGCACCCTGATCGTAATAATTTTTCTTGATTTTTTCCCAGACATACGTTCTTGCATCCGGGTTGGTTGCATCGAAGAAGACTTCATTTCCACCGCAGAGCATCGTCAGCGGTACACCGTGCTCCGTGCGAACCAGATAGCCCTTCTCTTTCATCTCCTCAAAGTTTTCGGAATAAATATCGACGGTCGGCCATACCGATACAACAACCTGAATTCCCATCTCCTTTAATTCGCGGCACATACCCGGCACATCCGGCCAGTATTTCGGATCAAATTTGAACTCGCCCTGCTTCGTCCAGTGGAAGAAATCGACGACAATCACATCAAGCGGTACACCGAGTTCTTTGTATTTTCTTGCTACAGACAGAAGCTGTTCCTGGTTCCAGTAGCGGAGCTTACACTGCCAGAAGCCCATGCCGTATTCCGGCATCATCGGAGGTTTTCCGGTCAGCGTCATATAATTCTCCTCGATCTCGGCAGGGGTGTCACCTGCAATCACAAGGTAATCAATTTCTTTCCCGGATTCCGTTACCCATTCCGTTCCATTGTTTGCAAACATCACCTGTCCGACGCCCGGATTGTTCCATAAGAAGCCGTAGCCGATACTGGAAAGATAGAACGGAACACTGACCTGTGAGTTTCTCTGTGCCAGCTCCAGCATACAGCCCTTCAGATCCAGCTCATGCTGCTGATACTGTCCCATTCCGAAGATTTTCTCACCTTTTCTTGCTACAAACCGCGCTACAATACGGAAATTATCCCCGACGCCGTTGCTGTACTCGCGTCCCATGATGTTGAGCGGCATGCTTTCCTCATCGCGCAGACGGCGGAAATGCTCCTTTAACAGAACTCTTCCATCCTCATGATAGAACGTAATGACGCTGCCGGAATCGATCACTGCATGAAGCTTTCCATTTGTGATTTTTCCGTAGGAAGTATCCGTTCCCTCATACATATTGGCAAAGGCTCCGCCTTTTGCTGATGGATCCTCAAAGATTTCAACCTCTCCCGCATGCGCGTCCTTTGCTTCCAGCGCCCAGTCACGGCCGGTAAAGCTTCGATTTTTTGTCGCGCGTACACGCAGTGCATCTTTCCCCCACGCTTCGATGCAGACGGTCTCGCCATCGTAGGAATAAATTAACTTACCCTCTTTTTCCAAAAACATGTAAAAATCCTCCTTTTGTCAAAAACGGCAGGTCATTTCTGGCCTGCCGTTTCTCCTGCTGTTTTGCACCTCAGACATTGATCCGCCGGATCAACGCCTGCTTCTTACAGGTAATGTTATTTTCTGTTTATTTTGCCAGATTTTCTTTGTATGCATTGTAAGCATCTGTCTGAATCTGGAGGAACTCGTCAATACCCATAGCTTTCAGCTGATCGATGTAGGAATCCCATTCATCATCGATGCCGCCGTCTACTACCCAGTGTGCATACTGTGCTTCTACATATTTATAGATATCGGTTCCGATTGCCGTGATTCTGGAAAGGTCTTCGTCGGTATACTGAACCATCGGGAATCCGCAGTTTTTCTCAGTATCAACATATTTCTCGTTGATTGCATCGTCTGCCAGTTTGATACCATCACCCTGATCTTCCGGAAGAGAAACTTTGTCATAGAAATCCCCGTTCATGTATTTTGGTCCGAAGTCACGTAAGGAGTTGGACCATGCGGAAGTATCCAGAGAAGATCCATCGCTTGGCACATCTACATTGTAGGTTCCGTCGCCATTGTCTGTGATCTGGCTTCCGATCGTACCATAGAAGGTCTGTAACGATGCAAGATCGGTGTAAAATTCATCCGCCCATTTCAGCAGGGTGTCAGGATCTTTACAGTCTTTGGAGATCATGAGCTCACGGTCGGAGATATCAAGGTAATTGGTTGCTGCTTCTACGTAGTGGTTTCCATCGTAGCCTTCTACTGCCTCAAGGGTCTTAAACTGATTTACGTTCGGGCCAACCTCAGCATCTGCAGTCCATCCAAAGATAAGACCTACCTGAGAACCTCCATCTGCCTGCTGTTTTGCTGTCTTCATGGAGCCATCCTGTGTGAAGTACTCAGGGTCAACAACGCCCTCTTCCCATAACTGACGCATCCATTTTACTGCTTCTTTGTAATTTTCTTCCATCGGCATGAAGACCGGTTTTCCTTCGCCATTCAGTCCCATGTAGTTTCCGTCACGGCTTACCATGGTTCCGAACGGGGAAAGAATGTGGCGCAGATCACCGCTTAACAGTCCGCTGCCTGCTGAATTTGTGATACCGATTTCGTTGGTAGGATCCCCGTCACCATCAGCATCTTCTGTTGCAAATTTAACAAGAACCTCTTCCAGCTCTTTATAGGTCTTCGGTGTTTCCAGTCCTAAGTTATCCAGCCATTCCTGGTTGATGCACATAACATCGCCGCAAACCTTCGGACGAAGCGGAAGCTTCTTCGGTAAGCTGTAGATTCTTCCGTCACGGCTGGTGCAGACTGCTTTCAGTTCCGGATCAGCCTCAAAGGCTGCTTTCAGGTTCGGCATATCTTTTTCGATCAGATCTGTCAGATCCAGGAATGCCGATTTGTTCTGTGCCATATCTGCCTGTGTTAAGCAGATGGAGCCAAGAAATGCATCCGGGAGGTCTCCGGAAGCCAGCAGCAGAGATTTCTGCTCGGACCAGTCACTGTTGTAATAAACCTGCCAGTCGATGTTGATATTCATCTTGTCCTCGATTTCTTTCATGACGCCTTCATGCAGGAAATCGGTCGGCCAGGTATCGGTCCATCTTACCGTTGCAATTTTGTAGGTTGGGCGGTCACTGGTATCTGCTGTATCGCCGGCAGAAGATTCTGTCTTGGCAGAACTTGCTGCAGTGCTTCCACTCGTACTTTCCGCTCCTCCATTACTTCCACATCCTGCAAGCAGTCCGGCTGCCATTGCGGCCGAAAGAGCAACGCTCCAGGCCATTTTCGTTTTCTTTCTCATCATCATCTCTCCTTTATGATTTTTTTATTTGCAATACTTCTCTCCTGTCCGCAGGATCAGCCTTTCAGGGATCCGAGCATAACACCCTGATTGAAGTATTTCTGCACTAACGGGTACATACACATGATCGGCGCGGAGGAAACCACGATGATCGCGTATTTGATAAGATCGGCCATCTGCTTTGCCTCAACGGCTGCAGCGCCGGTACTCATGGCACTCATGGTCTGATTGCCGACCAGAATGCTTCGAAGGACAATCTGCAGCGGCTGCAGACTTTCGCTTCGGATATAAATCAATGCATTAAAGTAGGAGTTCCACTGTCCTACTGCTGCCCACAGGGCAATAACAGCGATAACGGCTTTGGAAAGCGGAAGCACAATCTTGAAGAAGAATCCAAGGTATCCGCATCCATCGAGCTGCGCCGCCTCCCAGAGATCCTCCGGGATACTGTTGTTGAAGAACGTTCGTCCTACGATGATGTAATACGTTACAACGGAGAACGGAACAACCATAACCCAGAAGGTATCCAGCAGATGAAATCTCTGTACTGCCAGGTAGGTCGGGATCAGACCACCGGTGAAGAACATCGGGATCAGATAAAATGCCGTGAAGAATTTTCTTCCATATAAATGCTTTCTGGAAAGCGCGTAGGAAGCCGGAATATTGACAACAATTGTCACAAGTGTTCCCATAATTACGTAAGCAATCGTGTTACGGTAGCCGGTCCACAGCTTTGCATAGCTCGCCAGCTGTTTGTATCCTTTGAAGTTAACTCCTTTCGGAAGGAACATAATCTGTCCGTTGGATACGGCTGCCGGATCACTGAACGATGCAATGATGATGAAGTACATCGGATACAGGGTGATGATGATCAGAAGCACGCCGATCGTATACAGGATGATATCGAAAATCCAGTCTTCTCTGGATTTCTTTACTTTATTTGTTGATACTGCTTTTGCTTTACTCATATTTTTGCTCTCCATTCCTATGTAGGCTCAAAATTCTGTCAGATCAGTGAGGTATCACTCATTTTACTGGAAATGAAGTTGACTGCCAGAAGAAGAATCAGGTTGATAATGTTGTTGAACAGGCCAATTGCAGCGGAAAGGCTGTACTGGCTGCTCACAAGACCCATCTTATACACATAGGTGGAAATGATCTCACTTGAAGTACTGTTCAGTGTATTCTGCAGCAGGTAAACCTTCTCAAATCCAATGCTCATAACGCTTCCCATTCTCATGATAAACATGATGGTTGCCGTCGGCAGCAGAGCCGGAACATCGATGTGGATCATTTTGTGCCATTTGTTGGCACCGTCCATTGTTGCCGCTTCATACAGGGTCGGGTCTACAGAGGAAAGTGTTGCGATATAGAGGATACTGTCCCATCCTACATGCTGCCATGCCTCAGACCATACATAAATGTGCGGGAATGCTTTTGCACTTCCCATCAGGTTCGGGAGCTTGAATCCAAGCAGTCCCACCAGCTTTGCGATAATACCTGTACTCGGGGAGAGAAACAGGATCAGCATTCCGGCCATAACAACGGTGGAGATGAAGTGCGGCAGATAGGTTGATACCTGGAAGAATTTTTTAAACTTCTGTGCCTTCATCTGGTTAACCAGCAGTCCCATGATAACCGGAAGCGGAAATGTTACCGCGATGGTGTAAAGACTGATGATAATTGTGTTTTTAATGGTCAGACCGAACTGATAGGAGTTAAAGTACTGTTTGAAGTATTTCAGTCCAGCCCAGCTGCTTCCCATAATTCCATCCGCAGGTGTAAAGTTTTTAAATGCAATCACAATTCCGTACATCGGATAGTACGTAAACAGTGCAAAAATGATGATGGAAGGAAGCATCAGTAAATATAATGGCCTGCTTCTTCTCACTTCCTCTACAAATCCTATGGAGCTTTTCTTTTTGGTTTTACTATGGTTGGCGCTCACATATCATCCCTTCTTTCCTTTAAATTTTTCGTAACTGTTCAGAGTCCCATCTCGATTTTTCTTCCATTTCGCATGGCTCTGAATCGTTACAATTTTTCTTTTTCATGCTCTCGTTTCAACCGATGAACATATTATACAAAAAAGAGGGGCGTTTTTCTATCATTTTCCGGCAGTCTGTATATTAAAAAAGAGATGTCTTTTCACATCTCTTTTTTAATCAGAACGTTTTTTGTTATTGACATCGTTTTTTTGTTATTTTTGTCTGCTCCGGTACTCATTTGGTGTACATCCGACCAGCTCCCGGAACGTTTTACTGAAATAAGAAAAATTTCCATAGCCGACTTCCATCGCAATTTTGCTAATCGGAAGCGATGAACCGCGCAAATACTCCTTTGCCCGCTCAATGCGCCGCTCAGCAATATAATTCGGAAGCGACATTCCCGTTGTTTTCATAAAAATTTTGGAAACGTAGTCCTCTGAGAGGAACACTTTTCCTGCAAGCACGGATCTTGAAAGATCCTCGTTCAGATTCTGTTCGATATAGTCTTTTAGCTGCTCCACCACATTGTCACTGCGGGATTCGTTCTTTTTCTGACCTTCCAGCACATCAAACAGATAATCGATGAACGCATGGGCACCTACCACAGAAAGAACCGCCTCTCTCCGTTTCGTTTCATACTCTTCACTGTCAAAAATCTGTCCGAAAACAATATTGCTCTCTTTTAAATAAACATATATATTCTGTATCATTTCTTCAAAAAAACGACTTGTGAAATCTTTTCGCAGACCGCCGCTTTTCTCACGCTTTTTCAGATATTCCTGCAGCTTTTCCCGCACAGCCGCAAGGGAATCGGATCGCTCCATCTCAGCCAGATACGTTTTCCACGGCACTTCCTGATAATCGCGCTCTACGAAAGACCAGCGTGTCTCATACAGAATCCCTGTTTCATCCGGCACTACATACTTTTCCATCTCTTCGAGCTGATCGCGGCTCTTTGAAATCTCATCCAGTACCGCCGGTTTTCCCATGTACATGCAGAATCTTGCCGGAAACGCACCCGCCAGACAGGTCCGCAGTTCTGCCAGTTCCTCCTGCGTTCCCATCGCACTTCCGTGATTTCGCAACACAACTGCCCATTCCAGATCGCTGACATGTACCACGGTTTCCAGTTTCATTTCTGTTGTTTCCACATATTCCGTCAGAACATTTGTAATCACAAAATTATATAAGCTGATCTCCTTTTTATAATGTTCCTTATCCGGAATTTCCAGTACCCGCAGCAGAATCAGACGGAAGGTCTCATCCGGAGTACAATATCCGCTCTTTTTTGCCCTTTCAATCCAATACTCCTCCTGCAGACACTGAACCAGAAGATCCTCCCAGAATTGCTTTTCATTCTCTCCTTTTTTCTCCTGTTTCTTCTGTTTTTGATGTTTTTCCTGCACAATCCCGACAACTCTGCGCAGCGCTGTTTCCAGATCCACATTGGAAATCGGTTTTAACAGATATTCCCTTGATGACAGCTTCAGCGCCATCTGCGCATACGCGAAATTTGCATAGCTGCTCAGGAAGGTACATTCAATATCCAGCTTTTTGTACCGGATCCATTCCAGAAGCTCCAGCCCGTTGCCCTGTGGCATATCAATGTCACACAGCAGCATTTCAATCGGATACTCTTCCAGCAGCTTCTGCGCCTGGCGGATGTTGTTCGCCGTAAATACCATATCAATTCCAATTCCGCTCCAGTTGACGGTTTCTTCCAGCTTTTCCACCAGAAGCTTATCATCATCTACAATCAGAATACTAATCCCCATAGGTAAGCCTCCAATATATTTTTCTTCTTTTTCCTACAGAAAAAAGCCAGCCGACAGACTCTTATTTTTCTGTCAGCTGGCCTGTTTAAAAACCATTATAACCTGTTTATTCTTTTCCGTCAAAGCAATAGGTACACATTTTGCATTTCGGCAGTCCGATCGACTCTACCAGATCGTCCAGACGGTGATATCTGAGGCTGGTGAAATTCTGACGGCGGCAGATTTCCTGGCACATGGACTCGTAGCGGTCGCTGGTCGGATCTGCATACTCTTCCAGTACTTTCTCTGCGTTTTCTCCCTCTTTTTCCAGAATAATCCGTCTGGTGATCAGATCCAGCTCGGATTTGGAGCGGGAGAAATTCAGGAATTTGCAGCCATACAACAGCGGCGGGCACGCCGGGCGGACATGAACTTCTTTTGCACCGCTCTGATATAAAAATTCCGTTGTCTCACGGAGCTGCGTACCGCGCACGATGGAGTCGTCGATCAGCAGCAGTTTTTTCTGATTGATCAGTGCCTGCACCGGGATCAGCTTCATTCGGGCAATCAGATTTCTCTGTTCCTGATTTGTCGGCATAAAGGAGCGTGGCCAGGTCGGGGTATATTTGATGAATGGTCTTGCAAACGGAACTTTGGACTCATTCGCATAGCCGATTGCATGGGCAATTCCGGAATCCGGCACGCCTGCAATGAGATCCGGGTGGACATTGCTTCCCGCATCACGTTTGGCAAGCATGGCACCGCAGTGATACCGCATCTCCTCTACATTGATCCCCTCATAGGACGCAGTCGGGTAACCATAGTAAACCCACAGGAAGGAACAGATCTTCATCTCCTCCTGCGGCGGCACGAGCATCTCGACGCTCTCCGGCGTAATAAAGTCAATCTCACCCGGTCCGAGTTCATGGTAATCCGTGTAACCCAGGTTCAGATATGCAAAATTTTCAAAGGATGCGCAGTACGCTCCCTCTTTCTTTCCAATAACAAGCGGGGTGCGGCCTTTTTTATCGCGCGCAGCGTAGATGCCGTCTTTTGTCAGCAGCAACAGCGTCATGGAACCGTCAACAACATCCTGCAGATGGCGGATGCCCTCCGGAATCGTCTTTTCACTGCAGATCAGAGATGCCGCAAGTTCGGTCGCATTGATCTGACCGGTGCTCATCTCCTGGAAATGGGTGCGGCCGTTGCCGTAAACCTCTTTTAAAAGCTGATCCATGTTGTTGATTTTTCCAACCGTGGTAATCGCAAAGCTTCCAAGGTGTGACTGGATCAAAAGCGGCTGCGGTTCATAGTCGGAAATGCAGCCAATGCCGAGGTTTCCCTCCATTTCTTCCACATCACGCTCAAATTTTGTACGGAACGGTGAATTTTCAATGTTGTGGATAGCACGTGAAAAGCCATTTGCTCCGTATGTCGCCATACCGCCTCTTCTTGTTCCGAGATGTGAGTGATAGTCTACTCCATAAAACAGTTCCAGTGTACAGTCTTTTCTTGATGCAACTCCAAAAAAGCCTCCCATTTCTTGTCTACCTCTCTTTGTGTATTTTTTCTCCCTTGTGTTCTCTTAAATATGAATGCCCCGGCAAACCGGGATGCCCGGTTACTGTTCACCGATGCGGGAACCGCAACCAGTCTTCTTTTAGTGTACCACGATCTTCTCCGTACTGTAAAGTACAACTAATAAATTTGATATAAAAAACAATCTACATTAATAAATAAATTTACAGCTTTTTCCACAAAGATTTTACTGTAAAATCAAAAAAAGAAAGTATTGATTCTTTTTATCGGTTATGATACTTTAAAACTGCTTATGAATCTTGGTTTTGCGTTAAACGCAAGAAAACGATTCATTCTTATTTTATCTTTTCTTAAGAGGAGGTTTTTACCATGGTTTCACTTTTGTTACCAGTCATTTATCTGGCATTCATCAGTCTCGGACTGCCGGATTCTCTGCTCGGCTCAGCGTGGCCGGTCATGTATCAGGAGCTTGGAACTTCTGTTTCTTCTGCCGGCATCATTTCTATGATTATTGCCGCCGGAACAATCGTATCCAGTTTGAACAGCGACCGTCTGAATACCCGCTTCGGCACCGGAAAAATCACGGCAGTAAGCGTTCTCACAACAGCAGTGGCGCTGTTTGGATTCTCCGTCAGCCACTCTTTTCTCGCCCTCTGCCTCTGGGGTATCCCCTATGGCCTCGGCGCCGGAAGCGTGGACGCAGCCCTGAACAACTACGTTGCCCTGCACTATAAAGCCCGCCATATGAGCTGGCTGCACTGTATGTGGGGCGTCGGATGCAGCACGGGGCCGGTCGTCATGGGATATGCCATCAATCATTCCACCTGGAACAACGGCTACCGTACCATCGCATTGTTTCAGATTGTGCTGACTCTGATTTTATTTTTCAGTCTTCCGCTCTGGCAGAAGCCATCTGCTGATGCTTCTGCAGATGAGACCTCCGTTCCGGAACAGAGAAGTTTTTCCCGCCTGATCCGCGTTCCCGGTGTCAAAGAGGTTCTGACCTGCTTCTTCTGCTACTGCGCGGTAGAATCTACTGCCGGCATGTGGGCTGCAAGCTACTGTACTTTGTTCCGCGGCATCAATGCAAAGCGTGCGGCAAGCTGGGCAAGCCTGTTCTACGTTGGCATCACGATCGGACGGTTCTTCTGCGGTTTCATCACAATGAAATTAAATGACCAGAAAATGATCCGGCTCGGACAGGCTGTGATCGCAGTCGGCACGATTCTGATGCTGCTGCCGCTTGGCGATTCCCTTCTGTTTATCGGCCTGATCCTGATCGGACTTGGCTGTGCGCCGATTTATCCTTCCATCATTCACGAGACACCGGCAAACTTCGGTGCCGACTTAAGCCAGGGAATCATCGGCATCCAGATGGCCTTTGCTTACATCGGAACCTGCCTGATGCCGCCGGTTTTCGGCGTTCTCGGCCAGCATATTTCCTTCGGACTGTATCCGGTATTCCTGATGGCCATTTTGATTCTGATGGTTGTAATGGCAGAGCGGATGCACCGCGTAACGGCGGAAAAGAGAAATTCTTATAAAGCCAACTATTAATCCAATTATTCTGCAGCAGAATGGTCCCCTTGGATCAAACTCTGATATACTGCGTACAAAAAAGTACATCTGATCAGGTTACTCCCTGATCAGATGTACTTTTTGTAAATTTCGGAAATTTTTTCAAGCACGCTCCGCTTCAAACTCTTTCACCACATCCTCCAGCAGGTTTCTGATCTGCAGGTGCTGCAGACATACTTTCTCACATTTCCCGCATTTCACGCAGTCTGATGCCTTTCTGCCCGGTGCAGTACATACAAGATTGTGATAAGAAATACTGATACATCACGCCAATTTTCCTGTTTCATTCCTCAATCATGCCAAAGACATCTTCAATCTCGCCCATATACAGATAATGGAGATCGCCATCTTTATATAAAGTATCGCGCGTAAATTCCGGCAGATCTTCTTTCTCCATTCTGACCGCATAGATTTTTTTGCAGACAAAGGTCAGCTCTGCCTCTTCAAATCCAACCGCATTTCCCAGCATCTTCGGTGTCAGACTGGTCAGACTGATCTTATCCGGCACATCATTTCCCGATTTTGATCCCAGGATTCCAAGATCCTTCCGATATTTCTCTGGAAAAAAGCAGACCGTAAACTCGTCTTCCTTCTGCAGAATCTGATGCGTCCGGCGGCTTTCCCGGATAAATACGGTAATGATCTGCTTTCCTTTCTTTGGCGGTCCCCAGATCGTCCCCATCGTACCCCATCCGATCGTCATCGTATTATACTCCCTTGGCGTACCCGCAGTACACAAACCCCAGCGGTCATCAAAAATAGAAAACACATCATACTTTGCGGTTTTAAAATTCTCCATCGTAATGTTCATACTACATTCCCCTTTCGCTGATTTGCTTTGTTATCCTTAGCATACCGTACGGTAGTAACTACCGGGCAAGAACTTTTTTTCGAAGCCTTGAATTTTTATAAAAACAGGGAATTTTTTTATTTTAGAAATAAGAATTGTATGTTATACTAATGAACGTTGCCACTCCCAGACAGGCAGAGAAGGGAGGGTTGACAGTGCAAGAACTATTCATTTCATTTTTTCTTTCCGTTATGGCAAGTATAGTAGCCTACTATATCTGCAAATGGCTGGACGGTAAGAAATAACTGGCAGCCAGCCTAAGGTTTAAGCCGCCTTGCCCAAAAGGCACAGAAAGCCCCACGAGTTGCAGCTCGTGGGGCTTTTGTTGACTTTGCAAGCCATTCATTTCATTGCCTATCGGCATTATAGCATATGAAAATTTAAAATGCAATATTCTTAAGTTTTAAAAATAAGATTTCTTTTTCATCTATTTTTCCACAACGCAAAAACCGGAATGCTTACACATTCCGGTTTCCAGCAGAGCGCGAGACGGGATTCGAACCCGCGACCCCAACCTTGGCAAGGTTGTACTCCACCCCTGAGCCACTCGCGCATTTATTAATTTTTATCTTGCTAAGTGCTCGCTGCACCTTACAAATGATACTATACAGGAACTCCCCTCATTTGTCAATACCTATTTTCAATTTTTTTCAAAAAAAATCAAAAGTATCTACGATTCCCTCAATTTTCGCTCTCCATCAGACACCCGCACAGCTGTCTTCCCCCCACAAATTCACACCGAACCACCCTCCTGACGAATCCAGACTCCTTTCCATCCGTCCTCCCAACCTCACATACTCACGCCGATCCGCCTCCTAGCGGATCCAGACCTCTATCCACCCCACATGCTCACGCCGATCCGCCTCCTGGCGGATCCAGACGCTTTACCCCCGTCCCCACCGTCAGACCTCGTGCGGCTTCGTACCTGCGGTGCAGCGGGCACGAAGCCGCACGAAGTCGTCCGCGGTCGTCCGTATTCACCTCTACGCCTTCAGAATCGCGCTCAGCACATACTGATTATTTGAGAAGTTTTTCTGCGAAATATCCCCGAGTCTGATCAGGTCAACATCCAGCCACAGCTCCTCTGCTGCCACCATCATATTTGCAAACATAATCCCGAAATTCACCTCATCCCACTTCCGAAGCTTCTCCACACTGTGCTTCTTCGAGAAAATATGAATTCTGTTATCATACACCACAAATCTCCACGGCTGGCTGTTCATACTGGATGGCGACAGTCTCGCCGCTTCCAGCATCTGCGTCATCCACTGCCGCGGCACCTCTTTGAACACACAAAGATCCTCCAGCGGCAGTCTCTTTGCTTCACTTTGCCGTCTCGTATGCGAACCATGACTCTTACCAAAAGCGACGATCCCCACCAGCCGCTTTCCGTTCTTCTCAAGCTCCGCCTTTTTCACACGATTACTTCCGATAAAGCAGGTTCCCAGTCCGATACTGCACAGATACAGCACCATCTGTTCCATAATATAACCCACGTTCATCAGATATCGTTCTGACTCCTCCGAATAAAAAGCCATATAATACGGCGCCTTCACACTGAACATACTGAGCATTCTCTCCTGCCCTTTTCTGTTGTCCAGAATCGCCATATCCACACCGATGCCCGAAAACAGTGCCGGCATCTCCTTATAATGCTCCCAAATCTTATCCAAAGTCTGCGGCGGAAGCGTATCAAAACAATAATTCCTTACTGATTTTCTAACAAAAATAGCCTCATATAAATTCATACTCTCACCCTTACTTCATCTGCTATCCGTCTGTTTTTGTTACAGTTCACTGCTGAATGAACAGTAATATTTCTTTCATAGCCGGCCGCGGCCCGCTCCCCATTTTTACAGGAGCAAAGCCGCATTCCGAAAAATTTACGTTTAATCTTCCGCATTCGACAGAAATACGGAAATTCTCCCTCTTAATCGCAAATATTTTTCAATTTCCAGCTCATCCATTTTTACTCTGTAATAATATTGTAACATATCCAAAAACTTTTTCAAGGGAAAAACGCGCCAAATTTTGTATATTTTTCACACATATTTCCCATCAAATTTATGCAACTTTAAAACCTGTGCTTACGCTTCCGCGGTCAGCTTCTCCAGCTCCTCCACATAAGAAGCAAACACATCCAGCGCCTCTTCCACCGGCTCCGGCTTCGTCATATCGACGCCGCAGATCTTCAAAAGGTCGATCGGATCCATCGAGCAGCCGCCGCTTAAGAACTGTTTGTACTTCTCCACAATACCCGGCTCCCCTGCCAGGATCTTGCTGCTGATCGCAATCGCCGCCGAAAATCCCGTTGCATACTGATATACATAGAACGGTGTATAAAAATGCGGAATTCTCGCCCATTCCAGCGCGATCTGCGGATCCGAAATCATATCCGGTCCGAAATACTCCTTGTTGATCGACAGATACAGCTCCGAAATACCGTCCGCCGTCAGCGTGCCTTCCTCTGCCATCTTCTCATGAATCCGCTTCTCAAACTCCGCAAACATCGTCTGGCGGAACACCGTTCCCTTAAACTGATCCAGGAAATAATTCAGCAGGAAAATCTTCTCCTCTTTTTCTTTCGCATGCTTCAGCAGATAGCGGATCAGCAGTGCCTCGTTGCAGGTTGATGCCACCTCAGCGACAAAGAGGCGGTACTCCGCATACGTAAACGGCTGTGTATGGTTCGAATACCAGGAATGCAGCGAATGGCCCATCTCATGCGCCAGTGTGAAGACCGAATCGATATTTCCGTTAAAGCTCATCAGCACATACGGATGGGAATCGTAAGAACCCCAGGAGTAAGCACCGCTCTTTTTTCCTTCGTTCTCATAAACATCCACCCAGCGCTCCGAAAAGCCCTTGTCCAGCAGTGCCACATAATCATCCCCGAGCACGGCAAGCGCTTTCTTCACGATCTCGATCGCCTGCTCATACGTATATTTCTGCTCGTACTCTTTCGTCAGAGAAACGTAAACATCATACATATGAAGTTCATCCACACCGAGCAGCTTTTTACGCAGTGCCACGTAGCGGTACATCGCCGGCATTTTTGCATGGATCGCCTCGAGCAGCTTGTCGTAAACCGAAACCGGGATATTTCCGCCATCCAGCGATGCAGCCAGTGCAGATGGATATTTTCTTACATCTGCAAAGAATGCGGCCTGTTTCAGATTGGCACCGAACGTTGCGGCGAGCATGTTTTTGTGTTTTTCATACTCCGCATAATACTTCTCAAACGCTTCTTTTCTGACCCGGCGGTCCTTCGACTGTAAAAATCCGACGAAGGTGCCGTGGCTCAGTGGAACCTGATTTTCCTCTTCATCCGTGACCGGCTGGAATTTGAGGTCTGCGTTCGAAAATGCCGAGAAAATCTGATCCGGGCTGGATGCCATCTCTCCGGCTTTTGCAAGAACCGCCTCCATCTCCGGCGAGAGAATGTGCTCTTTCTTGCGGAAATTTTCTTTTAATATGCGATCGTACAGACGGAGCGGCTCATATGCTTTTTCAAATTCTGTAACCGTCTCCTCGTCAAGCTCCAGGATCTCCGGCTCTACGAAAGAAGAGGCATCCGCAAGAACAGCCATCATGCTGTCCATCTTTCCGGCATAGCCCTGATACTTCTGATTTCCCATATCCTGGTGATATTTCTGGCTTGCATAGACATACAGGCTGGAAAAGACGCGGCTGATGTCATCCAGACCGGAAAGAACGTCATACAGCGCTTCTGCACTCTCTTTCATTGTTCCCTGTTTTGCGCGGAACGCTTCTATTTTCTTCGCAAGCTCCTGCTCTGTTTTCTCAAATTCTTCATCACTACCAAACAAACTCGAAAGATCCCAGCAGTACGCCGGATCCATCTCTTCTCTTTTTTTCAGTTTAATTTCTGCCATATTTCTCCCTTCATCCATCTTTTTAGACGGAACTATTTCTGCGGTTTTTCTTCTAATACTAATGTGCCGCACTTACGCTTAGTTTACCACAATTTAACCTCTAAATCTAAAATTTTTTCTTAATTTTCTTGACAAATCCATAAAGCGATTGTATGATTGTACTATCAAATTAATACAGTAGTACAAAAGGAGTGAATGCCATATGCCATGGAATCTTGATTCCTCGCGGCCGATCTATCTGCAGATCATCGAGCGGGTACAGATGGACATCATCACCGGGCGCTATCAGCCGGGCGATAAGCTTCCGTCCGTCCGCGATCTCGCGCAGGAGGCCGCCGTCAACCCGAACACAATGCAGAAAGCGCTTTCCGAACTGGAACGCAGCGGACTGATCTATTCCCAGCGGACCAGCGGACGCTTTATTACCGAAGATAAGGAGTTGATTCATCAGATGAAAAAAGAACTTGCCGCCGCAGAAGTATCTGCTTTTGTTGCCCACATGAAACAGCTCGGCATAACCCCGGAGGAAATCCGGCAGCTACTTGCCGAAACGATTGAGGAGGAAGATAATCATGAGTGAACTTGTAACGTGTAAAGACCTGACGAAGCGCTTCGGAAACCACACCGCGCTCGATCATCTCAACCTTTCCCTGGATTCCGGGAAAATTATCGGACTGCTGGGGCCCAACGGAAGCGGAAAGACGACGCTCTTAAAGCTGCTGAACGGACTGCTGACCCCGAGTGAGGGTGAAGTCCTCATCGCCGGAAATCATCCCGGTATTGAGACAAAACGGATCGTCTCCTATCTGCCGGATAAAATGTATCTCGGCAGCTGGATGCGCGTCTCGGATCTTTTAACGTATTACAGCGATTTCTTTGAGGACTTTGACATGTCCCGCGCCAATGCCATGCTGGAATCCTTAAAAATCAGCCCGAAGGACCGTTTGAAAACGATGTCGAAGGGAACGAAAGAGAAAGTCCAGCTCATCCTCACGATGAGCCGCCGCGCAAAGCTCTACTGCCTCGACGAGCCGATTGCAGGCGTCGATCCGGCAGCACGCGATTACATTTTATCTACGATTTTAAACAACTACGAACCAGACGCATCCATCCTCATCTCAACACATCTGATTTCCGATGTCGAAAATATTCTCGATGAGGTCATCTTTATCCAGGAGGGCCAGTTAAAACTGCACGCCTCGGTTGAGGATATCCGGATGCAGGAGGGTGAATCGATTGATTCTTATTTCAGGGAGGTATTCAAATGTTAAAAAAATGTCTGAAACATGAGTGGAAAGCATGCTGGAAAAACATGGCGCTGCTGAACGGTGCCGCCATTTTCATGGGCGCTCTCGGAGGCTTCGGATTCCTCTTTTCCCAGATTTCTGAGCTGCCGGATCTGCTGATCGTCCTCTATCTGTTTGCATACGTTTTGATTGTGATCGCCGCATCCGTCATGACACAGGTGCTGATGATCCAGCGCTACTATAAAAATCTTTTTACCGACGAAGGGTATCTGACCAACGTCCTTCCGGTATCGGCAACGGATCATATTCTCTCCAAAATGCTGGTTTTCGGCGCATGGAGCATCTTAAACGCACTTTCCGTTCTCGCTTCCTTCGCTTTTTTGCTTCTGCCGTCCGCAATCCGGTATTTTACCGCAAACACCCTGCTTTTTTACAACAAGACCATGACCTTTTCCGATTTTCTGTCCTATCTCTGGGCACAGATTACCGGTGTTGCCGATGCTGCTTTTTCCCTGATCGGCATCACGAACCACATCGGTATGGCACTGTTTTCCATCGTTGGCTTCTTCGCTTCGCTGTTCTTTGGCATTCTTCTGTTCTATGCCGCCATCAGCATCGGAAGCCTGGTATCCAGCCACAAAATTCTGACGGCTGTCCTCTCTTACATCGGCATGACTACCGTGATCCAGATCTTCGGCGGAATCAGCATCGTCCGTGTTTTCCAGGACTCCACACCGACTGCTGTGGTTACCACATCCTCGGTTTCCACCCTTATCATCACCGTGGTGCTCTGCGTTGTTCTGTTCCTGATCTGCCGCTATATCTTAAGCAGACGGCTGAATCTTTCATAAAAATTGCATTAAAAAACGCCGCCGCGGACGAACCGAATCGTCTGCGGCGGCGTTTTGTATGCATGTTCTGCACTTATGCCAGATGCCAGATATCCTCGTTGTACTGTGCAATGGTACGGTCGGAGGAGAAGAAGCCTGCTTTTGCGATGTTGATCAGGCACTTCTTGTTCCATGCATCTTTGTTCTCGTAGTCTTTGTATACTCTTTCTTTTGTCTTGATGTACTCTTTCAGGTCGAGCAGCGTCATGAACCAGTCTTTGTTCAAGATCTCTTTGTAGAGTCTCTCCAGGCAAACCTTGTCGCCGATAGCAAGAAGCTCATCGCTGACGATGAAATCAACCAGCTTTGCAATCTCCGGATCTTCGTCATAGATGTCTTTTGAGCAGTAAGCAGCATCTGCGTACAGGTCGATGACATCCTGCGGTTTCTTTCCGAAGATGTAGATGTTCTCTTTTCCGACAAGATCGCCAATCTCAACGTTTGCACCGTCTTCTGTTCCAAGCGTCAGGGCACCGTTCAGCATGAATTTCATGTTTCCGGTTCCGGAAGCCTCTTTGGATGCCAGGGAGATCTGCTCGGAGATATCTGCTGCCGGGATCACCTTTGCAGCTTTTGATACGTTGTAGTTCTCAAGCATAATCACTTTGAAGTACGGGCTTACCTCAGGATCGTTATCAATCAGCTCCTGCAGGCACAGGATCAGATGGATGATATCTTTTGCGATGATATAAGCCGGTGCAGCCTTTGCACCGAATACCATGGTGATCGGGGTTTTCGGCTTGTTGCCGCTCTTGATATCCATGTATTTGTAAATAGCGTACAGGGCGTTCATCTGCTGGCGTTTGTACTCATGAAGACGTTTTACCTGTACGTCGATGATGGAATTTTCATCCAGCGCGATATTCTGTGTCTCATACAGGAACTGTTTGAGATCCAGTTTGCGGTTGTGTTTGATCTCCTCAAGTTTTGCAAGAACCTTCTTGTTGTCTTTGTATTTAAGCAGTTTTTCCAGCTCGTCGGCATCTTTTTTGAATCCCGGTCCGATCAGGCTCTCAATATACTGTGCCAGTTCACGGTTGCAGTGCAGCAGCCAGCGGCGGAAAGTGATTCCGTTTGTCTTGTTGTTGAATTTCTCCGGATAAATATCATAGAACGGTTTCAGCTCGGAGTTTTTCAGGATCTCGGTGTGCAGTGCTGCAACGCCGTTAACAGAAAATCCGTAGTGGATATCCATGTGTGCCATGTGGACGCGCTGATCCTTGTCGATGATCGCTACTTTCTCATCTTTGTATTTCTTCTTTGCCTGTGCGTCCAGCTCGTGGATAATCGGCATCAGGTGCGGAACAACCTCCTCGAGGTAATCGATCGGCCATTTTTCCAGTGCCTCTGCCAGGATGGTGTGGTTGGTGTAAGCACAGGTCTTGCTTACAACATCGATGGCTTCCTGCATGGTAAAGCCTCTCTCCTGCAGCAGACGGATCAGCTCCGGAATGACCATGGACGGATGGGTATCGTTGATCTGGATCACAACGTGATCATACAGCTTATGCAGATCGTAGCCCTTCTGCTCGCACTCCATCAGGATGAACTGTGCACCGTTGCTGACCATGAAATACTGCTGGTAGATACGAAGCAGCTGTCCGGCACGGTCGCTGTCATCCGGGTAGAGGAACAGTGTCAGGTTTTTCTGGATCTGATGCTTGTCAAAGTTGATGCTGTCTGATGGAACGATGCTCTCATCTACCGTGTCTACATCGAACAGATGCAGACGGTTACAGCCATTGTTGTAACCCGGTACGTCGATATCATACAGCGTAGAATGCATCGTGAAGTTTTTATACGGAACTGCAAAGGATACCGGCTGTCTGACGAGCCAGCTCTCATTTGTGATCCATGGATTTTTCACTTCTTTCTGTTTGTGGTCGACCAGAAGCTGGCGGAACAGACCGAAGTGATAATTAAGGCCGATACCGTCTCCCGGCAATCCAAGTGTTGCGATGGAATCAAGGAAGCATGCTGCCAGACGGCCAAGGCCTCCGTTTCCAAGGGACGGCTCCATCTCCATCTCCTCGATCTCCGTCAGTTCTCTTCCGTGAGTAGCGAGTGCTTTTTCTACTTCCTCGTACATACCAAGGTTGATCAGGTTGTTGGACAGCAGTTTTCCGATCAGAAACTCTGCTGAAATATAATACAGCTTCTTATTTCCGGTGTTTCTTTTACGACCTGCCATCTCCTGTTTGGTGATAACCATCAGGGCTTCAAAGATTTCGCTCTTTGTGCAGTTGTCCAGATCTCTTCCAAAACGCTCTTTTAAGATTGCCTGAATTCTTTCTTCCATTCTTTTTTCTCCTCGTGTTGCTGTGGAAGATTCCCACAGTGTAATTTGGTTGCGCTGCCGTTCCAGATTTTCTGCGATCGGCAGCTTTCACAGTTCCATTCAAAGCTTTTCCCTGAATGGGACGGTTCACTTCTGAATCACTTTTTTGCGGCAGCGAAACTGCAAGGGTTTTACTGCTGCGCGATCCGCGACTTTGTGGATTCCCTTACGACGAGTTCCCCATCGTATACTTTGCTGCAGGGTTCTTCTTTTCCTGAAATTAAGGAAAACAGCATCTTTGCCGTCTCTGCAGCAAGCTGCTCCACCGGCTGGCGGATCGTTGTGATACTGGGTATATAATACTCTCCCGCATCAATTCCGTCAAATCCTGCAACGGAAATATCATCCGGCACGGTAAGCCCGGCCTCTTTTAAGGCACGGCACGCACCGATTGCCAGCGTATCCGCGGTGGCATACAGCGCGGAAAACTCCGTCTTTTTTTCCAGAATTTCTTTTGTTATCTTGTACCCTGTGGCGAAAGAATACGTGTCGTCCTTCGTCATATGAAATACCAGATCAGGGTCATAAGGTATCCCATGATCCAGTAAAGCCTGACGGTACGCATTCAGACGGAGGCGTCCGATACTGATGTCGTCCTCGCAGGCGGTAATGATGGCAATGCGCCGGTGCCCGAGACCACAGAGATAATCTACCATCTTATAGCTTTCCCTGTAGTCATCGACCGATACGCTCGCGCACGGTTTTCCTCCGTCTGAAACCGCCCCGATTGTACTGATCACGTACGGAACCGGGATCTGCGCCATTTTCTCATGCGGATGCGTAAAGTTTCCGCCGAGGAAAATGATGCCGCGCAGCCGTTTTTCTTTGACGATCTCGATCGCGGAGTCTACCTCATTTGCCTTTTCCTCTACTCGCTCAATAATGCAGGCGTATTTCTTTTTTCGCACAACCTCTTCAATCACACTGATCATGTTGTTGAAGAACATGTTGTCCATGCCTTTTACCAGAATGGCAATCGCTTTGGCATTCGACCGCTTCAGGTTTCTGGCACTGTTGTTCGGTACGTAATTCGATTCAGCAATCACCTTTAAAATCATCTCTTTTGTTTCCGGATTGATGTCCGGATGATTGTTCATCGCTCTCGATACGGTACTCACGCCTACCTTACATTTGCGGGCAATGTCCCTGATTGTTACCTGTTCCATATTCTGCAGGCCTCTCCTTTAAACTCTGTACCTGTTCTGCCGGAATCTCTTCCGGCTTGTTTTCCCGGCCTGTTTTGCTTTCTCTCCGGCGCGTATTTTTATTTTGCAATACGTGCTGTAATCTGTGTCAGCCGATGAATTCTCTTTGCCATTTCCGATGTAAACTGTCCCGGAAGCAGGCGCCATTTCCAGTTATTTCCAAGTGTAGACGGATAGTTAATTCTCGCCTCCGTTCCAAGACCTAAAAATTCCTGCATCGGAGTGACAGCCAGATTTGCCACGCTCTCCATTGACATGCGGATAAAATCCCACGGCAGCTCCTCATCGGTACTCTTTGCATTTCCCATATACTCTTTGGAGAATTCGCGGTCTTCCTCGCTCATCACATAATACCAGCCAAGAATCGTATCGTTGTCGTGTGTTCCGGTGTAAACAACACAGTTTCTCTCGTAATTGTGCGGCAGATAATCGCTCTCCTCACGGGAGTCAAAAGCAAACTGCAGCACCTTCATACCAGGATAGCCGGATTCTTTCACCATTTCGATCACGCTCTCGGTAAGGTATCCCAGGTCTTCTGCGATAACGTCCACATCGCCGAGCTTTTCTTTGACGGTATTGAACAGGTCCATGCCCGGTCCTTTTTCCCAGTGGCCGCGCTCTGCCGTCTGATCACCGAATGGGATGGAATAATATTCATCAAATCCGCGGAAATGGTCGATGCGGACAGTATCGTACAGTTTAAACACGTGAGCCAGACGTAACAGCCACCATGCATAACCTGTGCTCTTATGGTAATCCCATCTGTATAACGGGTTGCCCCAGAGCTGTCCGGTTGCGGAGAACGCATCCGGCGGGCATCCGGCAACTGCTTTTGGCTGGTTGTCCTCATCAAACTGGAACAGAACCGGATTTGCCCAGGTGTCGGCGCTGTCAAATGCAACATAAATCGGAATATCACCGATAATACGGATACCCTTTTCATTTGCGTAAGCTTTCAGTGCTTTCCACTGTTTCAGGAACATAAACTGCTGGAATTTGTAAAATGCAATCTCCCCGGCAAGCTCTTCCCGTTTCTGATTCAGTGCTGCTTCTTCTCTGTCCTTTAATTCTGCCGGCCACTCACTCCAGCTGATTCCGCCGAGTGCATCCTTAATCGCCATATACAGCGCATAATCCTCCAGCCAGTAACCATTTTCCGATACAAATGCATCATATACGTCATCTGCCGCAAATCTTTCAAATGCTTTTCTGAGTACTTTGAAACGGGACAGATAAATCTTTTCGTAATCAATATACTCTGCATTGTCGCCGAAATCGCACGCATCACACTCTTCTTCTGTCAGAAGTCCCTCTTTTACCAGGGTCTCCAGATCAATAAAATATGGATTTCCTGCAAAAGTAGAGAACGACTGGTACGGCGAATCTCCATATCCCGTCGGTCCAAGTGGAAGAATCTGCCAGTAGCTCTGGCCGGCCTCCTCCAGGCGATCCACAAATTCATACGCTTCTTTCGAAAAACATCCGATACCATATCGGGACGGCAGCGAAGCTACCGGAAGTAAAATACCACTTGCTCTCATTTTTAAACCCTTTCTCCTTGTCGTTTTTTCTATCCATCCGACCCCACAAATACATAATTCCTGTTCACGGATACGCAGCAAATTGTAACTTATACAGCCCTTCTAACCAGCTCATTTTGTTTCGTAAAAACAGGGCTGTCGGTATCTCGTCTGCATTTCCGGAAACGGTGTCGGTAACGTTTCCGGAACTCGTTATATTTACAATACCATACTCTGCATCAAAAAACAACCCCCAACCCCCTTATCATATTTACCAAATATTGAATACTCTGTTTATTCAAAACAACGAATTTGCATTTTTATAACGATACAAGCCATACATAAAAAGACAGCATGCGGGGACGGAACCGCTTTGGGCACTTAAAAATCATGAATTTTTCAAGCCTCCCATATAGGTTCTGTCCCCGCATGCTGTCTTTTGCGTTATCTGTTTTTCACTTAAAACTCCAGAATTATCTTTGTTCCGGTTCCAAGCGTACTCTCAATTTTAATCTTCGCATCATGAAGAATCGCTCCATGCTTCACAATGGAAAGTCCAAGTCCGGTACCTCCCGTTTCGCGGGAATGACTCTTATCCACACGATAGAACCGTTCAAAGATCCGCTCCTGATCTTCCTTTGCAATTCCGATTCCGGTATCTGCCACAGATACCACTGCCCGTCCGTTTCTTCCGCGTGAAACCGTCACTTCAACTTCACCGTCCCTGCGGTTGTACTTGATCGCATTGTCGCAGAGATTGTAGATCATCTCATAGAGAACCTGTCGTGCACCTTTGATCCGGCATCTCTCTCCTCTCAGTGTCATCTTCACCTGCTGCTCCTTTGCCCGTATGGAAAGATGTCCCTCGACATCACGGCAGATCTGCATCAGATCCACTTCCTCCATCGGGATTGACTGGTCGTTTTCGTCCAGTCTGGACAGCTTGATAATATCCTCGACAAGAGAGCTTAACCTGCTCGCCTCACTGTGGATTCTTCCCGCAAATTTTGGAATATCCTCCGGTTTCACCATGTTATTTTCTATGATCTCCGCATATCCGGAAATTGACATCAGTGGTGTTTTCAGCTCATGTGACACATTGGCAGAAAACTCACGGCGCATCACCTCCGCTTTCTGTTTTTCTGTCACATCCAGCACCAGGATGACCGCACCGGATACAACATTGTCCACACGCACCGGATTAGCAAGAAGCTGATAGACTCTTCCGTTTAATTCCAGCATCCGCTCCTCGGAACTGCCCTCCAGAGCATGATCCAGCGCCTCCTTCAGCTGCTCATTGCGGCTGACTGTCACAATATTGTGATTGATGCACTCCTCTGCCGTCACATCAAACAAATTCTGTGCCGAGCGGTTGATGGAGAGTACAACCGACTGGTTTGTCACGATCAGACCATCCTTCATATATTCCGTGATGGCAAGATACTCCTCCTGATTATGGCGGAGCTCCTCCATCTGCTGCTGAATCTGCTTCTGCTGCTGATGAATTCTGCCAAGCAGCGGACTCAATTCCTCATACGCTTTGTTGTCCAGCGGATGATTCAGATCAATCTCATTGATCGGCTTTACAAGCGCCTTTGTCATATGACTGACCATCATCAGCTCTACGACAAGAACTGCCGCAATCAGCACAGCCACAAGCCATATATTCCGCAGCATCACACCGAACACACTGTCTGTTGTCAGGGAAACACGGATGATTTTTCCATTGTCCAGGCGCAATGCCGTATAATATGTTTTGCTCCGCAGGGTCTCGGAATAACGGGAAATATTGCTTTCCCCGGTCTTTTCCGCCTCAATCACCTCCGGCCGCCCAGAATGGTTTCCCATCATCTTCGCATCCTCGACCGAATCAAACAGAACGGTTCCGTCCGTGTCAATCAGGGTAACCCGGCTTGCCGTAATCTTGCCGGCCGGTTTATCCAGACTGTCATCACCCATCTTGTCCAGAAAATACCTGTAATACTCACATTCATTTCTCACCGAAACACGAAGCTGCTCCGCCGTATTGTTGTACATTGCCCAGCTCATGGTGAAAAAAGTCAGGATAATCGCAGCGATAATCAACGCTCCCGCATGTTGAAAGACTTTTTTACGCATCTTACTTTCTCAGCCTCCTATCCGGTATCCCACGCCGCGGACCGTCTCGATCAGCTCGCCGCATTCGCCCAGCTTCTGGCGGAGTGTACGCACATGAACGTCTACCGTACGGGTTTCTCCGTCAAAATCATAGCCCCAGACATGGCCGAGCAGACGGTCTCTCGTAAGGACAATTCCTTTATTTTCCATTAAAAATTTCAGCAGTTCAAACTCTTTTAAGGTCAGAGTAACCTTCTCCCCTTTGGCCAGAACCTGATGCTGCTTTACCTGGATCTGCAGATCCCCGGTCTCCAGCACATCGTTTTCCTTCTCTTCTTTTCCGGCACGGCGCAGCACGGCACGTACCCTTGCGATAAATTCCATCATGCCGAACGGCTTGGTAATATAGTCATCGGCTCCGCAGTCCAGGCCCATGACCTTATCATACTCAGCGCCCTTTGCCGTTACCATAATGACCGGAATTTCTTTTGTTACTTCCGATGCCTTGAGGCGTGAAAGAATTTCAAGACCATCCTCTCCCGGAAGCATGATATCCAGGAGAATCAGATCCGGAAGCTGTTCTGCAATAGCTGCATTCAGCTCTTTTCCGCTTTCCAGGCCTCTTGCGGTAAAACCGCTCGATTCCAGTGTGTATACGATCAGTTCCCGTATATTTCTTTCATCTTCCACGCAGTAAATCATCTGTTATTCCCCTTTATGGTGACCGTTAATGGAATACACAACCCATTCCGCAATGTTTGTTGCATGGTCACCGATTCTTTCATAATATTTTGCAATCATCAGATAGTCCAGAGACTGGACATCTGTGGTAATTCCCTTTCGCATACCCTGCAGAATTTCATCCTTGACCTCATCAAAAAGATCATCCACGATATCATCGGAATCGATAACCTCCCGTGCAAGCTTCAGATCCTGTTTAACGTATGCATCGATGCATTTTGTTACCATAGAAGCTGTTGCTTTCGCCATATCCTTCAGACGGATGCTTGCATCCGGCACATCAAGACTCGTTACTTTTACGATATCCGCAATATCTGCTGCCTGGTCTCCGATCCGCTCCATATCGGTAATCATTTTTAATGCCGCAGATACCTGACGCAGATCACGTGCTACCGGCTGCTGCTGTAAAATGATGCGGAAGCAGAGATCCTCGATCTCCCGTTCTTTCGCATCGACAACCTGGTCTTTTTTGATAATCTCTTCTGCCGCTCTCTGGTTTCCCTCCAGCAGAACCTCATATGTCCGTCCGATTGCCTGCTCGCAGAGTGCGCCAAGCTCAATCAGCTCCGTGTGCAGAATTTCCATCTGCTGCTCAAATCTTTCCCTCATATCAGCCAAACCTCCCTGTAATGTAATCCTCTGTCCGTTTATCCTTCGGCATGGAGAAGATCTGTTCGGTCTCTCCGTATTCTACTACCTCTCCTAACAGGAAAAATGCGGTTTTGTCGGAAATTCTGGCCGCCTGCTGCATATTGTGGGTTACCATGACAATAGTATAATCTTTTTTCAGTTCTACCGCAAGATCTTCGATTTTGGAAGTAGAAATCGGATCCAGTGCCGAGGTTGGTTCATCCATCAGAAGAACCTCCGGCTGTACGGCAAGGGCACGCGCAATGCAGAGACGCTGCTGCTGTCCGCCGGACATGCCAAGTGCGCTTTTCTTCAAACGGTCCTTCACCTCATCCCAGATTGCTGCCTGTCGAAGAGACTGCTCCACAATATCATCCAGCTTTGCTTTGGAACGGACACCATGGGTTCTCGGTCCATAGGCAATGTTGTCGTAAATGCTCATCGGAAACGGATTTGGTTTCTGAAATACCATGCCGACCCGTTTGCGGAGTCCGTTGACATCCATTTTTCCGCTGTAGATGTTTTCTCCGTCCAGCAGCATTTCACCGGTGATCCGGCAGCCCGGAACGAGATCGTTCATTCTGTTGATGGATTTTAACAGGGTCGATTTACCACAGCCGGAAGGTCCGATAAAAGCCGTCACTTCATTGTCCTCAATGCTCAGGTTGATATTTTTCAATGCATGAAAGTCTCCGTAATAAAGATCCATATTGGATACATCTATTTTGCTCATGTTTTTCCTCGTCTCTCTTTTATTTCTTTGCAATTTTCTTCGCAATCATTCCGGAACAGCCATTGATCAGAAGGACGATCAGCATCAGGATGACACCGGTTGCATACATCTGATTCATATAGAGGCCTTCACTGGAAAGTGCATACATATGAACGGCAAGGGTACGGCCGGAATCCATAAGGCCTGCCACCTTTGCAATCGTTCCTGCTGTGAAAAGAAGTGCTGCCGTCTCTCCTACGACACGGCCTGTCGCAAGAATGACACCGGAAAGAATGCCGGGTACGGCAGATGGAAGAACAATTTTAAAAATCGTACGAAGCTTTCCGGCTCCCAGTCCAAAGCTTGCTTCCCGATAGGAATCCGGAACCGATTTTAAGGCTTCTTCTGCTGTTCGCATAATCAGCGGAAGAATCATGATGGCAAGTGTACAGGCACCGGACATCATCGAGTATCCCATTTTCAGGGTTTTCGTAAAAAACAGCATACCGAACAAACCGTAAACGATCGACGGAATACCGGAAAGGGTCTCTGCAGTAATCCGGATCAGGCCAACCAGCGTTCCGCGCTTGTTGGCATATTCAACCAGATAAATTGCTGAGAAAATACCAAGCGGCGCCGCAAGCAGAAGGGAAAATACCGTCATCGTAACGGTGTTGATGATTGCCGGAAGCATCGTAACATTCTCTGTATTATAGGTCCATGCAAACTGCTCCAGTGTCAGGTTTTTCACACCGCGGATCAGAATGAATCCAACCAGGAAAACCAGAATAGCAAGTGCAAGAATGGCTGCGCCCCAGGTAATTCCGGTTAGTACCGAGGAAAAAACACTTTTGTGATACGTAACCTTTGTTCTTTCTTTTTCTTTTGTATTTATTTTTACAGCTTCCATTGTATTTACAGCTCCATTTCCTTTAATCACCATAAGGTACCCTCCGGTTCAGCATAGACACCGATAAATTGATCAGCAGGATAAAGACAAACAGCACAACACCCGTTGCAATCAGCGCCTCCCGGTGAAGTCCGGATGCATATCCCATCTCCAGTACAATATTGGCTGTCATGGTACGAAGGCCTTCTGTGATTCCTTTTGGCATACGAGGCTGGTTTCCGGCAATCATAATCACTGCCATCGTCTCTCCGATGGCGCGTCCGATGCCAAGAACGATGCCGGCCAGGATTCCGGATTTTGCCGCCGGGACAACTGCAAAGAAAACGCTCTGGGAATGCGTGGCACCAAGGCCAAGGCTTGCTTCATAGTAAGATTCCGGAACACTTGTAATGGCGGATTCTGTTACACCGACCACGGTCGGAAGAATCATAACGGCCAAAAGAATGGATGCCGTCAGCATTGTGTTTCCGTTTTTGCCGGTCAGCTGTGCCATTAACGGGACGATCACAACCAGTCCGAAAAATCCATATACGATAGACGGAATACCGGCCATCAGGTTAATGCCTGATTTGCAGATGCCGTAAAACTTTTTCGGACAGTAACGGGAAAGAAACACCGAAGTAAGAATGGCAACCGGCACACCCATCAGGATTGCAAGACCGGTCACGCAGATACTGCCGACAATCATCGGCAGGATGCCGAAAATGTTGTTTCCCGGTTTCCACACGGTACCGGTCAAAAATTTCAGCGGTCCGATTTTAAAAATAGCAGGAACGCCATTCATGAACAGGAAAATGCAGATCAGTGCAACAGCCAGTACGGAGCAGCACGCCGCAATCAGGAATACAAGTTTCATGATCGTTTCTCTTAGTTTCATAAGATAAATCCTTTCATTTCATTGTTTCGCGGAGCGTGTTTGAAAAAGACTTTCGTTTTTTTCCTTACGAACTGCTTTTTCAAGCACGTTCCGAAAGACAGCTTCTTTTTCTGAACATTTTCGGATACGGAAGTAAGAGCGATTTTCCATTGTTCGCCCTTACTTCTTTTTCCATTGCTTTATACATTCTTTATTTTACATCTGCCCAGTCGGTTGTGTCGCCAACATAGATGCTCTTTACCTGATCGCTGGTCAGCCCGTCGGTCGGGTTCTCTTTGTTTACGATGACAGCAATACCGTCGGTTGCGATTACGGTTGCGGTAAGCCCTGAGGATTTCTCCTCATCCTTTAAGTCACGGGATGCCATACCGATGTCGCAGAGACCGTCGCTTGCGGAAGTGATACCTGTTGTGGAATCGCTCTGCTGTACTTCGATGTTAGCGTTTGAATTTACTTTTGTATAAGCCTCTTTTAATTTTTCCATCAGTGGTGTTACAGAGGAAGATCCTGCTACCACAACCTTTTCACCGCTGCAGTTTCCTTCGTAGGCTTTGGTATCTTTGATTGCAATATATCCGTCATCTGAAACAACCTGCTGTCCGTCGGTGCTTAAGATGTAGTCCATGAAATCCTGTGCATCTGCGGAAAGACCGTCTTTTGTTACAATGTTGAACGGACGGCTTACTTTATAGGAACCGTTTTCTACGTTCTCTGCGCTTGCCTCTGCTCCGTCGATTTTCAGTGCTTTGACTTCATCATTTAAGGATCCAAGGGAGATATAACCGATTGCGTACTGGTTACCTGCCACTGTGCTCATCATAACGGAAGTATTGTTGGTGATCTGTGCATCAACGGTGGTGTTGTCTACTTTCTCACCTGCATCGTTTTTCTCTTCTACACCGAACAGCTCGATGAATGCACCTCTGGTACCGGAACCATCCTCACGGGAGATCACGCTGATCTGTCCGGAGAAATCTCCGCCTGCTGCGTTGCTGTCACCGTCTGTGCTGCCATCTGCCTCTGTTGCAGAAGCCTCTTTTGTAGTGTCTGCTGTGGAAGAACTGCTGCTATCGCTGCTTCCACATCCTGCAAGCATTCCTGCGGCCATCATTGCGGTTAAGGTGATTGCAATTACTTTTCTCTTCATAATATTCTTTTCTCCTCTTTTCACACGGGATTTTTGTGATTTCTATTTTGTAAAATCGCAATCCCGACGTTTTTTACATTTCGTTTTTACAGGTTTCATCATAACAACGGCGTGTAAAATGCAAAATCTCAGAGATGTTAAGTTTATGTAAAACATGAGTTTTTTCTTTTTTACATTCCATTTTTCCGGTCGTAAACCGCTCCGTCACATCTCTCGCAAGTGGCACATTTTTTCCGCGCAGTGCGATCCTGCCCAAAGGATCTTTTTCTCCGCAGGAAATTCCAACAAGATTTCCCATAGAAAAAAAGGCTCCCCGGAATACTCTTTTTTCAGAGTATTCCGGGGAGCCTTTTTCTAAAGCATATGCAAAAGCGGATATTCGCAATCCTCTTATTCCGTCACCGGCACGTCAAGCTTTTCGGACGCTTCTTTTAACAGGTCAATGATCGGCAGATGCTGCGGGCATACACTCTCACACTGACCGCACTGCACGCAGTCTTCTGCTTTTCCCGATGTTTCCAGCAGCTTTTTATAATAATTTTTCGCGCGGTCTTCTTCTCCATACAGGCGGATGGTATTCAATGCCTTGAATACATCTGGAATCGCGATTCCCATCGGACATCCGTCGCAGCAGTAACGACAGGCGGTACATGGAACTGCCGGACTCTTTTTCAGCGCTTCCTGTGCTTTGGCGATCACTGCTTTTTCTTCCTCATTTAACGGTACAAAATTTCGGAAGGTTTTGATATTATCCTCCATCTGTTCCTCGTTTGACATACCGGAGAGCACGGTTGCAACACCCGGGAGAGAAGCCGCAAAGCGGAGTGCCCAGGACGCAATCGATGCATCCGGATGAACGCGTTTCATCTCTGCTTCAATCTCTTTGCCTGCTGATGCAAGGGAACCGCCCTTTACCGGCTCCATAACAAGGAACGGCATATCGTATTTCCGAAGCACCTCATACAGACGTCCGGACTGGATCAGCGGATTGTCCCAGTCAGCATAGTTCATCTGGATCTGGACAATTTCGACCTCCGGATGCTCGGAGAGAATCTTGTCAAGCAGCTCCGGCGTTCCGTGGAAGGAGAAACCAAAGTGTTTGATCAATCCCTCTTCTTTTTTCTTCTTGGCCCAGTTGAAACAGTCGTATTTCACATAGCCTTCATAGTTTGCGCCGTCTTCTACGCTATGCAGCAGGTAATAATCAAAGTAGCCTGCTCCGGTGCGCGCGAGCTGATCGTTGAAAATGCGGTCACGACCTTCGATGCCCTCGTCCATCATCCACTGCGGGAGTTTTGTCGTCAGAGTAAAACTTTCTCTCGGATGACGCTCTACCAGCGCTTTTTTCACGATACTCTCCGATTTTCCGCCGCAGTACATATAGGCGGTGTCAAAATAGTTCATTCCGGAGGCAAGGTACGCATCGACCATTTTACAGATCTGCTCCAGATCCAGTTTTCCGTCCTTCTCCGGAAGGCGCATCATGCCAAATCCTAATTTCGGCATTTTTGTTACATCTACACTCATGATAAAATCCCCTTTCTTTTCCGCGGAAAACCTTCGTTTCCTCAGTATTGTTGAGAAAATTGTAGCATTAAAGTATACTTGAAAGTCAATAGTTTTTTTTATTTTCGTCAAAATTTTTCTTTGACTTTTTCCGTTTCCGGTGGTATTCTGATAAAAAATTATGATTACAAAAGGAGTAGCACTATGATCTGGAAAAACCAGTTTCTTCACCTCACAAATGGCGATGTTTCAGCTGTTTATGGGGATAGTGCGCTCTTTTTTAAGTAAACTTCACTTTTTGAGTTCTTAAAATTCTATAGAAAACGCACATATCTCCCAATCAAAATTTTACTATATTTTGACAAGGAGATTTTTTTATGTCTGAGAAAACTATCAGAAAACAAATACGAACTTTATATCTTATGACCACGGTCGGCTATTTTCAGATTGCGGCGGCTTCGTGGATTGCACTGCTCGCACTCCGCGGATTTTCGCTGTTGCAGATCGGGATGCTCGAAAGTATTTTCCATATCGTGAGCCTCTGCTTTGAACTCCCCTCCGGTATTGTCGCCGATGTCTTCGGGCGGCGGAAAACGCTGATTGCAAGTCAGATAGCCTCCCTGATTTCCGGTACGCTGATGATTTTTTCCACCGGCTTTGCCACAACGGCGCTTGCTCTCGGATGCAGTGCGCTCAGCTATAACCTTGCATCCGGCACACGGGAGGCACTTGCGTATGACAGTCTGAAGCAGAACGGGAACGAAGGATTTTATGCCCGTTTTTCTTCTACTGAAATGATGCTGTACCGTATCACCAATTCCACCGCAACGCTCTGCGCAGGTCTTGCCCTGTGGCTGGGATACCGACGCGCATATGCGATTGATCTCTTCTTCGGGCTGATTGCGCTTGGCGTTTCATTCCACCTTGTGGAAATAAAAACGGACGAAACACCAGTCCATTATCCTGTTGGACAGGAAATCGTTTCGGTTGTACAGGAAAGCTGGCAGTTTCTTGTCTGTGAGAAAAAAGCAAGAAATATTATGCTGGTGAATGCACTCATCGGTGCTGTTTCCACTCTGGTGCTCTTCTTTTTGCAGGCGAAGCTGCCTCTCGCCTGCATGGGCAAGGCGCTGCTTGGCCCTGCCCTCTTCGTGATGGGACTCGGCGCGGCACTGGGATCGCGGATGACGGCATACTTTCACAAATACCGCTACCGCGCGATTCTGCTATTTAGTTCCATTGGTGTACTTTTCGCCTTTCTTATGAGCTTTACCGGACTGCCGGTCCTTATGGTCTTCGGCGGATTTGTCGGATCCTTTTCCGATGATTTTCTTGAAGTCCGGACCGATATTCTGCTCAATGACATGATCCCGTCCAAGCAGCGGGCAACGCTGATGTCGGTGAACTCGTTTGTCTTTTCTATGATTATGATCGTCCTTTCCACCGTGTTTGGATGGATCATGTGATCGTCAAAAATTTACTTTCATTGAAAAACGCTCATCAGTTTTTGCTGATGAGCGTTTTTTTCAAAAAATGATCAAACACCGCTGCTTCCTGCCGGAACGCCGTCTGAGGTCTGCGGGGGTGTGCTTCCCCCCTCCACATTCTCCACCACTTTTTCTCTCTTCAACCACTTCCAGACATCGCCATACACGCGGTACTTCTCTTTCTCATTCAGTATTTCATGCCGCATTCCCGGATACAGCTTTCCTCTGACATTGCGGTACCCGATCAGCCGCATATGGTCAATGGATTTTTTAAAGCGCCGCACATTCACATAACACGGATCATCCCCGCCGGACAAAAACAGCACCGGCAGCTTCCGGTTTGTGCAATGCCATCCATGGAATCCATACGTCTCCTTCAGCAGATCATTCAGCGCAAAAAAAGCATCATCCGAAAACGTAAAGCCACAGAGCGGATTTTCTTCATACTCCCGCACCACCTCCGGGTCCGAACAGCACCAGGCAAATCGGCTCTTCTCGTCTGCAAAGCGCGATGCAAACGAACCAAACGACATTGCCTCCAGAAGATTGCTCCGATGCTCGTCCCCGAGCACCGCTGCTTCCGCGTGTCCCACAGCCGCACCCAGCGGCCGCAGATAATTCTTGCTCGGTGAACCGCACACAATCAGCGCATCCAGCTCCCTATCATGTTCCTTCGCATACGTGCGCACAACCAGGGATCCCATACTGTGTCCCATCAGAATAAACGGCAGATCCGGGTACTCTTTTTTTGCCCATACCGTAACCTGAAACAGATCCTCCACAAGTCCTGCGCCGCCTGCGCCGTACATAAATCCGAGATCCTGCTCCGACTTCACACTCTTTCCGTGCCCGCGGTGATCATGAATCACACACACCACACCGTGTTCCGCCATATATTCCATAAACGGCAGATACCGCTCCTTATACTCACTCATTCCATGGCTGAGCTGCAGAAGTGCCGTCCGCTGTACGCCCTCCTCCGGCTCCACTACAAGTCCGTCAAGAACCAGCCCATCCACCTTCGACTGAATCGTAAATTCTCTCCTCATTAGCTATTTCCCCTTTCTGCCGAAAACGAGTCGAAACGACTAAGCCTTTTCAGGCACGTTCTAACCTTCCATATCCTCCGAAACCTTCGGCGGAACCGCAAACGATGCCGTAATCCGATCGTAACACTCCTCGCACAGATCAAACTCATGCTTTTCCAGATCTTTTCCGGAAAAGTACCCCCATATTGTATCGACCGAGCAGATCCCCTCCAGCAGCATTCCATTCTGTATTTTCATGCTTTTCCCGCAGCAGTTGCACACTGCCGCTTCCAGCTCATTTGTATTTTTGTTGTATTTCCGCATTTTTCTTCCTCCCGTGTATCAAAAACGTTTCTTTTCTTCGTTCCTGACACAAAACAGAAATCAGATTCTCCTGTGTCCTGTCGATTGTAACACACCTTTCCCGCCATTCCTACTGGGAATGAAAGGAAAGTCCCGTGCGCCAAATGCGTATACGATAACAATTTCTCTCTACCGCTTCGGAACCGATTCATCCGTCCGGCTCATCAGCACTGCGTCCTCCTTCGGGAGATCGTAGTACCCCTTTCGCATGCCGTCCTGTACAAAGCCGAGGCTCTCGTACAGATTCCGTGCCGGCGTATTGCCGATGCGCACATCCAGATGAATGACGCGCACCTTTCTCTCCTGCATCCGACGGAACAGCTCTTCCATCAGTGCACGGCCGATGCCGCGTCTTCTCGCTTTTTCTGCCACGCAGACATTTGTGATCTCACTTTCATCAAAGGAAATCAGGATTCCGAGATATCCTAAAATTTCACCGTCCTCCTCTGCTACAAGAAACAGTGCGTCGTCACGGATCAGAAATGTAAAAAATCCGGTTTCTGTCCACGGAATCGAAAAGTTGGCCTCCTCAATCGGCATCACCTGCTCCAGATCATCGATCTGCATTTCACGGATTGTGATCATTCGCTTTTTTCTCCGTTCTCCTGTTTTTTCACCACATCGGCATGCTTCACAGATTCCCGCTCCGCTCTTTCACGCTCCGCCTGCGATTTTCTCAGGTATTCCGGCTCGTGCTCTTCTGCCGTCTGAATCTTACCTTCTTTGTAATAAACCTCAGCCAGTGCTCCGACGGCTGCCGCTCTCTGGCGGTTGACGTGTGCCGGTGCAAAGGAAAACGGAATCGTCAGCAGTGCCTCTAATTTTTCCCGGTAAACCGCAACGCCGTCCCCGAGGAAAATCACTTCGTGGTCGAGGCAGTTCAGGCCCTCCGCCAGTGCCTCAATGCTCATCGTATCCTGTTCCCAGACCGTATCGAGACGATGATCCGTGTAGCAGTAAACTCCGGTATAGACCTGGTTTCTTCTCGCATCCATGATCGGGCAGACAAATTTGTCAGTATCCCAGATATTGTACGCGATTGCCGCCGTCGTTGGAATGGAAATCAGTGGTTTTTCAAGTGCCAGACCAAGTCCCTTGGCTGTTGCAGAACCGATGCGAAGACCGGTAAACGAGCCCGGACCTCCGGCAACTGCAATCGCATCGATCGTCGAAAGATCCAGCTCTGTCATGTTCGAGATTTCATCCAGCATCGGAAGCAGAGTCTGGGAATGTGTTTTTTTATAATTTACGGTGTATTCCGCAAGCAGTGTGTCATTTTCAACAACAGCCACCGAAGCCACCAGGCCGGAGCTGTCCAGTGCAAGTATTTTCATAATTTTTTGTTTCCTTTCCGATATTTCCTTCCTGTGCAACTCATTTTGGCAGTCTGCCGGAAACAGGAATCTTTACGATTTCCTTTTGTTTTTCCACCACATTCAGGATTTTTTTCTTTTATTCCACCGTAATTTTCCGGTAATCAAACCCTTTTTCGAGGTCTTTTTCTATCGTAATCGAAATCGCACCCTCCGGGATCAGCTCTTCAATCAGTTCTGCCCATTCGATCAGGCAGACACCCTCACCGAAAAAATAATCATCATATCCGATTTCTTCCATTTCTTCTATATCACCGATCCGGTAAACATCGAAATGATAAAATGGCAGACGTCCTTCGGTATATTCCTGAATAATGGTAAATGTGGGACTGTTGACTGCCTCTGTGATGCCAAGTCCTTTTGCAAAGCCCTGCGTCAGAACGGTTTTTCCAACACCAAGGTCTCCGTTTAATGTATAAATCTGGCCAGGCTTCGCCGCTTTTCCCAGCTTTTCGCCAAGGGCAAGCGTCTCCGACGCAGAATTTGTTTCTATGATCATATGCTTTCTTCTCCTCTTTTTCTGCCTATCATTTTAACACAAACAAAAAGGTAATACAACCGCAGAACGAAACCGCTTTTCCTTGTGCTTTTCCTTGCTTTTTCTATCTGTTTTCGCTATACTATGTATCAGAGTTTCGCGGCCCAAAAACGTCCCACTCCTGTTTTTTCGGCCCGGAAAACGCGGTAAAACACGCTCTGCGCTTTTGTCCGCGTAAATCAAAAAGGAAAGAGATCAAAACTGTTATGCTGACTGTAATGAAATTTGGCGGAAGCTCCGTCGCAGATCTTGCGCACATCCGCAATGTAGCACAGCGCTGCATCGAAAAACAGCAGGCCGGAAGCCAGGTCGTTGTCGTTCTCTCCGCGATGGGAAAAACGACGGACGGACTGATTGCAACCGCAAAACAGATTACGGAAAAACCGTCCCGCCGCGAGATGGATATGCTTCTTGCCACCGGTGAACAGGTTTCCGTTTCCCTGATGGCCATAACCATGATTCAGATGGGCGTCAGTGCTGTTTCTTTAAATGCCTGGCAGGTACCGATGCACACGACCTCCGATTATCAGAACGCGCGCTTCAAACGGATCGACACCGAGCGCATCCGTAAAGAGCTGGATGACAACAAAATTGTCATTGTCACCGGCTTCCAGGGGATCAACAAATACGATGATATCACAACGCTCGGACGCGGCGGCTCCGATACGACTGCGGTTGCCCTTGCGGCAGAGCTGCACGCGGATGTCTGTGAAATCTACACGGATGTAGACGGCGTCTACACCGCAGATCCGCGGATTGTACCGAATGCGCACAAAATGGAAGAGGTAACTTACGATGAAATGCTGGAGATGGCTTCGCTCGGCGCAAAAGTCCTTCACAGCAGATGCGTGGAAATCGCAAAAAAATACGGTGTGGAACTTCTGGTCTGCTCCAGTCTGAACCGGAATTCCGGAACGATGGTAAGGGAGAAAACCAAAATGGAAAAAATGTTAATCAGCGGCGTGGCTGCCGACAAAAATGTGGCAAAAATCCGTGTTGCAGGCCTTGGCAACGATCCGGAGAGCACGTTCCGCCTCTTAAATTTACTGGATCGGAACAATCTGAACATCGATGTCATGATCCAGTCACTCGGAAAGGACGGCACAAAGTCCGTTTCCTTTACCGTTGCAAAGCCGGATATGCTGCGCACGATCGATGTGCTGAACGACAATAAGGATTCGCTCGGCATCAAAAAGCTGGATTATGATGAGAACGTGGCAAAGATTTCCGTCATCGGAGCCGGTGTCCGCTCCCATTCGGGCGTGGCTGCCAAAATGTTCGGCGCGCTCGCCAATGCAGGAATCAATACCGAGATGATTACCACCTCAGAAATCCGCATCACTGCCCTGATCGACGAAGCATACGCAGATCAGGCAATGCGTGCGATCCATGAGACATTCCTGGAGCGTGTCTGAAAAAAAGGGGGGACCCCTTTGATACCAGATTGCTGCGTGCTTTGCACTCCGGCAATCATCAAAAACATTCGTAATCCGCTCATTTTTCTTCGAAAAATGGCTGCTTACGTCTTATCAAAAAATCGTTTAAAAATCAGGAGGAAAACAATGATGTCTAACCCAATCGTTACAATTACTATGGAAAACGGCGATGTGATGAAAGCAGAGCTTTACCCGGAAATCGCCCCGAACACCGTAAACAACTTCATCAGTCTGGTAAAAAAAGGCTTCTATGACGGCCTGATCTTCCACCGTGTCATCCCGGGATTCATGATCCAGGGCGGAGATCCTGCAGGCACAGGCGCCGGCGGCCCGGATTACTGCATCAAGGGTGAGTTCTCCCAGAACGGATTTGAGAACAACCTCGCACACACCCCAGGCGTTCTCTCCATGGCACGTACCATGTTCCCGGACAGCGCAGGAAGCCAGTTCTTCATCATGCACAAAGCTGCTCCGCATCTGGACGGCGCATACGCTGCTTTCGGAAAAGTAACAGAAGGCCTGGAAGTCGTAGATAAAATCGCATCTGTCAACACCGACTACAGCGACAAACCGCTGCAGCCGCAGAGAATGGCTACCGTTACCGTTGAGACCTTCGGCGTCGAGTATCCGGAACCGGAGAAATGCTAAGGATGAACGATGAACTGATGTTAGTTGAACCGTCGGAGGAATACTTCGCCGAGCTCGCCGCCTACCGGAACGATTTTCTGGAAAACAGCGATTCCATGGACGGCTGCGGACCGCTTCGCCGGTTTGATGATATGAAGGCGTATCTTGAAGATACCATGCGGTATACCAGAGAGGAGACTCTGCCGGAGGGCATGGTTCTCGCAACACAGTTTCTGTGCATCCGCAAATCAGACAACCGCCTTGTCGGCATGATTCAGGTGCGCCACTACCTGAACGATTTTCTGCGCACCTTTGGCGGCCATATCGGCTACTCCGTCCGCCCGTCGGAACGCAGAAAAGGCTATGCCTCCTGGATGCTGAAAAATGTGCAGCCGTACTGCAAAAGCTTCGGCCTTTCCGAAATTCTGGTCTGCTGCCTGGATACCAACGAGGGAAGCCGCAGAACGATCCTGAAAAATGGCGGCCGGTTCGACGGCACCGCTTATCGTGCCGATGAAAACAAAACACTGGAGCGTTACTGGATCACCCTGTAATTTTTAATCTTCCATTTCGCATGGCTCTGAATAGTTTCACAAATTTTTCTTGACATCCATGTCATTTCACTTTATAATTTGGAACTGCAAGCGAACAAGTCTGTTCTTATGCAAAATATATGCCCCTGGTAAAAAACCGACGGACAGGCAGGGGTAGTTGCCGAGCGTGGTTAAGAGCCACATTATTGATTGCGTTAAAAGCGCAAATTTTATGAGTTGATTACTTTACAATCGATGCTCTACGACGAGCACATCATCTTATGAAACGGTCAATAAGAGTACGTGACTATATATTTCTGCATAGGAAAACAGGGGGAAGCCTGGATTTTTACATATCCCCTGAAGTTTGCACAATACGATCATGTATAAATTTCGATTTTTAGACAGATGATGCACGTCATCTGTCTTTTTTTCGTGCTTATAGCCAAAGATGAACCCAACACCATTTTCTGAAAAAGGAGAACCAAACAATGTCAAAAGTTATGATCATCGGATGCGGCGGTGTTGCATCCGTAGCCATTCACAAATGCTGCCAGAACAGTGAAGTATTTTCTGAAATTATGATTGCAAGCCGCACACTTTCCAAGTGCGATGCTTTAAAAGAAAAGCTGGCTCCGACCACAAAAACCATTATCACAACAGCAAAGGTGGATGCCGACTGCACAGAAGAATTAATCGCCTTAATCAAACAGTATCAGCCGGATGCCGTCTTAAACCTGGCACTTCCTTATCAGGATCTTACCATTATGGATGCCTGCCTTGCATGTAAGGTTCCTTACATTGATACTGCAAACTACGAAGCAGAAAACACGGATGATCCGGCATGGCGTGCAATCTACGAAAAGAGATGCGAAGAGCTTGGCTTTTCTGCTTACTTTGATTACTCCTGGCAGTGGGCCTATATGGACCGTTTCAAAGAAGCCGGCATCACCGGTCTTCTCGGAACCGGCTTTGACCCGGGTGTCACCAGCGTTTTTGCAGCCTATGCGCAGAAACACTACTTCGACGAAATCCATACCATTGATATTCTGGACTGCAACGGCGGCGACCACGGATATCCGTTTGCAACCAACTTCAATCCGGAAATCAACCTCCGCGAGGTATCCGCTCCCGGCTCTTACTGGGAAAACGGCCACTGGGTAGAAATTCCGCCAATGTCGATCAAACGGGAATATAACTTCGATGAGGTAGGCGAGAAGGATATGTACCTTCTTCACCATGAAGAAATTGAGGCTCTTGCCAAAAACATCCCGGGCGTAAAAAGAATCCGCTTTTTCATGACCTTCGGCCAGAGCTATCTGACCCATATGAAATGTCTGGAAAATGTAGGACTTCTCTCGACCACTCCGATTACCTTCAATGGACAGCAGATCGTACCGATCCAGTTTTTAAAAGAGCTTCTCCCGGATCCTTCCACTCTTGGTCCGCGCACCGTGGGTAAAACCAACATCGGCTGTATTTTTACCGGTATCAAGGACGGAAAAGAAAGAAGCATTTACATTTACAATGTCTGTGACCACCAGGAATGCTACCGGGAAGTAGAGTCTCAGGCGATCTCCTACACCACCGGCGTTCCGGCCATGATCGGAACCATGATGGTCGTGAACGGCCTCTGGAATAAGCCGGGTGTCTACACCACAGATGAATTCGATCCGGATCCGTACATGGAAGCACTCAACAAGTGGGGTCTTCCGTGGAAGGTCGTAGAAAATCCTGTTTTAGTAGATTAAGCCTATGTATAAGATAAACGAACTGCCAACTCCCTGTTTTGTCATTGATGAAGGCAAACTGGAAGAAAACTTAAAGCTCCTGCACCAGGTAGAAGAACGCACCGGTGCAAAAATTCTGCTGGCTCAGAAATGCTTTTCCTGTTTTTCGGAATATCCGCTGATTGGAAAATATATCAGCGGAACGACTGCCAGCGGACTCTATGAGGCGCGGCTTGGCAAGGAAGAAATGGGGCTGGAGAATCATGTGTATTCTCCGGCCTACCGCCCGCAGGATATGGAAGAGCTCGCACAGATCTGCGATCACATTATTTTCAATTCAGAAAAGCAGCTCCGAACGTACCTCCCTGTACTTAAGGCTTCCGGAACCGCAAAAGCCGGACTTCGCATCAACCCGGAATGCTCCACGCAGGAAGGCCATGCGATTTATGATCCCTGTGCGCCCGGCTCCCGCATGGGCATCCGCGCCTGCGATTTTACAGATGAACTGGCCGATCTTGTGGACGGTCTTCATTTTCATACCCTCTGTGAACAGAATTCGGATGATCTGGAAACCACGCTGCGCGCCGTAGAAGAAAAATTCGGCAAGTGGCTTTTTAAAATGAACTGGCTTAACATGGGAGGCGGACATCATATCACCCGTGAGGATTACGATATCGAACGCCTGATTTCCTGTATCAACCATATGAAAGAAACGTATGGTCTTCAGATTTACCTGGAGCCCGGGGAAGCAGTTGCCTTAAACGCAGGCTACAATGTCACGGAAGTTCTCGATATTGTTGAAAATAACGGAAAAATTTTAATTCTTGACACTTCCGCCGCCTGCCATATGCCGGATGTGCTTGAGATGCCGTACCGCCCTCCGCTCAAAGACAGCGGACTGCCCGGGGAAAAGCCTTATACCTACCGCCTTTCCTGCAATACCTGCCTGGCGGGCGACGTAATCGGCGAATATTCCTTCGATTCCCAAATCCGGATCGGTGACAGACTGTATTTTGAAGATATGGCGATTTATTCAATGGTAAAAACCAATACCTTTAACGGAATCCCACTCCCTTCCATCGCGGTGATGGACAAAGCTGGAAACTGCCGAATGATAAAGGAGTTTGGATATGAAGATTTCAAAAACCGATTGTCTTAGAACCCCAAAAGCCGATGGCTTTTACATGCCGGGCGAATTTGAGCCCCACGAAGGCACGCTGATGATCTGGCCGTGGCGCCCCGGCTCCTGGAATTACGGAGCAAAAGCGGCAAGAGCGGCATTTGCAGAAATTGCAGAAGCAATTGCCGCCTATGAGCAGGTTTATCTTTTCGTCCGGCCACAGGATAAAGCATCGGCACAGGAACTGCTTTCCTCCGACCGGATTCATCTGATCGAAGCCCAAACGGAGGATGCCTGGGCGAGAGATACCGGCGCTACGTTTGTGGTCAACGATCAGGGCGGGCGAAGAGGCATTCAATGGGAATTCAACGCCTGGGGCGGCCAGTATGACGGTCTGTACTCCCACTTTGAGCATGACCGTGAGGTTCCGGAACGAATCTGCAGTTTTCTCGGAGATTCCTTCTATAATGCCCGCCCCTTTGTTCTGGAAGGCGGCTCCATCCATGTTGACGGGGAAGGAACCCTGCTTACGACCGAAGAATGTCTGCTGAGTCCTGGGCGCAATCCTTCTCTTACAAAAGCGGAAATTGAAGAAAAGCTGCGTCAGTATCTTTCGGTCGAGAAAATCATCTGGCTGCCTTTTGGTATTTACAACGATGAAACCAACGGCCATATCGATAATATGTGCTGCTTTGTAAAGCCAGGAGAAGTACTTCTTGCCTGGACAGATGACGAAAACGATCCTCAGTATGCCAGAAGCAGAGCCGCTTTTGATCTTCTCTCCCATACCGTTGACGCGAAGGGACGAAGCTTTGTAATTCACAAGCTGCCCATTCCAAAGCATCCCATCTGTATTACAGAAGAAGATCTTCTCGGCTATGATTTTGAAGCTGGCGAAGACCAGCGGGAAGCCGGGGAACGCCTTGCCGCCAGCTATATCAATTTTTATCTTGCCAATCACTGTGTCCTTCTTCCCCGTTTCGGCGATGAAAACGATACCGTGGCTGCAGAAATTCTCGGAAAATGCTTTCCGGATCGACGGATCCTCCCTGTCGATGCACGCGTCATTCTGACCGGCGGAGGCAACATTCACTGTATTACCCAGCAGATTCCGGCAAAGAAAAGAGGAAACAGATTATGAAAAATATAAAAATTGCCGCACTGCAGTTTTCATGCTGCAGCCAGGTACAGGAAAATATAGACAAAGCAGAGACCATGGTCCGTGAAGCCGCTTCCAACGGCGCCAATCTCATCCTTCTTCCTGAATTATTTGAAAGACCGTATTTTTGTCAGGAAAAGCGATACGATTATTATGATTATGCCCTGCCTTTGACAGAAAATCCCGCTGTCCGGCGTTTTCAGGCTGTTGCCGGAGAACTTGGGGTCGTGATTCCGGTCAGCTTTTATGAAAGGGATGTTCAGCGCCTGTTTAATTCCATTGCCATGATTGATGCAGACGGATCCATTCTTGGCGTTTACCGCAAGACCCATATCCCGGACGATCATTTTTATCAGGAAAAATTCTATTTCACTCCGGGAGATACAGGATTCAAAGTCTTTGAAACACGTTTTGGAACCGTCGGCGTCGGCATCTGCTGGGATCAGTGGTTTCCGGAAACAGCACGATGTATGGCTGTGCAGGGGGCTGAAATCCTGCTCTATCCTACCGCGATCGGAAGTGAGCCGATCCTGAATGTAGACAGCAGCGGGCACTGGCAGCGCGTCATGCAGGGACATGCTGCCGCAAATCTTGTTCCGGTTGCTGCTGCAAACCGGATTGGTACCGAAACCGTAACGCCCTGTGAAGAAAATGGCGGCCAGTCCTCTTCTCTTACTTTCTACGGTTCTTCCTTTATTGCCGATGCAACCGGTGAACTCGTAGCATCTGCCGGAAGAGATACCGAGGAAATCCTGTACGCCTCCTTCGATCTGGATGCCCTGCGCGAAGAACGTTTTTCCTGGGGGCTTTTCCGTGACCGGCGGCCGGAAACTTATCGTATCATGACGAAACAGTAAAGCTCTGTCTCTTCCTGTTGTAACTCTTCCTACAGCGGTGCGCTGCATCACATATTCTAACTACAAAGGAGAACCGCTATGCAATATGGAATTTTATGTCTGCTGCCGCCTGCGGCGATGCTGATTTTTGCATTAAAAACGAAAAAATCTTTCGAAGCTCTGATTTTCGGAACCCTGGTTGCCTATCTCATCATGTATAAAACGGCTTTTATCGGACCCTGGTGTGATCTGCTGCTTTCGGAGATCAGCAACGCAGATAACCAGTATATTCTTCTTCTCTGCGGACTGTTCGGAGGCTTCATCTTCCTGCTCCGCGAGGCAAAAGGAACACTTGGTTTTTCCAACCTGTTAAGCCGCTTCTGTAAAAATGAACGGATCACCATGATGATGTCGGTATTTCTCGGAATCATTATTTTTGTCGATGATTATCTCAACATCATGACCGTTGGAACCTGTATGAAGGATGTCTGTGATAAACGAAAAGTCCCACGCCAGGCCCTTGCCTATATCATTGACTCAACCGGTGCACCTGTCTGTGCACTGATTCCCTTTTCCACCTGGGTAGTTTTTTATTCCGGTGTTTTTATTCAGGAACCGGGCATTCTCAATATGGGCTTTTCCACCGGTATGAGTGTTTACTTAAAAGTGCTTCCTTATATGTTTTATCCCATGGCTGCACTTCTGGTTGTCATTCTGTTTGCCTGCAAACTGATGCCAAAGCTCGGAAAAATGAAAGATGCCTATACCGATCTGGAAAAGAAAGAGCAGACACCGGAGCATCCAAAAATGCACAATGCCCCTTCCGTTGACATTGCCATGGCCGGAATGAGCGTTGATTACCCGCCCGAAAATACCAATGCCGGAAATATACTGGATTTTCTGATCCCCATCGGAATTCTGATCGGTGTGACAGTAGCCACACAGGATATGATGCAGGCGATTATTCTTGCTCTTGCTTCCTGTATGATTCTTTATCTTCCGCGGAAAAAAATGACCTTTACGCGGTACGTGGAACTGTTCTTTGCCGGCTTTGCAGATATTCTTCCGGTTCTCGCCATTCTTCTTGCATCCTTTATGATCAAGACTGCCTGCGGCGAAATGGGACTCTCGGAATACGTCATCAACCTGTGTGTTCCGTATATGAATGCCAAAACACTGGCAGCTATTATTTTTGTTGTCATTGCAGTTCTGACCTTTGTCACCAGCTCTTTCTGGGGAATTGAGGCCGTAGCCGTTTCCATCGTTGTTCCGCTTGCCATCGCCCTTGATGCTAATGTACTTCTGGCACTTGGCGCTGTCGTATCCGGCGGTGTTTTCGGAAGCCATGCATGCTTCTATTCCGACGCAACGGTTCTTTCCTCCGCGACCTGCGAGATTGACAATATGTCACATGCCGTGTCGCAGTTTCCTTACGTCCTGATCAGTGCTGCTCTCGCCGTATCGGGATTCTTAATCTGCGGAATTTTTGCTCTTTAAAGACACACAGGAAATTTCAACGAAGTTTCCTGTAAATAAAAAAAGCCTCCGACGATAGGATTTTTCTGAATTCGTCGAAGGCTTTTTGTTTTTTATTCTTTTACACTCAGCCGCACCAGCGCACGCTGCAGCTTGGCTTCGGCAATACGGTATTCTTTGTCTGTCAGACCGCCGTTTGCCAGCGCCTGCTCGGCCCTGTGTTTGGCAGCCTCGGCGCGCTCTGCATCAATATCCTCTTCCCACTCCCAGGTCGTTGCCAGAACACGGCAGACCCCATTCATCATGGAAAGCATTCCGCCGATGCAGGCGGCATTTCTTCTCGTTCCGTCCTCCAGCACAATATGCGCCTCGCCCATACCAAGTGCAGTGCAGTAATTGCAGTGCCCCGGCAGAATTGCCAGGTCGCCGCTGATGGTTCTGCAGACAACGCGCGCTACGTCACCCTCATAGAGAAGTCCGTCCGGCGTGCCGACACGTAAAGGAAATGTACTCATACGTCATTCCTCCTTTACTGATTCAGTGCTTTTGCTTTTTCAAATACCTCGTCGATGGTACCTGCAAACAGGAAACAGCTCTCCGGAAGATCGTCGCACTCGCCGTCAAGGATCATGCGGAATCCGCGCAGAGTTTCTTTTAACGGCACGTATTTTCCTTCCATACCGGTAAACTGTTCCGCTACTGAGAAGCTCTGAGACAGGAAACGCTGTACCTTACGGGCACGGCTGACCGTCAGCTTATCCTCCTCGGACAGCTCGTCCATACCCATGATGGCGATGATATCCTGCAGCTCTTTGTATCTCTGCAGCACCTGTTGTACGGCACGTGCTACCTCATAGTGCTCATGGCCTACGATTTCCGGTGTCAGGATACGGCTGGTAGAATCGAGCGGATCAACAGCCGGGTAAATACCCTGGCTGGAGATTTCACGGGAAAGTACCGTCGTGGCATCCAGATGGGTAAACGTTGTTGCCGGAGCCGGGTCGGTCAGGTCATCGGCCGGCACGTAAACAGCCTGTACCGATGTGATGGATCCCTTTCTTGTGGAAGTAATACGCTCCTGCAGTGCGCCCATCTCGGTTGCCAGCGTCGGCTGGTATCCTACTGCGGACGGCATACGGCCAAGCAGAGCCGAAACCTCGGAACCTGCCTGCGTAAATCGGAAAATATTATCGATGAACAGCAGCACATCCTGATTTTTCACATCACGGAAATATTCTGCCATGGTAAGGCCGGAAAGTCCGACACGCATACGCGCTCCCGGCGGCTCGTTCATCTGTCCATAGACCAGTGCTGTCTTGTCGATAACACCGCTCTCTTTCATCTCGTTGTAAAGGTCATTTCCTTCACGGGTACGCTCTCCGACACCGGTGAAAACGGAAAGTCCGCCGTGTGCCGTTGCCACGTTGTGGATCAGCTCCATGATAAGGACTGTTTTTCCAACGCCGGCACCACCGAACAGACCGATTTTTCCGCCCTTGGCATACGGGCAGATCAGGTCAACGACCTTGATTCCGGTTTCGAGGATCTCCGTTGCCGGAACCTGTTCCTCATAGGACGGCGGATCGCGGTGGATCGGCCATTTTTCTGCTGTTTCCGGTGCCGGCTTATTGTCTACGGTCTCACCGAGCAGGTTGAACACGCGGCCTAAGCACTCCTCTCCGACCGGAACGGCGATCGGGCCGCCCGTGTCAACTGCTTTTGTTCCGCGGACAAGTCCGTCTGTGGACTTCATGGCAATGCAGCGGACCATGTTGTCGCCCGTCTGCTGCGCCACTTCCACAACCAGCTTCTCGCCGTGGTTGTCTATCTCGATGGCATTCAGAAGTGCCGGCAGCTCTCCTTCCGGAAAACGGATGTCCAGAACAGGACCCGTTACCTGCACAACCTCGCCAATGTGTTTTTCACTCATTTAACGACTTCTCCTCACTTTTCTTGTTTCCACTCTTACACGCCTTCCGCACCGCCGACGATCTCCGTGATCTCCTGCGTAATGCTTGCCTGACGGGCACGGTTGTAATACAGATTGAGCTGTTCAATCATCTCCTCTGCATTTCCCGTTGCCGCCTCCATTGCGGTACGGCGTGCCGCAAGCTCACTTGCCACACTCTCACAGATACCGCCGTAGATCAGGCCGCCTAAGTATTCCGGCACAATCGCTTCGAATACCTCGACACCGTTTGGCTCATACAGGATCAGATTCCGGATTTTTTTCGCTTCCGGATCCTCTCCGTCCTCTTTTGCAATATCAATCAGAGGCAGGATCGGCACGGAAACCGGCATCTGCGACAGCATCGACACGAATTTTGTGTAACAAAGCTCCACATGTCCGAAGGTCCCTTTCCGGAACTCACGGCACAGTGCGCGCGCGATCTCAAAGCTGTCTGCCACAGAAAGATTTGCGATCTCGGCAAAGCTGTCCGTCAGGATTTCCAGCTTCCGGGATTTTGCATACTCCACTGCCTTTTTGCCGACCGGAACCACACAGATCTCTTTTCCTTTGGCATCTGCCTCAAAGCATCGGAACAGATTCGCGTTGTATCCGCCCGCAAGGCCGCGGTCTCCGGCAACCAGCACGTAGCAGCATTTCTCGTTTTTTGCCTCTTTTGCATAAATGGAATAAAATTCCGTGTTTCCTTTTGCAATATCCTGCAAAGTGCGGTACAGCTCCTGAAAATACGGACGGCAGGTATCAGCCCGCTCCTTCGCTTTTCGCAGCTTGGAGGACGCTACAAGTTCCATCGCCTTGGTAATCTGCATCGTGCTTTCGACACTTTTGATCCGCAGCTTTACGGCTTTCATGTTTGCAGCCATAGGCTCCTCCTTCTTTCCTTATTTTGCAGGTCTTGTATTGATAAAGTTTTCGGTGTACGATTCGAGCGCACTTTTCAGCTTCTCTTCGGTATCTGCCTCGAGTTTTCCGGTTGCGGAAATCTCCTGCATCACGGCAGCACCCTCTGCGTCGGTATCAAGCCAGGTATACAGTCCGTCCTCATAGGCGCGGACATCCTCAGCTGCAACCTTTGACAGAATTCCTTTCGTTACCGCATAAAGAATGGCCACCTGTTTTTCTACCGGAACCGGTGCATTCTGGTTCTGTTTTAATACTTCCACGATACGCACACCCTGCTCCAGACGCGCCTTTGTATCGGCATCCAGATCGGATCCGAACTGTGCAAAGCTTGCCAGCTCGCGGTACTGGGAATAGATCAGTTTCAGAGTTCCGGCTACCTTCTTCATCGCCTTAATCTGCGCATTTCCACCGACACGGGATACGGATACGCCAGGGTTTACCGCCGGCATAACGCCCGAGTGGAACAGCTCTGTCTCAAGGAAAATCTGTCCGTCTGTGATGGAGATAACGTTCGTCGGAATATAGGCGGAAATATCGCCCGCCTGGGTCTCAATGATCGGCAGGGCCGTCATGGATCCGCCGCCGTGTTCATCGTCCAGCTTTGCGGCACGCTCCAGAAGTCTGGAATGGAGATAGAAAACATCTCCCGGATAAGCCTCACGTCCCGGTGGACGGCGGATCAGCAGGGAGAGTGCACGGTATGCAACCGCGTGCTTACTTAAGTCATCATAAATAATCAGCACATCTTTTCCCTGATACATAAAGTACTCGCCCATGGCACAGCCGGAATACGGTACGATATACTGCAGCGGGCTCGCTTCGGATGCCGTCGCTGCCACGACGATGGTGTACGCCATTGCGCCGTTCTTCTCAAGATTTTCTACTAAGGACGCTACTGTCGAACGTTTCTGTCCGATGGCAACGTAGATACAGATCACATCCTTGCCTTTCTGGTTCAGAATGGTATCGGTTGCAATCGTTGTCTTTCCGGTCTGACGGTCTCCGATGATCAGCTCTCGCTGACCTCTTCCGATCGGAACCATGGAATCGATCGCTTTAATACCGGTCTGCAGCGGCTGATTAACACCTTTTCTCTCACAGATGCCCGGTGCCGGGCTTTCAATCGGACGGTACTCTGCTGCCGTAATCGGGCCTGCGCCGTCGATTGGCTGGCCGAGCGCGTTGACAACGCGTCCGATCATGCCTTCTCCGACCGGAACCGAAACAACTTTTCCCGTTCTTTTTACAAGCTGTCCCTCGCTGATGTTCTCGCCGGAACCGAATAAAACGACAGATACGCTGTTTTCCTCGAGGTTCTGTGCCATTCCATAGCTTCCATCCTCAAATTCCAGCAGCTCGCCTGCCATGCAGTTCGAAAGACCGCTGGCTCTTGCGATTCCGTCTCCGACCATCAGAACGGTGCCTGTCTCATCCTGCCGGATCGCATTTTCATAATATTTGATCTGGCTGCGGATGACCTTGGATATTTCTTCTGGTTTCAGTTGCATTTTTTCCTCCTACACCACTGTATCGCTGATTCTTCTGGAAAGCTCGGACAAACGTCCCTTTACGGTTCCGTCAAACAGCTTTCCGTCGAGCTCCACGCGGACACCCGCCAGAACGGACGGATCGGTTTTCAGTTCCATCACGACCGTTTTTCCGCTCATCGTTTCCAGTTTTTTCTTCAGAAGCTCTTCCTGTTCCTTCGACAGGGATGCTGCGCTCGTCACAACTGCCTCGGCAATGTTGTGCGCCGCAAAGTATCTGCGCTGAAACGCTTCCTGGCATCCGCCGAATTCCCGGAGAAGATTTTTTTCACACAGCAGTTTGATAAAATTGACCAAATACGGTTCCGCCTGGCTGCCAAATGCCGCGTCGATCAGCCCGATCCGCTCTTTTCGCGGAATCGAAGGCTCCGATAAAAGGCGCGGATACTCCGGATTTTCCCGGAACAGAGCTCGGATCTCCTTCATCTCGGAAAGGATTTCCTCTTCGAGATGCTCCTCCTGGGCCAGCTCATACAGGCTCCCACCGTATACTCTGGCAGTTTCTGTCATGATGCTTCACCTACATTCGATATAAATTCATCTATCAGCTTCTCATGGTCTTTTTCATTAATCTCACGTTCAATGACTTTTCCGGCAATATCCATGGCAATGCCGCCGATCTCGCCTTTGACTTCATTGACCGCTTTCTTTTTCTCCTGGGCAATCTCTTTTTCTGCCTTGTTTTTCAGGGCAGCCGCCTGTTCGGAAGCCTCTTTTACGATTTTCTCGCTCTGCAGCGTCGCTGTCTTTCTGGCGCTTTCGAGAATCTCGTTGGCCTTTGCCTTGGCCTCCTGCATATTCTGCTCATATTCCTCTTTGATGGCGTTGGCTTCTTTTTTTGCCGCCTCTGCGTCTGTGATCTCCGCATCGGCTGCCGCACGCCGTTTTTCCAGCATTTCATTGATCGGTTTGAAAAGGAACCGTTTGATCAGATACATCTGGATGAAGAGGTTGCAGATCTGTGCGATAAAAGTCCAGGGGACAATTCCTACCAGTTCCTGAACCTGCATAGTTTCTTTCCTCCTAGCAATCATTTACTCCTTGCAACTATTTCAGGAAGTTCATGAACATTCCCGGTGCTACGAAGATCAGAAGCAGGCCGGTTACGAAACCGTAAATACCTGTGGTCTCTGCGATCGCACAGCCAAGAAGCATCGTACTTGTTACATCACCTTTGCATTCCGGCTGACGTCCGATTGCCTCAAGTGCCTTTGCTACGGCGTTACCTTCACCGATACCAGGTCCGATACCTGCGATCAGGGAGCATCCTGCGCCGATTGCGCATCCTGCGAGAGCGATACCTTTTGCTAAAATCTGAAAATCCATCTTGTTTTCCTCCTGTATTTTCTTTTTGTAAACCTCATTTTTTAATCTCTTTAGCCTTCCTCTGCTGCATTCGCAATGTACATGACAGTCAGCATACAGAAAATAAAGGCCTGCATCACGCCGGAGAACCAGTCAAAATAGACCGACAGAACAGCCGGAACACCGACGTCCAGAATCGGGATCTGTGAAAGGGTTCTTCCGAGCACGCCGGGAAGCAGTCCCAGCAGCTTTCCGCTTGCCAGTGCCAGAGATCCGTAGATCAGGGCATTGATGACAACGCCGGAAAGGATGTTTCCAAAGTGACGGCACGCCATACTGATCGGCGTTGCGAGCTCCGACAAAACGTTAAACGGTGTCATAACCGCAATCGGAGTCGTGAAGCCCTTCAGATATCCGCCAAAACCGTTGGTTTTGATCTTCTGTGTGGTGATCATGATGAAAACCACAACAGCCCAGGCCGCCTCGGTAGAAAGATCTGCTGTCGGACTTCGAAGTCCGATCAGGCTGATCAGGTTCGAGACAACGCTGGTCGCGAAAAGCGCCGACACAAAAGGAATCAGATACCGGAATTTTTCTCCCATGTTGCCGATGACGAATTTATTTGCGGTCTCCACAATCATTTCTGCCACCGCCTGGCGTTTGGAGATGTTCCGTATCTTCAAATCTCTTGTGAGCCAGATGCAAAGTCCGGTAATGAGTGCCATTACAATCCAGCTTACCACCAGCGTTTCGCTGATCTGAATTTTCCCGAACAGCGGAAAATCGATCGGGATCGTAAAAAAGACTTTTGCACCGGAGATATCAACCTCCATTCTCTTTTCTCACCTCCTCTGTATGAGATAAAATAAAAAATTTGAACCTTTTGTCAAAGCGGATCTTCACAATCCGCTTCGCTGCTTGCTCATAACCGAATCGCTGCTTCGCTGTTTCGGTTTAAAAACGCCGTCCCGTCTTTGCGGCTTTCGCCAAAGATCAGGTTCAGCGCTTTATGCTGTTTTTTATGCCCTTCAGCTTGATGGCCGTTCCCGGAATTAAAAGCGGCAGGATTCCTGCGGCAAACTGGAAGCATGGAAGCACAATCGCCAGAATTGCCCAGAGCATCTGCATCAGGTTTCTCTGCGAATAGCTTGCCTGCATCCGCCGTTTTGCTCCCGCCTCGTCTGTCTCGGACACTGCTTTTTGTACTGCCATGCCCATCAGGAAAAAGTTCAGCACCGCAACGGCACCGCCTCCGATTCCCCCGAGGATCACCCGATAGTCAAATGGGATTTTTTCCGGCCAGATCAGGTGCAGGATCAGAAACCCGACCCACATCACAACCACGCCGACAACAGTATAGATGGCAACATTTTTCGTCTCCTTTTTTACGGCCGGCTGGACCTTGTCTCCGAAATTGCTCATATCGCCTTGTTTCCTTTCTAATGGATTTTCCCCTTAAAATCAGTCTGAAATCTTTTCTCTGCCACTTGATCTTCGTCAACTGTGAAAACTTTTTCAGACACGTTCTAAATATGTCGGTTGAAAGACACCCGCTTTTTCTTCTTTTTTCCGTCCGGCTCCGTCTCGATGCGTTTCTGATGCCGCAGAACGCTCTGCCCGAATTTCCAGGCTGTCACGGCACCGCCTCCGATCCCAAAGAAAAAGCCGATCAGATAAATCCATATTCCAACCGAAAAGCGGTCGCAAAGCCACCAGCAAAGTGCCAGACAAAGAAAAAGAGGCGTCACAAGGGACAGTCCGAATTGTGTCAACATTGTGAGATTGGTAATCATCCCCGTCCACTTCTTCATATCCTGTCCCTTTCTGCCGCCTCTTTTTGTCAGACCCTCGGATCTGTGTCTTGTTTCATTTTTTCCAAAACACACTTCCATTTTTGTAACCGCTTAGTCAGATTGTACCATAAACGTTTTCATAAGACAAATGAATTTGTATATTTTCCAAATTATTTGTTTTTATTTATATTCTTTTCATAATAATTGGAACAATTTTCTCATTTTGTCCCATTGCAAAATTGCAGCGTTCACCTTGCTTCTTATTTTTTGAAAAAAACTGCGGTTTTATTCCACACATACTGCCGTTTTTTCTTTCCAACCGGAAAGCTGATAGCTTACCTCATAGTGTCCCGGCTCCAGCAGGTATCTACCGTTTTCTTCTGATCCGAGCACTTCTGCAACCGCTTCTTTTTCACTTTTGGCAACCATTGGAAGTACGGCCTCTGCGGTACAGTCGAACGGAACATCCATGGTGATGGTCACGTGCTCTTTGTCGGAAAGCTCCCAGCGAATGCTGTACATTCCCGATGCAGAATCATATTTTGCCTCTGCATACCTCAAATCCCAGTTCAGCGTCGGTGCAAACTGTACGGTCCTGACACCCGGATGGGATTCCATCGTGTTGATGCCGGCAACGTGACGGAACATCCATTCCTGGATGGAGCCGTAAGCATAATGGTTCATACTGTTCATACTGATGCCGGAAATCGTACCGTCCGCAAGAAGGGAATTCCAGCGTTCCCAGACGGTAGTTGCACCAAGCTTAACCTCATAAAGCCAACCCGGAAATTCCTCGTTCAGCAACAGTTCGTAGGCAAGATCATTCATGCCGTTGTCGGTGAGCACATTGTTCAGCAATGGTGTTCCGACAAATCCCGTCTTCAGTTTGTGGTTACTCTGCTCAAACAGCTTCAGAAGCTGCCGTTTTGTCAGCTCTTCGTTCTTTGACAGATGGTATTTCAGCGTCAGCAGCAGCGCCGTCTGTGTTTTGATGCAGCAGCGGCCTGTTGCGCTGTAATATTCTTCCTGTACCACAGCAAACTGCTCCTCGGACAGCTTCTGATACTTCTCCTGCTCCTCGCGGTATCCCAGCACACCGGCCGCTTTTGCCACGATTCCTGCGCTGATCGCATAATACAGGTTTGCAATAAACTCCTCGTCCGTTGCACCCATGACCTGCTCAGCGCCCTGCACCGGATTGTCAAGCGCCAGCCAGTCGCCAAAGTGGAATACATATCTCCAGCCATGGTTGTCCCCATCCACTTTCGTGATGTAGTCCACCCACGATTTCATGCTCACAAACTGATCTTCCAGAATGCTCTTGTCCCCATAAAACAGATATAGATTCCACGGAATGATGCACGCCGCATCGCCCCAGACACACGCTGCATCCTCGATGCCGCACGATGGCACCACATGCGGCACCTTTCCGCCGAGCACGCTCTGCTCTTTTGCCATGTCGTACAGGTATTTTGCATAGAATGCATACGTATCTTCGAGATACATCGCCGTCGGCGAGAACACCTGCGCATCACCCGTCCATCCCATGCGCTCATCACGCTGCGGGCAGTCGGTCGGAACATCCACAAAATTGCACTTTAAGCCCCAGCGCACATTGCTGATGAGCTGATTGACCAAATCACTTCCTGTTTTCATCCAGCCTGTCGCTGTGATGTTGCTGTAATAAGAAAGACCCGTGAAATCCTCTTTTTTCAGATCCGGAATGCCTTCGATCTTCACGTAACGGTAGCCGTAGAACGTAAAATGCGGCACAAGATCCATTTCGGTACCATCGGAAATATAGATGTATTCGGATTTTGCACTCCGCAGATTGTCATTGTAGAAATTGCCGCGTTGCAAAATCTCACCTGTCTGAACATGAATTTTGGTTCCTGCCGGCACGTTGACATGCAGCTTGAAAATTCCCGTAAACTCCTGCCCCATATCGAAGACCAGCTCGCCGGCCGGAGTATGAAGCAGTTCTTTAGGTTCAAACGTCTCATGAATCGTCACCGGAAGGCTCATGCGTTCCGTCAGTTCTCCTTTTGGTGCCTCACAAAAAACCGCCTTCTCCAATGGCAGTTCCGACAGCGTGTCGTCCCGGTGCTCACCGTCGTAAAGATTCGAGAATGCAATTTTACTGCGCCGCACCTGCCACGATTCATCCGTGCCAATCACCTCTTCCGAACCGTCCGCATACGTCAGATGCAGCTCCGCAATCAGCTTCCACTCATTGCCGTAAAATCCCTTGTCCTCAAACGCACTGAATCCAAACCGCGCCTTGTACCAGCCGTTTCCAAGCAGCACACGGAGCATTCCCTGTTTTGAAACCTCCTCTGTCACATCATACGTCTGATACTGTACCCATTCATTGTAATCATTGCTGTACGGCGTCAGGTACTCATCCCCGACACGCTTCTCATCCACATACACCTCATACAGTCCAAGTCCGCAGACATACAGCCTGGCCTTCGCTACCTCTTTTGCCGGAACAATTTCTTTTTCAAAATATGGATGACGGTTCTCCTTACTGTCACAGGAAATCCATTTTCCTGTCCATGCTTCATTCCGTTTTCCGGTCTCAAAAAACTGTACTTCACTCACCGCCGTCTCCCCGGCATCACTGCCCGCTTCCACGTTCCAGTAATACCGCGTTCTCGGCTCCAGATCCAGCTTCACCGGATAGAAAAGACTGCTCGCCTTATCATCCTCTCCGGAATCAAACAGCAGATGCTCCATCGCTGCATCCGATGCTACACGGATTCTCGCATAGCTCTGTTTTTTTCCTTCCGCGTCTTTCACTTTCCAGGAAAAGACCGTTCTCTCCATCCGGAACCCCATTGGATTTTCCAGATGATTCACCTGTGCGTGATAAATTTTCATTTCAATATCCTCCTCCATCTTATTTTTGAAAATTCCCCCATTTTTTCTCATTTTATCATGATCCCTTTCGAGAAAAAAGGTTCTGTTTTGCAGGAAAAAACATCTTTATTTGCACCATTTCCTGCCCACCAGACATCTCCCCGGATTGCCAGAAAGTATGGGACATTTTCCCTTTTTCGGGCTACACCGAAACTAATAAGAGCCTGTGCTTTCCTTTCCCCTCCGCCGCAGTGCGATCCTGCCCGGAGGGCTTTTTACTTTACAGGAAAATTCAACGAAGTTTCCTGCAAAGTAAAAAAATGCCGGATTCTTTGAACCGCCCCAAGAAATCAGATTTTTTAGATCTAACTTTTTAGGACGGTTCATCCGACATTTTTCCGGAATTTTCCGGCTCTATCTTCAGTTTCTATCTTCAGTTCAGCAATTCATCCGCCAGCGTTCTCTTCGGCACATAGTGCACATCATTTTCATCCCGGTAATAATTCGTATTCCCATCCTCCGGCACATCCACCAGATGAATCTCCTCCGCCGGTTTTCCAAACGCCACAATCAAAAGCGGCCGGATCTCCTCAGGCAGTCCAAGCACTTCCATCACCTCGCCCGCCTGAAAATTCCCGATCATGCAGCCGCCAAGCCCCTGCTCCACAGCCGCAAGCAGCATCGTCTGCGCCACAATCCCGACATCCTTCTGATACCGGTTCAGATTCTCATCAATCCTCTTATCCTGGCAGATCACAACAAAACCCATCGGCCGTTTTCCCGGATGCGGCAGTACCATATCCGGCAACGCCCGCGCCCACTTCGTCAGACCCTGCACCTTCTCCACTTCGTCCGGCTCCCACGCCAGAAAATACTTCAACGGCTGCTTATTCACACTCGAAGGACAAAGCCGCGCGCAATCCACAAACCCTTCCAACGTCTCCCGCGAAATCCGCACCGACTCATCAAATCCACGATAACTCCTGTTCTTCAACACCAGATCCCTTAACATGTCCCATATCCTCCTGTCTCAAATTTACTTTCTACCACCCACTCTACCACACCTCCCCACCCCCCGCAATCACGTTTTTCATTTTCCCTCTTGACATACTTTGATATTCAAAGTATTATATATCTAGTTTTAAAAACCACATGCTAAAGTATTTTACATCACATATTTATTCTATTTATTCGTCACCAATAACCAGATCCAATGGCTGCCGCCGCGCCGTGGATGTTCCTCCAGGTGAGCGCATTTGCAGGAGGCCCGCAAACTCTTAGGCTATGGGATTTTGTGTTGCTTTCAAAAACGGCACTGTCTGAGCGCAGCGAGTTTGCCGTTTTCGAAAGCGCTTTTAACAAAACTAGAGAAACACGCTTTGCGAGTTTCTCTAGTTATCGCGGCAGTCGCCAAGGTCTCGTGCGAGCACGGACTTTGGCTCGTTGCTCGCGTAAATTTCAGAGCCTTAGAGTTTCCCGGCCTCCGAAACCGCGCCCATCTGGAGGAACATCCACGGCGCGGCGGCAGCCACTGGATCGTCCGTTTATCAAAAAAGGAGAATTTATATGCTGCCAGAATTAAAAATAGGAAATTTAGTTGCCAGATACCCCATCATCCAAGGCGGAATGGGCGTCGGCATCAGCCTCTCATCCCTCGCCGGTGCCGTTGCCAAAGCCGGCGGAATCGGCATCATCTCCGCCGCCCAGCCCGGCTGGCGCGATCCGGAATTCGCGCGTGATCCCTTAAGTGCCAATCTCCGCGCACTCGCCTTCCACATCCGCCGCGCCAAAGAAATTTCAAACGGCGGCATCATCGGCGTCAATATCATGTGCGCCCTGACCCACTACGAGGAATACGTCCGCTGCTGCATCGAAAACGGAGCCGATCTCATCATCTCCGGGGCCGGTCTCCCGACTGATCTGCCAAAATACACAGCGGGAAGCTCCATCAAGCTCGCGCCTATCGTTTCCCCGCCCCGGACCGCCAAGGTTCTTCTGAAGCTTTGGGACAATCACTATCACCGCGTCCCTGATCTCGTTGTCATCGAAGGTCCTGCAGCCGGAGGCCATCTCGGCTATTCCGCCGAAACCGTAGAAGAAACAGCACGACGCGGCTACGATGACGAAATCCGGGAAATTCTGCAGATTGTACATGGCTACGAAGAAAAATATGCCTGTACCATCCCCGTCGTCTTTGCCGGAGGCGTCTACACCCATGAGGATATCCTTCACTATCTGTCGCTTGGCTGCGCAGGCGTCCAGATGGCTACCCGTTTCGTTGTCACGGAAGAATGCGATGCCGATCCCCGCTACAAACAGGCATACCTGAATGCAAAAAAAGAAGATATCACGATCATGCACAGTCCGGTCGGCATGCCGGGCCGCGCAATCCGCAATCCGTTTCTGACGGAACGCGAACAGGAACGGGAAAAAATCTCACACTGCTACCAGTGCCTCAAAAAATGCGACAAAGCCTCCATTCCCTACTGTATTACCACTGCCCTGACCCGCGCTGCCGATGGCGATACCGACAACGCTCTCCTTTTCTGCGGAGAAAATGCATGGCGTCTCGATCACATGACCACCGTGCCGGAGCTGATGGCGGAACTGGCCGGGGAATCCCTGCCGGACAGCAAAAAACAAAAAATTTAGTAGTGACTTTCCTTCCCAATAATGTTACAATCTTCTTTATGGTGTCAGCATAAAAAATCTTCAAGAACTGACCATAAACCCAAAATTTTTGTAACACACAAAAGGAAGGAACTCTATGAACAAACACAACAAATCCCGCAGCTCGTTTTCCGGCAAAATCGGTTACGTGCTGGCTGCAGCAGGCGCTTCCGTCGGACTTGGAAATATCTGGCGTTTTCCCTACCTCGCAGCAAAATACGGCGGAGGAATTTTCCTCCTCATTTATATCCTGCTGGCGCTCACCTTCGGCTACTCCATGATCGTTGCCGAGTCCGCCATCGGACGCATGACACGAAAAAGCCCGGTCGGCGCTTTCCAGTCGTTCGGCAAATCGAAATGGCTTTCCGCCGGGGGCTGGATCAACGCCATTATCCCGATTCTGATCGTTCCATACTACTCTGTCATCGGAGGATGGGTCATCAAATATCTGATCGAATACGTGAAGGGCAACAGTACCCTGCTCGCAGAGGACGGCTATTTTTCCGGCTTCATCTCAAACGGAGTTTCCACAGAGCTCTGTTTTGCCGTTTTCTGCCTTATTACGGTCGCCATCATCTACGCCGGTGTGCGAAACGGCATTGAACGCGTTTCCAAGGTGATGATGCCGATTCTGATCGTCCTTTCCGTTATCATTGCCGTTTATTCCGTAACAAGACCGGGCGCACTGGCAGGCGTGAAGTATTTCCTTGTTCCGAACCTCAAAAACTTTTCATGGATGTCCGTTGTTGCCGCCATGGGACAGATGTTCTACTCCCTCTCGATTGCGATGGGTATTCTGATCACCTTTGGCTCCTACATGAAAAAAGACACCTCGATCGAGGATTCCACACGCAACGTCGAAATCTTTGACACTGCCATTGCGATCATGGCAGGCCTGATGATCATTCCTGCCGTCTTTGCCTTCTCCGGCGGAAATCCGGATACCCTGCAGGCAGGACCTTCCCTGATGTTTATCACCATCCCGAAGGTATTCGCCAATATGGGCTTTGGCACTGTGATCGGTATTCTGTTTTTCCTTCTGGTGCTGTTTGCCGCACTGACCAGCTCCATCGCACTGACAGAAAGCGCCGTTTCCACATTTGAGGATGAGCTCGGCTGGGGCCGTAAAAAATCGACCGTTCTGATCGGCGTTATCATGATTGCGCTCGGAACGCTCTCCTGCCTTGGCTACGGACCGCTTTCCTCCGTCACCATTCTTGGCATGCAGTTCCTGGATTTCTTCGACTTCCTGACGAACTCCGTGATGATGCCAATTGCTGCCATTGCCACCTGTCTTCTCGTTTCGAGAGTCATCGGTGTGGCAAAAATCGAGGAAGAAATCATCCACGGTGAGAGCCGCTTCCGCAGAAAGAAAATCTTTCTTGTCATGATCCAGTATCTCTGCCCGGTGTTTGCACTGATCATTCTGTTCAGTTCCGTGGCAAATGCATTCGGCTGGATCACCATGTAATGAATCTGTAAACGATGAAAAAAGATTGTTTTCGAAACACGATCACGATTTCGAAAACAATCTTTTTTTATCCAAATCTGTCACACCAGCATCAGGAATCCGTCAGCAGCAGAATATCTTCCTCCTTCAGATACAGCTCCTTTGGAATCCCCATTTCCGGGCTCCAGTCTGTTTTTGCGATATTCCACTGCAGCCAGCTGCATTCGGCATTCTTCCGGAACGAAATGTTCCATTCAAACGGATCTTCCCAGATTTCGGATTCGTTGACCGGAAATACATTTTCCTCACCCGGCCTTTCTACTGTGGCCAGAAAATGTGCCCGGATGCCGACTGCGCGGATATCGTCTGCAATTTCCCGCTCCTTTACGTGCAGCGTTACGCCCCAGTCCACGGCCCGCAGCGTGTGCGCATCCACCCGCTCGGCCGCCGAAATGTTCTTGCAGCCCGACAAAATTGCCGCTGTGCGCGTCTTCGGATTCTGGAAAAATTCCTTCAGCGGTTCCATGACTTCCATCTTTCCCCGGTTCATACAGCTGACCGTATCGCAGAGGCGGTACACCTCATCGCGGTTGTGTGATACGAAGATGACCGGTTTTCCGGCCTCCTTCAGATGTTTGTACATCTCCTGCTCCAACTGCCATTTCAGGTAGGTATCGAGCGCTGAAAACGGCTCGTCGAGCAGAATCAGTTCCGGCTCTGCTGCGAGCATCCGTGCCATCGCGACGCGCTGTTTCTGTCCGCCGGAAAGCTGTCCCGGGATCTTTTTCTCCAGCCCTTCCAGCTGAAACTGGCGGATCAACGATTCCGTCCGGCTCCGGTCCGGCCGTTTTCCCATGCCTGCCTCAATATTCTGCACAACATTCATATGCGGAAACAGGGCGTAATCCTGGAACATATAACCGACTTTCCGCTTCTGCGGCGGCAGATTGATTTTTTTCTCCGAATCAAACAGCACCTTGCCGTCAAGGATAATCCGCCCTTCATCCGGCTTTTCGATTCCGGCGATGCACTTTAAGGTCATGCTTTTTCCACAGCCCGACGCGCCGAGAATCGCAAAAATCTCCCGCTCCGCCCGGAACTGCATATGCATAAAAAATCCGTCCAGCTTTTTCGTAATATCTACTTCAAGCGCCATTCTTTATCCTCTACCACTGTTTCTGATTTTTCTTTCTCCGGTTGCCCAGAAGGTTCATCGCTGTCATCGTAAGGAATCCGACGAGCAGTACGACAACAGACCAAAAACCCGCCGTTTTATAATCCCCGTCCTGAATCACCATTGCGATTTTCTGGGAAACGGTACCCGTCTTTCCCGGAATATTTCCGGCCAGCATCGACGTCGCACCGTACTCACCGAGCGCCCTTGCAAATGCCAGTACCGTACCGGAGAGCACGCCGGGACCTGCCGATGGGATGACCACTTTCCAGAAAATCTTCCACTCCGACATACCAAGCGTCCGCGCCGCATAGATCAGGTTCGTATCCACCTGCTCAAATGCCGCTCTCGTATTGCGGTACATCAGCGGAAACGCGATAATCGTTGCCGCCAGAATACAGCCAAGCCATGTCTGTACTGCCTTGATACTGAAATTCTCATACAGTGCAGCACCAAACGGACGGCGGAGGCTGAAAATCAGAAGCAGGAAAAAGCCTGCAACGGTCGGCGGCAGAATCATCGGAAGTGTCAGAAAGCCGTCAATTACGGCACGCGCGCCGGGACGCAGCTTCATCACCGCACGCGCGGCAAAAATACCAAAGAAAAAGGACAGAATCGTCGCCACAATACCGGTCTTGATCGAAATGACAAGCGGGCTCCAGTCCAGTGACTGTAAAAAATCCAGTATTTCCTGCATAACATTTCCTTTCTATCCACGGCAGCCCTGCATACCTGCATCACGCATCCTGCCCGGATTTTCTCTGATGCAAAACCACCGTCCGTAGAAACGAAATCTTTCTTTTTCGGACGGTGATTCCAAATCCCTGCTGTTTTTTGTGGGATCTTCTTTTTATTCTACCTCTGTATCAAAGTAATAATTCCGGAAGATGGCGGCTGCCTCATCAGAAGTCAGAAACTCTACAAAGTCTTTCGCTGCTGCCTGCTCGGTCTCATCTGCCTCTTTGTTGACAACCTGTGCTGCCGGGTAGATGACATTTCCGGTCAGATCGTACGGAACGACCTGCAGAACCTTCAGACGGTCCTCCAGACCGTAGGTATCGGAATAATAAACCGTACCAACCTCGTTGGATCCCTCTGCAACTGCGGAAGTAACGGCTCCTACGTTTGCACACTCATTGATTTCCACGCCGCCGAGCGCTTCGGAAACCTGCTGGGTTGTGATGGCCGATACGTCGTCTGCTTTCTCCAGAATGCCTGCATTGACCAGTGCTTCTCTTGTATATTTTCCAACCGGAACGGAGCCGTCTGCCAGTGCGATGCTGGATGCTTTGTTCAGATCTTCCAATCCGGTAACCTGTGTATTGCTTCCCTCATAGGTCACAACGCAGACCTGATTGTTGACAATGTTGTGACGGGTTCCTTCTACCAGAAGCTCTTCGCCTTCCAGCTGATCCATCTGTTTTGCTGCAGCAGAGAAGAATACGTCACAGGATGCGCCCTCTTCGATCTGTGTCATCAGGGTTCCTGAACTGTCATAGCTTCCAACCAGTTTGACGTTCGGCTGGGTCCTATTGTACTCGCTGATCAGCGTCTCCATTACGGAGTTCAGGCTCTTTGCGGCAAATACGGTGACAGTGGTATCGTCAAATACTTCGCCGTCTGCTGTGCTCTTGGTGCTGGATGCGCTCTCTGCTTCCGAAGAAGCGCTGGATGCAGATGTGCTCTCTGCCTTGGAGCTGCTCTTACTTGAAGAATCTGTGGAATTGGAAAATCCGCATGCGGCAAGAGAAAGTGCCATAGCTGCCATCAGAAGAATGGATACGGTTTTCTTTTTCATGATAATTGACTCCTCATTTTGTATATTTACGTATGAAGCGCCGGATGTGCACCTTTTCGTTTTCCGGTTTTTGCTGACCGGATCTGAATGAGCTGTGCGGCAATGCTGATTGCAATCTCCGCCGGCGTCTCGCTTCCGATCTCGATTCCGATCGGGGCATAGACACTGTCGAGCTGTTCTCCGGTAAAACCCTGCGCTTCCAGTTTTTCGCGCACATACTTTGTCTTTCTGCGGCTTCCCACCACACCGATGTACGATGCGCCGGTGCGAAGCGCAAACGCCTCGGCATCCGCATCGCACCGGTGGCCGCGTGTCACAATCACGAGATAATCATTTTTCCGGATCGAAAGAATCTCGTCCAGTTTCGTAAAATCCACCAGCATGGTCTGCCCGGCGTCCGGGAACAATGCTTTGTCCACATATTCCTCCCGGTCATCGAGTACGATACAGCAGAAATCCAGATGATGCAGCACCGGAACGAGTTCCTGGGCCAGATGGCCGCCGCCGAACAGATAAACCTTTCCGTCGTAGCAGAATTCCTCGGCGTAATACGTTTTCCCGTCCAGTTCCAGAATCCGGCAGTGGCCCGCTTTTTCCTGTGCCGCCGGAAGCATTTCCCACGCTTCTTTTTCCAGCACGCGGATACCGGTTCCGTCCAGCGCAAAAAAAATCCAGTAACTGCGGTACCGCTCCTGCGCCGCAAGCGCCTGCGCCAGACTTTCTGCTTCGCCGTGCGCTCCATTCATAAAATAGAAGCACACCTTCACTCTGCCGCCGCAGACCATGCCAAGCCCCTTCCCCTCTCCGGTTCCGAGATCGTATTCTCTGTATTCACTTTTCTTCTCCTGCACCAGCTCCTGCGCATGCAGAACCGCCTGATATTCCAGGTTTCCGCCGCCAATAGTTCCGAAAACCCGTCCTTCCCGGCCGACCAGCATATAGGCGCCCGTCGTGCGCGGAATGGAGCCGTCCCCTTCGGTGATAAAGGCAAGAACCGTGTCCTGTCCCTCTTCCAGCTGTGCAAGCAGTTTCCGGTAAAGTTCGTCCATGTTTCCTCTCCTTGTGTCTGATCTCTGGTCTACTTTTCCGTCACCAGTTCGATGGTGTCACCCTTTTGAATCGTGCCGCCGCGCAGCACCACCGCGAAAACGCCCTCCCGCGGCATGATGCATTCACCCATGCGTTTGAAAATCTCGCAGTGGCTGTGGCACTCCTTTCCGATCTGCGTCATCTCAAGCAGCGCATCCCCGCAGGAAAACCGCGTGCCGACCGGCAGATTCCGGAAATCATATCCTTCCACGATCAGGTTTTCCCCGAAGGCGCCGAGCGGAATATCCGCCCCCTTTGCACGGAAAGCTTCTATTTTTTCATACGACAAAAGGCTCACCTGGCGGTGCCAGTGCCCGGCGTGTGCATCGCCCTCGATGCCCCAGTCTTCCACCAGCTTCGCCGTTTCCACCTCGTGCTTTGCCGTTCCCCGTTTTTCACTGATACAGATTCCTATGATTTTTCCCATTTCTTTTGTTTCCTCTTCTTTTCGAACCGCCGTCCTTTCATCCGCCGATGCCGGACATCAGGTGGTGCTCTGTCATATCCTTCGGCCGCTCAAAGCAGTGTTCCATCGGCTTTTTTAAGATTGCCTGTGCCATCACATCCCGCAGATCCGCCGCCGTTCCGTTCTGCAGAACCTCCCGCAGATCCACGCCGTTCTCATAGCAGAGGCAGAGCTTTAAAAAGCCGCGGCTTGTCAGCCGTACGCGGTTGCAGCTTCCGCAGAACTTTCCGTGGATCGCGCTGATAAAGCCGACGGGCATCGACAGCTTTTCGTACCGCACATAAGCCGCAGGACCGTTTCCTTCTTTTTCCAGGTCCGGCGTACATGCCCCATACCACTGTTCCAGCTCTGTTTTCAGCGCCTCATTCGACGGACCCACGTACGATTTTCCGGCGCCCACCGGCATCACCTCGATGAACCGCACCGGGACTTTTTCCTGCTCTGCAAATTCAAGCAGTTCCTGCGCATGCAGTTCTTTTCGATGCACCGCATTCAGCTTCACTAAAAGACCCGCCTCTTTGGCCGCGCAGATGCCCTGCTTTACCTGCTCCAGCGCATCGCGTCCGGTAAGCGCCGCAAACTCTGCCGCATCCACTGTATCCAGGCTCACATTCACACTGTCACAGCCGGCCGCCTTCAGATCCCTCGCACACGATGCCAGGCGTACGCCATTCGTCGTGATCCCAACGGATGCGGTGCCCGGCACTGCTTTTATTTTCTGCACCAGCTCCACGCACTCTTTTCTTACCAGCGGTTCCCCTCCGGTAATCCGGTAATGCGTGATGCCAAGCCCAGCCGCGGCGTGCACAATCTTCAGCATCTCTTCGACGGTAAGCGGCGGATTCTGTTCCGCCTGCTCCAGTGCACAGCCCGCCGCACTCTCCGGCATACAGTACCGGCATCTCAAATTGCACGCGTCCGTGATGGAAATCCGCAGGTAATCTATCGTTCTGCCATACTGATCCTTCATCGTTTATCTGCCTTTTCCAAAACCGCAGTTCGGGAAGGTGCAGACCTTGCAGTTCAGGCAGAGACCGCCCTCGCCAAGACCGGCCAGTTCCTCCGCTGTCACCTCATCATCTGCAATGAGGCGCGGCAGGACAAGATCGAAAATCGTCCGTTCCGAATACATGACGCATCCCGGCAGGCCGACGATCGGTGTTCCGTTTTCGGCATACGCCAGAAGGAACATGGCTCCCGGCAGCACCGGCGCGCCGTAAGAAACGATGCGTGCTCCGGTATTTTTGATCGCCAGCGGCGTCTTGTCGTCCGGATCCACACTCATTCCTCCGGTGCAGAAGACAAGATCGGCACCCGCTTCCATCGCGCGTCGGCATCCGTCTGTGATCTTCGATGCATCATCATCGTAAACCTCATGAAAGATCATCTCCGCGCCGAATTCTGCCAGCTTTTCCTGGATAACCGGTGTGAAGGTGTCCTCGATCCGATGGTAATACACTTCATTTCCCGTTGTCAGAACCGCAAATTTTTTCTTGTGGAACGGCTTTAAGGTCAGGATCGGCCCGTCGGAACAGACTGCCTGTGCCGTCTCCATCTTCTCTTTTTTGATGACGAGCGGAATAATTCTTGTTCCCGCCAGTTTGTTGCCTTTTTTCACGTATGTATCACCGTGGCGCGTCGCAATCATCATCTCGCCGAGGCTGTTTACTTTTTTCAGCTTCTCGCGGTCCACTTTCAAAAGACCGTCGCAGTCCGCGATCAGTTCAATTTTTCCTTCTTTGACATCGGACGGATGCATGTGATCGTTTTTACATATATCGTAAAGAATCTGTGCCGCCTCATTTTCATGCAGCATTGTATCGTCCTTTTCCCAGATGTAAATGTTGTCCTTTCCGACACTTAACAGCACCGGAATATCTTCTTCTGTAATGATGTGGCCTTTGCGGAATACCGCATCTTTTGTCACACCTTTGATAATCTGTGTAATATCGTGGCAGAGCACCTGGCCTACCGCGTCTTCTGTTTTCATCAGTTTCATCTGAAACGCCTCACTTTTTCTATTTGAATCTATTCCAGTTCCCCGCAGATCACTTCCAGCACGCTTCCGGCGATGCACCGCGCCTTATCGGAAATCGTGAAGCAGTTCTGCAGTTCTTCTTTCCGCGGATCGATGTCCGCAATCTTAAATCCCTTCGTCACCGGATAGCCGTCGCGGATCAGCCCGCGCAGCAGACCGGAGAGAGATGCTTCCACAGGTACCGTCCCGTTTTCTGTCTCAATCTCTGCAATCACAGCCCTGGCTTCCACAATGTCTCCGATCGAAGCCGCATTCCGCAGAATACCTTCCGCCTGTGCATGCATCACACGCTCTTTTCCGTACCCGCCGATGATGCCCGGAATGCCAGTGTTCGGAACCGCGCTTCCGCTTCGGATCACGCGTCCAAGATTATGACCGCGCTTCGTCTCAATTACAACATCCACATCTTCCCCTGCCGTAAAGCCCGGTCCGAGGGCAATCACAAGCGGCGCCATCTCTTTTGTCGTCCCGAGATTTTTCTTCGCCAGAATCGCATCGACCACGACGGCCGGGCGAAGTGCTGCAATGCTTAGTCCCGCCGGATCCACGAGCACCGGAACACCATCTTTCTTCCAGATCCGTTCCATTTCCTGTTCCAGAAGTTCTTTCCGGTTCTTTTTCTCTGCGAGATCCACGTCCATGCGCACGGCTTCCACGTCCTCTACCCTGGCACTGCCGGCATATACCGCTTCGCTCAAAGCCACCTGCCGCCGGATCGCCGCCGGGTGCTCTGCTTCCAGAACCAGCAGACGAAAGCCCGCTTTTTTCAGACGATGGATCGTACCGGTTGCAAGATCTCCTGCTCCCCGTACCACGATCAGATCTTTCTTTTTCATCTTCGCTGTCTTCCTTCTTTCGTTTCAGCAGCCGCCGTTTTCTTCCGTCTTCCGCGGTCTGCCTCGTTATTCTCGTGCGAGAATAACGCTTTTTCCATTAATAAAAATACAGGAAAGGACCCGTTTTGTCAACGTGTCCCCGTAAAAAATGTTATTTTTCTTCTGTTCCAAACCACTTCTGAAACGACGCATCGGCGCCTGCGCGGACTTCTTGTTCAAACTTCCGGTACCGCTTCAGGAATTCTTTTCCCTCCGGGGTCAGTACCGTCTGGCCGCCGTTGCTGCCGCCCCGGTTGCCCTGTACCAGCGGGATGCCGAGATCCTCCTCGGCGCGCTTTAAGATTTTCCATCCCTTCGAGTACGCCATCTGCATGCATTTGCAGCCCTTCGAAAGGGAGCCGGTTGCTTCCACATGCTCCATCAGCTCCGCCACACCGGGACCGAAGGCATGATCCGTCCGGCTGATGCGCAGCCGCATGTCGTACCGCAGCTTCTGTCGTAATGTTTCTTCTTTTTCTTCCATTTCCACCTCACACCTCTACAACAGCACACGGTACTCCGCCTCATAGGCAAGTCCCGCCGTCTGAAGTGCCGCAAGGATTTCTTTTCCCTCTTCCGGCGCTGCTTTCCAGGAAAGGCCGCAGCCCGCCGTAATTTCCCGCGGAACGGGGATCATCCTTCCCGGCAGGCCGTGCGCTCTCGCATACTGCTCCATCTGCATCGCCTGCGTTGTCCCCGCAAACGTCAGAATCCAGGTTTCTTTTCGCTGTCTCATATCGTTTCTTCCTTTTTCCAGCTTCTTTTGTATCCCGGATGCCGGCTGCCGCCTCTCTCACTGCTGCATTTCTTCTTCGGCAAACTCCCGCAGAGCCTGCGCGGCAATCCGGACTTCTTCTTCCGTCAGTACATGGGAAAAGCTGAACCTCACGGCTCCCTGCTCCCGTGTCCCGAGTGCTTCGTGCATCAGCGGCGCGCAGTGTGCTCCGCTTCGGACTGCAATACCATAGTTCTCATACAGCCAGTCGCTGACATATCCCGAATCACAGGAGCCGATGTTTAATGCCGCCGTTGGTACCCGCTGCTGCAGATCGTCTGTTCCATATAAAGTAAGTCCCGGGATTCCCTGAATTTTCTCCAGAAAGAGGTGCATCAGCTCCCTCTCTCTTTTGTAAATCATTTCAATCCCCGTCTTCTCCAGATATTCCAGCGCTCCCAGAAGTCCCGCAATTCCGTGGACATTTAAAGTTCCAGCTTCCAGGTGCTCCGGCATCGCCGCAGGCTGTTCTTTTTCATAGCTTCGGATTCCGCTTCCGCCCATTTTGAGCGGCCGGATCGAAAGTTCGGGACGGACGTAGATTCCGCCGGTTCCCTGCGGCCCTAATAGTCCCTTGTGGCCGGAAAAACAGAGCACGTCGATCCCGCTTTTCTGTACATCAATCGGCAGAATCCCCGCTGTCTGCGCCGCATCGACGATCAGACGCAGGGAATGGCGTTCCGCAATTTCGCACACCCGCGCAAGATCCGTGATATTTCCGGTCAGGTTGGAGGCATGCGTAACGACAAACGCTTTCGTGTTTTTCCGCACTGCCGCTTCCATCTGATCGTAATCGATCCTTCCAGATACATCCGCCGGAATCACGGAAAGCTCCAGTCCCTGTTTTTCCAGTGCATACAGCGGGCGCAGAACGGAATTATGCTCGCAGACTGTCGTGATCACATGATCCCCCGGCCCGAAGAGTCCGAAAATTGCCGTGTTCAGTGCCTCCGTATCGTTGCACGTAAATGCAATCCGCTCCGGACTCTCCGCGTGAAACAACTCTGCCAGCCGCATTCTCGTCTCAAAGACGATGCGGCCCGCATCCAGTGTCGCATCGTGTGCACCGCGGCCTGCATTTCCACAGCCGTGCAGTGCCTGGATCATACGCTCCTCTGCTTCTTTTGGATGCCACAGCGACGTTGCCGCCGAATCGAGGTAAATCATGGCTTAATCACGCGGTCTGCGCTGCTCATGCGCTCCACGATGTCATACATGTTGGTCACACTGCCGACCTGCAGCTTTTCGGTGATGCCGTAGAAGTTCAGGCATGTTCCACAGGTCAGAATTTCAACGCCGCGCGCTGCCAGATCTTTCAGATCCTCCAGGGACTCGGAACCCTCGCAGGTCAACTTTGCACCGCCGTTGTAGAACAGAATCGTATCCGGCAGCTCATCCTGCTGGGTCAGTGCATAAAGGAAGCTCTTCATCAGAATTTTACCCAGCTCCTCGGCTCCTTCGCCCATATGGTCTGCAGAAAGAACGACGAGTTTTGTTTTCTTTGCCGCCGGTACGAGGCATACGGTTTTCTCTTCTGTTTCAGCCGGCTCTGTTTCCGATACGGTGAACTCCACATGATACTCTTTTTCTTTCTTCTCTTTTACCAGAAAGCCATATCCTTTCTGCTGCGCCATTTTTTCCAGGTTCTGCACGGCGATTTCATTATCCACCAGAACCTCCACTTTTCCGCTTCCCGCAAGTTCTGCAATCGCATTTTTTGCCTTTACCAGCGGTACCGGGCACACATCACCCATTGCGTTTACTGTCTTTTTCTCCATCTCTGCCATTTTTCATCCTCCCTGCCTTACCATTTCCTGCTCTGTGTCACATAAATTTCGGTTCCTGCCGGCTCTGTGATTTTTCCAACGATTGCTGCCGGAATCCCCTGCTCCAGCAGTTTTCTCTGCATTTTTTCTGCATCCACGGCATCCACGGCCATCAGAAGCCCTCCCGATGTCTGCGGATCAAACAGCACCTCCTGCATGCCGAACGGTATATCCTTAAAGGTCACATGCTGCTCCAGATGATTCCGGTTCCGCTGGCCTGCCGCAGTGATCAGAAACTCCTCCGCCGCTTCCACAGCCCCCGGGAACACCGGAATCTGATCCGCCCAGATATGGCAGGACACGCACGACTCCATCATCTCATGCAGATGTCCTAGGAAACTAAAGCCCGTTACATCGGTACAGGCATGAATGTTATACTTCCGTGCCGTCTCCGAGGCGTACTTATTCAGCGTCATCATCGATTCCACTGCCTTTTGAAATCCACCCGGGTTTTCCTCCCCGACGCGGTGCGCCGCACAGAGAATGCCGGTTCCGAGCGGTTTCGTCAGAATGAGCAGATCACCCACGCGGCCCGTATTGTTCTGCCAGATCCGGTCCGGATGCACGGTTCCCGTGACAGAAAGGCCGTATTTTACACTGTCATCCGCAATCGAATGACCGCCGGAGAGCGATCCGCCCGCCTCCTGCACCTTTTCCGCGCCGCCGCGCATGATTTCTCCGAGGACATTCAGATCCATCTGTTCCGGAAAGCAGACGATATTCAGGGCTGTCCGCACCTCTCCGCCCATCGCATAGATGTCGCTTAAGGCATTCGCCGCCGCAATTTTTCCAAACGTGTACGGATCCTCCACCACCGGCGGAAAGAAATCCAGCGTCTGGACCATCGCAAGGTCGTCCGTCAGCCGGTAGACGGATGCATCGTCTTTGCTGTCATAGCCCACCAGCAGATTCGGATCCTTTTCCCCTTTCGGCAGCTTCTCCAGAATATGTTCGAGCACGCCTGCCCCGAGCTTTGCCGTACAGCCGCCGCTCTTACAGAAAATAATTTTTTCTTCTTCCATCGTTACCTGTTCCCTCTTTTTTCAGCTTCTTCCGCACTCTCCGTCCGTTCCGCGCAGAAGTCCCAACGCATGCGGCAGGGTATCAAGTACAAATCCAAGACTCTCTTCCACCGCCTTCGGGCTTCCCGGCAGATTGATAATCAGCGTCCGATGACGGATTGCACTCACTGCCCGGCTCAGCATCGCCCGCTTTGTGATCGCCATGCTGCCCGCGCGGATCGCCTCCGCGATGCCAGGTGCCACACGGCCGGATACCGCCAGAGTTGCCTCCGGTGTCACATCCCGCATGGAAAATCCCGTACCGCCTGTCGTGAGGACAAGATCGCACTGCTCCAGATCGGCAAGCCGGATCAGTTCCTCCTCGATCATCGCTCGCTCATCCGGCAGAAGGCGCATCGAAACGACCTCATACTGCTCCGCCGGAAGCAGCTCTTTGATCTTTGGGCCGCTCTTATCCTCGCGCTCGCCCTGATAGCCTTTGTCACTTAACGTTACAATTCCCACCCGGAAAACCGGGAAATCTTTCTTTTCTGCCATGCTTTATTTTTCCTCTTTCTGATAGATATAATGACCGCTCTTTCCGCCGTCCTTTTCCAGAATGTGGATATCACGAATCACCATGCCGCGGTCCATCGCCTTGCACATATCGTAGATCGTGAGCAGCGCTGTGGAAACACCAGTCAGCGCCTCCATCTCCACGCCGGTCTTTCCGACACATGATGTGGTGCACACGGTCGTAATAGAATTTGTATTCTCGTCCGTGGTAAATGTCACTTCGCAGTTCGTCAGCGGCACAATGTGGCACAGCGGAATCAACTCCGCATTCTTCTTCGCCCCCATGATGCCTGCCAGCCGTGCAACACCGAGCACATCGCCTTTTTTCGCCGTATGGTCCCGCACGGCTGCAAATACCTCCGGGCTTACCTGTATGGTTCCCGTCGCCGATGCTGCCCGGTACGTGTCCGGCTTCTCATGGACATCGACCATGACGGCGCTGCCGTCTTTCTTAAAATGGGTAAATTCCGCCATCTGTCTCCTCCGTTCTATTTCCGTTTTATTCTCCGGGTTCCCACTCTTCTTCCGCTTCACGCACGGGAAGCTCTGCTCTCCCATACCAGGGATTCGTGTTCTCACCGCTTTGTCTTCTGTTTCCTGTCGCGCACGTAACCAGAACATGCTCGATCCCCTGCCTGCGCAGCAGCTCCACAAGTTTCTCTGCGGCCGCCCGGTGTTCTTTTTCCTCATACTGGTGCAGTACCGCATAAAACGTTCTGCCTTTCAAATCCTTCTGCTGTCCCTGTTCCGATGCGATCAGCCGTGCCAGATCTTCTTCCGTGATATGGTGTTCCATCGTACAGCCAAGCAGTTCCGCCGCCCGTTCTGCCCGAAAGCAGCCCTTGCCAAGCGGCTGTCCCAGTGCCGAAAGACCTGTCACACCAATCACAAGATCTGAAGAGGAAAGCAGCGCCGGTTCATGTTCCGCCGGTGCCTTGCACGGCAGGTGCCTTGCGCCGTCCGCCTCGATCAGCGTCAGATCGGCCTTTTTGCGTGCCTCTTCAAATAGTTCCGTTTCCGGCATGGAAAGCTTTTCCGGATCCCGGCAGGCACTCCCGATAATCGCTGCGCGGCCTGTGCGAAATTTTCTTTCGACCGCTTCCAGACTCTGGTCATGCCATTCCTTCGGCGGACGGTAAATGTGCGTCGAAGTTGTCACCAGTACCTTCTGATCGTTTTTTACACAAAAGCCTGCCATCTCGTACAGCAGCGTCGTTTTTCCGCCGCCGCCGATGATAGAAACTACATGGTTCTTTTCCTTTAAAAATGGGAACGCCGTTCCCATTCCTACCGGCTCCAGCTTCTGTTTTTCTGTTTTCTGCCAGATTCGAAGCATCTCCTCTGCCCCCTTCTGCCGTCTTTCTTTCTCACTCTACCATACTCATTTTGGGCTGTCAAATTTTACTCGCGCCGTAAAAACTTGAAAAAAGAACTGCCCCGATCGGGCATCCCCATCAGAGCAGTTCTTCTATTCTTACTGAACGTGTACGGTAAGCACCGCTGCATTTGATCTGTTTCCATCGCTGTCCGTCACATGATACGTCAGCGTGTAATCTCCCGGCACTGCAGTATCCACATCGCCGTCGATCTCAATCTGGTTAAAGAGTGACTCCTGGCTGTCTGCATCATCGGTCATCTCTTTGATATAGCTGGTTTTGTCCAGATCGTTTCCGGCTTCCACTGTTACTTCATACGTATTCAGGTACAGTTTTGGGCTTTCCGCCGGCAGTGCTTCGATTTCCATCTGCGCATCTGTCTCATTTTTTGTGCCCTCTGTGTCATTCTGCTGCGGCTCCTCTACTGCCGGTGCAGACTCATCTGCCGCCCCACTGTTATCCGTTTCCTGCGTAGCCTCATTTTCCGCCGGGGTATCTTCCGCTGCAGCTTTATAATTCACGCGGCGTGTTGCTTTTGATACATTATTGTGACTGTCCTTTGCCGCATAGACAACCGATGCACTGGTATGGTCATCGTTCGGGAAAATGTTTTCAATCATCAGCGAATCTGTCACATCTCCGTCTTTCTCATCCGTTGCAGTAACGCCTTCCAGCAAAGACGCTGTATCACTGCCTTCCTCATACGTTACATCCCCATCAGCTGGAAGCTCGATTTCCGGGCCTTTTCGGTCGTCCGTCACTACGACAGCTGCTGTACCGGCTCCTAGCGCCACGCACAGGACAATCAAACCTGCAACAATCCCTTTTTTCATGGCAGTTAATCGTCCTCCTCCTGGCCGTAATCTCCATATTTGTACTGACCGTATTTTCCGTATTTACCATACGCCTGTTTCTGCATATCCACCTTGTTCAGGACAACGCCAAGCAGCGGGCAGTTACTTCTCTCGAGCTGGCTCTTTACTTCCTGTGCAAAACGATAGCTGATCACACCGGACTCAATGACCATGATTGAACCATCACAGATTTCTGCAACGATTGCACTGTCGATAACGCTTCCAAGCGGAGGAGTATCCACAATCACATAATCGTAAACTTTACGAAGTGCATTTAAAAGACTTCGGAAGTTCTTTCCCCCCAGAAGCTCTGCCGGATTCGGCGGAAACGGGCCGGAATAAATCATGTAAAAGTTCTTTACATTGGTAGAACAGATGACATCCTCCAGAGTTGCCTGACCGGACAGGAAGTGTGCCAGTCCGCGAACAGATTTCTGTGTTTTCGTTCTTCCAAGAAGAACCGATTTCCGAAGATCGGCATCGATCAAAATCACTCTTTTTCCGCTCTCTGCAAGAGAAATGCCGAGCTGCATAGAAACACTGCTCTTTCCCTCATTTGGTGTACAGCTTGTAACCGCGATTACTTTCTTATCTTCTCCGCAGAACTGAAGGTTGGTCCGAAGAGATTTGTAGGCTTCCACAATCTGATAGCCTGATTTTTCCTGTTTTACTACTACCTGATTCACGTTCCGTATCCTCCCTTATTTCTTTCTTCCACGGCCGTTTTTGTTTTTCTTCTTGCTCTTTTTCTGTCCTTCTGCAAGAGGAATTATGCCGAGTGTACTGACACCCAGATAACGTTCTACATCTTCGGAGGTCTGGATGGTGTCATTTGTCAGATAAACAATAATGATGATGACAATCGCGATAAATGCACCTGCTATTGCACCGATCAGCCCGTTTTTCTTAATACTTGGGCTTACCGGCTCATCTGGAATATTCGCCTCATCTACCACATTTACAGCTTCTGTGTTCATAACGTTCTGAATATGATCTGATGCTGCTACACGGATTGCATCCGCCATCTGGCTTGCTACATACGGATCTTCGTCTTTTACTGTAATCGAAAGGATACGCGTATCGTTCTGTGTAGTAACAGTAATTTTGTTCAAAAACTCCTCATAGGTAAGATCCAGATTTAACTGTGCAATAACGGTTTCAACAACCTGACGGCTCTGAATCAGCTCCGCATAGTCTTTGGTTAAAAGAGAACTTGCCTGCAGATCTCCACTTGTTACAGTACTGCTGCTGTCCTGTTTTGACAGTACATACATTTTTGTCGTCGATTCATACTGCGGCTTCATAAATACTTTGCTGACCAGTACCATCAGAAGGCCAAGTGCCAATGCAGCTAAAATCACATAGCCAATTTTGCTCCAGAGCACACGAAGCAGTTCCAGTAAATCGATTTCAATTTCATCCTGATTCTGTTGATTCGTTTCCATCTTCTTCTCCTGACTTTTTTTAGATTTCTCCGGCATCCCTTAAGATTTCCATCGGATTATCGTGGAAAATCCTTTCGGCATATGCCTCTCCCATTTTTTTTGAAACATAGGCAGCGCCTGCTCCTATGTTGGGAATACGTGTTTTTGTGTTGTGGGAATCGCTGCCGACAAAACCGAGCAGATCTTCCTTCATCAGTTTTCTGCAGTAGCGTTTTGCCCCCCACGTATACTTTCCAAGTATACTTTCCACATTCACCTGCAGTCTTGCGCCCATATCCACCAGATCGCTGGAAAATCCGACGCTCTTTACCGTTGCCTGATAGCGCTCCACATGCGCGATAATCGGTTCGTAACCGCAGGACAGTACATTGTAGACTCTCTCACGGATATGCTGTGCGGAATCTCCCTCGGAAAATTCCAACAGAACATAGGATGAACCGGCCATGGTCACATATTTCCGTTTTTCCAGGATATCCTGAAGATCCATGTTCGAGTGAAGTTCACACCCGAGATAAAGCGACATATCCGGATATTCCTTTTTTGCCGCTTCCTGCAGTTTCAGAAACTGCTCATGTACCTTTTTTGCCGGTGTTTCAAACATCCGCCGCCGATAATGCGGTGTGATGATAATCTTCCTGACCCCGTCCTCGTGCTGCATTTTCAGCATCGCCAGCGACTCTTCCAGGTCAGCTGCACCGTCGTCTACCCCCGGGACCATATGGCAGTGTACATCAAATAATTCCTTCATACCTTATCCCTCTTTTTGTGTTCTTTCTTCAAGTCACGCATACTTAGACATTCTACTTTAGTATACATCCTTTTGTGATCTCTGGCAATACAAAAAACATACTCTGTATTTATTTTTTAACATTTTTGTCAAACTTGCCTAAAATGAGGGATAAAAAAGAGACCTCCATTTTCATGTCGGCCTCTCCCGTTATTTTCTGCAGATGAAAACCCCTGCCTCTTTTGTGATCGCAATTCCGCCGTGTTTCTGAATTTTCTTTTCCAGAAATTCTTTGAATTCCCGCTGTCTCGGATACAGATACTCATTCTGATTTCCATGGCAGGAAAGGATATAGTCCAGAAGCGGCTCCGGCCGGTCGACCCAGAGACTGTCCTCGTAGATTCTTTTCTCTACGCTGCCAAAATAAGGCTTTAACTGCTTTTCTCCGTGATCCAGACCAAAAATAGTATACAGCGCCACCTCCGAAAGATTGATCTGCGGATCAAACTCCTGTACCAGATCGGTAATCTCTTTCATATGGCCTTTTCCATACGTACTGCAGTAGAACACGCCGTCATCTGAAAGCACACGGCTGATTTCCTGCAGACCGCGGGACAGATTCTGGACATAGAACAAAACATGATTTGCAATAATCCGGTCGTATTCCGCATCCGGAAACGGAAGCTTCTGGCAGTCCAGTGTCCGGAAATCAAAACAGAATGCCTTTTCTTCTCCCAGATTTTCCGCCGCATCCCGGATCATGCCGTCCGACAGGTCAGACAGACAGATATACTTTCCTTTCAGCACGGATGGCTCCGCTTTTTTCCAGAGCTGCCCGTTTCCGCAGCCGATCTCCAGAATCCGGCGCGCACCGTCAAAATCCATCTGTTCCAGAAGCCACGGGAACCATCCCTTTTTATTTTGGGAATACTGCTCGTGCAGCGAAATACGGATATTCAGGTTTTCCCCGTTTTTGTACTGCTCCACCAGCATCTTTTCCATATCGGTCAGATGAATCAGGTTCAGAATGCCGGTCCAGTCGATCTGGTTCGTCTCCTCCAGAATCTGTGTCGTATTCTGCAGCGCCTTTTCCATCTGTTCCAGATTTTCCATCTTCTTGTGCACAAGTCCGATCTGCATTTTCAATGATTTCAGAATATCCGCACTCGTATCGTGAATCGTCATATTTCCGATCTCATTCAGGGAAAATCCGAGATATTTCAGCGATAAAATTTTCTGCAGCTTCAGAAAATCCTCATCCGAATACATCCGATAACCGGATTCGTTAATAAAGCTCGGCTTCAGCAGCCCTTTTTTGTCGTAATAGCGAATTGTCCGAATGGTCACATGGGCCATCCGGGCAAATTCACCAGTGGTATAATATTGATCCATATCCACCACTCCTTCGCAAAAGCCGCTTTTTTGCGGCCTTTGCATTTCACTTTTCTCTCTTACAGACGGTCTTTGTACATCTCAGCGAAGTAGTTCTGATACTCACCGCTGATGATGTGTTTCCACCAGTCTTCATTGTCCAGATACCACTGGATTGTCTGTGCAATTCCGGTATCGAAATTGTATTTTGGTTTCCATCCAAGCTCAGTCTCGATCTTGGTCGGGTCGATTGCATATCTTCTGTCATGGCCCGGGCGGTCTTTTACGTATTTGATCAGAGATTCCGGTTTGTCCAGAGCTTTCAGGATGGTCTGTACTACCTGAAGGTTTGTTCTCTCGTTGTGTCCGCCAATGTTGTAAACCTCGCCTACTTTACCTTTATGGATAATCAGGTCGATTGCTTCGCAATGGTCGGATACGTGCAGCCAGTCTCTGACATTCTCACCGTTTCCGTATACCGGAAGCTCTTCGTCTGCCAGTGCGCGGCTGATCATAAGCGGAATCAGCTTCTCCGGGAAGTGATACGGGCCGTAGTTGTTGGAGCATCTGGAAACGGTAACCGGGGTACCGAAGGTTCTGTGGTAAGCCAGTACAAACAGGTCTGCGCTTGCTTTGGATGCAGAGTACGGGCTGGAGGTGTGGATCGGGGTATTCTCTGTAAAGAACAGGTCCGGGCGATCCAGCGGAAGGTCTCCGTAAACCTCATCGGTAGATACCTGATGATATCTCTTTACGCCGAATTTTCTGGAAGCATCCAGCAGTACACGGGTTCCCATTACGTTGGTCTGAACAAAGATGCCAGGATCCTCAATGGAACGGTCTACATGGCTCTCTGCTGCGAAGTTGACAACAACGTCAAATTTCTCTTTTTCAAACAGATCCATGATGAAAGCTTCGTCTGCGATATCACCTTTTACAAATTTGTAGTTTGGTTTGTCCTCAACCGGTTTCAGAGTCTCCAGGTTTCCCGCATAGGTCAGCAGGTCCAGGTTTACGATCTGATAATCCGGGTATTTGTTTACCATATGATGTACGAAGTTTCCGCCGATAAATCCGGCTCCGCCTGTTACTAATACTTTCATGCTTTTTCTCCTTTTTGGTGTGTTTATCTTCTCAGTTTTATGTCAATTCAACTTGTTGTACTCTCACTATAATGGGTGACGTTGCGTCATGGTCAAGAGGAGAATGAAAAAAGTTTGTGAAAATCTTGTTTTTTCCCCTCCTCCCTGTCTATCTTAGAATTTTTACGGCGATTCTCGTAATATACTGTTCCATTTCCTGACTGGTCAGCGCGTCCACCATATATTCCTCATAAAAGCGGTCGTCCAGCAAAAGTCTCTGTTCCGTGGCATACCGGAACAGCTTCCGGTACGCCGCTTCAATTCCCTGCCATGGTCCTTTATAATAATAACAAAGATACTCTCCCTCCAGCCGAACCGTGTATCGCACTTTCGCCGGCACACGATCAAAAATCAGATAAAAATCACGGTAATCCAGAAAATTCCCCGTTTCCAGTGTTTCCCGTTTCTGAATAAACCCAACATTATACGAACTTCGATTTCCATATTGCCCACAGTAAGCATAGAGCTCTCCGATTTTCTGATTGACTGCCAGATTATCCGCTGACTCGCTGTGATTCGTGACAAGATACTGCAACGGCAGGGTATGAATCCCCACAGGACAGAAGGGATTTTTTTCAAACGCCTCACGGCATTCCGCCGATGCCTGTGCCAGAAACCGCTTCTTTTCCCCAATCCAGCGCTGCATCTCGCGGAGCCGCTGGATTTTTTCACGCACCACCTTCTCCTCCTGTTCCAGCAGTACTCCGAATTTTTCGGGACTTCGCTGTTCCAGATAATTTCGAATCTCTGCCAGCGGCATGCCCAGCTCCCGCAGCATTCCGATCACATCAAACGTTTCCATCTGATCCATCGCATAATACCGGTAGCCGTTTGCCTCTCTTCTTTTTGGTACAAACAGACCAATCTCATCATAATGAAAAAGCGTTTCCTTTGTCGTGCCTACCAGCGCTGCAAATCGCCCCGCGCTTAAATACTCCTGTTTTCCCATTTCTGACTCCTTTTCCTGAACATTTGCTCTCGGAATTTTTCCTGTTTTTCACCTTTTTTGCACTTGACTATAGGGTTACCCTATCCTTTATAATAGCAAACGATTCAAATTTTCACAAGAAATCTTTCCCATCTAAAGCGTGTCTGAAAAAGGCTTTTCACACATAAAAAGGAGGTTTTTGATTATGAGCCAGTCACTCGCCAAGGATTTTAACTTCCGCTCCCTGCTGAAGTTTGCGTTTCCATCGATCATCATGATGATCTTTATGTCTCTCTACAGTATTGTGGATGGCTTTTTCATCGCACAGTACGTGGACAGCATGGCGCTTTCCGCCGCCAATATCGTCTATCCTGCCGTCAGCATCCTTCTTGCCGTCGGCATCATGTTCGGTACCGGAGGCAGCGCCGTTGTCGCCGCAAAGATCGGACAGGGAAAACTGGAGGAAGCCAACCGTAACTTTTCTGCCCTTACCCTTACCACACTGATCATCGGTATTCTGGGCGCAGTGCTCGGCAACCTGTTTTGCCGTCAGATCTGCAGTCTGCTCGGTGCAACGCCGGTGCTGATGGATTACGGTACCGCCTATCTGCGGACGATCCTTTCCTTTGCCCCGGTCTGTCTTCTCCAGGCACTGTTCCAGTCCTTCTTTGTAACAGCAGGGCGCCCGGGACTCGGACTTTCCCTTACGGTGTCCGCCGGCATTACCAACATGCTTCTGGACTATCTGTTTGTCGTTCCGCTCCATCTTGGTGTTGCCGGAGCTGCCCTTGCCACCGGCCTTGGCCAGTGCATTCCGGCCGTTGCCGGCATTTTATACTTTACCTTTGCCCGCAAAGGCCTTCGCTTCACCCGTCCGGAATTTTCCAAAGGCCTGCTCTCCACAAGCTGCTTCAACGGTTCCTCCGAGATGGTCAGCAATCTTTCTGCAGCCGTTGTCACTTACCTTTTCAACATGCTGATGCTGAAATTTGAGGGCGAAATCGGTGTTGCCGCCATCACGGCGATTCTGTACGGACAGTTTCTCTTTGTTGCGCTGTACCTCGGCTACAGTATCGGCGTTGCACCTGTGTTCAGCTTCAACTACGGCAGCCGGAACAAACAGCGGCTGATCCGGCTTTACCGCATCAGTATCCGTTTCGTTGTGGTAAGCTCTGTGATCATTGCACTTGTGGCTGCCTTCGGTTCTCCTGTTATTTCCGCTGTTTTCATGCAGAAAGGCACCTATGGCTTTGAACTGACCCGCCACGGTGGTTACCTGTTCTCCATCGCCTATCTGTTCTGCGGTACGAATATCGTCGCCTCCGGCATTTTTACGGCACTGTCAGACGGAAAGACCTCTGCTTTGATTTCCTTTTTGCGAACCTTCGTCTTTATCGTTCTCTCCGCGCTGCTTCTGCCGCTCGTGCTTGGCACCAACGGTGTGTGGCTGTCGATTCCGGTCGCCGAATTTCTGACGCTGTTCATCTCCGTGCCGAAGCTGTCCCGCTATTTCAGAGATCCAAAAGTCGCACCGGAGACGCAAACGAGTCCCAACTGATCTTACCGACTTCGCTGATTCTCAAAACCCCGCACAGGGATCCGTTGTTTTCACAGGATCCGCTGTGCGGGGTTTCTCTTTTGCTACCACTTTTTCCCCGGGCAGTCCCGCAGTGCAATCGCTGCCCGCATCTCCACGTAGCAGCCGCACATGCGGCACATGCCGGACAGCAGCTTTTCACACTCCTTACAGATGGAAAGCCGCCGCTCGTATTCCTCCTCCGGCGTTTTATCGTCCGCCGGAATTCTTGCAATATAATCATACATATTCTGAAAAAAGCCTGCCTCGTCCATCTCACGAAGCAGGCATTTTTTACAGATTCTGGTATTTCCGTCCATCAAACTCCTCCGGAACCGAATCTTTTTTCATCCCAGATATCTTCTGGTTTTTATGGTTTCCCTATTTTACGGCGATATGAAGCACACTGCATGCCGGAATGGTAAAGGAAATCCCCTCTTTTGTTGCCTGCACACCGTCAAAGACCTGAACGCCAACCGTCTCCGGCGCTTCAAAGGTGTTCTTATCCTGCATATGGCCGGTTACGATCTCGGCTTTGATCTCGTCAGCTTTTTTTCCGAGAAGTACCGCCTCTACCGGATATGCTTTTTCCAGATCCACATTCGTCATCGTGATATGAAGTACACCGTTGGCATCTACCGAAACAGATTCCGTCAGATTCGGAACCATGTATTCGTCTTCCAGACCAACCTGCTCCGTTTCCAGAGAGCTTGCCAGAAGATCATTTTCCTGATGTACCTGATACAGATCAAAAACATGATACGTCGGAGTTTTGACCATCTTCTCCCCCTCGGTCAGGATCATCGACTGCAGAACATTTACCATTTGTGCGATGTTTGCCATCTTGACGCGGTCGCTGTGTTTGTTGAAGAGATTCAGGTTGATCCCTGCGACCAGTGCGTCACGCATGGTATTCTGCTGATACAGAAATCCCGGATTTGTTCCAGGCTCTACATCATACCAGGTACCCCACTCATCCACGATCATGCCGACCTTTTTGTCCGGGTCGTACTGATCCATAATGGCGCTGTGGCGGCGGATCAGCTCTTCCATATACATCGTTTTTTTCATGGTCTTATACCAGTCTTTTTCCGCAAATTCCGTTGCACTTCCCTTGTGATCCCAGGTTTCCGGCACCGTATAGTAATGAAGCGACAGGCCATCCATCATGCCATGCTGCTGTGGGGAGGTTCTGCGGAAGCATGCTTTCATCACTTCCTGCGTCCACTCATAATCATCCGCATTGGCGCCGCAGGCAATCTTCCGGATCTTTTTGTTTCCATCGTAATCACGCACAAAGGTCTGATATCTGCGGTACATATTTCCGTAGAATTCCGGATTCATATTTCCGCCGCAGCCCCAGTTCTCATTGCCGACGCCGAAGAAATCGACGGTCCATGGCTTTTCGTGGCCATTTTCCGCACGAAGGTCTGCCATCGGAGATACACCGTCAAATGTCATATATTCAACCCACTCCGACATCTCCTGTACAGTACCGCTTCCCATATTTCCGTTGATATAGGTTTCACATCCGATCTGACGGCAGAGTTCAAAAAACTCGTGGGTACCGAAGCTGTTGTCCTCGACAACACCGCCCCAGTTGGTGTTGATCATTTTTTTGCGGCTTTCTTTCGGTCCGATACCGTCTTTCCAGTGATATTCATCTGCAAAACATCCGCCCGGCCAGCGCAGTACCGGAACTTTGATATTTTTCAGTGCTTCAACAACATCGGTACGCATTCCGTTCACGTTCGGAATATCGGAATTTTCTCCTACATAGAGTCCTTCATAAATACATCTTCCCAGATGCTCCGAAAACTGTCCCTGGATTTCCTTATTGATTTTTGAAAGCTTTCTGTTCGCATCAATTACTAACTTAGCCATAACTTGTCCCCTTTCGAGATCTTAAATTTGGCTTTATTATAGGAGATGTATCTCACTTGTGTCAATGAGCGTACAAGTTGTTTCCCCATGATTTTTTCAAAAAGTGCGGCCGTCTGGCTGCTGACCAAAAGGCCGCTTGTTTTATTTTTCATTCTGCATACGAAAAAACCGCCCTGGTTTTCACCAGGACGGTTACCGTCCGTGCGTTAGAGGATTCGAACCCCCGACCTTTTGGTCCGTAGCCAAACGCTCTATCCAGCTGAGCTAAACGCACATTTCTTTGTCGCTTTAGAACTCTTTGTTTATCACTCGTTCCCGCTGACATCATGTATATTACACTATCCTAAGAGAAAAGTCAACACCTTTTTGAAAAAAATTTAAAATTTTTTCGAATAACAGTTTTTTGTGAAAATAAGGGCTTTTTCCCCTATTTCACAGTCCGCACCAGGTAGTCTTTCTTTCGCAGTTCCTCTTCAATCAGATCCAGGGTCTGCGCCGAGTCTGCCGATACGGTATGAAAATGTTCCCCTGATGTGATATTCTTCAGCGGCCGTGATTTTCCCTGCCGGATTTCTTCCATAAACAGTGCCACCTTATTTCGTGAACTGATATTAAGTTCCGCCCGCAGTTCTCCGTAAACCTCGTGACGCACAATCACATCCAGCACAACGCCGCCGAAATCCACGATTGTATTCAGCTCGTCCTGCATCTGCTCATCCGTGTGATTCACCTCAAAGACCCGCGTCTCTCTCACCGGGCTGCTGCAGATGTAGCCGCGGTTTGTCGCAATCACATCGTATCCGGCTGCGCGGATCAGGGCAATGTCCTGGACAATCACCTGACGGCTGACTTCACAGCTCTTCGCCAGCGCTGCACCGGAGACCGGCGTCTTACTGTTTGTTATTCTTTGAAGAATCTCTTCTCTTCGTTCCTTTCCACTCATCATAAAACAAGACCTCGCATTTCGTACACTTCCCTTATCTTATCACACTTTCCGCCGTTTCTACAATAGCAGGAAATCATTTTCCAAAAGCTTTGTCAAGGACTAAAACTTTATGAAATTTTCCGGGCTCTCGTATATTCGTCCCGCCAACTGCCAATCATGAACGTATAACAGTAACGAACGGTAACCATACGTTCCATGTTTCAGGAGGATGCATACCATGGCGATCAATAAAGTTGAACTGTGCGGAGTCAATACATCACGCCTTCCCGTACTGAATGCCGAAGAAAAGGAGACTCTGCTGAAAAAGGCCCGCGAAGGAGATGCTGCTGCCCGCGAACGCTACATTCAGGGCAATCTGCGCCTTGTCTTAAGCGTGATCAAGCGCTTCTCCAACAGCAGTGAAAACGCCGACGATCTCTTTCAGATCGGCTGTATCGGCCTGATTAAGGCGATTGATAACTTCGACACGACCTTAAACGTCCGTTTCTCCACCTATGCCGTGCCGATGATCATCGGTGAAATCCGGCGGTATCTGCGTGACAACAATGCGATCCGCGTCAGCCGTTCCCTCAGGGATACTGCCTACCGCGCCATCTGCGCCCGCGAACTTTATCTCAAGCAGAACCAGAAAGAGCCTTCGATCGAGGAAATCGCCGCTGAAATCGGCATTGGAAAAGAGGATATCGTCTATGCCCTCGACGCAATCCAAAGCCCGATGAGTCTGTATGAGCCCGTCTACACGGAAGGCGGCGATACCCTGTATGTCATGGATCAGTTAAGTGATAAGAAAAATAAAGAAGAAAACTGGGTGCAGAACCTCGCCCTGCAGGACGCGGTCGCCCGTCTCAATGAGCGCGAACGCCAGATCATCCGCATGCGTTTCTATGAGGGGCAGACCCAGATGGAGGTTGCCCGGGAAATCGGCATCTCGCAGGCGCAGGTCAGCCGGCTGGAAAAGTCCGCCCTGCGCTCTATGCGGAATTATCTCTCCGACGAGCGGTAACGCCCGCCGTTCACTGAATTTCTGCAAACTGCAGCCGGTAATCCGACGGCGGCATTCCATAGTGTTTCCGGAACACACGGGAATAGTAAAAAGGATCTTCAAATCCGCACGACAGCGCCGTCTGTTTGACCGTCATCCCCATCTGCAGCAGCTTTTCTGACTGCTGCAGCCGATATTCCAGCAGATACTGTCCTGGTGACCAGCCGATTTTCTTCTGAAACAGACGGTTCAGCGTTGTGCGGCTGACCGCCATTTTCCGCGCAATTGTCTCCGCGCAGAACTCACTCCTGTGATACCCTGCGGCAATCAGAGCCATCGCTTCCATGATCCGCGGATCTTCCTTCTTTCTCTCCTCCCGCTGCGGCTCCGCCAGATCCTGGTACACGCCCAGAAGCACAAGCAGCACACCGACGGCCTCCTGGCTGTTCCGGCGATAGAGTTCCATCTGGCAGAGACACTCAAAATACGGCAGAAGCCTTTCCTGACGGAGAGGCGGCGCCGCCGGCTGCTGTGGGTTCAGTACCGACCGTGCCAGAATCTGCCGGCATTGTTCCCCGACAAAATCAACCCACACATATTCCCACGGCTCGTTCTCATCCGGCGCGTACTGCACCACCTGCTCTGGACAGATTAAAAAGCTCTGTCCGGCGGTAAGTGTGTACGTCTTTTTCCCGCAGGTAAACGTTCCCTTTCCGCTTATAATATAATGTATAATATAGCACTGCCGTACACCCGGCCCCCAGGAATGCAGATCATGGCAGTCCTGCCGCCCGGCATCGACAGGCCGGATCCCGTTCATTTCTGATACAAGCATATTCTTTCCTTTTCCCGTATTTTATTCTTTATGAAGCAAAAATCCATGCTTTTGTCTTAAAATTCCATGGTTTTGCTCTGGAAATCCATCTATACTCAAAGTACATCAAAACTTACGGGAGGTCAATACTATGATCAAACTTACACCGCCGATGGGCTGGAATTCCTGGAACACCTTCGGAGAAAATATCAATGAAAAAATGATTTTTGAAACTGCTGATGTCATGGCCGAGAGCGGCCTGCGCGATAAAGGATACGAATATCTTGTCATCGACGACTGCTGGTCCTTACGTGAACGCGATGAAAACGGCCGTCTTGTGCCGGATCCGGAAAAATTTCCGCATGGTATGAAAGCCGTTGCCGATTACGTTCATTCCAAAGGGCTGAAATTCGGTATGTATTCCTGCGCCGGAAACATGACGTGTGCCGGCTACCCTGGCAGCTATGAGCACGAATTTGTCGATGCGGAAACTTTCGCATCCTGGGATGTTGATTTCTTAAAATACGACTACTGCTACCACAGCCCGATCCTGCACGGAAAATATCTGTACCGCCGCATGGGACTGGCACTCGAGAACTGCGGCCGCGACATTCTCTTCTCTGCCTGCTCCTGGGGTGCTGATGAAACGCATGAGTGGATCAAAGAAACCGGCGCTTCCATGTGGCGTTCCACCGGCGACATCTTTGATACCTGGGATTCTGTCAAAGATCTCGTGGCACAGCAGGAAAAACTGCATCCGTACAACGGCGTCGGCTGCTTCAACGATATGGACATGCTGATCGTCGGCATGCATGGAAAAGGAAATGTTGGACTGGCCGGCTGCAGCGATGTCCAGTATCAGACACACTATGCACTGTGGGCATTCCTTGGCTCCCCGCTGATGATCGGCTGCGACATCCGCGAGATGAGCGACGAAACCCGCCGCATTCTCATGAATGATGAAATGATCCGCATCAATCAGGATCCGCTCTGCCGTCAGCCGTATAAAGTGAAAAACCATGCATGGAATGACAACGTTCTGATTTATGTAAAAGCGCTCGCAAACGGAAATCTTGCTATCGGCATGTTCAATCTCAGTGATGAAAAATCGCGTGCAGCCATGAATCTGGATGAGATCGGCCTTCCGTTCTCCACTGGCCGTACTCTGGAACTTACTGAGGTCTGGACCTGCGAGAACCTGTGTGCAAACAATGCATCCCTTGTCACAGAGCTCGAGCCGTTTGCATCAAAAGTATACCGTGCAAAGGTCGTAAAACTCTGATGGCACGCTGTATGCAGTGCGGCAAAGAACTCACACATAACGAGATCGGCGCCCACCGTAAATTTATCAACCGCGGCGCAGAACAGTTTTTCTGCAAGCAGTGTCTTGCCGAGCATCTCGGTGTAACGCCGGAGCTCATTGACGAAAAGATCGAACAGTTCAAGCGGCAGGGGTGTACACTGTTTGTATAGACCTACACTGTCTGAAATGCACACAGCCGGATTTCCGCCAAATAGAAATCCGGCTCTATTTTCATGCTGCATAAAAAATCATTTCTTCTTTATTTCTTTCAGATATGCTCCGGCATCCTTTAGGAATCCCGCCACAATCAGAAGAATTACCATTCCGATCGGAAACGCTGCCACGATACTGACCGACTGCAGATTGCTCATAGAGCTTTCGGAAAAGACCAGTGCAATCGGAAGCAGAATCAGCAGAAGGCACCACATAAGCTGAATCGCTTTCGATGGCTGCTGTCCCTCTTCCAGACGGCGGTAGCTGTAGCAGGAAACCGTCAGCGCAATCGAATCAAACGAGGTCGCATAAAAGGCAATCATCGTGAGCAGCAGAACGACAAGAACCAGCGATGCACACGGGATCTTCTGGATCATGGCGATAATCATTCCATAGAGATCACCGTCTTTGGCATACCGCGCGATAAAATCCGCTTTTCCCGCCATCTGCATCCCCATCGATTCATTTCCCAGGATGATAAAGCTTAAAATCGTGGAGCCAACGCCGAATCCATATCCGCCAAGGATTGTCTGCCGCACCGTTCTTCCCCGGGAAATACTTCCGATAAAAAATGGCGCCGCCACGCACCATACCATCCAGTATGCCCAGTAATAAATAGTCCAGTTCTGCGGAAAATGCGTCTCGCGCAGCGGATCGGTATCGGTCGCCAACGTCGGGAAATACTGAATCATCCGTCCCAGCGATGAAAATCCCGTCTCGATAATATACCGCGTCTGTCCGCCGAACAGCAGCACGTACGCCAGTAGCCCGAAAAACAGATAGATGCAGAGCTTTGCCAGAAAACCGATTCCGCGGAAGCCGTGAAGCAGCGAATACGTGTACACAAAACACGTAATCAGCAGAATCACAATTGTCACTGCGTTCCGGTCCAGATTGATATGAAACAATGCATTGATTGCACTTGCCATCAGCGGCGTTGCCACGCTGAATGTCGTTGCCGTTCCTGCAAGGAGTGCAAATACCGCCAGCAGATCAATCAGCCGTCCGCCGATGCCGTCCGTCTGTTTTCCCATAATCGGACGGCAGGCTTCTGAATACCGCTGCCGGTTCCGTTTCCGCACGTGCAGCATAAACCCAAATGCGGCAGCGAGAACGAGATAAAAGCCCCACGGAATCAGACTCCAGTGAAACAGCGGGTACACGCCCGCCCACTCCTGGATTCCGCCCATCTTTTCAATCTGCGGATCAGCAGCATACATCACCCATTCTGCAAAAGAATAAAACAGAATGTCTGCCGCAAGGCCGCACGTAAACATCATGGATCCCCAGGCAAAAAAAGAATATTTCGGTTTCTCATCCTGCTCTCCTAACACAATATCGCCATATTTTGAAAATGCCAGATACAAAGAGAGCAGAAAAACGCCAAGGCCAATTGCAAGATAATAGACTCCAAAGGTATCTCCCAAGAAGAAGCGTACCTTCGCAAGAACTGTGTTGGACTGTTCCGGCAGGAGGAAAAACAAAATGCTGAGCGCTGCAATCAGTCCCAGCGGCAGCAGCGTGATCATCCAGTCAATCTGACCTTTTTTCCGTATTTTTCCGCTCTGTTTCTTTTTCGCCACTCTGTTTTCATCAACTGTATTCATGTTTTCTGTTCCTTTCTGCTATACTGCCCGATCCAGCTTATTTTTCTTCTGATTTTTCCTGCCCCTGTGCCTCATATCCGCAGTAAGACGGATCCAGATCGCAGAGTTCCGAGAAATCATCAATCTCAATCAGATCGCCTTCCTGCATAGGATAAATGCCAAGCTCATACTCCCTAAAATGACAGAACATTGCCACATCGTCCCAGTAAATCTGACGGTTCTTTTTTTCCTCAAACTCAAGCTCCAGGTGTTTTTTCAGCCGCTTTCCATCCTCCCCGCTCCAACGCGACACGCTGAAAAGCTGCCAGCCGCCTCTGCCGCCGGTTCTGCTGCAGGAGCGTACAATTCCGTTTTCCACCTGCATCAGCCATTCATCCGTCTCCGCATCGGTCCAGATGGCGTTGTAGCCGGAGCGCGTAAATTCCGGCGCGAGAATCTCCTTTTTGTATACCATCTGATCCCCATCCAGAATCATTGCATTTTCCAGATGCTCCCGCGCCACATAGAGGGAGGCAATGTTGTTGCAGGAAGCCCAGTACGGATTCTCAATCAGCTGCACCCCTTCGTAGTTCTCCGTCAGGCATGCAAACTGCTCCTTCTGATATCCCGTCACCACATAAATCTCAAAAATCCCGTTTTCCTGCAGCGCCCGGATCACCGTATCAATCATACGGACACCGTTCACGCGGATCAGCGGTTTCGGCGTGTCGAGCGTTACCGGCCGCATTCGCGTTCCAGTTCCTGCCGCCATGATAATGGCACGTTCCACACGATGTTTGTTCCGTATTTCGCAATGCTGCATCTGCTCCACTTCCATCTTTTTTCACTCTCCCACTCTTATTCTTCCTGTCCTTCTGTTTTCGCAAGCCGCTGCATCACAAGCTGATAATAATCCTTTGCATACCGGTACTGCCGCAGCGAATACTCGCCAAACTCCACGCCTAACCGACTCTTGTACTCACACCAGTTGCTCCACAAAAGCCCGCACACCGCAATGTATGCATAAATTTTCGTGCGCACCTCCTGCGGACAGCCTTCCGTAAAATAACTGTCGATCAGCGCATCCACCTGCGGACGGTCATACATCGCATAAATACAGAACATCGCCAGATCCACATGTGCATCCTGCATGCCCGCATATTCCCAGTCAATCAGACGAATTTCCGTTCCGCCGTTTTTCTCCACAAACAGAAAATTGTCCGGCACCGCATCAATATGCGTCAGCGTCCACACCTTCGGCTGCGCTTCCAGATAAGCCTCAAGCTCCAGCACATGCGCTTTCGTCGTGCTGTAATCCCGATAAACAGACGGTTCTCCCTCCCACAGACTTTCATAGTATGCGATCTGGTCAAACAGCGAAAACGTATGCTCCACGCTCAGATGCTCCTCATGGAAGGAACGGAGCTTTTTCATACAGGCCTGCACATCCTCAGGGTTTTCCGGATCGCAGACACGCGCACCCTCCAGGTATTTCGTAATCTTATAGCCGTTTTCCGGATTGATCGACACGATTTCATCGCAGATGCCCTTTCCGTCCAGTGTCCGATATACCGCCGCCTCCTGCCTGCGGTTGATCAGAAGACTCGTGCCTTCCCCCGGAATTCTCATAATATACCGCCCGCCGCGACAGCGGAATAAAAACGAACGGTTTGTCATTCCCTTTTTCAGGACCTCAATTCCCGTAATCTCCTCACCGGAAACCGAAAGCACCCGTTCAATTTCTGCCATCGCATCCGACTTCAGCTGATCCGAATTTTCATCCAGTTCCCGCAGCTGCTCGTAGGTATTGATCTCCACCACAGCTCCTTCCGGGACAATCTTTGCCTGCACCGGCATCCCGTTTTCCGCAAAAAGAGCATCCTCCCAGAAAACATGATCATACCTGCGATCCTGTACCATCGTTTCGATTCGCTGCGCCATCGACCGCGCCACAGGGTCCGTCAGATAGCTGATGCCGATCATATGATTTCCTTCTTTTTCTCCGCCTGAGGGCACAAGCTCCCACTTCCGGCTCACACGAACCGTACTGTCGGGATCTTTTGCATCGCTCACCAGATACCAGGAATACCATTCATACTCCGAAAACGGATTTTCCCGGCACCAGAGGTCACACGGCATAAGATACGTTTCACCAAGCTGCGGCAATACCTTTGCCAGGGAATGCAGGTTGTTTTTCTCGGCATACTCCATATTGACAACCAGCTTCACGCCATATTGGTCAACCAGATAGTCATACTGTTCCTTCTGAAAACCGACGACAACGTAAATCTCCTTCACATTTACCGCATGAAGCTGACGGATCAGCCGCTCGATCAGCGGTTCCCCCTTTACTTCCAAAAGCCCTTTCGGCGTTTCCATATTGATCGGCACCATCCGCATTCCATACCCGGCAGCCAGAATCACCGCATTTTTCGGGCGATGCTTTGCCATCTCAAGCTTTGCTTCCTCCGTCAGCTCCATATCTGTTGTTAAAAAACCCTGCCCCTGCAGCGCTTTCACCGAACGGTTTACCATTCCCAGTGAAAACCCACACCGTTCCGCCAGCGCACGCTGGTTCCGGCAGTGATATTTCAGAAGCACGTTCAAAATATCAGATTCCCGTTTGTTCATGTACATCTATCCTTTCATTTTCGTGAACATCGTTATTATAATACAGGACCGGCGGCATGTCAAGCTGCCAGCCGATCCCGAAAATAAATCCCCTAAATGCTGTATCGCTGTCCGCACAAGTGGACAGGTCTATTAATCCTTCTCGTATCTTTCAATCAAACACTGATGCTCCTTGGTACTCTTATCATAGTTAATTCCCACAAGCAGAATATCACCACTGTAGCTCAGAATTGAGGAAGGATATTTTTTGTCCTTAATCTGCTGCACAGCTGTTCTCACGTTTTGATTCCACTTGAGTTCTACAATCAATGCCGGATAGTCACTTTTGTACTCAGGTTTCGGTATAAACACAAAGTCTGCAAACCCTCTACCTGTCGGAAGTTCACGAATCGGTTTGAAATAGTACTGCATCGCACTCAAATATGCGATTGTCAGTACACTGCTAAGTGAATTTTCATTGTTATACTGAATAGAAGAAGCATACTCGTTATGGATTTTTTCAATCTGAACCGCAACCGCCACCCCATCCATGTCGAGCGTGGAATCCAGTAAATTTTCTGAGTCCTGCTGGAATTTCAGCAACTCATTCCAGGGCTTGCTCTCGACAGCTGTCGTTAGTTCCTGCCGAATTTCCTCATTGGGCACAAAAGCGGTTTTCAATTTTTGATTATATCCCAGGTATCCCAGGTGAATCATGTAGGTCAACACATCGTCCTTGCTCTTGATATTTATCGTATCATTTTTAAAGGTTGCCGTGTTCACCTTCACTTCTGAGCCGGAGAGCATTTCTATGATTGCGGTTTTCAGACCATCATAATTCATATTGATCAATGGTACAACCGTATCATAAGAGGCCGTTTCAGACCAATAACTCTTATATTCTCCTCTTAGCATTACGCTAACAACTGCTCTGGGATTATATACTTGATGATCCCTCAGAAGATAGCCGTCATACCAGCGTTTTACTTCTTCAAAATCCTGATCATATTCTTCCGCTAAGCTTTTTACTTCTTCCTCCGTAAATCCAATATACGGCGCCAGTCTGCTCGGACTTAGCATTGTGAACTCATCAAAATTATTCAGTGCTGACTGTGTTTTCTCCTTTTTTATCGGAAGAATGCCCGTCAGGTACGCAAGCTGGATATACTTTGTTGGTTCTGTTCCTTTAAACATTCCTCTGAGAAAGTTGATATAGTCTTCCTGTGCCTTCGCATTAGAGGCTTCGTCGCGAATAAGGACATCCCATTCATCAATAATGATAATAAACTTTTTCCCTGTCAGGGCGTTGATCTGTGATAAAGCTTCTGGCAGGGATTTTGTCTCCACCGGAAGAGCATCTGGATAGTACTCCTTAAGCTCTGCAATCGTTCTCTCCGAAATATAAGGGACTACCTGTTCTGAGCCCCCAGCTGGTTCCATACACCATTGAATGTCAAGATGAATGACGTCATACTGGTTCAAATGCTTCTTAAAATCTGTGCTTTTGCTGATTTCCAAATCAGCGAACATTGCTTCTGAATTGCAGCCTCTGCTGTAATAAGCCGTTAGCATATTCGCTGTAACAGACTTTCCAAACCTTCTCGGACGACTGTTGCAAATATAGCCTTGTAACGTATTTAGCACCTTGTTTGTATATTTAATGAGTCCACTTTTGTCTACATAAATTTCAGAATTCAAAGCAACCTGGAACGCAGAATTGTCTGGATTAACAAACATTCCCATAATGTATCACGCTTCTTTCCCGGGCAGCATGGTACACCATGCCTGCTATATTTTAATTTTACCGTAGCTATTCAAAAGACAATTACATTTTATCATCTGACAAGGCAAATAGCAAGTTACTGTGAACGGTGTGAACCAACCGGTACAAGATCCACGCAGACAATCTCCGGAATATTGTTGAACCGCGGAATCACCTCCGTATTTCCAAGCCCCGCAGACAGCACCAGATGCCGTTTTCCATCCTTTGAATCAAAAACACCCTTCAGCCGTCCCGGAAACCAGCCCATATCCGGCGCATATACACCGCCGATTCCAGGTAAAATGGCCTGCCCTCCGTGAAGATGGCCGGAAAACACGCAGTCAATGTTCCATTCCTCCAGGGCATCATTTTTCAGCCAGGCAATCGGGAGATGGCTGAGCAGAATCTTGTAACGGTCGGTATTCTCAAAATCCCACAGAAATATACATTCACTAAGATCAGCTTCTTCCGTTTCCAGGTATTTGTCCGGCAGGCAGTAACCGTAAATGCCGCCGATCCGAAGAGACTGGCCTTTTACGGTGATATCCCGGTATTGGTGCTCCAGAACGATTGCACCGGCGTCCTGATACAGTTGTGTGATGTCTGTGCCAAAATTGTCCCGGTATTCTATCTCATGATTTCCCAGGGACAGGTATACGGGAGCAATCTTACATAGAGAAGAAATTAAATTGACAGCAATCTCCGTGACGGGTTCTCCGGAATTTAACAGATCCCCCGTAAGCAGGATCAGATCGGGGGACTGACTTGCTATCCGGTCAATCAGCTCCTGATTGTCTTCTCCAAACTCGCTGTTGTGCAGATCCGTAAGCTGCAAAATCCGGATTGGGGTATCGATCTTGTCGGAGGGGATCTGATAGGAAGAGCAGCTTAGGGAGTGTTTCGATTGGTCAAGGTTTTGGCAGGTTGTGATTCCGAGGAATAGAAGTATAATAATGAGCGTCCATTTATGCTGCCTTGATGTTTGCATTGATTTATCCATATGTTGATATACTCCTTGTCTGCCACTTTTAATGGAAAAATCTTTGATTTTGTTATACTCCAAGTATCTGGTCTTATCATTTTTTCATATGATTTTTAAAAAATTCAACACAATACTTAAATGATTCTCTATCAACCATTGATCCTGCGATAAAAAATGCAGGAATAACTAAGAGACATACTTCCAATGTGTCGGAAAGCATCCAGGCAATGATTTTCCGAGAATATAAATCCATGATACTGATCAGATAGACGAAGCCATCTATCGTCCAGATATAGGTGATATCAGAACACCAAACAGCATTTGGTCGTTCCGGATTAAACTGTTCATCTAGGATATTTTAAAGTTCGTTACTGAAGTCAGAATCTTTTGTGGTAATTGTCCATGGTTTTACCCATTGAGCCTTGATGCCCATCTGTTTCATATATTGCCCCACGGTACGCTCGGAAATGCTTTCTCCTTAAACGTACGATTTCTTTTGCTTCATCAGAAGCATAGTTGCCGGAACCACGGCTTTCAATATCTCCTGTCTCGCGTAGTTCTTTTTGCCAGCGAGATAAAGACTGCTGACTGATTCCTAAGTTTGAAGCACAACCCTGCAGTCCTAAATTTCTGTGATCATGATAGTACTGGACTGCATCTATCTTGAATTGTTTATCAGAGTGCTTTGCCATAATGAGATCCTCCTTCCATGCGATACATACATAGTATCATAAAATCAGTAACAAGGAATTCTCATTTTGACTTGTACTATTTATATTCTAGCATCAATCGTTACCACTAATGAAATGAATATAATGACACTTGGATGTATCCATCATATTCAACATAGCAAGCGTAGCATATATTTGAGAAGCCCTGCCCCATTGAACATCGACCCGTTTGCTAAAATAAACATTCTTCTGATGTATAATTTGCGACATAATATCTGACTTTTTATCCACATGAATGTAAAAGTCAAATTTGTCTTCCGGAAAAACTGCAATGATACAATTGATCAATTTGGGATTAGCATGGCATTGAATACAAATTGTCTGTCTGTAAAAAATTATCATATTATCTACTCATTTTGTCAACTTATCTCCATAATGAATCATAAAAATATTCAAGCAACTCACAATGATCTATTGATTCTCCTACTTCTTCTTTTGTTATTCACTAATCACAAATCATATCCTCCATGACTTCCTAAAAGATTTCTCCAATCCTCTTGTTGTTCTGAGCTTCTTTGTTCAAATAAAATATTCGAAACCGGAAGATTATTTATTTTCTGTTTGTTTTTCTCAACATATTCGTCATAACTGCATAAAATACGATACGTACTTTCTTTCCCTTGTACTACAACAACATTGTCTGGAATATCTTTTGAAACAATCGTTCCAGCTCCTACAATTACATTATTACCAATCCGTACATTTGGCAAAATAATACTACCATACCCTACAAAAACGTTATTTCCAATAACAACATTACCTACCTTACTATATCCTAGAATTTTCTTTGTACTACCATCATGCGCTAATACTGTTGTTCCCGACAATGTTACATTATCACCGATTGTGACTAAAAATCCAAAACAATAATCAATAACACTATCCGGTGCATCAAAATTTTTTCCAATTCGTACCCCACGCTCTCTCCATTGATCTTCTTTAGATATACTTTTTTTAGAACTTAAAATATGATTATATATTTTTCTAAAAATTTTCATTTATCTATCGCCTCTTCATTTGTAAATTTTCACATAGTAGCTTTCAGATTTTTTTTATGGAGAAAATTATATATTGCAGGAGGTAAAAGACCAACTAAAATTGGCTTTATTGCATAAATATACCCTGTGACAGGTAATTTCAATTCTTTTACTGCAAGTATTCTAACATAAGACTCGTTTATTCGATATCTGAATTTTCTTCTACTATAAGCATTCCTATCATCTCTCATCTGATATAATGGCATATGGATATTTTTTCCCTTATACCCCTCTTTATACATTTTTATCCAAAGATGATAATCCTCAACTCTTAGTAATCTTTTTTCTTCTGAATATCCTCCCACAGTCAAATATGCCTCTTTTTTCACAAGACATGGTGCATGACAAAACGGAGAACCATGCAAAAAATCTATGTCTGTAGGATAAGTCATATGACTAATATTCCCCCATACCCCAGTCTCATCAAAATACTGCATATCAGAACTAACAATAGCAATTTCCGGTTCTTGCTTTAATGTATTTAATTCTATTTCTAACCGATTATTAGTACATAGGTCATCCCCGTCCATTCGAGCAATATAATTTCCCTTTGCAACTGACAAACATCTATTTAATGTGTAATTCAATCCCATATTTTTTTTGTTCTTGAGCAACACAATTTTCTCTTTATGTACAAGTGCATATTCTTTTGCAACATTATATGTGTCATCTGTCGATCCATCATCACACATAATTAATTCCCAATTTGTAATCGTTTGATTTAAAATGCTTTCTATTGCTTCAGAAAGTGTTCCCGCACAATTATATATTCCCATTATTACAGAAATCATCACTTCATTTTCTTGTATACTCATGATATTCTCTTAACTCCTAAAATCAAAATTATCCTGAATTATTCACGGAACAGCATCTGAACTGCTAACTGTACCATGAATCTAAAAATTGATCCATGCAGCCACAACATCACTCGATGAACCTGTCAAAAGGGTATAAAATCCCTGTCGCAAAGTTCGGAGCAATTGTTAAGCTGTCAAGGCTCGTTCATAGTTGCTATTCCAGCTGTACATTCAGCTTGCCGATATTTGAAAGTGTCTCATAGAATTCCTTCTTGTAAGGGCAGCTGCTACCCAGCTTGAAGATAATATATCTTGCTAAATGAACTACTTTTGCAGCAATCTTCAGCAGTTTTAAACGGACGGTATCAATGCATTGCTTTCTCATATTTGCTGATAACGCCAATCGTCTAAACCAATTAAATATGTTATACGCAAGAGCGTGTACCTGAAGCCTGTTGGCATTTACGATTCTGGTGTGGCTGCTTACGGATGCAAAATCAAAACCAGATTTGCTTTCTTTAATGAAGTTTTCCATCAGCCCTCACTTGCAGTAAAATTTGATGAGATACTCTGGTGAGGAATCCATATTTGTGACAACAAATGTGTACATGTAAACCATCTGGTTTTCCGGCTTTTCCACCTTGCATACCACGCGTCTTTCATAAGGCCATGAACCTGCTTTATACATAAATTCGCCATAGGCCACTGCATAATCGACGTTATTATTCCTGGTGATATCATCAAGCTCGTCTATAAGATCGGATGCTTTTTCACGGAGAATGCCATTCTCCTTTAGCCGGATCACATAGCTTGTGCCGTTTTCTTCGCATTGCTTATAAAGATCAGGAGTAGCGAACCCACTATCACCACGAAGCAGAATACGGATTGCAGGATAATCATTCAGGTATTCATCCGGTATCGGCTGCAGAAAGTCAACTACTCCGGTACAGGAATACTGTGTTCCATCACGAAGCTGGATTTTTATCAGATTTCCGGTCATTCCATCATAACAGACAAACGGATGATAGCCATTGCTTTGATAATGAAAGTTAAAGGCTCTGCCTTCCTGTCTACCGTATGTATCAAGGAGAGTGGAATCCAGATTCAGAATAACAGCCTGTGGCATCTGAATGCTGTAAATTTTCTTTCGGAGCGTTCTACGGATCGCAAGAAACTGGTTTAAGGTATCTTCATCCATACGGTTAAAGAATCTCGATACCGTGGGTTGTGATGCAAGGGTATCTTTTTCAAGTACAGACTTGAATACCGGATCATTTGTAAGTTCATCGGAAGCATCATCTTCGAAATAACCGGTAATGATCATATATATCATCTGGAGCAGGTTTTCCTGATCCGTATGATATCTGAATAATGCGGAATCATTGGTCTTGAAAGCTTTGCCTAGAAGCTTATCAAGACCAAGTTTGCTTACGAATTCTTTGATGAGAAGCAAGCCTGCATCGGAGGAAAGATCTCCTCCAGCGAAATTTATTTTAATCTGCCGATTGCTTTCTAATGGTAAGGTGTTTACAATACTCATAAAGGGCTCCTTTTGTTGGTATTATTTGAGATTCGACACCTTAATTTTATCACAAGTGGATGCTCTTTTTTCATTCGTTTGATAGGTGAAAAACAATATTCAGTTAAAATACAGTAACTATGTGGCTTTCAGCCACTTTCACGACACAGTCGTGAATAATTCAGGATTATTATAAAAATTTTAATATTTTTCACACGCACTAACCATTTAACAATCTTTTACCGATTAAAAAACACAGTAAAACTACTCTTCAAATACTGCCAAGCTATTTTTCTCGCCTTTTTTTCTACAAAACTATTAATAATAAAGAATATCAATACAATACAAATACTTATCCATATAGCATTCATGAAAAGCCCTATATATGAATCTAATTTAAGCGAAATTTCAAGAAAAAGGATTACTATTAAAATAAATATTATAGCATTAACCCCCCATTTACGATAAGTTGGCCACATACTTCGTTTAAAAATATGATGATTTGCAAATATTATAACATCATTTGCTCGATAAATCAGTGCTGCAATAGTTCCAAACAAAACTCCATAAATACCAAATTTAAACACGCACACAAAAGATACTGCCAGATTAATTATCGCTTCCAAACACGCACGCCATTGTGTGGTTTTAAATTCATTTGCAAAACCAATAACCATATTTGATGGAACTCTTCCATAACTTAATAACTGGTACATTCCAAACAAAACCGGCAATTTCCAATCAATATAGTTAATATCCGAACCCTCTGTATATAATTTCATGAATGGTAAAATAAAAATTGTTGCTATTGCAAGCAGAGAAAAAACAAGTGCCAAATAATAAGTTTCAAAAACCTCATGCAACTCCATATACCTTTTTCGATCGGTATTAAATATCTGCCCTAATGCTGATTGAATACTATTTGATGTAATAGTAATAATATTATCTACCATTCCATATATTGTCGCATACATTGAATAAATACTTACAGTTTTTAAACCGCATACAAATGTTAAAAGCAATACATCTGTATGACTGAAAACAAGGGATGAAATTTGATGAACAAATACTGCCCCTCGTTGAGCAATGGCCTGATAATTTGGTTCAACAGATAAATCTAACCACTTATAGTGTTTCTTTATGTACCAGCTAACATAAACCATTTTTATTAAATTAAAAATCAAATATGTTGTTTGAACTTCAACAATACTTTTTCCATGCATTAAAAGAAATATTCTTGAAATGTCCGTAAAAACTGATGTAACAGTAGTTAAATTTGTGGTAACATAATTTCGATTATCTACACGAAGCAGCATATTATATTTTCCTTGCACCAAATAACTTATTACACTGCCTGACCCCTGTAATATAATAACCAAACAACATGTCATATACGGAATAGATGTATCCAACAATAATGGATAAATAAAACCTAACCCTACAACACATGCTGCATATATACAACCAATTTTTTTATAATACCTATCAGTAGCGGCAAGAATTTTATTTGCCGCTAAATGATCCTCATTACCTATTGGGCCATATAATGCTACTACCGAAGCATCTCCAACTCCAACCTCCAGTAAAGCCAGATAAACATATATTTGACGGATAGATGATAACAAACCATTTACTTCAGAGCCGTAATTTACAATAAATAAACGTGGAATAATAATTGCAACAATCGACGTAATTATATTACCTAATATTCCCCATATAAAATTGTTCATGCTGTTTCTTTTTCTTGACATTTTCTTACTCTCCAATGTATTAATTACACAAACTTTCTATCCCAATCAATATTTTGTTTTACAATTCTAGCCGGATTCCCTGCTATAATACAATTTTCTCTCAAATAGCTTGATGTACATATTGAACCTGCTGCAACAACCGTATGAGGTGCAATTTGAGTTCCCTTTAAAATAATACAATTAAGCCCTATCCAACAATGTTTTCCTATTTTGATATTTTCTGCATAATTTATTCTATTTCCTTTTATATCCGTAATACTGTGCGAATCCGTAGACCGTATCTGAATACCATTAGAAAACATACAATCTTCATCAATTAAAACAGTGCTTCCTTCATCTAATGCAATATGAATTGGATATCCGTTTCTTCCGTGAAAAGTTGTTCCTTTTCTTATCTGTAAATAATTCCCATTTTGTTCTATATGAAATTCTGCTCCGAATGCTGAAATATCATCTTTCAATTCAATCACATTATTATTTCCACGAATAAAAAAAGTGGTGTTTCTTATTTTGCAATTTTTACCAATTAATATTTGATTATTCTTTCCATCTATATGAAAATTTTGTAGATTCTCGCCATAAAATTCTGTTTTTTCATTTATAATAACAGTATTATTAGTTCCTACTATATAGATTTTACAATGTTGTAAAAAGCTCTGACCAGCACATGTTAAATTATTCTTTATTCCTTTCATTCTAATATAATTATTTTTAAAATGAATATTGGAAACATTCAAACTATTTTCGCCCAAATTAATTTTATTAAAACATTTAAGTGCTGTTTTCCTAAGTAATGAATTATTTTGCAATATTTTAATTAGTTCTGACTTTATGTCCATAATTAACCTCTTTAATACAACTAGTTTGGGGATTTTCTATCCCATTTTTCAAATTCATTCCGTACAAATTTTTCTCGTTTTATATTAAATATTACCTTTTCCGGAACTTCTCCATTTACAACTGCATTTGCACCTATAACACTATTCTGTCCAATCATGGTTCCTTTGAGGATCGTAGAATTTGCCCCAATCCATACATGGCTACCTACTTTTACCTGGGATGCGGGATTGAGCGTTTTTCCTTTTTTGTCTAACATCTGATGAAAATCACTGTCATACAATACCGCATTACGTCCAATCATAACGTCTTGTCCCAAGTACATTTTTTTCGCTACTACTATGACACTATTGCAATTTACCGTAAAATAACCACTGTTTAAAATTGCATTATCAAGAATTTCTAAAGTTGTACCATAAGAAATTTTACAACCATTTTTCGAACTCCATATTGCGTTTTCTCGTAATCGAACCCTTGTTTCTGCTTTGGATTTTTTTAACAAATCACAACCTATCTCAATATCGCCTCCACGAATATATATTTTAGCATTTTTTGAAATATCAATTACTGAATTTTTATATGGTATCAGTTTATAATGATCTGTGCGAATCACAGATTCACAAAAATAATTCAGATAAAAGAAATCAATTATATTAACCTTTTTCAAAAAAGAAAAATATTGAAATAACCTCATAATCTACTTCTCAACCTGCTTTCTTTCAAATGTCTGTTCTTTACTATATTTATCCAATAATAACATCCATTGTTTATCATTTTTTCCTTCTGCAGCATTAATCTGCCATAAGCTATCTGTAGCCGTTCCATATATAGTAATAGGAAACGCTCGCCATGGATATCTGGTTGTAACTTTTGTATTATTACGTTGTGCCATAAATGTCAACCATAAATCATCCGCATATGGACATACAGTTTGAATTACTTCTTTATTAAAAACTTCATCTGAGAAAACATGTGGTGGATATAAAGACCCACTTCCTGTAAATATTTGAATTTTATTTGAGTGTTCAAATTTCTCCTTTAACATTGGATTTCTCCAAGCTGATGGCCTTGTTTCAAATGACGGTTCCATTACCTGCGCTGTCATTATACAAATATCATCAGGAAATTTTTTATGCATATTCATCAATTTTTTTATCGTATCATATGGATAAAACATATCATCATCAGCCAAAATAACAATGTCTTCCGGATACTCTTGCATAACATAATAATATTTTTTATGACTCCGTAAATCGTCACAAAATCGAATTGTTAATCCGCGTTTCTGAAGGTTTAAAAGTTCTGTAGGTAATGATTCTATGCCATCAAATTGGTCGGTTGCAAGCCATAAAATAATTTTATCAGGCTTAAACGATTGACGTAATAACGTTTCAATTGTTATCCAAACCGTATTTATTCTTTTTGGATATGAAGTAAGTGATACAATTACTTTCTGACTTCTTTTATTACAGTTTAATCCATAACGTTTCGATGGATACTTTTTATACCTGTTACAAACTGGAATATTATAAAACCATTCAATATAATCAACTATTTTCTGCAACCATATTGATGTTGTTTTATTTTCTTCTCTTTTCTTTTTCTGTTTGCGCTTCAAATAAAAAAAGAAATTATAAATTATCGTATACATATACTATCCCTCAATATGCAGTATTTTTCTGATTACTCGATTTGTATATTTGATAAATAACAAAAAATCATGCAATGTTCTTTCTCCACTTTTTGATAATTCTTTATATTGTTCTTTTATAAGTTCGACATTTTTAGTATCTACAGCATTTCCAAATCGTAGTTTTGTATAATATCCATGTATTTCACTAATATATCGCAAAACCTTTTCATCAGGTATATTTTTCATAGTGTTAATTAAAATATTTTCATAATTATATAATTGTTGTATAATCTTTTCACTTGTATTTTGGCTATGTGAATGACTTTCATTTCGTACATAACATTTATAAACAGATTTTTCCACATACCCTGGTTCTCCGTAAAACCACCCAAAAGGCAAAAGTATCTGTGCATTTTGCCCTCCACGTCCAGTATAAATTTCACGATTAGGAATCACTGCCTCCAGTGCTGATGTTTTCACCATATATCCCTGAAAAAAAACATTTTTGAAATATAGAATGCTTTTAAAAAAATGGTATTTTTCATTCGAATTTCTTTTTCTATTAATTTTAATGATTTTTTCAGGTTCATTCTCATCAACAATAATACTTTTTCCATAACAGTATTCAAATTCCGGATGATTCCTTAAGAAATTAACCTTTTCTTCAATAAATCGAGGCATAAGTTCATCATCCGAATCCGGCCATATTAGAAATTCACCTTCAAATAATTTTAATCCGTTATTCAAAGCAGCAGCTTGACCAGAATTTTCCTGATATTGATATACAAATCGAATACCTCTTTTACTAAATTCATTTTGAAATTCCCGAACAATTTCTTCTGTTCTATCCGTCGATCCATCATTAATCAAAATCATTTCTATATTAGAATATGTTTGATTTAAAATCGACTTCAAAAATCGACGAATAAAATATTCTCCATTATAACACGGGGTAACAATGCTAACTAAATTTTTTTTCATAGTCAATCCTTCTGAAACCATCTCTTAAATCTTGATTTAATTTTCCAATACAGTATGATTAATTCTGGGTCAACAAAAAAAGTATATAAAAATATACGGCTTTCATCTAAATATCGTTTGCTTGAATATCCTTTTTTATAAATACTTCTGTACCTGAAAACAATATCATTCATTGCCTCTTTATTATTTATCAAATCCCTCGCTCTTGAATATTCCCAAATCAAAGAATGAAGATATTCATCATAAGCTATAGATTCTAACTCTAGTAAATGATTGGTTTTAAAAAATAAAACTCTATTTTTCAATGCTTCAAGATAATCCAATTTCCCGACATGAAATTTGCGATTCATAATGCTATCTGCATGTTGATAATAATAAACCATTTTTTGAGTAACAACTGCTATTTTATCACAACGATATAATATTTCATGAGTAACATAAATATCCTCAAATATTTTTCCAACAGGGTACCTTAACCCATTAAATAATTCTTTTCTATATAATTTCGCCCATGGTGCTGCATACTGCAATGCCTTTTCATCGCTTTCATATATACGTTTTAAGGCATGTTCACCATTTATAAGTTCAACCTGCGGTTGTTCACAATTTGAAAACTCAAATTTATCTTCATTTCCTTTTTCAAATCCACATACAACCAAATCAGCAACATTTTCTTTCATAACCTTGTACATAATTTCAATCATACTCAAACACAAATAATCATCACTATCAAGCATTATTATGTAATCTCCATGAGTATTTTCTATTCCCTTATTTCTGGCAACACTTACACCTTGATTTTTTTGATGAATTACTCTCACACGACTATCTTTCTTTGCCCAACACTCACAGATATATGGGCTTTGATCCGTTGATCCATCATCTACAAGTATCAATTCAATATTTTTATACGTCTGGTGACAAATAGAAAAAATACATCTATCTAAATATTTCTCTGCCATGTAAACAGGCACAATAACAGTAATTAAATCCATATGTTTTCTCCCAAATGTTCCATCACATCACAACGAATCTTTTTAGCACTTTCTATATACTTTGGCATAACATGCTTTAATTTACTTCTGATCTCTTGTTCATGCTCCCATAGCCAAATAAATGCATTCGTCAAAATGTCCTCTTTTAACATATTTTGCACAGAAATAACATAATTTTCTTCTGTTCCAAATATATCTGTCGCAATCCCCCTCGCTTTAATTGAATATCCCAAAGCCAACGTTGGAACACATGTTGAATAAGCTGCTATCGTTGCATGAGTTCTTGCTCCAATAAAAAATCGACAACGAGAAATATGGCCCTTCAACTGCATACAATTACAATCATCTATCATTAAAACTCGGTTGGTATCTTTGAATTTTTCATGTATTTGTTTTAATGCCGTTCGATCATCATTATCCTCCCAAACCACATGAGGAATTAACGCAACAGAACAATCCGTATGTTCTAATATCCAATAAATCATATTTGCAAAATTCTCATATACGATTCCAGGTTTCTTTTCTTTTCCAATTACTAATGGACTCACATTCACTCCAATCGTATTGTTCTCTTGAAACTCCTTTGGTAACATAAGAAATTCTGCCGGCAATGTAAATGCTGAATCTGGACAACATCCTATGTTTGTCAGTCCGGCCTCTTTCAATAATTGAAATGTTAATGATTCTCTTGCTGATATGTAATCATATTTTTTTATATCAACAATAAAATCCGGATTACTAAACAATTCTTTTTCTAATGAACACCCTAGAAGGACTGTCTTGCATCCCCTCTTACAAATCAAATCATGTAACAGAATATATTTCATATAGTCATCATAACAATATATATCTCCACCTACAGATATCTCAATATCATCTTCATTAATGCTTTTTAAACTTTTTCGATAAGGAAGAACATCTAAGGGAAAATAATCGCCTTTTTTCAAACAATAATATGCTTTTAAAAATCCAAAACTCAATTTAGAGTAAGCTAACTTTGCAGGTATAATTTGCACTTGTTTTTGCAATTCATACCAAAAATCTTGTTGCGGTTCATCTGAAAATAATAAAAGCTTCGCCTTATTTTTTATCAATGCACTTGCTGTTCGTACAAGCGCTTCACAACCATGATTTTCACTTCCTCCATGATTATATAAAAATATACTACTCATTCCGTCTTATCCTCCTAAATGCTGAACGAATAATTGTTCTCCATTTGAAAAGCATCACGAGTTTATTATATTTGTTTTGATAGACCGCTTTTAAGACGGATTTTTCAAATCCTGTAAAATAATGCGGTTTAATGCTCTCCATAATATTTAAATTGTCAGAAATAAACTTTTTATATTTTTTCAAATCTTCTTTGTTTTCATTTGCATAAAAAAATATATAGTATACATATTCTGACACTTTTGTATTGAGAATTTGGTAATATTTTTTATACAAATCACTCTGAATAAACCATTTTTTTATATCGAGATGTACATTTAATTGACTTACATAATCAATCAAATCATTGTTCAAATAGTTTGATTCTGTCTGAAGATAATAGAAACTATTCAAATTTGCTAAATATGCTTTCTGTACATACGGATACAGTCGAGCATAAAAATCCAAATCCTCAGCCAACTTTATTCCTATCGGAAATTCTGCTCCAGACTTTTCTATAACTTCTTTTCGAATCAATTTATTAGATATATATCCAAAAAATCCATTCTTATATTGTTCTTCAATAAAGCAACTGCACAACCCCAACTGATCCATAATTCCCTGTTTCTCAATAGAAACTTTTTTTAAAACATCTCCATTTTCATTTATCACAAAGAAATAGGAAAACAGAATATCCACATCTTTTTTTTCGGCTAACTGTATTGCATTTATCAAATATTCCGGATCAATTAAATCATCTGCATCAAGAAACTGAATCCAATCTCCAACCGCATGCCTTAACCCTATATTTCTAGCATTTGAGACTCCACCATTCTCTATGTGATGTATCTTGATTCTTTTATCTAACACCCTATACTCTTCTAAAATATTTCGTGTTTTATCAGTAGATCCATCATCAATTATTATCAATTCAAAATCTATAAATTTTTGTTGAATTATAGAATCAAGCGTTTTTTGTATATAATTTTCTTTATTATATGCTGGCATAATAATTGAAACTTTCGGCATAATCTATCCTCTAAAAATAACTGTCAAAAAGCCTGAGTATCTTTGCTTCATCAACCAAAGTTGAATTTTCAATTTAAAATCCACATTTCGTGGTAATTTAAAATTATAGAATGCTTCTCTTAACTTTGGATCGCACAATATCTCTTTTACTCGGTATTTCGCTATTTTCATACTATCAGCATTTTTACACTCCATGTTTATTGTATTACAAGCGTAATAAATCAAATGCAACTTAAGTTGTCTTTCAAAATCATAATCCTTCTTTTGAAGAAAAAAATTCTCCATATAACTGTTCATTCGTTTGTAAACATCCCATGCCCCAGGACGATAACTGGTAGTAATCGTTCCAGAATTTTGATAGTAATGGTACAGATTTTTCCCTTTTAAATAAACAAAACGGTCCGCACAATATCCCACCATAGAATTAAACAAATTATCTTCTGACCATTTCACATCATCAGCAAACATAATTCTATTTTTTTTCAGAAATTCGCGATTATAAACACAATGCCATACAGCCAAGAGCGGGCCATAATCAACATTTTCACCCATAATAAGAGATGGAAATATTTCATTTCTTATTTTTTTCTTCTCATATAGACCGTTTTCAAGTTGTGCTGAAACTTCTGTTTTGTGTCCATCTTCAAAAATTCTAATATAATCTGACATTATAAAATCAGCAGAATATTCTTCTGCTGCATTTACCATAATTTCAAACATATTTAATTCCACATCATCATCTGAATCTACAAAACTAATATATTTCCCTTTAGCAACTTGTATTCCTGCATTTCTAGCACTACTTAATCCACCATTACTCTTATGAATAACACATATACGACTATCTTGTTGTTTCAATTTGTCACATATGTCACCACTTTTATCCGGACTGCCATCATCGACCAAGATGATTTCTATATCTTCTAAAGATTGATCTATAAGACTTTTTACACAACGTTCCAAAAGTTTTTCAACTTTGTAAACTGGTACTACTATACTTATTATCGACATCTCATTTTCCTCAATTCATTCATTCTTTCCTTCCCCAATAGAGGACCTAATATATGTTTTATAGCTTTCTTTAGCTTTGTATTCCAAGACATCCAAGACACAAAAAACAAATGCTCACAAATTGTATTTTCTGTATTATGATGTATACAATTCGAATAATCGTACGGAGAAAAATATTCTTGCGGATAAATTGTAATGTTTTCTTTTAGTTCTTGAAACTGATTTTTACGTTCTAAACCCATATTCATAAGTAAATCAGTTAGTTTTTCAACATTGGTTCCCGGAATAATTTTTCCATTTTTATCATAAAACGAAAGATTATAATATAAAAAAAGAAATCTTTCCATTAAAGGATGTTGCGGTTCGCAAGCCATAAAACTCGTTGCAACATACTGTTCTTCTTCAAATCCAAACACACACTTATGACATAAAATAGAATCAAAACTTTTATATACCATTACATCTGTATCCAAATATATCCCCCCATACTCATACAACGCTTTAACTCTGGCAACATCACTCACAAATGCATATTTATGTGCCTTATAAGCATCAAGAGTATATTGTAATTCAGAAATATCAAAATTGTTTTTATTCCATTCTTTAATTTCATAGTCTGGAAGATTTTTTTTCCAACTTTCAATGCATTTTACTACTTTTTGGGGTTTTTCTCCTCCAAACCAGCAATAATGTATGATTTTGGGTATCATTTTTTCTCTCCTATCACTAAGATCTATATTGATATTTTCCTTGACCCTAGGCTATTCTCCAGTTTAACTTTCCATTTCATTTTTATAATTTATTCCACTATTGCATAAATCTTTTTTACTTCTTGACAATTTGAGAAATTACTATTTCTACATTTTTCACTAATACGTTCCATCTGAGTCGAATTTTTTATTATATCAATAATTCCTTTAGCACAATCAACATTGTCTAACGGCACAATAACACCATCTTCATTATTATGTAATTGACTTTGTGCTGTTGGATAATTGGTAATTATAACCGTTTTTCCCAATACTTGAGCCTCATGTACACTAACGCAATTTCCTTCATACCTAGACGGTTGTATGTACAAATCACACGCTTTCATATATGGATATGGATTTGTTTTTTTTCCCAAAAGAATAACATGTGATTCCATTCCCGCCTCATTTATCTTTTTCCTTATTAATTGCTCATCTGGTCCAAAACCAATCAAATACCATTTTATCTTCAAACCACTTTCACAAATTTTTTTACAAACATCCGGAACATTATCAAAATTTTTTTGATTGCAAAATCTTCCAACCGACAAAATATTTATAGATCCGTCCTTCTTCATTTCTTCTGATACATCAAATGCCATTGCTTGACTTTTAATAAAATCCGTTGAAATAATATTATCAACACGTATAATTTTATTTTTTAATGTTGGAAATTTCTTGCAGAATCCTTTTGTACAAGCATCCGAAATAGATGCTATGTAATCATACACTTCCCACATTCTTAGTTCGGATTTCTGATCCAATTCCACATAAGAATAATCTGTATGAATCCAAGCAATTTTTTTCTTTGCATTCACCTTATTTGCTGCAAAATAATGCGGTGTCAAGAAGCTAATTACCAAATCATATTTTTTATCCGAAATTTCTGGCACATATTTACAGGTATACTTATGGCTATACTCAAGCTCTACGCCATTATCTGCCGGCAAAGCATTCTCTTTAATAAACTTTTTTGCTTTGAATTTTCCATATATACGGCCAAATAACATCCTCACTTTTTTCTTTTTTATTACCTCAGAAATAGGAACTGCCAAACATGTATATTCTATTTTTTCTGGAAGTAAATTTACTTGCTGGGGAATATATTCCATCAATTCTCCTTGATGATGCATCAAAAACAAATCCACATCATATCTCATATAATCAAAACTATATAATAATCCTAGCAATGCTCTTTCCGCACCACCAATTTCAAGACCATGTGAAATTACTATTATTTTTTTTTTCATTCTTTAACTTCCCATCTAACATCATTGTTCATAAAATTTCTATAAATTATAGTATTTTTTCTTAACGACTACCTATAAAAGCACTAATAATTTGTTATTATTTTAGAGAACTTCCCATGCAAAACGCATCTGATAAAAAAAGAAAACACAATAGCAAATCACTGCTACTATCTTAATAATTCGAACTGATCTATCTGTAAACATATGATTAATTTCCCATGGCAACAAAATATATTGCGACCATGCACTTACATAAATCGGTAATCTACCTAAAAATAGCCCTGAAGTTGCAGCAGATATTATATAGAATCCACTAGCAATAATACTAGCCCCAACAGCAAAATTTATAACGGGATCATCTTCCATTCGAATATATTTCAACCCGACAAGTGATAATATCATTGGAATTGAATATACCAATACACGAAGTGGATTAGTACCATCATCATTCCAAGCTTGATAATCACTTACCACATTAACATATTGTGTTTCTGCTAGCAAAGAATCCATAATATTTGTAAACTGATCTACAAACATTAATACAACCAAACTTGCTAAAATACAAAGAATTGTTTTCTTATTCCATGCCTTTCCCTGTATAATAAAAATAACAGGGATCATAAGAAGAGCAGACTGGTGCATAGTCGAAGCCAACAAAATTAGTAGAATACTTGGGATAAATTTCTTCTTTATGATTAATGGCGTTGCAGCATATATAATAACAACCGCTGTAAACTGTCGAATTCCATTCCACGTCCAAGATATATAATCTGTAGATGCTATAAATAAAAAAATACTAAACCAATAATCTTCAGAATATTTTCTACACAACCACATTATAATAAACAGTTGAAATACTGCTAATACTAAAAAATATATTACATCGGAATTTCCGAAAACACTTTTTACTAATGCCATCAGAAAATAAAATCCTTTATCCTTTGTTATACCGGTAAGATATGTATTTATTTCTCCAAATGATGAGGCACATTCAGCAAAAGCTTGACGATAAGATGCCGTGTCCCATAAATCTTGACGAAATCCAGCCCAAAAAATATACGGCAAAATCAAAAGAAAAGCTGCCAAACTACTCCATCGTTCTTCCATTTTCCCTTCCACAAGTTCTCTCTGTTTTGGTATAAGTATCGTCAATATTCCGCCGCCGACAAACAGCCAAATCAGCAACCACCAATAATTCGTCAATGTCATGTTATTCTCTCCAGTTCCCTTTTATAATCCAATTTCTCACCCTACTCCTCCCCAAAGAACCTGTATTTATAAGCTGCTCTCTATCATCCGTTTAGCTTTTTCTCCAACTCCCATTTCCCTCATAAGTTTCCGATCCGATTGTCTTTGCCTGTTTTTACTCCAGGCTCCTCACCGTTCTCTCCACCACGGCCTCTTTCCGAAACTCTCTTTTCATTTTCTCTCTTCCTGCTTTTCCCATTTTTTCCCGTTCTTCTCTACTGCAATGTAGCATCTTTTTCATTGCCTGGTACAGCATTTCTTTGTTTTTTGCTTCGACCAGCAGACCGCTTTTGCCATTTTCTACGCTTTCCCGACAGCCTGGGATATTGCTTGTGATAACGGGGCGGCCGGTTGCTGCGGCTTCCAGGAGGACGTTGCTCATGCCTTCATGATAGCTGGGAAGAACGACACAGTCTGCTTCTGTATAAAATGGTCGCGGGTCTGACTGGAAGCCGTAAAAATGGGCAATTCCAAGCTTTTCCAGTTCTTCTACCTGCTTTTTGTAGATATCTTCAAAGAATCCGGCCAGATCAAGGACAAAGTCTTCGTTTTCTTCTTTCAGCCGCCGAACGGCGTAAAAGAGTTCTTCTATTCCTTTTTCTTTCATGATGCGTCCAAGATACAGAAAATGGACACATCTATGGTTCGGGTAAGGTTCCATTTTGTATTTTTCCAGGTTAATTCCCGCACCGGGAAGGACAACCTGACGATCTTCCGATACGATGTTTCTTTCTCTGAATTCGCGGGCGTTTTCTTTATTTTCAAAAAAGACATATTTTACTTTGTGGAAAGCCATTCGATACAGTACCGTAACAAATCCGGCCAGTACTGGTTTTTGGAATGCAGTTCCAAGTCCCTGTACGTTGGCATAATAGGGAATCTTTTTGCAACTGCAGAGCAGACCCATATAGATATTTGGTTTAATGGAATATGTAAGCACAAAGTCCGGGCTGATTTTTTGCAGAAGCCGCTTATAATCCCACAACAGCTTTGCCTCAGCAAAGGGATTCAAACCGCGCCGGTTCATAGATATGGGAATACACTCGATTCCCATTTTCCGAAAATCTTCTTCATGTCCGACAAATGGCATGGCAAGAATCACTTCATGCTCTTTCTGCAATGCTTCCACCAATTCTTTGCGAAACTGCCAGAACATATACGAATGATTGGTTACAATTAGAATTCGTTTTTTCATTTTTCTTTCCTGTTTCGGTGTAATATTTCGCATTGTTTCATTACTAATTTCATTATTTTTCTTTATAAATTATATCATCTTTCAATCAATATGCAATTACTTTTCTCATTATTTTCCAGCTTCTACGCAAACCGGGGCAGCATGCTTTCATCCCCAAAACATCCTGCCCCGTCTCTTCCTATCTTTTGCTATCTTTTTCTAGCTTTTGCTGTTTTTTACTACTTTTGCTAGCTTTTGCTGTTTTTTCTATCTTTTCCTGTCTTTCCTTGTTTTCTTCTATTTTCCAACCTTCACAGCCTCTTTTGCACCTTGCATCTGCTGTTTTTCCAGTCTTCCTTCGTGAATTCCATCCTGCCGCAGTACGGCTCCTGCTGTTTTCCAGAGACATTCCAGATCCATTTTGAGTTGGATATGGTGCACATAATATCCATCCAGTTCAGCTTTTTGCCGGATCGGCAGCTCATCGCGTCCATGGATCTGTGCCCAGCCGGTAAGTCCCGGACGGACGCTGTTTGCACCGTACCGCTCACGCTCCGCAAGGAGGTCATCCTGATTCCAGAGCGCCGGACGCGGACCAACCAGCGCCATGTCGCCCTTCAGGATATTAAAGAGCTGCGGCAGCTCATCGAGGGATGTTTTCCGGAGAAACCGTCCGACTCTTGTGATGAAAAGATCGGGATTGTTCAGCATATGGGTCGGCATATCATGTGGGGTATCCATGCGCATCGTGCGGAATTTATATATGTAGAAATACGTGCCGTTTCTTCCTGCTCTCTTCTGCCGGAAGAAAATCGGCCCCGGAGAATCGAGATGGATTGCTATGCCGAGCAAAATCAGCAGCCACGACAGTGCAGCCGTTCCAACCAGTGCAAGCAGCCGGTCCAGCAGATTTTTCAGATACATTTGATAAATTCCTGATTCCCTCATGTTTTCTTCCCCCTATTCTTTCACCGACTGGTTACTTTTCCGGCCTTCTTTTCCATAGCCGTACTTTCCGTAACCATAACCATATTTTCCGTAGCCATAACCGCCATGGGTGCTGTATCCGTAGCCTGTCGCACCCTCCGGCACGCCGTTCAGTACATAGCCGCAGACCGGAATTCGCGAATCCTCGAAGAATTCCAGCGCCCGCTGTACTTCACGGTCCTTGGTGGTTCCCTGGTGTACGACAAGAACTGCAGAATCTGCGATTCCGCCCAAAAGGGATGCATCCGACAGTACTCCGCACGGCGGCGTATCAATAATCAGAAGATCCGCATCCTCTTTCAGTTCTTCGATCAGCGTTTTCATCCGCGCGGAACGCAGCAGGCTAGCCGGATTTTGTGTACTTCCGACACCCGGCAGAATTTTCAGCGACAGATCCCGATAATCGGTAAGTGCCTCATCCAGGCTGATCTGTCCTTTCAGCACTCCTATGATTCCACGTCCTTTCCGCTCGGAAAGTCCGATGCACTTCAGCACCGACGGATTTCGCAGGTCTCCGTCCAGCAGCACTACGCGGTATTTTTTCTTTGCGAATGCTTCTGCGAGATTCACGGCAACGGTTGTCTTTCCCTCTCCCGGCACAGAGCTTGTCACAAGCAGAACCGGGCAGTCGGCTTTTCCAAGCCCGTCCTCTGTTCTTGTCCGGATCAGCTGCATTGCTTCTTTGAAGGAATCCGGCACTTTGGGGTTACAGATCGTGATGGTCTGTTCTTTTACGTTGCTTCGTTTCTTAATTTTCGCCTCCGGCAGATTTCCAAGGAACGTTGCGTTCGTCAGCTTTTTCACGTCCTCTGCCTGGCGAATTGTTTTTCTTGTTCTCACATAGATGAAGATCAAAAGCAGTGCAACAGCAAGTCCCGCCGCTGCTCCGATCATTCCGGCATGTACCGCATCCTGGCTGTTGATCGGGGATACCGGTACGCCGCTGTCGTCTACCACCGTCAGCGTTGTCGCACCGATAATGTACTCCGCCACCTCCGGATAATTGGTTATGACGGACTGAAGTACGCGATATGCCGTATCCGGTGAAGAATCTTTGACGCGAATCGTGAACAGGTTGGTGTTTTCCATCACACTCGCCTCAATTTGGGATGTCACTGCTCCCACCTGAAGATCACGTGCCACAACATCCTTTAATACACCGCTTGTTACGATATAAGGAAAGGTTTTTCCAAGCTGCTGCGCCGTCACATTGTCATAATAGGAATAGCCGACCGCGCGGTTTGATCCAACCACAAATGAGGTGTATGCCTCATACATGGGCTGATACCGCAGCTTTGCCGTCAGAAAGGAGCCGCCTCCCATGAGGATCACAAGAATCAGCACGCCCAAAAAGAATTTTCGGAACGCCTGGAAATATTCTGCCAGAAAGGCGATCAGATCGATTTTCTCCGGTTCCGCCGAATAGGTTTCATACGTTTCTCTGCTCATGCTCTTTGCTCCCTCTTATCGTTCTGCCCTGCTGTAGGTGCCGTATCCATATCCATAACCGTAGCTGTTGCCGATCCGCTCACCGAATCCCGGGTAAACATTTCCAAATACACAGCCGATCACTTTTTCCTCTTTCTGGTTCAATGCATCAATCGCATCGTTGATGTCCCTCGTCAGTACGCCGTCCTGCCGCACGGAAAGAACCGCCGCATCGGCATACTCTGCAAGCTCTTCTGCATCCGCAGTCATTCCCATCGGCGGCGTATCCAGAATAATGTAGTCCATATTGGTCCGGCATGTCTCCAGAATCCGTTGGAAAATCTCACCACCGATTGCAAGCGACGGCTCTTCCAGACGATTACGGCAGATTCCGGTATATACGTTGGTATCCTTGTATTTCTCAAAAACGCCGGATGCCGACTCTTTTCCGAGGACAACCTTTCCGAAATCCTTTCCGTCTTTTTCCGGAATCTCAAAGATTTTATGTAACGCCGGCTGTCGGAAATCGCAGTCCAAAAGCAGTACACGGTTCTGCTCTTCTGCAAGGGCAAGCGCCAGATTTGCCGCAAGGGTCGATTTTCCTTCATTTTCCGCCACACTGGTCACCAGCAGCACTTTTCCGCCTTTTCGGTCCAGACGCCCCCGCACACGCGATGCAATACGCTTTAAGGATTCCACATACAGAAAGCTCCGCGCCGGATTAGTAATCAGCATGGAGCTGTTTTTCTTCTTCTTTTCGTGATACACAACGCCCAGCAGGTCCGCATCGATTTTGCGGGTGAATTCTGCCTCATTTTTGACGGTATCCCGCAGAAAGGAAAAGAGTCCGATGAGTGCCGCCATAGCAAGGGCTGCCGCAAGAAATGCGGTCGCGGCATACTTTTTGGTCGGAATCTGGTTCGATGGCACGCCGGAAACCTGCGGCTGCTGCAGTGTCTCCAACACTACATTCGGAATAATATAGTCGGAAATGCTCGTATAATTGTTCAGTACCGACTTTAAGATCCGAAATGCCATTTCCGGCGAATCTGCGGTCACAGACAGCTCCATCAGATTGGATTCCGGCACAATGGAAGCATTCATTTTTGCCGGAAACGAGGACAGGCTAAGCTCCTCCATTACTTTTTTCTTCAAAATCGTATTTTCCAGAATTGCTTCAAATTTCTGTGCCATCTCATATGTGGCCGACAGGCTCGATGCCGCGTTGGCATCCACCCCGCGTCCCATAACGGCAAATGTGGTTTTTACCGTATACTGGTCTTTGTGTACGGTCGCCATCACAGTATAGGTTATCATCGCCGCCGAACAGGCAATCAGAAGGATGACCCACCAGTTTTTTGCAATGTCGCACAGGATACTTCGGAGATCCCAGTCTGTTTTGCTGCTCTGCCCGTTTCCTGTTCTGTCGTATTCTCCCATCTGGATCCCCCCTATTCGTTTACACAGACGATCAGGCGGACGGAGCTAGTCTGCCCATCCTCCGCTGTCGCAGTGTATGTCACTTCATAAACACCCGCACTGCCGGTATCGACCGGATTGTCAATGGAAAACTGATTTTCTCCCAGAAGCTCTTCTTCATACGAAGCTGCATGAAGTGCACCGTCTTCTCTCTTTTCATACAGCATCTGATCCACACTCACGCTTTCCAGATATGCCTGCGGATCAAATGGCTGCTGCAGATCCAGATGAATCAGGTAATCGCTCAGGGTAATCTGCGGCTTTCCGTTCTCCTCTGCCGGATCGTAGAGTTCTACTGTCACCGGAAGACTTGTCACATCTCCGGCGCGGTTTGCAACCGAATATGTCACGTGGTACAGTCCCGGCGTACTGCTGATCTCATCCTCATAGGAAATCCGGATGCGATCGGTAATCGTTCCGTCCAGGCAATCATCCGCGGAAAGTCCCTCTGTCAGATCATCCGCATTCAGGCTGAACCGCAGTGGACGATCCAGGGAAAAGACCGGTGAGGTGTAATCGTTATACACCAGTTCCCGCTCCGCATGCGTAACGTGGTTATCGGAATCAAAGGCGACGATACTGATTTTCCGCCGCCCTTTTTCCACAAAATTCGAAATATGTTCCACAGCAAGAGAACTCGTCACATCGCCGTCTTTTTTATCGTAAGCAGTTACTCCGGCCAGAAGTTCTGACTCCTCTGCATGGATGCTGGCAGAAATCTCACTGTTGTCCATCGTAATTTCCGGCCCTTTTCCGTCTTTTCCCGTCTGCTGCCGCACCAGACACCCGCCAAAGGCAAGTGTGGAAGCCAGAAACAGAATGAGAACTGCCGCTCTCGTTTTGTGCATATCAAAGATGCTCCTTTCGTTTCTGTAACGCCATTCTTCCTGTTTTCAGAGGAACCAGCGTCTTTTCCGTTTTCGTTCCGGGGACGGTTCATAGAAAATCTGACGGTCCTCCAGGATTCTTCTCGGATTCACTTTCAATAAAAGCTGTGCATACGCTTCTCCATACCGCTCCTCCAGAAACTGCCGGACCGGCCGCATGTCCGTGGTCCGGTAATCAGCTCCGTGGGCATCGCTTGCCACACAGCCCGCAAGGCGGTTTTCCAGTAGAAACCTTGTTGTCCGCTCCGCCTCTTCTCCAAATCTTCCAAACACGCTTCCTTTGTTGATCTGCAAAACCGCGCCCATTTCCCGGAATTCGTATAGAAGCTCCGGTGTATCCTGCACGCAGAAATACCGCTCCGGATGCGCCAGCACCGGGATTTTTCCCATCGCCGGAAATTCCAGCAGCCGCTTTTTGATTCCGTCCGGCGCCATATCAAACGGCACCTCGATCAGATAATAGCAGCTCTCATGGAGCGGTATCAGCTTTCTCTCTCTGATTTTTTTTCCCAGCGGTCCGATGCTCATGATTTCCATGCCGCGCACCAGGCTGATGGGAATGTGTTCTCTGTTGATTTCCCTCTCCAGACGGTAAAATTGCTCTTCTAACTGTTCCGATTCGTAGTTGACGTATCCGTCCTCCACGCCTTCGATTCCCGTCTGGTTTGCATGCGGCGTCACCGCGAGGATGCGTACCCCGCTTTGTGCCGCCATTTCTGCCATTTCAAGGGAGGTGGACAAATTCGGGGATCCGTCGTCCACTCCCGGCAGAATATGTACATGAAGGTCCGTCATCCCTGTTTTTCTCCTTCGTACTGGTATTCCGGTACCATTTTCTTTACCAGATAACAGATGTCCGGACATTCGTTTTCCGCTTCCTTCGCGAGTTCCTTTATCTGCTCCCGGAATACCTTCTCGTCAAATGCAATCTGTCTGCCGATAAAAATCCGGCTGTTTTCTGTGGTCTGCATGCCCTCTTCATTCATCAGAAGTTCCTCATACAGCTTTTCGCCGGGTCGCAGGCCAATGTATTTGATCTTGATTTCTTTTTCCGGCTCATATCCGGAAAGGCGGATCATATTTTTGGCCAGGTCTGCGATTCTGACCGGATCTCCCATATTCAGGACAAAGATCTGACCGTTTTTCGCATAGGCGCCTGCCTCAAGTACAAGGCTGACTGCCTCCGGAATCGTCATAAAATATCGAATGATATCCGGATGCGTAACCGTCACCGGACCGCCGTGTTCGATCTGACGGCGGAACAGCGGAATGACACTTCCGTTGCTTCCCAGTACATTTCCAAAGCGCACTGCCGCAAACTCTGTCGTGCTGTGTCTTCCGATCAGCTGAATCACCATCTCACAGAGCCGCTTGCTCGCTCCCATGATGTTGGTCGGGTTGACTGCCTTGTCTGTTGATATCAGGATAAACTTCTTTACCTGATAATGGCTTGCTGTGCGCGCCGTTTTTAAGGTTCCAATAACATTGTTTTTAATCGCTTCATTCGGGCTGTCCTCCATCAGCGGCACATGCTTGTGGGCTGCTGCGTGAAAGACGATGTCCGGCCAGTACTTCGAAAAAATTGATTCCAGCCTCCGCTCATCCCGCACAGAACCAATCAGTACTGTCAAATTGAGATCTGGGAACTCCCATTCCAGAGATTTCTGAATCTGGTACGCATTGTTTTCGTAGATGTCAAAAATGATCAGATGCCCGACGTCGTGTCCGGCCAGCTGGCGGCAGATCTCACTTCCGATCGAACCGCCTCCGCCTGTTACCAGGATTGTTTTTCCCTTCACATAGCCCAGGATTGCATCGAGATCCACCCGGATGGGATCTCTTGGCAACAAATCCTCAATTTTTATTTTCTTTCTGATCTTTTTTTCTTCCTTCATAGCTCCCACTCTCATTCTGTTGCGTTTTTCTCCCGTATTCAGTTATCCTGTTCCTGCAGACAATCTTCCAGTAAATACAGCATTTCAAGTGCTGAACGAAAACCTGCTTTCTGTTTTCCGCAGATCAGAAATCCCTGCAGACTACAGTGCTGTCGGAACTGAATCTGAATACTGACCATACGCTCGGTTCCGGCTGGAAGCGTTGTATCCTGATTGTTCTTCATTTCATCTGTAAATTCCCACTCTTCTTTTTCCCCTTCTGAAAGGCTCCGCATACAGCTTCCTGCATCCGGCATGCCGAGCAGGTCATAAATGCGGTTCATCCGAAGCAGCATTTCTCCGTATCCCTCAAACGGAATGTCATAATGAAGCAGCGGCAGCCGGATCACTCCTTTGGAATGGCTTCCCTTCACTTCCTGAAAGCATAAAAATAATGCTGCATCTGCTGTTGTATGTACTTTTTCTCTGATTGTTTCTACTTCTCTGTTCATATTTCTCTCCATATGATATTTATTCTTTTATGGTAATGTTATATGTAATAATTATTTTTGGAATATTATACCAAATCAATCTCGCATCGTCAATCTTCTCTGCCTCCTTTTCTTTCGATTTTCTTTTGATTTTCCTGTTTTTTTCTTCTGCTTTTTCTGTCTATCGTTCCTTTTTTTACTTTTTTCGCCCCTTTCTGCCATACGGTGTCACTTTCTGTCGAACGATTTTAACAGAAGTCCGTCAATTCGGCTTGAATGAGATTCTGTCACTGTGTTAAACTACACTTTGTATTTTTATGATGTTTGCTGTAATGCTCTCCTCCTGCTTTTATTTTGTACCCTATCATGTTTCTTTGCGCTGGACAACCGCTTCGACTTGAACGGCTGCACTTCGACGCAAACGGTATACTTTCCCGGAGGTGTTTTTCTTGTATTCCAAATTAATATTCCCACTCGATCCGAACGATTCTGTTCTGCTCGAAATTCCAGTCATTATCTCACAGGGTGTTTCCCAAAAATACCGGCTGGCGCTCGACGACCTGATTTACGTTGAAGCCTGCCAGCACCGACTGATTCTCCACACCATTCAGGGAGATTTTACAACCCGCTGCACATTTGCCGACCTGACGGTCTGCCTTACACCAAGTGATCGTTTTTTCCACGGCGGAAAAGGTCTGCTGATCAACTTTGCCCACGTTTCCCTTGTACAGGTAACTGGCGAAGTTCTGCTGAAAAATGGGCAGATCATTTTCTGCAGCCGCCGGCGGAGGCGTGAGACCCGGGAAGCCTTCCTGGTCTACGCCGGAGCAGGAAAGTTTTCCTACGAAACGATATAAAAAAACAGGAGGGCTGCCGCACGAAGAAAAATTTCCACAAAATATAGATTTTGTAGTGTTTTCGCTTCGTGCGACAGCCTCTCCTGTTAATATATGTTTTTGCTTAATGCTTGTCTGCTGCAAGCTCCATTCGAGCTGCAAACTGTGTATAAAAATCTGTATTTCCGTCATACGGAAGCAGATAAAACAGCTTCAGAATGTTCATGCTGATCTGCTGCCGGAATGCATCGTCCTCGCTTTCGCGCGCCGCATTCTGTTTTTCCTTCAGATAATAATGCCATTTTGTCGTAAAGGCTTCGTATTTCCCAAGCTCCGGCGTATCGAGCCAGCGGCGGACCTTGACCTTTGTCTTGTTCTCCTTCGGACATTCGTTCACCTGAAGGAAATAAGAAAATGTTCCATCCTCATACAGCCGACCCAGCGGAAACATCCGACAGAAGCCCGGGCGTGCATCGTGGATGCTGCAGCGGCCTTCTTCATTTAAAAAGCTGCACCGGTCTGACTGCTCTGTCATCTTCAGATGTGGCAGAATAACACCGTCCACGACACGAAGCGCCACGTTCCCAGCCAGCAAAATCTCTTCCATCGTCTTTCCCAGCTTTTTCTCCAGGCGGTAGACATCCATCGGGTCGAGTACAATCGAATCTCCCATCCCATGACAGCAGGCGGAGCATCCGCGGCAGTCGTCGCAGCCCACTTTTACAAGATCATTAGCTCCGTATCGTTTTCCATCTGAAATTTTATCTATCTCTACATTTCGTTCCATTTTTTCTTCCTATCTTTTCTCTTAATCCTTGCTTTTGGTCTCTTCTCTCGATCTTTGCTTTTAATCCTTGCTTTTGATCTTTGCTTTTGATCTTCGCTTTTGATCTTTGCTTTCGATCCTTGCTTTCGGTCTTTTCTCCCGATCTTTATTTCTTCCTCACATTTCTACTCCCACAACATGCAGTACCTCGTCCTTTACCTGGAATTTGATTTCCATTCCCGCAAAGGAAAGTCCGTAGACGCGTTCTTCGCTGTTCTGATACGATGGACGCGGATCCTGCTCCAGCACTTTTTTCAGCGCCGCACGGTGGTCTGCCGGAACCTTTTCCAGCAGCTCGTCCGGAATCTCAACCGGAATAAAGTATTCTTTCGTCTTTTCCGTAAAGCTGCCAAGTGCCTCCACGTGACTGTCTACATGCGGCAGATACGGTTTGATATCCAGAATCGGTGTGCCGTCCATCAGATCTGCTCCCGTAAGGTGCAATACCGGACCAAGCGACGGATGCTGCTCCACATATTCCAGCTTTACCGAAGAAAGACCGATCGGATTCGGACGGAACGGCGAACGCGTAGCAAATACGCCGACACGCTTATTTCCGCCAAGCCGCGGCGGCCGCACCATCGGAGACCAGGTATCCCGCACGGCTTCCGAAAACTCCCAGATCAACCAGAGATGGGAATATTCTTCCAGCCCCCTCAGTGCATTTGCATCGCGGAACTCCGGTTCAAAAACGATCGTACTCTTTAGTTCTTCGATCAGTCCGCTCTGCCTCGGAATCCCGAATTTTTCCGGGAAATCCGTGTGGATTCGGGCGATCACCTTCATTGCAATTTCTTCTGCCACGTTTCTTACTCCTTTTCTTTCCTGCATCTTCTCTTCTATTTCGCATGGCTCTGAATCATTACCATATGTTTTATCTTAACATTTTGTTTTTGAAAAGTCCACCATGCGCATTCCCCTTCGCCGACTCCCCTGCGGATACTACACGTTACGGGTCACGCAGAGCCTGCCAGACGGTGACTTATACTCCAAGCTCCCGCATGCTTTTCAGCAGCTCCTCGATCTGTTCTGCTGTTTCCTTTACTTTCTCTTCCATCCCGATCAGTTCCCTGCGGTACATCTGTTTTTTCTCCGTCACATCCAGCGCATGTACCGTCTGGACCAGAAATGTTTCTGCCTTTGACTGAAGCTCTTCCGGCAGATGTGTCTCTTTCAGACGGTTTCGAAAGCTTTCCAGATCCTTTCCAGCCGCTCTTAAATACTGATTCATATGAAGCCCCGTGTGGCGCATCCTTGCACGCCCCTCGCTTCGCACCCTGGCATACGTTTTCTGGCTTTTTGCTGCATACAGTGTCATCTGTACATACATCAGGCTGGTCAGTGCCTTTTCTCCTGTCATTGCAGTTTCGTACAATTCTTTTTTTACTCTTTGGCTGCTCATACATTCCTCTCTCTCCGCCACGCTTCTTTCGCTGGCAACGGATGGCAGTTCATGTTTGGTATTCAGGAGTCGAAGGATAAAAAAAGACTCCTATCATGACATCTGCAACAATAAAAGTCTTGCGTTCTCATTTGATACGGATGTTTCTCAACATCGGCTGACGGTTTCAAACCCGCACGGGATGTTTTTATTTCAGATCCCGCGGCGTTTCGCTACTCCCTTTTATTTGTTGAGATGAATCTGAGCACACTTATTGCTAAATTGCAAGCATATTTTTTGCATATCATGCATGATTTCATGCATCCTATTATTTTTGACGGTGTTTCTTCCTATATAAATGGAATGCCGGAAAGCATACGGTTCCCACCATTAAAATAAGGAAAACCACATCCGCATATAGCTTCACATATTCTGCCGCCTGCTCCCATGCAGCGCCGACCGCTGCACCGATGCCAACCAGAAGAAGATTCCAGACCGTACTCCCGACTATGGTATATAGCAGAAATCCCGGCATCTTCATCCCCGCCATGCCGGCCGGAACCGAGATGAGACTTCGGATGATCGGAATGCATCGGCCGAGCAGCACAGCCCGCTGCCCCTTTTTCTGAAACCAGGCAATGGTCTTCCAGGCATCCTCTGCCCGAAACCCCAGAAGCTTCATCGGCCGGCTCTCGAGCAGCTCGGCAAGCCCTTCCGGGCTGACGAGGGTTCCGGCTCCGTACAGCACCAGCGCGCCAAGCAGTGAGCCCGCCGTAGATGCCAGCACAACCCCCGCCGGGTGCAGCCGAGTACACGTTGTCAGAAAACCGCCAAAGGTCAGAATCACCTCGGAGGGAATCGGTGGAAATACATTTTCCACCGCAATCAGAATCAGAATACCAAGATAGCCAAAACGGTTGACCATATCCAGAATCACGCTCTGCAAATTTTTCTCTTCCTTTTCATTTCCGGCATAGAAACCTCTTCCCCGCAGCTGCCAGATAGCCGGTTTTCCGGTCTTATCGGTTTTCCTGCCGGAAATGCTCTTTTTCTTCTCCTGCATTTTATGCGCCTTTTCCACGGTGCATGAATCCTTTTTGACTACTTCTTTACAATTCCGTCAGATTTTCTTCCTTTTGTTTTCATGTTCTCTTCAGAAAAGCTTTATCCCGTGTACACATTCTGGTCACAATTTTCCCGTATACTAATCTTATCAACAACAAAGGAAGTAAAAAACAACCTCCATTGTTTCTCTATAAATAAACCGGAGACGGCAAAGCATTTCTGGAAGCACGTCTCCAACGCCAACCTTTCTAATAGATAGATTTCTTTTTCATACCGCCGGGGCTTCAACCAAGTCCCGGCCTCTCTCCTTTTGGGGAGATTTTTTTTGTAACGATTCAGATCCATGCGAAATTCCGGAAAAATCGCGAATCATGCTTGCGCGAAGGAGTGCTTTTTCTGAATCGCTTCTATTCCTGCCGCATTTTTTTCTTGCACGTGACTTTTCTCTATAGTAAAATAAAATCAGTTGTTTGTAACTCTTCAGAACCCAATGGGGAAAACTTTGCATCATCCCTGCAGGAATGATCCGTTTCTTTCAAACAAATACCATGGAAAAAAGGGAGAAAAATACCATGAAAATTGGATTTGACAATGAAAAATACCTGAAAATGCAGTCCGAGCACATCCGCGACCGCATCAACCAGTTTGACAACAAGCTGTATCTGGAATTCGGTGGAAAGCTGTTCGACGATTTCCACGCATCCCGCGTTCTTCCGGGCTTTGCACCGGACGCAAAACTGCGCATGCTGATGCAGCTTTCCGATCAGGCCGAGATTGTTATGGCAATTTCCGCATCCGATATTGAGAAAAACAAAATCCGCGGTGACCTCGGCATCACCTACGACAGTGATGTACTCCGTCTGATCGACGAGTTCCGCGGACGCGGCCTCTACGTCGGAAGCGTAGTAATTACCCAGTATTCCGGCCAGCACAGCGCAGATGCCTTTAAAAAGAGACTGCAAAAGCTCGGCATCCCGGTTTACATTCACTACACAATTCCGGGCTACCCGCACAATGTACCGCTGATCGTAAGCGATGAGGGATATGGAAAGAACGAATACATCGAAACGACACGCCCGCTCGTTGTCGTTACCGCACCGGGACCGGGAAGCGGAAAGATGGCAACCTGTCTTTCCCAGCTTTACCACGAGCACAAACGCGGTGTAAACGCCGGCTATGCCAAATATGAAACCTTCCCGATCTGGAATCTGCCGCTGAAGCACCCGGTCAACCTGGCCTATGAGGCTGCTACCGCCGATCTGAACGATGTCAACATGATCGACCCGTTCCATCTTGAGGCATACGATGTAACAACCGTCAACTATAACCGTGATGTTGAGATTTTCCCGGTTCTGCGCGCCATTTTCCAGCAGATTTTCGGCGAGAGCCCATACAAATCCCCGACCGACATGGGTGTCAACATGGCCGGAAACTGCATTGTCGATGATGCCGCATGCTGCGAGGCTTCCCGCCAGGAGATCATCCGCCGCTACTATAACGCTGTGGACGGCATCGCAGACGGTTCCCGTTCCGAGACAGAGGCTTACAAAATCGAGCTTCTGATGAAACAGGAGAACATCGTTGCCGCAGACCGCACCACCGTTTCCCCGGCTCTTGTCCGCGCTGAAGCGACCGGCGCACCGGCTGCTGCCATGGAGCTTTTGGACGGACGCATCATCACCGGAAAGACAAGCGATCTGCTCGGCTCAAGCGCAGCACTTCTGCTGAATGCTTTAAAAGACCTTTCCGGTATTGAACACGACGTACACGTTCTCTCACCGGAATCCATCGCTCCGATCCAGACACTGAAAACAAAGTATCTCGGAAGCAAAAATCCGCGTCTCCATACTGACGAAGTTCTGATCGCCCTGTCCGCTACCGCTGCACAGAGCGAGGATGCACAGAAAGCACTCTCCTGCCTGCCGCAGTTAAAGGGCTGCCAGGTGCACTCCAGCGTTATGCTCTCCGATGTGGACCGCAAAATGTTCCAGCGTCTGGGATGCGATCTGACCTGTGAGCCGAAATTTCAGTAAATAATTTTTATATCTTGGACATAAAAAATCCAGGGCATACGGTACTTTCCGTACCTGCCCTGGATTTTTTCTTTTCCGGCTTCTGTTTATAAATTTTCTTTTCCGAATCCCATTGGCAGCAGCTCCTCGAGTGTCATTTCTTTCCAGGAACCGTCGCCCTTGCAGAGAAGGACGAGAAATTCGTTCGGATCAACGAATTCCCGCAGGACCTGGCGGCAGACACCGCACGGTGTGCAGAAATCCTCCGGCTCTGCCTCTCCCGGGCCGCCGCAGACGGCGATCGCGTCAAATTCCGTTATGCCCTCGGATACGGCTTTGAAGACCGCGGTGCGCTCCGCGCAGTTTGTCGGTGTATACGCCGCATTTTCAATGTTGCATCCGGTATAAATCGCTCCATTCTTTGCCAGAACCGCCGCGCCTACGCGGAACTTCGAATACGGCACATACGCAAATTTCCGCGCTGCCAGAGCCTGTTTTACCAGCTCCTGTTTTATTTCTGTACTGATTTCCTGTTTCATATCCAGCATCCCCTTTCCAGTATCCCCCTATTTTTCTTTCTTATTTCTGGTCTTCCCGGATCAGAATCCGCAGCGCCTCAATCGCTACCTGAATCGCACCTTCCGTATCGTGCGTAATGTGGTTCTCCATGCCGCGTTTCACTCTCTCCTGATTTCCCATCACAAGAAAATCCGATCCGGCACGGACGCCGCGGGCACTTGCCACGATAAAAAGTGCCGCCGATTCCATCTCTGACGCTTTGCATCCAAGCTTCATCCATGCATCCCATTTTTTCAGCAGCTCATCGCCGACCGGCATCTGCTCCGGGTCGTGCTGGCCGTAGAAGGAATCCTTGCACTGTACCACGCCCGCATGCCATTTTTTCCCAAGATTCTTTGCCGCCTGCACCAGCGCATTCGTCACGGTAAGGTCTGCGACTGCCGGGAACTCGATCGGTGCGTATTCCTTTGATGTTCCCTCCGCACGGATCGCTCCCGTTGCCACCACGATATCGCCGCCCTCTACATCGAGTGCCATACCGCCGCATGTTCCGACGCGGATAAACGTATCGGCGCCGCACTGGATCAGCTCTTCCATCGCGATGGAAGCCGACGGACCGCCGATGCCGGTAGATGTAACGGAAACCTTTACACCGTCCAAAGTACCCGTATAAGTCACAAATTCCCGGCTGTCTGCGACGAGCACCGGGTTCTCAAAGTAAGCTGCAATTTTTTTACACCGTTTGGGATCTCCCGGCAGAATCACATACCGTCCCACATCGCCTTTTCGGATCTGCAGATGATACTGCAGCCCTTCTTCTCCTGAATAATTCTGCATATGCAAAAACCTCCTTGTATTTTCGTATTCTCATAGTTCTATTCTACCACAGGCCGCACCGCAAATACAAGGCTTGACACCATTTCGCTTCCCCTTTCATTACGGATATAATCACGTTCCGCAGTTGCCTTTTCCCATTCGGAATGCTACAATAGGCACAGAAACCAGAGTTCTTACTTTCATTTTTACAAGGAGGGATTATTTTATGAGTTCCTATGTCATCAGCTGCTGCTCTACGGCAGACCTTACCGAAGAACATTTCTCCAAACGGGAAATCTCATACATCTGTTTCCATTACAAATTAAATGACACCGAGTACGCGGATGATCTCGGCAAATCCATGCCGTTCGATCAGTTCTATGCCGCCATGGCCGCCGGCGCTTCCACGAAAACATCCCAGGTGAATGCCGATGAATTTGAAGCCTATTTTGAAACATTCCTGCAGGACGGCAAAGACATTCTCCACGTCTGCCTCTCCTCCGGCATTTCCGGTGTACTGAATTCCGCGATGATCGCCAAAGCCGACCTTGAAGAGCGCTACCCGGAACGGAAAATCCTCATCGTGGATTCCCTCGGCGCTTCCTCCGGCTACGGTCTTCTGATGGACCGCCTTGCCGACCTGCGCGATGAAGGAAAACCGCTGGAAGAGGTTTACGATTTTGCGATGAAAAACCGCCTCAAAGTCCATCACTGGTTCTTCTCCACGGACCTCACCTTCTACGTGCGCGGCGGCCGCATCTCCAAAGCCTCCGGCGCAATCGGCGGACTCCTCGGCATCTGCCCGCTGCTCAACATGGACAACGAAGGCCGTCTGATTCCGCGGTTTAAAATCCGTACGAAGAAAAAAGTCATCAAAAAAATCGTCGACCAGATGGAAGAAAACGCCGAGGGCGGCCTCTCCTACTCCGGCAAATGCTACATTTCCCAGTCCGCCTGCTACGAAGATGCGCGGGCCGTTGCGGATCTTATCGAGGAACGCTTTCCCAATCTGAACGGAAAAGTCGAGATCAACAACATCGGAACCACCATCGGCAGCCACACAGGGCCAGGAACCGTGGCATTGTTTTTCTGGGGGAAAGAACGGGTGGATTAACTCTCCTGCACTTCCATCTATAGCAAGACCCGAAAATAATGCAAAAAAGGCAGTGCTGCAGAGCGCGAATTGCAAGGAACAGATTTGAAGGCGTACCGGGGTACGACGAAAATCTGTGACGCAGTAATTCACGCTCTGCGGTGCTGAATTTTTTGCATTATTTTCGGGTCTTGCTATAAAAACAGGGAAGAAAAAAGCTCTGTCCATTTGGGCAGAGCCTTCTTGTTTTCCTTCTATTCTTCTATCTTCCCTCTCCAACATTTCCGCACCAGTGCAAACACCAGATACCCGATGGCTGCTCCAAGCGTATTCGTCACAACATCATCTAACTGACAGAAGCCGCGCTCTGTTAAAAGCTGCACAGTTTCCAACATCATGCTCGTGGCAAATGCCGCATACACACAGTACCACCATCTCCGAAGAAACGGCACCGCCGCCGGCAGTAATGCACCGAACGGCAGAAACAGCAGAATATTTTCCACAAAATACCGGTCCGGCAGACACTGGTTTCCCCAGGTTTCAAACAGCTTCAAATCCACACCGGTTCTCGAACCCGGTTCTCTCGAAAGCAGTGTAATCGAAATCAGCATGGCAAAATAGACGGCTACCAGAAACCACGCCAGAAGCTGCCCGCCGTGCAGCGCACGGTACTGCTCCAGCCGTTTCCGTTTCTTCTGGATCTGCTGATTTTTCCACGCCGCCGCAACCGTCACAAAGCCGACACCGACTGCAACGGCATGCGGCAGATACCGGAATGTATTAAAAATATCCTGTTCAATCGTCGTCAGATAAAGAGGAATTGCCATTTACATCACCTTCCGTATTTTCGCGGCTGATCGGAAACACCCGCGAGATAATCGAGACTGCAGTCATACAGCTTTGCCAGCGTAATCAGACAGTCCAATGGAATCTCACGGATGCCTTTTTCATACCGGTTGTAGGTGTCCGGGTGACTGAAAATCTTCCGCGCCGCCTGTGTCATCGAGTAACCGCGTTCCAGACGGAGCTCTTTCAGCCGGATCAGCATTTTCTCCCGCTCCGGCGTTTCTTTTATTTTTCTGTGCATTACTTTCCTTCTTTTTCCTGCTCCGTTTCCGCCGCTGCTTTTTCTGCCTCCGGCATATAGCCCGGATTGTCGTCGTATCCTTCCAGGAAATTGTGGCGGATGCCGTGCTGTTTATAGCCGACCACGGTGTCAATATTGACATTCTCCACACTGCGGAAGATATTGCTCTCCACGAACGGATTCACCTTTTTCAGGTTTTTGATCAGTTCCTTGATCTCCACACGTTTCGAACGGTTCTCTTCGTTATTGCAGGTCGTACACGTATCGGTGAACTTGCAGGCACACTGGATGAAATGCAGGCCGTTGTAATCTCTCCACGCCTTGATATCATCCTCGCGCACCAGATACAGCGGGCGGATCAGCTCCATGCCCTCGAAGTGGATACTGTGAAGCTTCGGCATCATCGTCTGCACCTGCGCACCGTAGAGCATTCCCATGAGGATCGTCTCGATGACATCATCGTAATGATGGCCGAGTGCAATCTTGTTGCAGCCGAGCTGCTGTGCAAAATGATACAGATGGCCGCGGCGCATTCTCGCGCAGAGATAACACGGGGAATTTTCCACATGGTAGACCGAATCGAAAATGTCTGTCTCGAAAATGGTGATCGGAATGTGGAGGCTCTTTGCGTTGTCCTCGATCACTTTGCGGTTCTCCGGGCTGTATCCCGGATCCATGACAACGAATTTTACTTCGAAATCAAATTTATTGTGAAGCTTTAACTCCTGAAAGCATTTCGCCATCAACATCGAATCTTTTCCGCCGGAAATACAGACAGCAATTTTGTCGCCCGGTTTTACCAGCTCGTATGTGTTGATCGCTTTCGTAAATTTGGACCAGATCGCCTTTTTGAACTTCTTGCGGAGACTCTTCTCGACATCCGCTGCCTTGTCCTGCTCCTCCGGCGCGCTCATCACATCCATCAGCCAGGCGATGTAACCGCCCTCCAGGCTCACAGCGTCCCAGCCCTTTTCCTGTAATTCTTCCGCCGCTGCGACACTGAACCGGCCGCGGCTGCAGCAGATAATCGTCTTTTTGCTCCGGTCAATCGCATCACTTGTCTCGATTTCTTCTGTCTTCATCACAAGCGCTCCCGGAATCGCGCCGTGGGAGATCTCTACCGCATCGCGGATATCGACGATCTGATAGCTTGACGGATCGAGCTCTTTTAGTTCTTTTATTGAAATACTGGTGCTCATGTAATTTTTCCTTTTCTAATTTAAAATGCCTTACTTTTCTTCATTCTTTCATTGTATCGTTTTTTCTGTGACTGTCAAGAAAAAACGCACAAAAACGGGGAGTCTCTGAACATTCGTTTCAAATCCTCCCCCACTTTTTTATTTTTTCCGGATATCCGCCATCGTCTTCAGCAGAAGTTCTTTCTTCCAGAAGACCAGCCCTGCACTTGCGAGCAGAATCGCGTAACGCAGGATCCTGTACGGGAAAATCAGATTGCAGATGATACTTGCTCCAATCAGAAAAACGGAGCACGCCAGAAGAAATCCTGGATTCATCAGATTTTCCTGAATTCCTTCGTTCACCAGAATCCGTTTGCTCACAATATAATGGCCGACCGAATACAGCATATAGCATGCCAGCGTCGTGTAACCGGCCGCAATATAGCCGAACAGGCGGATAAAAATAAAGTTCAGCACCACATTCGCTCCCGCCGCCGCCATGGATGCTGCCATCAGAAACTGTGTTTTTTCATAATAGAACTGCGGCATCGAGAGAATATTATAAATAAAGATAAAGAACACACTCGCTGCCACCGGCGGAATGACGTACACCGCCTCGCGGTACTTCGGCGATCCGAAAATCAGCACCAGCTCCGGACTGATCAGCATCAGCGCCACGGCTATGCCGACCACTACAACACTAAGAAGCTGCAACACCTTCCGCATTGAACGGATGTCGCCCTTTTTGATTTTGCTGTACATCCACGGTGTCAATGCACTGTTCATACCGCTGATGAAAAGCTGCACCAGCATACCAATGCTGTACGCCAGCCCGTACAGTGCAACCTCCGTCTTTCCGACCATCTTGTCGATCATAATGCGGTCGCCCTGATTCAGGATAATGCCGGACAGATAATGCGGCACAATCGGAATCCCGATCCTCAGCGCATAGCCCCAGTATTCTTTCGAAAAAAACTCTTTTCCTTTGCAGAACTGGAACACAATAATCGGCACACAGATGCAGACCTGCACCCCGACGATACCTAAGATCCGCATCATGGCCGTACCGCCATTCATGCGGATCAGCACCAGGCTCGCAATCGGGTTCATCAGCGCCTGCAGAATCGTCACACAGACCAGAATCCGGTACCGATACTCAAACCGCTGCCGCCCCGACCAGTAAGAAAGCGCCGGACTCAGCAGCGCTTCCAGAAACATCAGCAGAATCATGGATTTCGGCAGATTTAAAATCTTCTCCCAGAAACCCGATGTAAAACAATACAATGCAAAAACCGCACCCGTAATCACAAGCGTCAGTCCCTGCATTGCAGATGTATATTCATCCCGCTGCTTCTCGTACTTTGCCATCGCATTGTCATAAACACCATTAAATAAATACAGCGATGTCATAATCGTCAAAATCTGCAGCCAGGACAGATAAACCGTATAGGTTCCGTACTCCTCGGTACTCATCAGACGCGTGAAAATCGGAACTGTGATGAACGAAATGCCCTTCTGTAAGAAACTGCAGATCGTAAACCAAAGCGCCGCCTTCGCCTGGACGGAGAGAGAACGGTATTTTGAGGTAATGTTCATGTAAAATAGAACTCCTTGCTGTTGATTATTTGCGTGTTTTATGGTAACACAAAATGTGGGGGACTGCAAGAGGAACATCCATTAAAATCCCCCATGGTTGAACGCTTCCATTCAACCATGGGGGATTCTCACTGCTTTATGTGTTTCGATTTCCAAATGATTCAGAATATACATATAGGCCAATGCATACAACTGACACACACCTCTTCCGTCCATCAGCACACCATAACTGGTATAATTCTTATAATTCAGATCATACTCTGCATGCAATACCAGATAATCGTGAATTACAAACGCCTTCTACTCATCTGTCATGGAATTGTTCATCAGTTTATAGATGGATGCCAGTTTCTCATCCACTGCATTAAAAATCTGTTTGGTTTCTTCCGGTGTTCCGAATGTATTGGTAATTCTCAAACCTGTATAGTATGCATCACCATACCAGGCAATGATTCTATTATACGTATCACTCGGAAAATACGGCGAATAGCCATAATAAAAGCTTAAGTCATAGGTATCCCTTCTTATTTTTAAATCTTTAATGGATACCCATTCATTTCCAGCCAGCATCGCTTCTTTCACACGATTCTCCAGAACCGTATACAATTCATACTCCGTTCCGCTGAACTCATCGCCTTCATCGACCCCGTATGTATCAATCCCGGACTCATCCTGCTGTGGTTCCATGGTTTAATATCGCCCGTCGGCAATGTAACATCCTCATTTTCGTCCGCAAACGCCTTTTGCGGCATCACAAAAATGGATGCCGCAAGCAGAAACAAAAATGCTGTCAGTTTAACGATTCTCTTTTTTCTCCTCTCCATGCGCTTTTCCTCCCTGCAATTCTTCTAAATACAGTTTTGCATCTTTTAAGAAGCTGACCGCAATCATCACGATCACAATGCCGATCGGAAATGCCGCTACGATACTGACAGACTGCAGACTGTTCATGGAACTCTCTGCAAAAAGAAGTGCAATCGGAAGCAGGATCAGCAGGATACACCACATCAGCTGAATTCCTTTTGCCGGCTCTTCGCCGTCTTCCAGTTTCCGGTAGCTGTAGCACGATGCCGTCAATGCGATCGAGTCGAACGATGTCGCATAAAATGCAACCATCGTAACTAATACAACAACCATAATCAGCGGTGCACACGGCATGGTTTTGATCATCGACACGATCAGATGATATAAATCTCCATTTTCATTATACTGCGAAATGAAATCAATTGCACCTGAAATCTGCTTTCCCATCGAATAATTTCCAAGAATAATAAAGCTGACAAGCGTGGAACCCACACCAAAACCGTATCCGCCGATAATTGTCTGGCGCACGGTTCTTCCGCGGGAAATGCTGCCAATGAAGAACGGTGCTGCCACACACCATACCATCCAGTATGCCCAGTAATAAATGGTCCAGTTCTGTGGGAAGTTTGTCGTACGCATCGGGTCCGTATACGTTGATAAGCCGATAAAGTTCTGAATCATTTTTCCAAGAGAAGAAAATCCAGTTTCAATAATATACCGCGTCTCTCCCCCAAACAGCAGGACGAAGGCAAGGAGTCCGAAAAACAGATAAATGCACACCTTGGCCAGAATGCTGATTCCTTTGAATCCATGCAGAAGAGAATAGGTATAAACACAGCAGGTGATCAGAAGAATGATAATATTAATCACAGTTCTGCTGACTTCCATATGGAACAGCTCGCCGATGATTTCCGCCATCAGAGGAGTTGCCACACTAAAAGTGGTAGCAGTTCCGGCCAGCAGTGCAAAGACAGCCAGAAGGTCAATCAGACGGCCGCCAATTCCATCTGTCTGTTTTCCCAGAATCGGACGGCACGCCTCGCTGTATTTCTGACGGTTTCGTTTTCTTACATGAAGCATAAAGCCAAACGCAACAGCCAGTACCAGATAGAATCCCCACGGGATAAAGCTCCAGTGAAACAGTGGAAATACGCCTGCCCAGTCCTGAATGCTGCCAAGTTCTGCGATGTGAGGATCTGTTGCGTACAAAATCCACTCAGAGAACGAATAAAACAGAATATCTGCTGCCAGACCACAGGTAAACATCATGCATCCCCATGCAAAAAAGGAATATTTTGGCTTCTCATCCGGCTTTCCAAGCACAATATTTCCGTATTTGGAGCCTGCCAGAAACAGAGACAGAAAGAAAATGCCAAGTCCGATGACCAGGTAATACGTTCCAAAGGTGTCTCCAAACAGAAATCGAATCTGGCCAAGTACCTGATTCGACTGCTCCGGTGCAAAGAAAAATACGATACATAGAGCAACGATCAGCGCCAGAGGCACCAGCGTAATCATCCAGTCGATTTCTTTTTTCTTCTGTTGGTTCTTACTGTTCATTTTCTTCCCTTTCTGCGTAATCCGCATACGATGCATCGAGTGCAACAAGCTCGCTGAAATTGTCTACTTCTATGATATCCTCTGCCTTCATTGGCCGGATGCCAAGCTGATACTCTTTCGGGTAGCAGAACATTGCCACATCGTCCCAGTAAATCTGACGGTTTTTCTTTACTTCAAACTCCTGCTCCAGATGGCCTTTTAACCGCTTTCCATCTTCTGCTGTCCATCGGGAAATGCTGTAGAGCTGCCAGCCGCCCTTTCCGCCGGTTCTGCTGCAGCCTGTCACAATGCCGTTTTCCACGGTCTGCAGCCACTCGTCGGTCTCATCATCCGTCCACACGCTGTTGTAACCGGATCGCTCAAACTCCGGTGCCAGAATTTCCGGATGATAGATGATCTGGTCACCGTCAAGAATAAACGCATTTTCCAGATGTTCCCGCGCCACATACAGCGATGCGATGTTGTTGCAGGTATCGTACCACGGATTGTCGATCAGCTTCAGACCCGGGTACTCCTCTTCCAGTGTCTGGAACTGTTCCTTGAGGTAACCGACTACCACGTAAATTTCTGTGATTCCGTTTTTGTGCAGTCCATTGATGACGGTATCAATCATCCGCACACCGTTTACCCGGACCAGCGGTTTTGGTGTTTTTAACGTTACCGGCTTCATCCGGTTTCCGAGGCCTGCCGCCATAATAATGGCGCGCTCTACTTTGTACATATTTCTTTTCCTTCCTCTCCCAGTTCCTGCTGGACAATTTTGTAATAATCTTTTGCGTAACGGTACTGCCGCAGGGAATATTCTCCGAATTCCACGCCTAATTTCCGTTTATATTCGCACCAGTTGCTCCAGAGCAGACCGCAGACTGCGATGTAGCAGTAGATTTTTATGCGTGTTCTGTCGTCACAGTTTCCTTCAAAATAAAGATCAATCAGATGGTCCACCTGCTCTTTTTTGTAAAGAGAATAGATACAGAACATCGCAATATCCACATGCGGATCCTGCATTCCGGCGTATTCCCAGTCGATCAGGCGGATCTCCTCTTTTCCGTTTTCTTCCACAAACAGAAAATTGTCCGGCACAGCATCAATGTGAGTGAGCACCCACTCTCCGGCATTTGCTTCGATGTAATCCTTTAACTGAAGCACATGCGCTTTCGTCTTTTCGTAATCTTTATATGCTGACGGAGTTCCTTCCCAGAGGCTTTCATAGTATTCCATCTGTCCGAACAGGTCGAAGGAATGGTCTACTCTTAATTTCTGCCCGTGAAACTCCCGCAGTTTCTTCATGCATTTCTGAAGATCTTCCTCATTTTCTGCATCGCAGACCCGCGCACCTTCGAGATATTCTGTGATTTTGTAGCCGTTCTCCGGGTTAATATAGGCAATCTCATCACAGATCCTGCGGCCGGCGATCGTCTGATATACAGCGGCTTCCTGCCTGCGGTTGATCAACTGATCGGTTCCCTCTCCCGGAATTCGCATAATGTATTTTTTATCTTTACAGGAGAATAAAAAGGATCGGTTTGTCATTCCTTTTTTCAGAACTGTAATGTTTGTCACTTCGTTCTGCTGTGCTCCAAGTGCTTCACAGATTACCTGAATCGCATCCGTCTGCAGCTGGCTGGAATCGCTGTCAATCTCACGCAGCTGCTCATAGGTATTGATTTCTACGGCATCGGCAGCATGTACAACACGGGCCGTCACAATCATTCTGTCTTTCCGGTATAAGGTTTCCTCCCAGAACGCTCCGTCGTATCGGGAATCTCTTCCCAGTTCTTCCAGACGCTCCCGCACGATCTCCGCTTCTGTTTCCAGCAGATAACAGATGCCGATCATCGCGTTTCCGCCTGCCTGTTCTTTCTGTACGACCAGCTCCTGCTTCCGGTTTACGCGGACGGTACTGTCATCATCCACCAGATCGCTGACCATGTACCAGGAATATAATTCGTTTCTGCTGTATGGATTCTTTTCACACCAGATATCACAGGGAATGATGTAGCTGTTTGATAAATGGGCTGCCGCCGTTTTCAGGGAATGCAGATTGTTTTTCGACACATAGTCCGGAGCGACGATCAATTCTACGCCGTATTCATCGATCAGATATTCATACTGCTCTTTCATAAATCCGACAACGACGTAAATCTCTGTAATGCCGACTTCATGAAGCTGACGGATTGTGCGCTCTATCAGCCGCTCTCCCTTGATTTCCAGAAGTCCTTTCGGTGTCTCTGTATTAATCGGAACCATCCGCATACCAAATCCGGCGGCAAGGATAATGGCGTTTTTCGGCGCTTTCTCTTTTGCCTCACGCAGTGTCTTTTCCGTCGGACGGATCTCTTCATCCAGGTAACCTTCTGAAATCAGTTCCTTGATCGAACGATTGACGATTCCAAGCGAATGGCCGGTCTGTGCGGCAAGGATACGCTGATTGATGAAGGGTTCTTTTATCAGGTTGTTCAATATATCTTGTTTTGAGTTGTTCATATACTTCCTTCTTTCATTTTTCATGAACTTTTGTTTTCGATTATACCATAACTTTATGACTTTTTCAATCCCCTGTGTGTTAGGATAGTTGTCAGTGAAAGATAATTACTTTTGTGGTAGTATATATGTGAACTTCCTATAAAATTAACTCTCATAAAATTCCTTTTAAAGTATGCTACAACTGGCTTAAAGCAAGAACATGTCGAAACGAGAGTTAATATTTCAGGAAGTTCACATAAAAAGGTCCAAATAATTAACATTATTTGGACCACCTGTCAAAGGAAGCCTTTTTCCTTTTCGCCGTCATCAGGACTTCTTTGCGCTTCCATTCATAAATTTTTCTTAAAATTTACCTTTATTTTACCACACTACTCCCAAAACTACAATATATCTCCATTTTTCATTTTTTTTACATAGAACCTTTCTGGCCTAATACAATCAGTACAGTTTTAAACAAAATCTTAATATCCAGCATAAAGGACCATTCTGAAATGTACTTCGTATCCAGTTTTACAACCTCTTCAAAATCTGTAATCTCGCTTCGTCCGCTTACCTGCCACATACCAGTCAGTCCCGGCTTGATTGCCAGTCTTGCTCTGTGATGGAGCTCATATTTCTCCCACTCATCCACTGTCGGCGGACGGGTTCCTACAAGGCTCATGTCGCCTTTTAACACATTGAAGAACTGCGGGAATTCATCCAGCGAGGTTTTGCGGATAAAGTTTCCGATTCCTTTGCCTGGTCCTTTTTCGCTTCCGATGACACGCGGGTCATTCTCCATTTTGAACATCAGACCATCGCTGACGCGGTTCTGTTTCATCAGTTCTTTTTTCCGCTCTTCCGCATCCATGTACATGCTACGGAACTTGTAAATTTTGAATTTTCTTCCGTTCTTTCCGACACGGTACTGTGAGAAGAAGATCGGGCCCGGAGACTTGATATAAATCGCAGGGGCAACGAACAGGAAGATGATTCCGGTCAGAATACATCCGGCAAGACCGCCGCAGATGTCCATGATTCGTTTCAGCACAAGCTGTCCTGCGCTTGCCATATTGATGCAGGTGGTGACCACGGTATAGTTGCCCATGCGCTCTACAGTCTGATTTTTTCCCTGCATTTCGTTCACGTCCGCAATTTTTACGTGGATCGTAATGCCCATCTCGGCGAATGCGTCGAATACTTTCTGCGGGATTTCTCTGCCTTCCGGCAGAACGATCAGCACTTCGTCGAACCACTCACGGCAGACATACTCAGCTGCATCTGCAAGGTTCGATACCACCGGTACGCCGTGGATTTTGTGTCCGGTTCTGTCCTGGTCTACGAGAACAACGCCAGTCGGACGAACGCCGATGTAATCGAAATCCAGCATGCTCTTTACAACGGACTGTGACTGTTTTTCGGTCGTGATGATCAGAAGCGAACGGCCGCTGTGTTCCCCGCTGCTGCGTTTCTTTACCACAGCCTTCCATCCGATGCGCATCAGATAGGAAAGCATTCCGTACAGAGCACCGGTCAGCATAATGGTTGCTCTGGAGAACTGATCTCCCTCCTGAATCAGGAACAGGTAGAATACACCAAGAACGATGATGTATACCATATTTTTTACAGTCATTCCGATTTCCACGAGGTATCCGCGCTTCATGACGTTTTTGAAGGAATCGTCAAAAAACATGATCATCAGCTGGATCAGAGCGAATACGATAGCCTCATTTCGGTAAATTGGGCTTCCATATGGCTTAAAACTGTGATGTCTTAAGAAATAACCCATGACGAAAGCCAGCTGAAGACAGATAATATCAAGAACCATAAAATCCAGATGCTTCAGCCATCCTGTGGATGATTTTTTGTACATACCTTTCTCCCCTGTCGTATTTTTTTCGCCGTACTCGTAACATTCTCTTGTTTCGCATAGTTTTTCTAGCTTTTATATTACCATTTTCACTAAAACCTTCTCATTTTTTCTGGTACTATGCATTTGCAATATCTTCTGTGACGAATACAGAACCATTTTTTTCTTTATTCCAAATATTCTATCCCATTTCTACTTATTTGTAAAGGTGTGGACACACTTTTGGACATAATTATTTCACATTTTTGCAAATTATTACATTTTATATTATTTCATCACATCCAGAATCTGTAATGTTTTCATCTTCTTTTCGACATAGCGATGGAGATATGCACGCAGCAATCGTTCCAGTTCGTCCAGGATCTCTTCATTTACGGTAAAACCATACAGCTTCGCGAGCGGTGCCGCAATGATATAGCGGCATGCCAGCACGGTGCCCGGCTGCAGCGGCCATGGATCTCTGATGGTTTTTCCACAGTTTGGGCAGTAGATGGCGCTGTCGCGCAGGGAGAAAACGGTCAGATTCTCTTTCGTGCCGCACTCCATGCAGGAGAACATCTGCGGTGCTTCTCCGCTGATTGTGATCGTCCGCAGTTCGAAGATGCACCGGATCAGGCGGAGGTCCTGTTTTCCGCTGCGGATGGCGTTCATCGTCACGTACAGAAGGTTCAGCATCTGGGTTTCATCGTTTCCTTCCTGGCCGAAATATTCGGCCAGTTCCAGAAAATAAAAGCCGTAATAAACGCCGGGCTGCATCTGCGCCAGGTCGAGGAAGTATTCTTTAATGTTTGCGCCGGAGAGGGTGTAGCTGTCACGGCCCTCGTAAACCTGAAACTCGCCGAAGACGAACGGATTGGAGACGGCCATCAGCGGGCTTTTCATGCGGCGGGCGCCGCGCGCGAAGGCGGTGATTTTGCCGAGCTCCCGGGTCAGGATCACGACGCGCTTGTCATACTCTCCGACCGGGGAGGCGGATAATACCATTCCGCTTACATTGATTGGTTCTCGCATGTTTCTTCCTTATTATAATGCAATATTATAAATCGAGTTTCTTTTTATCATATCCGAAGTTCTTCACGAGGAAATCGCTGTCGCGCCAGTCTTTTTTGACTTTGACCCAGAGCTTCAGGTTGACTTTCTGCTCCAGCATCTGCTCCAGCTCATACCGCGCGTTGCTTCCGATCTTCTTGAGCATCGCGCCCTGTTTTCCGATGATGATGCCCTTGTGGGAATCGCGCTCGCAGATGATGGTCGCATCAATATCAACGATTTTTCCGTTCGGGCGGTCTTTCATCTGGTCGATCACAACGGCGATGCCGTGCGGGATCTCTTCGTTTAAGGCGTACAGTGCTTTCTCGCGGATGATCTCAGCCACGATCTGGCGCATCGGCTGATCGGTGATGGTGTCCTCATCGTAGAACTGCGGGCCGTACGGCAGATATTTGAAGATGCTCGGAATGATGTCATCGGTGTTCTGATGGCGGAGTGCCGAGCACGGAATGATCTCGGCAAACTGGAACAGCTTGCGGTACGTATCGATGAATTCCAGGATTTTATCTTTCTCCACGGTATCGGTCTTGTTGATAATGAGGATGACCGGCGCATTGACTTTCTCCAGGATCTCTGCGATATGACGCTCTCCTGCTCCGATGAAGTTGCTCGGCTCTACCAGCCAGAGAATCACATCGACTTCTTTTAACGTTTTCTCGGCTACATCGACCATGTACTCGCCGAGCTTATTTTTCGCCTTGTGGATACCCGGTGTGTCGAGGAACACGATCTGTCCCTCGTCACACGTATAAACGGTCTGGATGCGGTTGCGGGTGGTCTGCGGTTTCTTGGATGTAATCGCAATCTTCTGTCCGATCAGGTGGTTCATCAGCGTGGATTTTCCCACGTTCGGACGGCCAATCAGGGCTACAAAGCCGGATTTATAATTTGCATTGTTTTCCATTGCTGTCTCTTCTCCTCATTTATAAGTTCTCTACGTTCTTAAACAGTTCTTTCTCTTTCTGAATGGCTGCTTCGCTTCCGACAACGCAGATGTTGTTCTGTTTTAAGGCTGCATCTACAAGGTCTGCCAGTGCATGAATGTCGTCCAGGGTTGCATCGAGGATCTGATCTCTCTCCTGCTGGAAGTCTGCTTCGGTGATGCCGTTGAACCATGCGCTCTCGGAGGTCTGGCCTTTTGCAGACGGGTTCATCGGAACGTCGAGTTCGCTGATCGTTCCGATGATGTATTTGGTCATCTGGCGTTCGTCTGCTTCGAAATTGCGCACGTAATCGCCGATACCGCGGTATACTTCAAGGGTTCTTCCGACATTCGGATCACGGTAGGAAGAAATGCACGCGTTTCCGCCTCTTCCGAAAGCTCCGCCGCAGCCGTAAGCGCCGCCTTTGACACGGATGTTGATCCACAGATAGTCATAGCTCAGCATGACACGCAGGATGCGCAGGGCTCCTGTGTAGTCGTAGCCTTCGCGCTCGAAGTTTCCACAGAGTGCCACGTACTGTACCTGGCCGGAGGTCTGGAAGGCTTCGTTTTTCTGTTCAAAGTCATACACAATGCTGCCCGGCTCCACTTCGTCGGTGTACAGATTCTCTTTGAATGCTGCGATTTTTTCTTCCAGCGGTGCGTAGCCTGTCTCGTCTGCGGTATAGGAGACGGTCAGATTCTCTTTGCGGAAGATGTATTTCATCAGGGTCTGCAGATTTTTAATCAGTTCTGCTTTTTTCTCATCGAAGTTCTCGTCCAGATCTTTTAAGAGCTGGTAGAAGCCGATGCCTGCGATGCGGTCCTGGAAATTGCTCATCGGGGAGTAATAGGAAGCTGCACGCATCACAGCCGTTGCATTTCCGGCGGAAGACAGGCGGTTCTGCAGGCCGGATTTCATGCTGGCGATGATCTCGTGAATACGTTTCTCATCATCCAGGCGGGAGGTGTTCAGGATTTCCTCGATCATTTTCATGACGAAATCCAGTTTGTCGTACAGGAATTTCGCGCGGATGCCAAACATTCTGCGGCAGTCGTCATCATTTTCCGGAATGCGGAATACCTGCAGTCCGCAGTTGATGCCGCCGGTCTGTGCATTGATCTCGTTGAACAGCTCGCCGTAGGTGTAGTGTTCGGTGTCCACATAGCCGAGAACGGATTTTAATACGCCCATGTACGGGATCAGATCGTTCGGCACATTTTTCGTATCAAACAGCAAGCTTAAGTAACCGATGCCGTTCGTGAATACGTTGTGATGAAGAACCGTCGTTCCATCGACTTCATGCTCGTCATTGTAAAGTTTGACAGACTCACGTTTGATATCGCTTCGTTTCAGGAGCGGAATCGTCTCGAGTGCTTCCTCGCTCTCCTCTTCTTCCTGATATGCTGCCAGCTCTTTGGTGTCAGCAATGATTTTCTCGATCTCTTCTTTTGACAGGCTCTCTTTGTATTTCTGCAGTTTTTCTGCGGTCTTTGCATCATTTTCTGCGGCAAGACCGGTCTTTGGAATGAGGGTCACGATGGAGGCATGGGTGTTGTCCAGCAGATACGTCTGGATCAAGTTTTCGAAATAGCCTTCTTTTGCCAGTTTTTTCAGCTCATCGTAGATTGCAAGCTGCTGCAGGTAGGCGAACGGTTTGTTCTCGTCGTACAGCCAGCTGTCGAAGACGTCAATGCCGTACATCAGGCCCTTCGGGAAGCTGGAGAAGTCCGCCTCACGGAAACGGAATTCGAAATAGTTGATGCCTGCCTCGATGGCTTTCTGATCCATGCCGTTTTTCACGATATCCTCGAGGGTGCCGCGGATGATGGACAGGAATTTTTCTTTCTCATTTTCATCGGCGTTCTTGGCTACGATGGAGAAGAATGGCTGCAGGATGCCGTCCTCGTAGGAGCCGTAAACATCTTTTCCGATGTGTGCGTCAAGGAGTGCCTGTTTGACCGGGGCTCCCGGTGCGTCAAGGAGTGCATACTCCAGAACAGAAAATGCCACGTTTAATTTTACATCCAGACCGCTGCCGATGACCATGTTGTAGGACAGGTACGCATTGTTTTCAAGCGGATCGCCGTCGAGTACCGGGTACTCGTGTACAATGTCGAGGGTCTCTGCAAATGGTTTCTGATACGGAATTTCGGATTTTACTTCTTTTGCATTAAAATGGGACAGGTATTTTTCATCCATCCATGCCAGTTTTTCTTCCATATCCATGTTTCCGTACAGGTAGATATAGCTGTTGGACGGATGGTAATAGGTCTGATGGAAATTCAGGAAGTTTTCGTAGGTCAGGTTCGGGATGCAGGACGGATCTCCGCCGGATTCTACGCCGTACGGAGTGTCCGGGAACAGGGTGTTGAAGGTTTCACGCTCCAGGACATCGTCTGCGGAGGAGAAGGCTCCTTTCATCTCGTTGTATACAACACCGTTGTAGGTCAGCGGGCCGTCTTCGCTTTCCAGATGATAGCTCCAGCCTTCCTGCCGGAAGATTTCGTCGTGTTTGTAAATGTTCGGGTAGAATACGGCGTCCATGTAGACATGCATCAGGTTCTGGAAGTCGGCATCGTTGGTGCTGGCTACCGGGTACATGGTTTTATCCGGGTAGGTCATAGCATTTAAGAAGGTGTTCAGGGATCCTTTGACGAGTTCTACGAAGGGATCCTTTAACGGGAATTCGCGGGAGCCGCAGAGGACGCTGTGCTCGAGGATGTGGGCTACGCCGGTGCTGTCGGCCGGCGGGGTACGGAAGGCAATGTTGAATACTTTGTTGTCATCCTCCGTCTCGAGAAGCAGCACGCGGGCTCCGCTTTTGTTGTGGCGAAGGAGGTAGCCATGTGCGTGGATATCATCAATCTGCTGTTCCTGCAGCAGGGTGTAGGCTTTGCAATGTTCTGCGTTCATGTTAAAAGTGTCCTTTCTTGTTGTTTTTCTCGGTTATTTCCGGTTTTATGCAGTCAAAAACGGACCGCAGTGCCCGTTTACTGGGATTTTCTGCGGCCCTGTCGGTTTTTATTCTTCGTGGTCTGTTTCTGCGTCGGTAGTTTCCGCCTCATCCACATGATCTTTTACTTCGTCATTTGCAGCATTGTTCTGCGCATTTCTCTGCGCCTGAGCTGCGGCAGCCTGTGCCATCATCGCCTCGAGATTCGGGCGGACGCTCTGCGCCTGGGCTCCCATGATTCTCTGGAGCTGTTCTCTGGTCAACAGAAGGTTGAAGCCGGACGGGTTGATGACGAAGCCTTTGGCCTGTTTCATCAGGTACGGCAGAAGGTGCTGGAACGGGATGGCTGCCAGCCGGAGTTTTGCCTGCGGATCCGGACGGAATTTCTGGAATTCACCAATATCGGAAAACAGCGGCTGGAAGATTTCTTCGTTCTGGTTTTTGATGTACGGGATGCGCACATCCGGTCCCGGGTTGGCCGGATCGAATTCGCCCTGTACCTGGGAGATGTCGATGGCAAGGATGAATTTGCTTCGCATCAGGTTGACAAGCATTTCTTCTTCGAGTTCACGCAGGTGCTGCATGCGCTCGGCATCGTCTCTTCTCTGGTTTGGTTTGCGGAGCTCCTGCAGGAAATAGACTACAGTGAGCTGTACGCCAGGGTTGAGGACTGGAAGATGCTGTTTGTTCATTTTTTCCATGTCCGGTTTCGGGAAGATCTGCTCCAGCTCGATGCGGCGGGTCTGATCGCCTTCGTGGAAGATGACCATGTTGACACCTTCTGCGTAGAGGCCCATATAGAAGTTCGGCATCTGCTTGCGCAGTACTTTTACGGTAAGCAGCGGGGTATTCTTCTCTACATAGGATTTTGCAAATTCTTTAGCTGCTTCTTCTTCGGTAAACATATATACCTGATCGTCAAAGGTTTCCGGATCGCACTCTACGTATGGGAGTTTCGTGATCTGGGAAAATGTGACATAGATGATTTCCATGCTCTGAAATTTCTTCATTGTGAAGCTGTTGTCTACTGTCATTTGTGGTTGAGTCCTTTCTTCGCTCTTAGAGGATATGGTATCCCCAAAATATCTATGTGACATTATATCATACTTTTGGTGGGTTGCCAAAGGTTTTCTTTGGGGGTAACGGACCGCGCAGACCAAAGCTGTCGAAACGGGGCCTGACTTTGCATGACGGAGGGAGAGGGCTTTTCGTAGTCTGTAATTGGGGCGTGCAGACTACGGAATTGTTTTTTAACACATTCTAGTTAATCGCTTTGGCATTGGGGTAGATTTTTTCCATTCGGGCGTCCGGGAAATGGGCATCTATGGTCTGCTCGATGGCATTAGCAGCGGGCTTTTGGTGGGCGCGTTCGTCGTATCGGGCGAGAGCAAGGGTAGATACGAGCATGTTGACCACCATGAACACAATCAGGATCCAAGTGATGATTTTTCCGAATTTCATCGGGATTTTTTCAATCCAGCGCGAAATGACAGGATAGAATTTTTTGAGCCAGACGACGGCGGCTATTCCCCAGAAGAAACAGTACAGGAGGTTGATACGGCCTCCGAGGTTGAAGGGAATGTCGCTGTAGTCCCAGAAGACTTTTCCGAATACGATTTCGGTGAACACACTGCAGATGTATTCGTAGGCTCCGCCGAGGAAGGTACCAAAGGCAAACAGGAATCCATCGGAGCGGTCGCGGTAGTTGTAGAGGAACCAGGTAGCGAGGGCGATGGCCAGGCCCCAGACGATGCTGAACGGGCCCCATACAAGGCTGCTGCGGCTCATCCAGACACCGGCGGTGATGCGACAGAATATGGTTTCTGTAATATCGCCCAAAAATGCGCCGATGATGAAGAGAAGAACGATTTTGTAAAAGCTGCATCCTTCGGCAAATACGCCGGTTTCTGTTTTCTCTTTTTTCTCCGAAACTGGCTGTACGGCCGGATAGGCACGTTCCACACGACGCTCCAGATAGCGGTAAACACGGACAGAAAGGCGTCTGGTGAAGGCGTCGATCTGATCGTTCATAGCGCTGATCCGCGGCATTTTTTTCGTGATGTGGTGCAGAACAGCATAGGAACCGACGGCATCTACTACCAATATACCAAAGAGAATCCAGGATGTGATATGCAGGAAACCGGCCGGAATTAAATGAAGAACTGTAAAGCAGAGGCGATTGCCGATTTTCATGGCAAGCAGTCCTAAAATTCCCCATAGTACAGAATACTGAAGGCAGATATAGCCGTCCATGTTCCATTTTTTATTGGAATAGTCCCACCATTTGCCATGGCCAATGCGTTCCAGTGCGTGACCGGCCAGCCACTCGACTGCGGTAGCGATAATCATACAGCCAAGGAACAAAAAGACGGGGCTTGACTGCAGTTCATACAGATAACGTGTCATAAAGACAGCTGTGATTCCATAGATGGCGCAGAGCGGACCATTTAAGAATCCTCTGTTTACCATATGTTTTTTCCGGATCGCGGCCACAGAAGTTTCCAGAAGCCATCCAAGGAAGGCGTAAAAGAAAAACAGGCCGAGATAGTCATAAATTGTATAGTTCATGTTCTTCTCTCTATTCTTTCATTATTTTTGCTATTTTAAGGATTTTATTTTCCACTGAATCCCTTGTATACTCTCCAGTATTTTGTTTTTATTTTTATCCTGCAAATAAGATGGATTTAATTTTGCTTTTTTATACTGCAAATATGTTCCTTCTGTTTTCTGAATCAGCAATTTTGTAAAATATTGTTCCCAGCTAAAAAACTCTGTGCTGTCGATATAATCTTCTGGATTTTCCAGAATTTTACGAACCTCTTTGTCCTGTAAAAGATCTGAATTTAAAATCAGCCATTCAAAAGACTCCGGTAAATATAAATGTACGTTCTGTTTTTCCTCTATTTTATTGCTGAGAAGATTCATTTCTGCTCCAATTGCAGCACCGTCCGCAATAATACAGGTTTCTTCTGTTCCTGCCTTGCCGATCATTTCCGGTATTTTTGTTTTTCCACCAGCGCTTTCACATGTAATATTCCTTTCTGCACATACATTTTCAAAAAATTGATACCCAGAATTGGAATCTTCCGTAATTATTTTTTGTACTCTAACAGGAAGCCGTGCTGTTTTGGGATAGATCTGATACATTTTCTGATATATTTTTCTGGTATCTCTGTATTTTCCGGAAACATGCAATCCATAAATCTCTTCTACACTATACGGCAAATTATATAAGTTTTCTCTCGTAATCAATACAAAATAGTTTTCTGAACCCCGTATGGCAGAAGCAAATTCTTCTGTTTTTATAAAATAATTCTCCTCGTCTATGAAAAAGATGCTTTCCCGGCTGTTTTCCAAAATAATTTTCCAATTAACACCTTCCAGCACTCTGCACGGTACTTCACAGGAAACGTTGATTCCGCTGGACTCCCCTAAATTTTCTGCCTGCCGGATCATATTTACCAGTGTTGTTTTTCCTGATGCACTATCCCCCTGGATGATTGTAATATTACGCTTTATCACAAATTCATAATGAACTCTGTTATTTTGAATAATAACTCTTTTCTTTCCCTTCATACATCCACCTATACATAAGCCTCGGCAACATCTACAAATTCGGACATATTCCGCACAATAGTCCCTGTATTTAAAATCAGGATTTCAAAAGGATCTTTGCCAAACCGCATCACATGACGCAGATTAATCGTCAGATCCTTTTGCTCTCCTAATTTTAAAATCCATTTTGCACAATTATCTCCACATACGGAGGCATTAAAGATCTTTCCGTCTGTATCGTATGCCATCAGCAGCAACGTTTTGATTCCTCCGGATAAATCTTTCGGTGGAATCGGACCAAGCACCGGGCTGTCAATCAGATGCGCACTGATTACCTCCGAGCGATCCACATCGCGGATCATTTCTTTTGCCAGTGGCGTGGTCAGCCATTCATCTTCATAACAATTATCAAAATAGGTTGGCGGATGATAGATTGCACCTTTCATTTCTCCAAGATATATTTTCAACATAATAAAATTCCTCCCGCTAACGCTCATTATATCGTGATACGCACATTATACCATATCTCAAAGCCTTCTTGCGCAAAAATGTATCGTTTGTCAACATTTTCCGGGATAAAAATGTTGACAAACGATACAAAACTATTGCCAAATGTCGCTAATTCATTTTTTCTCCCAAAAAGAAAGAAGCCATACTCTCTCAAGTATGACTTCTCTCCTTTTTCAAATTCTTTTTAAGGAAAAAGAATTACTCTTCTTCTGCGCCGTACAGTTTTACGAGTTTGTTCAGGTAAGTGTAACGGTCTTTTGCTTCCTGCTCGTTCTTGCCGAACAGTCTTTCTGCTTTCGCCGGGTTTGCACGTTTCAGAGAGTTGTAACGTACCTCGCCGTTCAGGAATTCCTGATAATCTCCTGACGGAGCCTTGGAATCCAGTGTGAATGCGCTCTTGCCTTCTGCAGCGAGTGCCGGGTTGAAGCGGAAGCAATGCCAGTATCCGGTCTGAACAGCGAGCTGCTCCTCGGTCTGTGCTTTGCTCATACCTTTCTTGATACCATGGTTGATACATGGAGCGTAAGCGATAATGAGGGACGGTCCCGGATATGCCTCTGCCTCTGCGATTGCTTTGACTGCCTGATTGTAATCAGCGCCCATAGCGATCTGTGCTACGTATACATAGCCATAGCTCATTGCGATGCTTGCCATATCTTTCTTCTTGGTTTCTTTACCGCCTGCTGCGAACTGTGCAACTGCACCAGTCGGAGTAGCTTTGGAGGACTGTCCGCCTGTGTTGGAGTAAACCTCGGTATCGAATACCATTACGTTGATATCTTTTCCGCTGGCAAGTACGTGGTCTACGCCGCCGAATCCGATATCGTAAGCCCATCCGTCGCCACCGAAGATCCACTGGGATTTCTTAGCGAGGAAGTCTTTGTTCTTAACGATGTCTCTGCAAACGTCGCAGTCAGCGTCTTTGATTGCTTCTACAAGTTTCTCGGTTGCAGTTCCGTTGGTAGCGCCGCAGTCAAAGGTATCCAGATACTCTTTGCATGCTGCTTTTACTTCTTCCGGAGCTTTCTCGGAGTTCATAACATCCTCAACTTTGGCTTTCAGGCCGCCGCGGATTGCTTTCTGAGCAAGAAGCATACCATAACCGAACTCTGCGTTGTCCTCGAACAGGGAGTTGGACCATGCCGGGCCCTGTCCTTTCTCGTTTACAGTGTAAGGAGTGGACGGTGAGGAGTTACCCCAGATAGAGGAGCATCCTGTTGCGTTTGCGATGTACATTCTGTCACCGAACAGCTGGGTGATCAGTTTTGCGTAAGGAGTCTCGCCGCAGCCTGCGCATGCGCCGGAGAACTCAAGCAGCGGTTTCTTGAACTGGCTGCCCTTTACGGTATTTTCTTTGAATTTTGCTACAACGTCGGTCTTCTCCGGGAGAGCTGCTGCATAGTCGAAGTATTTCTGCTCTGCTTCGTGTGCTGCAAGGCTTTCCATAGCCAGCGCTTTCACACCCTTCTTGCCCGGGCATACGTTTGCACAGGAACCACATCCGGTACAGTCAAGCTGGGAAATAGCCATTGTGAAGGTGTAGTCCGGCATACCGGTCATCGGCATGGTCTGGATGCCTTCCGGAGCTGCTGCTGCTTCTTCTGCGGTCATGGCAACCGGACGGATAACAGCGTGCGGGCAGACGAAGGAACATCTGTTACACTGGATACAGTTTTCCGGATTCCATACAGGTACGTTTACGGCGATACCACGTTTCTCGTATGCGGATGTGCCGGACGGAGTTGTTCCGTCTACGTAGTCTGCAAATGCGGATACAGGCAGGTTGTTTCCTTCCTGGGAAGTTACTTTTGCCTGGATGGTATTTACGAATTTAACAGCGTCAGCGCGGCCGCTCTCTGCATGAGTTGTGGTCAGACCTTCATCTTCTGCATTTTTCCAGCTTTCCGGAACTGCAACTTCTTTGATCTGTTTTGCACCCTCATCGATAGCTGCCCAGTTCTTTGCTACGACATCATCACCTTTACGGCCATAGGTAGCTTTTGCTGCTGCTTTCATGAGTTCGATGGCTTTTTCTTCCGGAATGATCTTCGCAAGCTTGAAGAATGCAGACTGAAGAATGGTGTTGATACGGGTCGGTCCCATGCCGGTCTCGATACCGATCTTAACGCCGTTGATCACATAGAATTTAATGTTGTGGTTTGCGATGAATGCTTTTACCTGTCCCGGCAGATGCTCTTCCAGGCCTGCTTCATCCCATGGGCAGTTCAGAAGGAAGGTTCCTCCGTCTACCAGCTCTTCTACCATGTGATATTTGTTCACATAGGAAGGATTATGACATGCAACAAAGTTTGCTTTGTGGATCAGGTAGGTGGATTTGATCGGTTTCTTTCCGAAACGCAGGTGAGACATCGTTACACCGCCGGACTTCTTGGAGTCATAATCGAAGTAAGCCTGAGCGTACATGTCTGTGTTGTCACCGATGATCTTGATGGAGTTCTTGTTTGCACCTACGGTACCGTCTGCGCCAAGTCCCCAGAATTTGCAGTTGATGGTTCCTTCCGGAGTTGTTACCAGAGGAGCGCCAACCGGCAGAGACAGATTGGTAACATCGTCTACGATACCAATGGTAAATCTCTGTTTCTCTGTATTTTCATATACAGCAACGATCTGAGCCGGTGTGGTGTCCTTGGAACCAAGTCCGTAACGACCTGTGAATACCGGTGTGCTCTCGAATTTGCTGCCTTTTAATGCTGCTACTACGTCCAGGTACAGAGGCTCGCCAAGAGATCCCGGCTCTTTTGTTCTGTCCAGAACGGAAATCTGTTTTACAGTCTCCGGAATTGCATTGATGAGTGCTTCTGCGGAGAACGGACGGTACAGACGTACCTTTACAACGCCGACTTTCTTGCCTGCTGCTACGAGGTAATCGATGGTCTCCTCGATGGTATCGCAGACAGAACCCATAGCGATGATTACGTGTTCAGCGTCTGCTGCTCCATAATAGTTGAACAGTTTGTAATCGGTTCCGATTTTCTCGTTTACTTTGTCCATGTACTCCTGTACGATTGCCGGAAGAGCATCATAGTACGGGTTACATGCTTCTCTTGCCTGGAAGAAGATATCCGGGTTCTGTGCGGATCCTCTCTGGCACGGATGGTTCGGGTTCAGGGCATGTTTACGGAATGCATCTACTGCATCCATATCTACCATGTCTTTCAGATCTTCGTAATCCCATGTCTCGATTTTCTGAATCTCGTGGGAGGTACGGAATCCGTCGAAGAAGTTGATAAATGGAACTTTGCCTTTCAGTGCTGCACAGTGTGCAACCGGTGTCAGGTCCATAACCTCCTGTACGCTGGATTCGCAGAGCATTGCGACTCCGGTCTGACGACAGGCGTAAACGTCTGAATGATCTCCGAAGATGGAAAGTGCGTGGCTTGCAAGGGCACGAGCGGATACGTTGAATACGCCCGGGAGCTGCTCGCCGGCAATTTTATAAAGGTTCGGGATCATCAGAAGAAGTCCCTGGGATGCGGTGTAGGTTGTGGTAAGAGCTCCGGCTGCCAGTGATCCGTGTACTGCACCTGCTGCTCCTGCCTCAGACTGCATCTCAGTTACCTGAACTTCCTGTCCGAAAATGTTCTTTCTTCCCTGGGTTGCCCACTCATCGGTATGCTCCGCCATAACGGATGAAGGGGTAATTGGGTAAATAGCTGCTACGTCGGTATACGCATAAGACGCATGTGCTGCAGCCTGGTTACCATCCATGGTTTTCATCTTTCTAGCCATTTGATTTTATCCTCCTTAAAAAATGATGACCAAAAATTACTTTGGCTTTTCTCAGGTTGGTGTTCTGCCGGGTTTCGGTTGCCTCCGCGCTTCGAAAAACCCGGATAAGGGCATGGCAATGCCACTATGTCCAGTATTTGAATTATAACACCGATTGGGCATTCTGTCCAGATTTTCTGTGGGTGTTCAGGGAAAAATACAAGTTTTTTACAACTTCTGGTAATTCCGCGTCGAATTTCTTGATAAAAAAAGAAGGAACGACCCGCATATTTTTTCTCTTCTGCGGACAGTTCCTTTGCTTCTTTTATTTCTGATTCTGCGCCTCAATCTGTTCTGCGAGGTCGGTTAGATAAACCCATCTCTCGGTTTTTTCTTCCAGAGCAGCTTCGGTCTTCTCTTTTTCCACCATCAGTTCGGCGAGCTTTGCAGAGTTGGTGGCGTTTTTGAGCATCTGATCGTCAAGCGATGCAATCTTTTCCTCGAGTACGGCGATATCGTCATCGATGGTCTCGTACTCGCGCTGTTCTTTGAACGTAAATTTCAGGCGGGTCGGACGGTTCTGCTTCCAGTCATTGTTCTTTGACTTTGCAGGTTCGTCCGCGGACGTTTTGGACGGCGCTGCTTTTGCCGTTTCTTCCGCACTTCCGCCGAAACGGCGTTCTTTTGCTTCGAGGTAATCGGTGTAGCCGCCCTCGTACTGCAGAAGATTTCCGTTTCCGTCGAATTCGAAGATGCGGTCCACGACGTTATCCAGGAAATAGCGGTCGTGGGAAACGGTGATGACGATGCCGACGAACGTGTTCAGGAAATCCTCAAGCACGGTCAGGGTCGGGATATCAACGTTGTTGGACGGCTCGTCGAGGATCAGAACATTGGCGCCGCTCACTAAGACGGATAAGAGATACAGTCTCCGTTTTTCGCCTCCGGAGAGTTTGGAAATCGGGGTGTACTGCATATCCGGTGTGAACAGGAAGCGTTCGAGCATCTGCGATGCGCTGATGCGGCCGTCACGGGTCTGGACATACTCAGCGATATCTTTCACGTAGTCGATCACGCGCTGATTCGTATCCATGTCCGGCTCTTCCTGTGCCAGATAGCCGATGCGGATCGTGTCGCCGATTTCGATGGTTCCCGCATCCGGCAGGACTTCTCCGGTGATCATCCGCAGCATTGTGGATTTTCCGCAGCCGTTCGGGCCAATGATGCCGACACTCTGGTTCCGCAGGAAGATGTATTCGAAATCTTTCATCAGCGTTTTATCGCCGAAGGCTTTGCTGACGTTATGGAATTCAATCGTTTTCTTTCCCATGCGGGTCTCGACAGCATCCATCTCCACGACAGCGTCTGCGGTCGGTGCCGTGCCATTTTTGAGTACTTCGAGACGTTCGAGTCTTGCGCGCTGTTTTGTGCTTCTTGCGCGGCAGCCGCGTTTCGCCCATTCGAGTTCCATGCGCAGGATGCTCTGGCGTTTCCGTTCAGAGGCGAGTTCCATCTCCTCGCGCTCAGCTTTCAGTTCCAGAAAACGGGAATAGTTGGAATCGTAGCTGTACATTTTTCCGTGGCTGATTTCGAGGATGCGGTTCGACACTTTATCCAGGAAATAACGGTCATGGGTGACCATAAAGACGGTTCCGCGGTAATTTTTCAGGTAATCCTCGAGCCAGGAGAGCATCGCATTGTCGAGATGGTTTGTCGGCTCGTCGAGGATCAGGACGTCAAAATCGGACGCAAGCACTTTTGCCAGGGCAACCTTGCGGCGCTGGCCGCCCGAGAGGGTGTCGATTTTTGCGTCGTATTCGGTGATACCGAGCTGTACAAGGTTGCTCTGCACCTGCCAGTCCTCCTCATCGCCGGAAAGGGCGTAGGACAGCACGGTGGCATCCTTTGGAAATTCCGGTGTCTGCGGAAGATAGGCCATTTTGAGGTTGTTCTGGCGGATAATCTGGCCGGAATCCGGGGTCTCATCTCCTGCTACTATGCGCAGCAGCGTGGATTTTCCGGTTCCGTTGATTCCGACGATGCCGACCTTGTCGCCCTCCTGCAGGCCGAAGGAAGCATCGTCAAAAATCAGTTTATCGCCGAACAGTTTGCTGATGTGTTCGATGTTGATGATATTCATTTGCACAGTTCTGCAACGGTCTGGTTGATGACTTTTCCGTCTGCTTTACCTTTCATATCTGCCATAACGGCCTTCATGATGGCACCTTTGCTCTTGGTTGCCAGAACGTCTGCGAATTTCTCCTTGATGTAGGCTTTGACTTCGTCTGCACTCATCTGTTTCGGTGCATACTCGCTGATGACGTCATAGCGGAACTGATACTCTGCTTTTAAGTCCTCACGGGATGCCGGGCAGGTATCGATCTGCTCTTTTACGGTCTTCAGCTCTTTTAAGATGACGCGGTCTACCAGCTCCGGTTTGATGTCATCGCGGCAGCCCTCGTCGATGGCTACTTTCTTTGCTGCGGAGATCAGGGAAGAGATGGCCTCTTTTCTCGCTTTGTCTTTGGCTTTCATTGCTGCTATCATATCACTTCTTAAAGTTTCTAATTCCATGGTGTTGTTCCTCCTGTACTAAATTTTGTCCGGTTTCAAGTATAACACTTCTCTTTTTGCTTTTCCAGTCACTTTGTAGGATAGCTCCCTTATTTTTCCCACGGCAGACGGTGTTTCTTTACCTGGATTGCCTGATGCGGGCACATTTCCTGACAGCAGAAACAGCGGATGCACTTTTTATAATCGTAGACCGGCGGATTTCTGCGGCCGTTATCAAAGCGGACGGCTTTCCCTTCCACCGGGCAGCTCTCGACGCAGACGCCGCATTTTTTACATTTTTCTTCTATGATATAGGGGCGGCTCTGGAAGACCCCGAGGATCTCGAGCAGGTCGAGGGCTCCTTTTTTGCGGGCTTTGCGGCGGTCGACGTTGAAGTTTGGATTTCCGTACTTTCTTTTCAGTTCTTTCTCGGATATGGTGCCATCCGCTGTCACGATTTCGATGCGGTCGTCGTGCCACGTTCCAAGGCCGAGCGTTTCCCCGTAGAGATTTGTCGGCACATACGACGGATCGAGGTTCACCAGATGGCAGAACACGGTATCCAGTGCAATCGGATCGGTGGACATAAGAAGAACTCCCATCGAAACCGGGTCGCCGGAAGTCGGACCATTGCCTTCCATTGCTACGATGCCGTCGCAGATATAGAGGCGCGGGGCGACTTTCTGGTTCAGCTCGATCAGCATGTGCGCGAAGCTCTCAGCGTTCGGATACTGCGTGTGGCCGAGTTTTTTGTAGACGCCGCTGATGCAGCCGTACTGGTTCTTGACAGCTCCGGTGATGCGTTCCAGCGCGTGGGTTTTCATTTTGCTGACGCTGATGAGGGCGTCGCAGTCGAGTGCATCTTTCGCAATCATCAGAAATTTACCATCGGCGGTTTCTACGCGCTCGCTCGTAAGGAAATCTTTCAGCGGAACGTTGTGTTTTTCCAGCACCTCTTTCAGCCCGGCTTCCTTTGCAATGCCCTCCGGGGTGCCAAGGCCGCAGGAATCGCCGCAGGAAATATTCTCATAGCCATTTTCCTGCAAAATCGTGATCAGGGCATCCATAACTTCCGGGTCGGTCACGACGGCGCGTTCTCGTTTTGCGGAGCGGACGAGGTTTGGTTTTAATAAGATATTCTCTTCTTTTCCGATCAGAGATTCCAGGCCGCCAATTGCTTCCAATCCCTTTTGCAGGCTTTCCTTTACGTGCGCCGGCTCATAGTCGGGACAGGCAACCACTGCCACTTTGCTTTTTTTCATATTCACCTCATGTTTTTCTATATTTCAAAAGAAGCTGCGATCCCCTTACCGGTTCTCACAGCTTCTTCGTATATTCACACAGAATATGTTTTTACTTATGCTACTTTGCTTTTTGCAAGCTCAGCCAGTGTTGCAAATCCTTCTGCATCGTTAACTGCCATGTCAGCCAGAACTTTACGGTTCAGCTCAACGCCTGCCAGTTTCAGACCATACATAAATTTGCTGTAGGACAGACCGTTCATTCTTGCTGCTGCGTTGATACGAGCGATCCACAGCTGACGGAACTGACGTTTTTTCTGTTTTCTTCCTGCGTAGGAGCTGGTCAGTGCGCGCATTACGGACTGTTTTGCTACTCTATACTGTTTGCTTCTGGCTCCTCTGTAACCTTTAGCCAGTTTTAATACTCTGTTATGTTTTTTCTTAGCGTTCATGCCGCCTTTAATTCTTGCCATTTCTTATTTTCCTCCTTGATCTGTTGGGCGTAACTCTACCTTGCAAAAATTACATGTAAGGTAAGATTTTCTTCATGTTCTTTACGTTTGTTGCATCAACAGTAGTCTGTTTTCTCAGGTTTCTTTTTCTCTTCTGAGATTTCTTGGTTAAGATATGGCTCTTGTAAGCTTTATTTCTTACTAATTTTCCTGTTCCTGTTGTTTTAAAACGCTTTGCAGCTGCTCTGCTTGTTTTTACCTTTGGCATTTTAATTTCCTCCTTGATATTGATTCAAATGTATTTTAACGTTTAGCCGTCAAAAACATGGTCATGCTTCTGCCTTCCACCTTCGGCGCTTTGTCAACCGTTGCAATATCGGACAGACTCTCTGCAAATTCATCGAGGATGTATTTGCTACTGTTCATATGTGCCATCTCACGGCCGCGGAAACGAAGTGTTACTTTTACTTTGTCTCCCTTTGTAATGAACTTGCGGGCTGCACCTACTTTGGTATTAAGATCATTGGTGTCAATGTTTGGAGAAAGGCGAACTTCCTTGATTTCAATTGTTTTCTGTTTTTTCTTTGCTTCTTTTTCCTTGCGGGCCAGTTCATATCTGTACTTTCCGTAGTCGATAATTTTGCAAACCGGCGGTTTCGCTGTCGGAGCAATTTTCACAAGATCCAGACCTGCTTCCTGTGCTTTCAGGTACGCATCTCTGGCAGACATAATTCCAAGCTGTTCTCCGTTCTGACCGATCAGACGAATTTCTCTGTCTCTGATCTGCTCATTAATCATTAATTCGCTAATTGTAGTGCACCTCCATCATTATAAAAGACTGTGTTCCCGCTTTTGCGGTGTAACGAAATCAAACTCGGCTCACCGGACCGGATTTGACTGATAACGCAAGAAAAGTGGATAGACAGACTATCCACTTAACATTGTACATAAATCTCTACACAAAGAGAACTTAAGATCAATATTGGACCGTAGTCGCGTGTTTGCGCTAGGGTGAGAGTGGATACTCTACTTTCTTTTTCTCAGACTATTGCAGTATAGCACTCTCCCATCCTGTTGTCAATACTGATTTTCGCATTTTTTCGTATTTATCTCCCGCAGCCACAGCGGAAGGAGCTGCACTCGGTTTCCTGGCAGCTGCATGCGCTGTCTCCGGCGATATGGATGTCTCCGGCTTCGCATTTACAGTTGTCGTTAAAGGTACAGTTCTGCGCCTTGCAGTCGACACCGATTTTCGTACAGCCGCAGCCGGTGGAGTTGGACATCGTGCCCTCACCGCGCTCCTTGAAGCTCTCGCAGCACGTTTCCATGGAGCTTTTGGCTCCGCTTCCGCCTACGCGGATATCTCCTTTGGAACAGAGCTCGTTCTGGTTGTAAACACAGGTCATAGCGGAACAACTTAATGCTGGCATAATAAATTACCTCCTGAAATTTAGTTTTCTGCGGTTTCGCCCGCATAGAAACCATTATTTCCAAGAGGTAATTTTTTATGCCTTATTTATTTGATAATACCAGTGTCCAAAGTTTGGAAATCCTCGTGCAAGCAAAGCTTGCACGAGGATTTTTAAATTTTGGACACGCCAAAACATGAGTAAGTAGCCATTTTTCGAAGAAAAATGAGCGGAGTACGAATGTTTTGAAGATTGCGGGAGTACGAAGTACGGAGCAATCTGGTATCATAGGTGTCAATTTTTTTGACACCTACCTTATTTATTTTCTTTTGTTCCAACAGTAACCGGGCGGTTAACGCGGCCTGCGATTTCTTCTTTGATATCTGCGATAAACTGCTCCAGGCTTCTCTGGCCTTCATCACCTGCAAAACGGCTTCTGACAGATACAAGACCTGCCTCTTCCTCTTTTGCTCCGGCGATCAGCATGTATGGAATCTTCTGTCCCTGTGCCTCACGGATCTTATATCCAATCTTCTCGGAACGGGTATCCATCTCTGCGCGGATGCCTGCCTCGTGAAGGGCGTCCAGAACCTTCTTACCGTAATCTGCGTATTTGTCGGAGATTGGCAGAACCTTTACCTGTACCGGTGCAAGCCAGGTTGGGAATGCACCTGCAAAATGCTCGATCAGGATACCGATGAAACGCTCAACAGAACCGTAAACAACACGGTGGATCATAATCGGACGATGCTTCTCGCCGTCTGCTCCTGTGTATTCCAGCTCGAATCTCTGCGGCAGCTGGAAGTCAAGCTGGATGGTACCGCACTGCCACGTTCTTCCGATGGAGTCTTCCAGATGGAAGTCGATCTTCGGGCCATAGAATGCGCCGTCGCCTTCGTTGACTACATAGTCAAGGCCAAGATCATCGAGTGCGCCGCGGAGACCTTCGGTTGCTACCTCCCAGTCCTCATCGCTTCCCATGCTGTCTTCCGGACGGGTGGACAGCTCTACGTGATATTTGAATCCGAACAGTTTGTAAACCTGGTCAATCAGGTTTGCAACGCCTTTGATTTCGTCTTTGATCTGCTCCGGTGTCATGAAGATATGGGCATCGTCCTGGTTGAAGCAGCGTACACGCATCAGGCCGTGCAGCTGGCCGGATTTCTCATGACGATGTACCAGACCAACCTCTGCCAGACGCAGCGGCAGATCACGGTAGGAACGAGGCTCGGATTTGTAAACGAGAACGCCGCCCGGGCAGTTCATCGGTTTGATTGCATAATCTTCATCGTCGATGACGGTGGTATACATGTTTTCTTTGTAGTGTTCCCAATGACCGGAGGTCTCCCACAGGCGACGGTTCAGGATGATCGGTGTGGAGATTTCTACGTATCCTGCTTTTCTGTGGATTTCACGCCAGTAATCCATCAGTGCATTTTTCAGATCCATTCCTTTTGGAAGGAAGAACGGGAATCCCGGGCCGTCCTCACTCATCATAAACAGGCCGAGCTCTTTTCCGAGTTTTCTGTGGTCACGCTTCTTTGCTTCCTCGATCATGTGGAGGTACTCTTCAAGCTCTGCTTTCTTTGTGAATGCAGTTCCGTAGATTCTCTGCAGCATCTTGTTTTTCTCGCTGCCTCTCCAGTATGCGCCTGCAAGGCTGGTCAGTTTGAAGGCTTTGACCGGCTTTGTGCTCATCAGATGAGGGCCTGCGCACAGGTCCGTGAATTCACCCTGGCGATAGAAGCTGATGACTGCGTCTTCCGGCAGATCTTCGATCAGTTCTACTTTATATGGCTCTTCTTTTTCTTTCATGAAAGCGATGGCTTCTGCTCTCGGCAGCTCAAAACGCTCCAGTTTCAGATCCTCTTTTACAATTTTCTTCATTTCTGCTTCGATTTTTTCAAGGTCTTCGCTGGTGAGTGGAGTATCTCTGTCTACATCGTAGTAGAATCCGTCTGCGATGGACGGTCCGATTGCAAGCTTGGTATCCGGGTACAGTCTCTTGATTGCCTGTGCCATGATATGGGATGTGGTGTGACGGAATGCTGCTTTTCCGCCTTCATCGTTGAAGGTCAGAATGGAAAGATTGCAGTCCTTGTCGATGACGGTACGAAGATCTTCTACTTCACCGTTTACTTCACCTGCACAGGCCATTCTTGCAAGGCCTTCGCTGATGTCTGCTGCGATCTCAATGATGGATTTCGGTTCGGAGTACTCTTTGGTACTTCCATCTTTCAGTGTGATGATCATTTGCTTTACCTCTTTCTTTGTATATTTTTCGCAAGCGTGTTTCAGAATTTTTATACTTTTTACAGCAACAAAAAAGTCCCTTCTGACACGCTTATGCTGTCAAAAGGGACGATGTATTTTCATTCACCGCGGTTCCACCCATTTTGTTTTTTCAAACCACTTCATTTGACGATAACGGAATCACCGGGCCGGATTGGGGCCGCTCAGAGCTGGTCTTCGATCACGTTCCTGTTAAAACCCTTGCACCACAAAACGGGGTTTCTCTCTGTCACATTCGCTGTGATTTACTCGTCTCTTCTACGCTTTTTTTTTGTGTTCGGTGCTTTTTGGCTCCCGATAGTTTTAGATTATATCACCCAATGCGTGGTTGTCAAGACCTGCATGGGCGAAAAATTTATTTTTCCGGCGATTTTTGTCCTGCTGTCTGCAGAGCAATTTTTTCTTTTGCTTTTTCCGGCATTTCCAGCAGGGCAAACTCGTAAAAGATGCCGTAAATATACGTGATTCCACGGATATCGCCCAGCGCTTTCGGGCGCTCGACAACTGGTCTTTCGCTCTCCTGCTGTAATTCCAGCACTTTCTGATATGCACTCCGGACGGAGCTCCAGACAAGACTTTTGCTTTTTTCTCTGCGGTTGATCCAGAGCTCTTTTGTATAGGTGCCGCTTCTGCCGTATTTCATATGGTAGGAATACGGCAGACCGGAATACGTATGGAACTCAAAATCCTGATACGCAGTAACACAGTCCCATAAGGCTTCTTCTGTCCGCTCCTTGCGGAGCCGCTGCAGGGCCTGTTCTCTTTTTCGCTGTAAGCTTTCCTGTGTTTCTTTCATTTCTTCCATCTTGTTTGTCTTCTCCATCCTGTTTTTAATCCACCAGAAATTTATCCAGCTCCGCCGTCACGACCGGATTACGTTTTACCTGCGGATGGTCGATTTTTCTTCCCTTCGCGACAACCATTTCGATCTGGCGCAGAGCACGGAGATCTTCGAGCGGATTCTTTGCGGTGACGATGAAGTCTGCACATTTTCCCGGCTCGATCGTTCCGGTTTCGGCTCCGATTCCTGCCATCTCGGCGGCGCGGGCGGTTACGGATGCTTATTTTTCGAGGATTTCCCGCATCTGCTGTATAATTTTTTTGATTTCATAAACCGATACGCTGTTTACGACTTCAAAATTGATCTGCTTTTCTTTTCCACTGTATTTCGCTTCATACTCTCTGGCTCTTTCTTCGTCATGGTCTTTGTACCGTGCTTTGCCGATCAGATAGGCATCTGAATTGGCCGTATCGGGGTAGCCTGGGCCTTTTTCCAGTTCAAACAGCTCTTTCTCTTCTTTCAGATCATTTTCCAGTCTGCTTAAGTCTTCCAGAAATGCGGCGCAGACCTTCGGATAATGTTCTCTGATGTATACCAGATTTTTGTGCAGACATGTCGCACTTTTTTCCATCAGATGACGCTCTGTTTCTTTTGTCAGATAGTCAAATTCCCCCCGCTGCACTTCATCCCCCTGAATGGACCGCGCAAGCTGTTCGAACCAGTACATCTGCCGCGGCATGCTGTCTGGGAACATGAAATACGTAGAAAACTCGTGATCGATCATCGGCGCCAGACGCAGAATCTTGTCATCCTCATCGCAGACAAACGCAATATTTTCATAGTGATAATTTTGATCCCCTTTCAAAATCGAAACCAGAATCTGCATTACCAACTCCTCCGCCATCGCCGTGTTGTTCTGGAAGTAGTCCGATTCGAGGATTTCGGTATAATCGTAGAACATCTGGCAGTAATTGACGTAATCATCGATGTGAACTTTGGGATCTGGATATTTTCGAAAAAATTCCAACAGATTCAGCAGATGCTCTCCCTTGTTATAAATCATCGGCGAAACGGTTCCATAGTCATAATACTTTTCCACCTCCGCCTCATACCCTTCACAAAACGCAAGCCGATACTGCGGTGCCGGCATAAAATACGCCCCAATCACCCACGACCAGAAAACTTCCGCATAAGCAAAAAGCGGCGTAGACAGCGGTTTCGATTTTGTGAGCGGTTTGAAAACAACAGCCCCCTCGAAAACCGGAAAATGCTTCTCCCCTTTCACAACTCCAACCGCCTCTGCCTTCAGATTTCCGGTGCGGGCGACGTAGATATATTTCTTCGGTATATACGATGGTTTCTGCATCGTGTTTCGCCCCCTTAATTTTTTGCTGAAAACATTACGTCATTTTTTGAAAGAAGATACACGCAATACTGATTCATACTGATGCCTTCCCGTTTCGAATGTTCTGCCAGTGCTCTGTGCAGACTTCGCGGCACTCTCAGCTTAAATTGGCCGGAATACGCTTCCAGACCATCCGGCTCGGAGATTTCGATTCCTTCCTCCAAAGCTGCCTCCAGCCATGCCTTTTTTGCATCCACCGCATTTGCCACTGCACTTTCTATGGTCTCCCCGCAGGTAATACAGCCTGGCAAATCCGGATAAGACACTACAAATCCGCCTTCATCCTGATCTTCTACAATCTCCATACGATAGGACATTTTCATATAATCATTCAACGTTTTCATGTTTCTTTTCCTCACGTTCTATCACCTGTCTTACCATTTCCACATACACTTTTCGCAGTTCATCAAATCGTAGATCCTTTGATAATCCACAGATACGTGCAATCATTTTATCCCATTCTGACATACGATTTCTACCTGCTTTATTTTTCTTCCTGCAACGCCGCCAGATACCCCAGAACTCTCTCTTTCTGTCTGCCCGGCAGATTGCGGAAGCCTTCCAGAATTACTTTTTCCTCGGAATTTACTGCGCGCAGTTCCAGATCTACCGCGTTTTGTTCTGTTTCGCTCTCTCCCAGAAGTTCATACGGCGTAACCTTCAGCACTTCGCAGATTTTTAATATTTTATCCGCCGACGGATTCGTGCCCTTTCTTTTCCAGTCGCTGATGGTGCTCTGGGAGATTCCGGTTTCTTCAGAGAATTCCTTCTGCGACATGCCGTTTTTGAGAATTAATTCAAAAATTTTTTCACTAATCATTTTTCATTCCTCTTTATTTTTTCATATATTTAGAAAATATCCTCTTCTTCTAGCTCCATATCTGATTCTTCCCATGGCGTACCATATGGAAATCCTCCTGCCGTATATCCTGCAATGAAACTGAAATTTTCATCCTGGCATCCCTGTCCCTTTTCAAGTCCTTCTTTTGCCAGCTTCAGCGCCTGCTTCTCATTTTTTGCAATATTCAAGAAATGCCTTCTGTGCCATTATATTTTTTCAACCAACAGACAGATCAATTCTCTTAATTGCTTATCTTGATATTTTGAAATTAACTTTCTAATTTCTGCTTTATTCATATCTTCTCCTGCTTTCTCATGTAGCTCACGACTTTATTATAACGGTTCTTTCTTCTAACCACAAATGTTTTCTGAATCCCGTAAAATTTCATCACTTCCTCCAATGCTGAAAAAACGCCTCTTCCTGCCCGGTGCGGATGCCGTATTTTCTTCTTGCAATGTAGAATTTTGATTTCCAGCTTGAGGTCTGCACCGGGATTGCAGTGATGTGATGGAGGCGGACGATGTCCATGTAGGGGAGGATGGAAATGCCGAAGCCGTTTTCCACGATGCCGATTGTCCCGACCGATATTTTTCCGCGCGATCTGTCTGAACTGCTACACAAAAAGTACCACCGGATCAAGACAACGTTCGACCTCACCTGTCTGACAACGACCGTACTTCTTTCCCTTTTGATCCTTCATCATCTTTATGGAATCGGCATCGGTACTTTCTCCTGTGCCTTTATAACAGGACGAACCGTTGCTCTGGTTCAGAAATTTATTGGAAATCATGTGGAATTTTACCGTCTGACCCCCCAAAATATGGTAACGTCTGGAAAAAATGCGCCATGCATAATCTGCTAAACTGTTTCTTTCCTCTGGACCAATTATTGATATGCTTGGCAACGCAGAAACTGCCCGAATTCCAGTTTTTGTACTGAAACTCGGGCAGTTTTCCTGCCAACATTGATGCAATGGTTCCATGTTGATTTCCGCGCACTGAACCGCCCTTCTCTTTTTTATGCGTTCTGTTCCGCTTCCACTTCCCGGTTGATCTCATCCTCGCTGTCGGCCATTGCCTGCAGGGTCATAGTCAGTAATTTTTCCGGCGGCCAGCCAAGCTGATCGGCGCCCCTCTCAATGACCTCTCTCGAACATCCTGCTGCAAAGCCTTTGCTCTTATATTTCTTCTTTAAGGATTTCAGTTCCATGTCTTTTGTGCTCTTCGAAGGCCGCATCAGCGCAGCTGCCCAGATCAGTCCCGTCAGCTCATCTGCTGCAAACAGAACTTTTTCCATCTCATGCACCGGCTCCACATCCAGTGTGACGCCGCACTCAATGGTAATGCCGCAGCCATGGGAAACGACACCATGAATGATATCTTCCGACACGCCGCCTTCCCGCAGAAGCTCCGGTGCTTTCAGGCAGTGCTCTGCCGGATACAGCTCAAAATCAATGTCATGCAGCAGTCCGACAATACCCCAGTGCTCCTCTTCTGCCCCATAGCCAAGCTCTCTTGCATACCATTTCATCACGGCCTCTACGGTAAGCGCATGCTGAATATGGAAGGGATCTTTGTTGTATTTTTTTAATAAAGTAAATGCCTCATCTCTTGTAATTTCACTCATGCTTAATTTTCTCCTTCCCTTTTCTCTTTCCAGAATCACCTGGATTGGATTTGAATTATAATTTCGTCCATTATAATCCTATATTCATAGCAATTCAATAGGTTTATCAAGACTTTTTTGTGCATCATATAAAAAGGCGCCGTTCCCTCACCTTTCAGAGAGAGGGCACAGCGCTTTTCTTATTTTTCAAATTCTACACTTTACAGAAGTTTCGGTTTCAGCCGCACATCGAAGCTGATTTCGGTTTCTTTCAGCTGATATTTTTCCAGCAGCATCGGTCCGCAGCTTGCCGATCCGATCCCAGCCTGGCGGTAGTCGATGCAGAAAACAGTGCTTCCGCACGGCCGAAGCTCATAGTTGTGGGCTTTCGCGGTCAGCTCCTCCTGCGTGTAAATAGATGCCTGGAATGAGAAGGTTTTCTCGCCCACTGCCGTCAATACCGCACGATCACTGGCAAGACTTGCATAATCGCAGTCGTAGTGGCTGCCGTTCTCCTGCGGGCGGATATAGTCCTCCTGCTGTTCTGCCGGTGTGCTGTGGAAAACGCCGTGATAGCTTGCCTGGTGCTTATCCACGTAGCTCTCCACCGGACCGAGACCGCAGTAGGTCAGTTTTGCAAACGATTTCGGCAGGAACAGGCGCAGGCCAAAACGCGGCAGAACCGGGAATACCGGGTCTTTCTTTGCTTCTACATGGACATCGGTCGTTCCGTCGCTGTAAATTGTCCATTTGATCACACCTGCAAGGATCCGCTGCAGAGCCGGAGACGAAATCGAATAGCTTGTCTCGATCTCCACGCAGCCGTTTTCTTCTTTTGCCGTTGTCTCATACGCCCGCGTCACGGTGCGGTCATACTGAGCACGCATCCAGGTATTCTTGATATTGCGGTCATTGTCTGTCGGCGCACGCCAGATGTTCAGCTCCATCGGGCGGTCGAGCAGATTCTGGTTGGCATAGCACATTTCCTCGAACAGGCCGGTGAATTTATTATAGGTATAGCTGAACTGTTCCGTCGATACCGTCAGATAATGATCGTCCTCTTTCCATCCAAACGAAGCCGTTCCCTCCGGGCGCTTCATCATCTCTTTTGCCTTCTGGTTCTGATTGTCTTTCGTTTTCACCGGAACTTCTTCAAATCCCAGTTCGAACTGCTCCGGCAGCACCTCAGTGGCCTGTTTCTGATACCAGGTAACCTTCAGCGCACATTTTCCCTGCTCCGGCACGGAAATGGCAAGCGGAATCGTCTTCTCACAGCCTGCCGCAAGCTCCAGCAGTGCTTCATCTGTAATCTTGCCGCTCTCCGTCACTTCGCCGTCCACAAGCACCTCATAGCCGAGCACAGCGTAATCTTTCAGATTCACAAAATTCATATAGTTTTTGATGGTCAGTGTACCCTTTTCGGCATCATATCCCGTCACGCGCACCGGACGATACACGTTTTTAAATTCCATCAGTCCCGTATGCGGTGTGCGGTCCGGATAAACAAGTCCGTCCATGCAGAAGTTGCCGTCGTGCGGATACTCGTTGTGGTCGCCGCCGTACGCGTACATCTTCTTTCCCTCGATCGTTTTTCCCATATCAATCGCGTGGTCGCACCACTCCCAGATAAAGCCGCCGCACATCTTCTCCTCGCTGTGGATCAGTTCAAAGTAGTCTTCAAGATCTCCCGGGCCGTTGCCCATCGCATGGCAGTATTCGCACATGATATACGGCTTATCCCCGTACTCCACCAGCTCTTTTTTGATCTCCTCGAGTGATGGATACATGCGGCTGTAGAGGTCGAGGTTGCTGTAATCGTATTTCTTCGGATCATCCACATACCGTGCCGACTCATAGTGCGTCAGACGCGTCGGATCAAATTCCTTCGTCCACTTTAAGGCCGCCTCGAAGGTACAGCCGTATGCGCACTCATTTCCCATCGACCAGATGACAACGCTCGGGCGGTTTTTATCGCGCTCCACGCAACGCTGTGTGCGGTCTACGGTTGCCTCGGTAAATACCGGATTGTTCGCAATTAGTTTATTCCAGTTCTTCGCATACTCTTCCCAGCTCGTGTAATCCGCATAAATTGCCTCTGTGCCGTGGCTCTCATTGTCCGCCTCATCGATGACATAAAAACCGAGACGGTCATAAAGCTGATAACAGTACGGCGCATTCGGGTAATGGCTGGTCCGGATCGCATTGATGTTGTGCTCTTTCATTACCTTCAGATCTTTTTTGATCTGTGCAAGGCTGATTGCAAATCCCGTCACCGGATCGCTGTCGTGGCGGTTTGTTCCGTGGAATTTGATCTTCACGCCGTTCAGGTACAGCACACCGTCCTTCGCGTGGATCTCACGGATGCCGACATGATCAGTGATCACCTCACCCGCCGTCTCCAGCACCAGCGTATACAGATACGGCTCCTCGGCATTCCACAGATGTGCATCTTTTACATGCATCTGAACCGTATCGCCGCCAAACGCTGCCTCTGCCACAAGATGATTTTCTGCATCAAACAGCTTTGCCGTTCCTTCCTGCGGTTCCCCGTCATTCCAGGTAATCGCAATCGAAACTTCTCCATTCTGGTACGATGCGTCCGGCGCTGCCTTTACAAAGTAATCGCGGATGCCTTTTTCTGGTCTTGCAAGCAGATAAACATCGCGGAAAATGCCGCTCATGCGGAATTTGTCCTGATCCTCGAGATAGCTTCCATCGCACCATTTCAGCACCAGTACGGCGATGATGTTGGTGCCATCTTTTAAGAAGTCTGTTACATCAAATTCACTCGTAGAATGAGACACCTGGCTGTAGCCGACGAAGCTGCCGTTCATCCACACGTAGAAACAGGAATCCACGCCCTCAAAATTCAGGAATTCCCTCGGTGCTTCCTCCTGTTTTTTCCACTCGAACGTTCTCACGTACGCACCGCACGGGTTCTCATACGGCACATACGGCGGATCCACCGGGAACGGGTAGCGGACATTCGTATACTGATGGTGGTCATGGCCATAATTCTGCCAGACGGACGGCACCGGAATCGTCTCGAATGCAGAAGTGTCGTATCCTTCTGCGAAAAACTCCTCTTTTACATCGTAAACACTGGTAAAATAGCGGAATTTCCAGTCGCCGGAAAGCAGGAAAAAGCGGTCCGACGCCTCCCGGTTCTCCACCAGATCCTCCATGCGGCGGGATGCCGGAATGTAGTAGGCACGGTTCGGCATGGTATTCACATGCAGGTGATCGAAATCTTCGAAATATTTTGGAACAATCATCTCTTTTTAAGTCCTCCTTATTCTGTCTTTTGTTTCCAATATCGGCACCGAAACACACGCGGTCCCGGTGCCGATCAGGTTTTCTGTTATTCTTTTACTTTTTCCATGCAGGAAGAACGCCTTCGTAATTCATGCCATAACCGTAGTCATAGTTATGTCCTTCGCTGTCAATATAGGTTTCCATATCCAACGCACGGTCCTCACTCTGCTCCTCAACCGCATCCATATCCTTCGGCATCTGGATCGGCAGACGGCCGGTCGGGTTGTAACCGCCGAAGACAACGTCGAGCACAGCGGCTCTCGAAACACCGAACTCTGCGACGATCGCATCGGCTTCGGCTTCAAATTCATGCATCACCATCGGGTTGTTGACGGTTGCGCAGACGATCACCGGCTTGTCACCCATCGCGCGGCGGCATTCGAGAATATTGTCGAGATCAGCCTCGTTGTAGGCAGTGTTTGTCTTTCCAAGATAGCTGCGGTTCGTGAAATTCTCGCGGAAATCACCGCCGGCAATGCTCACCTCACGCGCTTTTTTCGCCGTATACGGGCGGTACTGCAGTGTAATCGGCAGATATCCGTTGCCGCCGTTCGCAAGATCTTCGGTGGAATACGGGTTGCATGCCGGGCTTTCGATAAATACCAGCGCCACATCGGCCTCCTCCGGTGATGCCACGCGTGTACCGTACTTGGACGGCAGTCCATCCGGCAGCGGATCTTCGGTTTTTGCCGGCAGATCGATGCGGAAGAACGCTTTGGACGGTCCGATCTTTCTCTCCGGAATATAAACCTTCAAACCTTTCTTCAGCGGCAGCACACCCTTCTGTCCTTCCGGTGCACGTTTCGCACTGTTTTTCAGCAGGACGATGGATTTCTGCTGTGCCTCATAGCCATGGCGGCAGAACTCTTCGCATCCTACAATCTTTGCGGATTCTTCCGGATCAAGATACGGGTCCTCAAACAAGCCGCAGTGGAAAATGTTGATCAGAAGACGTTTGGCGGACAGCTCCATGCGCTCACGCATCGCTTTCTCGCCGTATTTCTCACAGCCGATCTTATATGCCTCGACAATCGGACCGGACTCGCTGTTTCCGCCGAACTGGTCAACGCCGTTTGTGATCGCCAGCAGACACCGTTCTGCCTCGGTCATATCCTGCACGCCGTAGCAGCGGCTTCCAAATCCCTCAATCGTCTTCTCCGGATCCTGGGTGATGCCCCAGTCGGTGCAGACAATGCCTTTAAATTCATATTTTCCGCGCAGCAGATCCTTGATCAGGTACTCGCTGTAGGAGTTTCCGACGTTCTTGCCGTTTTTCTTGTCCACGCCGTAGGATACGGTGTAGTACGGCATAACCGCGGATGCGCAGTCGGTCGGTCCGTCCAGGTGGAAGGCTGCCTCGGTAAACGGTTTTAAATGCTCCTCAAAATTTCCGGTCGGATAAACGGCAAACTGTCCGAATGCATAGTGTGCATCGCGTCCGGCCTCTCCGGTGCCGCCGCCCGGCCAGTGTTTGACCATCGTGTTGACGCTGTCTTTTCCCCAGCCGTCTGCTTCCCCTTCCGTTGTCTGCATACCGTCACAGTACGCTTTGGTAAGCTTTTTGGACATCTCCACTTCTTCGCCTAACGTATCGACAAAGCGCATCCATCTCGGCTCGGTGCAGAGGTCGATCTGCGGTCCGAGTGCCGTTGTGATGCCGAGTGCCCGGTATTCACGGGAGGCATCCTTTGCAAACTGTCCGGCTACTTCCGGATCGAAGCAGGCTGCAAAACCAACGCCCTCCGGCCATTTGCTGATCTCGCTTCCGCCGCTCTTGAACTCCGCGCCGGAATCCTTTGCTCCGTTCCGCGGATCGGAGGAGAGGTTGACCGGAATACCGTACGGCAGTGTTTCCGCTCTTTTCTGCAGCTCATTGCTCCACTTTGCGGAGATTTCCGGGCTTTCTACATTCGTCAGCAGAATATGACGGATGTGTTCGTCCTCCAGAAATTCCTTCTGCTGGTCAGAAATGGCATACGGCTCTTTGCCGGATTCGAGATACGTTTTTCCGTCAAACGTTCCCTGGAATGGTCCGCCCGGCATCGGCGGTACCGCCTGGTGCGGCGAGTACAGCATAAGGCCTGCAATCTCTTCAATCGAAAGACGACCCGCAAGGTCTGCCGCTCTCTCCTCATCGGAAAGACGCCAGTCCTCGTACGGCAGCAGTTCGCCGGTTTTTGCAAGATCTTTAAAGTAATATCCATCTTTTTCCAATACCTTAACTCCGGACTCCTCTGCCCAGGCAATCGTTTTTCCGTCTGCCTGTGTGATGCGGTGGATTCCGTTTTTCGTTGTTTTCTCCATAAGTTTTCTCCTTTTTCCTGCTGCATTTATTTCAGTGTAAATACCGCACTGTTTTCCGTCGTGCTGCTGTCACCGACAAATACGGTAAACGTTCCAGGCTCGCTTCCAAAAGTTCCGTCGAGACGGTAGTAGCGCAGATCTTCTTCGGTAATATAGAAGGTCACTTCCTGCTCTTTGCCCGGAGCAAGCTCTACTCTTCGGAAGCCTTTCAGCTCTCGCACCGGACGAACCACATCGGAATAATCATCACGGATGTACAGCTGTACAACATCACAGCCAGCCGTATCACCTGTATTTTTCACGGTCACATGCGCTGCAATTCTGCCGTTTTTATCCATCTCGTTCTGATCCAGTGTTACCGCGGAAATATCAAACGTGGTATAGGAAAGTCCGTAACCAAACGGATACAGCGGTGCGTTCGGAATATCGAGATATTTGGAGCGGAACCGCTCTTTCATGCCCGGCAGATTCGGTCTTCCGGTGGAATACTCGTTGTAGCTGACCGGTGCCTGGCCCACGCAGTACGGGAAGCTCATCGGCAGATGGCCGGACGGATTTTTCTTTCCGGTCAGAACATCCACAACAGCGCTTCCGCCCTCGGTTCCCGGGAACCATACCTCGAGAATGGCTTTTGCTTTAACGCTAATTTCCCGCAGATCCAGCGGGCGGCCGTTGAACAGAACGACAACCACATTCGGGTTGACGGCCAGCACTTTGTGGAACAGCTCCATCTGGATCTCTGGCACATCGATCATGGCACGGCTGGTCGCCTCGCCGCTCTGCAGATAATGCTCACCCATCGGCATTACCACGAGATCGGCCTCTTTTGCTGCCTGTAGTGCGCTCTGCTCCATGGCAGCAAGCTCTTCCTCACTGTATTTTTTCGGTGTCGTCTCGGTAAATCCGATCAGCTCCACATCGTTTCCGATAACCGGGCATCCTTCCGCATACGTGGTGCGTGATGCGTCGAAGACTTTCTCGGCTGCTTCCTGAATCGTCACGCAGTCCTTGCTGTCGCCGGTGAAGGACCAGCTGCTCTTGATTTCATGATTGTTGGTATACGGGCCGACAAATGCAATCTTTTTCGAAGTGTCGAGCGGCAGTACGCCGTCGTTTTTCAGCAGGACGAAGGATTCCTCCGCTGCTTTTTTCGCCAGTGCACGGTGCTCCGGGCAGAGGTTGTATGCTTTCTCTTTCTCGGCATCCGCATCTTTATATGGATTTTCAAACAGTCCCAGTTTGTTTTTCAGCTCCAGAATCCGCAGGCAGCACTCGTCAATCAGATGCTCGTCCACTTCACCTTCTTCTACGAGACGGCAGAGGTTTGCGGCGTAAACGGATGTCATCATATCAATATCCACGCCTGCCTCCAGCGCTTTTTTCGCTGCATCGGCGGCATCTTTCGAGCTTCTGTGGGCAACGGTTTCCAGAATGGCTGCAAAGTCAGAAATCAGCACGCCGTCAAATCCCATCTCGCCGCGCAGGATATCGCGCATCAGCCATTTGTTGGTGCTCGCCGGAACGCCGTTGATCGTGTTGAATGATGTCATCACCATCGCTGCGCCCGCATCAATGCCTGCTTTGTATGCCGGAAGATAGAATTCACGGAAGGTATGCTCTGAGAGCTCTACGGTGTTGTAATCTCTTCCTGCGACTGCTCCGCCGTAGCCTGCAAAGTGTTTGATGCAGGAGGCAACTTTTCCCGGTGTTTTTAAATCATCGCCCTGGAAGCCTTTTACGATCGCCTCGGAAAAGCGGCTGTTCAGGTACGGATCTTCGCCTGTGGATTCCACAACGCGGCCCCATCTCGCATCGCGCACAAGGTCAACCATCGGAGAAAAGGTAACGTGAAGTCCGGCCGCGGATGCTTCTTTTGCGGCTGCAGACGCGCACTCGCCGGAGAGCTCCGGATCAAAAGTGGCTCCCTGCGCCAGCGGCGCCGGGAAAATGGTCTTCATGCCATGAATGACATCCATCATGAACAGCATCGGGATGTGATGCGGCTGTTTTGCCATGTAGTCATCCTGCAGTTTTTTCATCGTATCGGCACCGGCTGCACCGAGAATGGAACCGGCCATCTCCAGGTCCTCTTTTCCGATTCCCATGTCATTTGCCGGGCCGGTCAGGACGCTGTTTTCATCCCCGAGGTAAAATGCTCCGCTTAACTGAAGCATCTGATCTACTTTCTCTTTCAGCGACATATCCGCCAGCAGCTTTTCCAAATCTGTCTGTTTCATTGAAAAACCTCCCTGTTGTTATTTTCAGAATTTTCCTGTTTCTTATATCATTTGTTTCTATTTTACGGCATAACTCTGCATAAAACAATCACTTTTTTTGACCTTTTCCTCAACGATTTTAACAAAAAAAGCGGGTTCCGCCGTTTTTTGATTTTCGGCAGAACTCGCTCCCTTTTTTATAATTTAATTCCTTTTAATGCCGCGGCAAACGCATTGTTCACCGGCTCTTCTGCCTCTTTTTTCTGTTTCTTCATATAAGCTGCCACATCGCGCTTCGTCACGCCGCCGCCCTCTTTTTTGCGGCGCTCTTGGAATTTTGTCATGCGCTCTTTGTGGCCGCAGGCGCAGACAAACGTCGCATCCTCGCCCTTTCCGATCATCTCCATGCGCTTATGGCAGACCGGGCATCTCGCATTCGTCGTGCGGGAAACCGTCTCGCGGTAGCCGCACTCTCTGTCCTGGCAGACGAGCAGTTTTGCGTTCTTTCCATTCACCGCAAGCAGCCGTTTTCCGCAGTTCGGGCACTTCTTGTTCGTCAGGTTGTCGTGGCGGAACGTTCCCTCTTCCGTCTTGATCTCATCGATCAGTTCCACCGTGTAGCTGCGGATCTCCTTCATAAACACATCGCGCCGCTTCTTTCCCTTTGCAATGTCGTTTAACTGCATCTCCCAGCTTGCCGTCAGCTCCGGCTTTTTCAAATCCGCCGGAACCAGCTTCAGAAGCTGGCGTGCTTTCGAGGTCAGATAGATCTCATTGCCTTTTTTCTCCATCAGAAAGCTGCGGAACAGCTTCTCGATGATATCCGCACGGGTCGCAACCGTTCCAAGGCCGCCCGCCTCACCGATCGTTTTTACCAGGCTGCTGTCGCGGTTTTCCATGTAGCGGACCGGATTTTCCATCGCGGAGAGCAGCGTGCCTTCCGTGAAGCGTGCCGGAGGTTTTGTCTTTCCTTCGCGGAGACTAATCTTCGGCTGCCCGATCTTCATGCCTGCCTCCAGAAGCGGCAGATTCTGCTCCCGCACCTCTTCTTTCGCCTCATCCTCTTCGTCGTACCGGTTATCCTCGTACGCCTCCTGCCAGCCTTTCTCGACCATGCGCTTTCCGCGCGCAGTAAAGCATTCCTTTTCGATGGAAGCCTGGATCACCGTCTCTTCATATACACACGGCGGCAGCAGTACCGCAAGAAAACGGCGCACAACAAGATCATAAATGCGGCGCTCCTCGTTCGAGAGTGCGGATAACTGCACGTACTGCTCTGTCGGGATAATGGCATGGTGATCGGAAACCTTCGCATCATTGACAAAGGAGAGCTTTCCGTTCAGCGGACTGCGCTTCGCCTGCTGGGCCAGTGCTTTGTACGGGCCGATGCTGACCGCATCCAGCCGCTCTTTTAACGTCGGCACAATATCTTTCGTCAGATACCGTGAATCTGTCCGCGGATACGTAAGGACTTTATGGGTCTCATAGAGGCTCTGCATCAGATTCAGCGTCTGTTTTGCCGAATAGCCGAACCGTGCGCTCGCATCGCGCTGCAGCTCCGTCAGATCGTAGAGCAATGGCGCTTCTTTCTGCTTTTTCTTCTTTTCTACGTTCTGTAAGACAAGCGGATACCGTTTTGCCTTCTCTGCGATCTGCTTTGCCTTTTCCGGATCGGAGATTCTTGTGCCGCCCGATTTTTCATCTTTCCAGGTGTAGACCACACCGCCCGCCGCGGCCGTCACCGTGTAATACGGTTTCGGGACAAATTCACGGATTTCCTGCTCGCGCTGTGCGATCATGGCAAGTGTCGGCGTCTGCACACGGCCGCAGGAAAGCTGTGCATTGTATTTACAGGTCAGCGCCCGCGTCGCATTGATGCCGACGAGCCAGTCCGCCTCGGCACGGGAAACGGCAGCGCGGTAGAGATTGTCGTACTCTTTCGCATCCTTCAGATTGGCAAAACCCTCACGGATCGCCCTGTCCGTCACAGAGGAAATCCAGAGACGCTTACACGGCTTCTGGTTATGTGCTTTGTCGAGAATCCACCGCGCCACCAGCTCACCCTCGCGTCCGGCATCGGTTGCAATGACAATCTCATTCACGTCCTTCCGCGCAAGCTGTGTCGTCACTGCATGGTACTGTTTTCCCGTCTGCGGAATGACCTTGATCTGCAGTTTTTCCGGCATCATCGGCAGAACTGCCATATTCCATTCCTTATACTTTTTGTCATAGTCTTCCGGATCTTTTAACGTCACCAGATGGCCGAGCGCCCAGGTAACGATATACTTGTTTCCCTCCAGCGCTCCGTTTTCTTTTTTGCTGCACCCCAGTACGCGCGCAATGTCGCGTGCCACGGATGGTTTTTCTGCAATTACCAGAGTTTTCATAAAATGTCTGCTCCTTTTATAGCTCTTTATACTGTTTTACAATTTCCTCCCGGTCTTTTCCGAGAATGAAGTAATAATCAATCTGTCCGTCCCCTGCGGTGTGAAGATACGTTCCAAACGTCCGTACATTGCACAGCAGTGCCGTCCGGGACGCGGCGGCCGCAATGCCGTAGCCGCGGTTCGAAACAAACAGCGGCATCCGCGCCTGCTTTCCGCCAAAAGAGACGTAGCGCGCCTTCGCGGTCAGATCCAGCCACTCGGTCGAAAGAATGCCTTTTGCTTTCAGCTTTTCGGAACCGCTCCAGTCGAAGAACGTCCATGTCATGCCGCCGTCGATCATGCGCGGCTCGTCACGCTTCTCGGAAAGGATTGGTTTGTTGTCCGGCGTCAGGAACTGCACCGCGCCGTCCTTTTTTTCTACCATGACGCGCAGCTTTTCCGTCTCGACCAGAACCGCCGTCTTCGATTCTTTCGCACTCCACGGAAACGCGGTGTCTGCCTTCGGCTTCCAGTACGTGTCCTGCACTTTTGCGGTCACACCTTTTACGAAACTGATGCGGATCACCTCCGGCGTGATCGGGGTGATACGTAAAATGCCGTACATGCTGGCAATCTCAACCGCCGATTTTCCTTTCTTCGCCCATTTCACCGCACACTTGATCTTCGAATGGCCCTTGATGCGCAGCAGCTCGTTTTCCGGGATTGCACCGAAAGCGTAAAGTGAGGTATTCAGGCGCTCCGTCTTCTCGGCTTCTCCTGGTACCATACCTGCTCCGCCCGGTCTTTTTGCACTCTGCACTCCGGCCATGCCCGTTCCATATTGCATTCCTGCACTCCGTCTGCTTCCCGGCGCTTTGCCGCCTGCCTTTCCATGATAAGCCGCACCAGCAAAAATAGATGACACCCCTTCCGGTGCACGCTGCTGCATTGTCTTTGCGGCAATTTCTTCTCCCGTTTCTGCCGCAGCCCTCCGCGTTGCCGTACTGCCTTTTGCCATCACCGCTGTTCCGGTCGTGCTTGTATTTCCAAGCGCCATTCCCGGCCTCTGCTCCGGCTTGATCACAATCCGTTTCGGTCCATGGCTGTTCCGCTCGTCCATCTCCTGAATGCCGATCGCGCGGTTCTCCTCACGCGCCTTCTTCTGCGTCAGCGAAACCTTCTCATACTCTTTCGCCTTCGTCAGCGTCTCCATGGCAAATTCCTGATTGTGACGGCCCTTCGGCGCTTCTTTGGCAAGGATTCCCGTCAGTTCTCCTGTATACAGCACCGCCAGCTCATGCAGTGCCCGCGTCGCCGCCACGTAAAGCAGCTTCACCTGCCCGTCATTTTCAGGATATTTTTCTTCCGTCGGATCAAGAAGCAGCACCGCATCGAACTCAAGACCTTTCGTATATGCCACCGGGAGCACCATCACGCCCTCGCCGAACTCTGCCGTCTCGAGATCCTCCTCCACAACCGGCACGTATTGTTTCAGCTTCCGCGCCGTATCCGCCGCTTCTGCCTCATCCCGGCATACAACGGCAATCGTCTCATATCCCTGCGCCTGCCATGTCTTGATTGTCTGAACACCCGCGGCGAGCAGCGCCGCTTCATCGTCAAATGCTTCTTTCCGCACCGCCGTTCCGTGCCGCAGCACCGGCTCCACCGGATAAATCGCAAAATCCCCGTGCCGCAGGATTTCATTTGCAAAATCGGAGATCTCCACCGTGTTCCGGTAACTCTTCCGCAGAACGCCGAACGCATCGTACGTGCCGGTCAGAATCAGCTTTTTCAGCTCCTCCCAGTCGTTCAGGCCGTAGGAAAAATGGATATTCTGCGACGTATCTCCCATAATGGTATACGTACAGTCACGCAGACAGTAATGAAGCACCTGGTAAGCCATCATCCCGAAATCCTGCGCCTCGTCGATGACCACATGGCTCGCCTCGCGCACGGGATCGTTTTCCTTGATCCGCTTATAGAGGTATGCCAGCGCCGCCAGATCATAGACATCAAAGGAGTTTTCCGGCACTTCCACCGCTTTTCCTTTCTCCGCCTGCTGCTCCAGAAACTGTAAATAGAGATCAAAAATGGATCCCCGCCATTTTCCATCTCCAAAATATTTCTCGTATTTCCGCTTCAGCGCCTTTTTTTCGCGCGCCGGAAACGTCACTTCTTTTCCCGAAACCTCGTTCTCAAATTTTGCCAGCAGGATCTCGTTCAGCATGCACATCTTTCCTTCCATGGAAAGTGTGGACTGCTCCCTGCAATAGTTATCAATATACTCGGCGTCCAGAAGCAATGTTCCCGTTTTTTCCAGCCGCACCGGCTCCCGCGGAATCTGCTCTGCCTCGTACGTACGGCAGAAATTTTCCAGATCGAAAAACCAGCCGCTTCCGCCCTTTATGCTGTTTTTCTCATCCGCGCGGTCGATGGTGTGTACCATGTACTTTTCTTCGTCCCAGTCCTCATACAGAAGCCGGATGAAAAGCTGCTCCATCGTCATCTGACGGATGCCGTACACATCGAGTTCCGGCAGAACGCTGGTAATGTAGTTCAGCAGAATGCGGTTGCTTCCAATGATATAGAAATCCTCCGGCCGGAAGTCCTCCTCGTAATTATAGAGGATGTACGAAATCCTGTGCATCGCCACCGTCGTCTTTCCGGAGCCAGCCACGCCCTGTACGATCAGATTCGTCTTCGGGGATCTGCGGATAATGAGGTTCTGCTCCTGCTGGATCGTCGCAATGATCTCACCGAGCACCGCTTTTTTGTTCTTCGCCAGATACTTTGTCAGCAGCTCATCGTTCGCTACCACATCGGAATCAAAAAAGTCTTTCAGATGGTCATTTTCAATCTCATACGTCCGCTTTCTTTTCAGATCAATCGAAAAAGTACCCTCTGAACTCACCGTATAGCTGCACGGCCCGGTGCTGTTCTCATAATAGACGGAGGAAATCGGCGCCCGCCAGTCCAGCACAACCGGCTCCGCCTTCTCATCGGAAATGCCGACGCGCCCGATGTAATAGGACTCTAAAAACGAAAGCCGCGGATCCTGAAAATCAATCCGCCCGAAATACGGCTTCTTTCTCGCTTTTTCCAGCCGCGCCATGCCGTGCTGGTACGCATTCAGCTTCGCCGTCGCGTTGTTCCAGAGCGCCAGGCCTTCCGCCTCTTTTGCGTCGTACGTCTCCATCAGATCCGCCAGGTCCTCATTCGCCAGCCGGATATCCGCCTTCGCCTGTTCCAGATTCTGCTCGGCAATCCCGATCACCTTCGCAAGCTGTGCTTCCTCCTCTTCCCTCGTAAGTCCGGGAATCTCTGATTTTCTGATGCTTCTTTCCAGTTTCTCTTCTTCCACTTTGTACCTCCTTTTTTACGAAAAACTTCTTCTACATCAGCCCGTTCTTTTGATTCTCTTATTTCCATCCCAATAGACTTTATTTTACCATGCACACGTCTCCCCGGCAAGATACTTCACCCGCTTTTTCGTGCATCAAAAAAGACACCATGCATCTTACACACAGTGCCTTTCCGACTTTTTTTCTTACTGAAGGTAATCCTTAAATTTCTTTTTAAATGCTTCGATATCGTTCGTATGGGCTTCCACAACCGCATCCGGGTTTCCGGCGATCATCAGGACACTCATCAGGGATTTCGCATCAAAGACGCATCGTCCTATTTTTACGTCAACGTCGTAATCCAGGCGTTTCACCATATTTACAAATTCTTCTACACTCTCTACTTCATCAAACTTTAACGGTAACGAAATCATATTTTCTGCATCCTTTCTGCTTTTTAGTCTTCTTTTCATGATTTTGAATTCTTTCTTTTATTTCCTTCAAAATCGGTCAAAAACTTACACGATATCCCTTTTTTGCTGTTTTTTCTGAAAGTAGTAATGAAATCGCCTTCATTTTCGACTGACACTAAAATAGCATACATCTGTCTCACTGCAAATATCCGTTTTAGACAAAATTCGACGTAGTTTTACAGCAATTTGCTCATATGTTCCGTCTGATTCGTTAAGTTGTTTCTTTTCCGGCACTTTTTTCGTCTGATCTGACGGGCCGGAAGGCCTTACTTGAGAATCACTCTCATGAAAAGTTATTCGCTGAAAATAATATTTCGGATCTTCCGGGACAGGGTGTACGTTCCGGCATCTTTTTTCTGGGTCATCATCAGAAATGTCATATTCTGCTCCGGCACGACTTCCATGTAGCATCCAAGCCAGCCGTCCCAGCCGAACTCACCCTTGCTTCCCAGCGTTACCGCACGCGTCGGATCTACCAGAACACGCATCAGATTTCCGTAGGAAAATCCTTCCAGACCGATCCAGTTATCAAAGCCTGCCTGCTGTACCGCGCTTAATGTGTGGCCTCCCAGAAATTTTACCGTCGCCGGACGGAGAATCTGTACACCGTTGTAGGTGCCGCCGTTCAGCAGCATCTGCGTAAATTTCGCATAATCGTCGATGGTAGATGCAAGGCCTGCTCCGCCTGCCTCATATGCCGGGCGGTACGCCATATCGTTCTGAATGCCAAGGTTATTGTCCAGATAACGGACGGACGGCTGTCCCTCCCTGCAGTCATACACCTTCGCCAGACGATCCTGCTTTTCTGCCGGAACCCAGAAATCGGTATCGTTCATGCCGAGCGGCTCGAAAATTTCTTTTTTCAGAAAATCCCCAAAGCGCATGCCGCTTGCCACCTCAATCACCGCACCTACGACATCCGCCGACGTTCCATAACTCCAGGACTGGCCCGGCTGATACAGAAGCGGGACTTTTCCAAGACGGTTTGCAAATTCTACTGTACTGATCGTTCCGCCGTTTTCTTCCTTAAGTCCGTGGATCACCTCCTGAAAAAGTGCATCGGTCTGCCGTCCCGTCTCATCCGTTCCGCCGTACGTCAGCCCGGATGTCATATTCATAATATCCTCCAGAAGGATCTCCCGCTCCGCTTTTTCTATCTTCCCATCCGCTGTACATACAACCGGGTTCCGGAAGCCCGGCAGATACTTGCTGACCGGATCCGCCAGATCGACGATTCCGCGCTCTACCAGAATCATCATGGCCGTCGCGGTAATCGGCTTGCTCATGGAGTAGAGGCGGAAAATATTATCGCGGGAAACCGGCTTTTTTGCTTCGATATCCGCATATCCGCTCTCCAGATAAACCTGCTCCTCTCCGTCTTTGATCACCATCAGAAGACAGCCCGGTGTCTCTCCTTTTGCAACGGACGCATCCATCACCTGCTGCAGTCTTTTCTTTATCACCTGTTCCATGGTATGTCCTAACCTCCATCTAAATTTCATTGTTTTTTCCTATTTTACCTCTCTTTTTGCCCCCTGTCATCTTTTATCTTGCTTTTCTTCTTCTATCCTCATTGTCTTTTTTTTCTGAAATCTTACAACTTTTCTGAAATTAAGAAAAACCATCAAAAACCATCATTGCCCTATTCCGAAAAATATGCTATTCTATATGTATATATATTTATGAATCTTCAGCTATTTAGAAAAACGAGGTGAACATCTTGCTGAAAACGAACGAATCCGCAGAAAATTATTTGGAAACCATTTTAGTCTTAAGTCAGAAAAAACCCGTTGTACGCGGTGTTGATATTGCAGAAGAACTTGGCTTTAAAAAATCAAGTGTCAGCGTTGCCATGAAAAACTTAAGAGAAAAAGAGCAGATCCGCGTAACGCCGGAAGGCTACATCTACCTGACCGACAGCGGACGCGCGATCGCAGAGATGATCTATGAGCGCCACCAGCTCCTCTCCCGCGGCCTGATGAGCCTTGGTGTTGATGAGCAGACCGCCACGGAAGATGCCTGCCGCATCGAGCATGTCATCAGCCAGGAAAGCTTTGAAGCGATCAAACGTCATCTGCACATGACTGCCGAAAAATAAACATGACAAAGAAAACGCTGCCGGAGTTCTCTTCTCTCCGACAGCGTTTCTCTTTCCGCCCGAAAGTCTCCCATTTCTTTGCCGGAGCCTTTCGGGTTTTCTTTTTACAGCATAAAAGTATACGTTCCGCTTCCCAGTTCCACGGTATCCGCCGGATCCTGCGTGTTTTTAAACAGGGTTGCCGTTGTATTGACCGGAATCGTAACCTGATACTCTATTTTGTCACCTTTCCGCTCCCATCCGGCAGAAATCACGCCGTACGGGCTGTCTACGGAACCTTTCATAAACTCGAGCGGGCCCGGCTGCGGTTTCAGCAGAATGTGCTGATAACCCGGTTTTGTCTCGTCTCTCTGGATACCAAGTCCCGTGTGATACAGCCAGGAAAGAACGCTTCCGAGAGAATAATGATTGAACGAGTTCATCGCATTCTGTCCGCCGAAGCCTTTTTCCTTCGTGTAGGAATCCCAGTGCTCCCAGATCGTCGTCGCTCCCTGGGTCACCGGATACAGCCACGACGGGAATGCCGTCTGCAGCATCATCTTCCAGGCATCCTCCACAGCGCCCTGCTCGGTCAGCATCTGGTTCAGAATACCCGTTCCAAAGAATCCCGTTCCGACCGTATGGCCGATCGCTCTCGTCTTTCGGATCAGATGCTCTCCTATTCTCTTTCTGTCTTCTGCCACACCATAAGACAGTGCAATTGCATACGAGCACTGCGTATCACACAGCGTTCCGTCCGCATTGCAGGTCTTTCCGGAATCCGGAAGTACAAATGTCTCATTCCAGAATTTCTTCACCTTCGCAGCAAGCGCCTCATACTGATGCTGCTCCTCTGTTCTTCCGAGCGCACCGGCAATCCGGCTCATCAGATCGGCTTCTTTATAATAGAATGCATTCCATAAAAGCAGCAGATCCGTCTCTTCCGGTGCCAGCCAGTCGCCAAGCGGTCCGATCGCCGGATTTACCTTCGTTCCCGGCAGACCCTTATCCTTCATATAGTCCATATATTTCTGCATGCCAGGATAAAATTTCTCCAGTGTGCGGATATCCCCATACTGCTCATACAGTTCCCACGCCATAAAAATACTCGCACACTCATACGTAATGCCGCCGAATCCGCCGCCCACCGGTGCAATCTCCGGGTACTGGCCTTCCGGTGTCTGCAGATCACACATCGCCTGCAGGTTCCGCTCATAGAATTTCTTCAGGCTGCTGTTGTTGAGCGCCGTATGGCAGAAAATATGCGTATCGCCCGCCCAGCCCATGCGCTCATTTCTCTGCGGGCAGTCGGTCGGAATGTTGATAAAGTTGCATTTCTGTGACCAGGAAACATTCTCGGCAAACCGGTTCAGCAGTTTATGGCTACTCGTAAGGCTTCCATGGAATTCCGTCACAGAAGAATACTGAAGACTCTCTACTTCTTCCAGCTCCGGCGCATGCTCCACACCGCTGATCTCAATATAGCGGTAGCCGTGGAAGGTAAACTTCGGCTGGAACACCTCTTCCCCGCCGCGGCAGATATAAACATCCGTACTCGTCGCATCCCGGTAATTTTCCAGCATCATCGTGCCTTCTTTTCCGGCATACTCCGGCAGATCCGGATAAAGCACCTCCGCATAGCGGATGATGATCTTTGTGCCCGCCTTCTCATGCAGTGTAATCCGCGGTACACCAGCCATCTCCTGTTCCAGATCGTAGAGATACACACCCGGGAACAGCTCTTTTCTCGTCTTTGCCGTTCTCTGGTCCACAATCCGCACTGGCGCATCGTACTCACCGATATATTCCGGCTTCTGCTCATGAACCGCCGGCCAGGACCGTCCAAAGCCCGGCATCGTGCAGAACTCTTCGATCATGACGGTATCCACAACAACTGGCTTTTCCCAGGTGCTGTCATCAAACTCCGGCAGAGAATAAGTTTCGTAAACCTCTGCCCGGCGCGCATCGTACTGCTCTCCGGCAAAGTAGCTGGAAAACAGGTAAGGACCTTCTCCGAAATACTTCCAATCCTCGGTATTTGTTCCAAAGACCTCGCGGCTGCCGTCCTCGTACTTCATGACAACCTTGGCAAGCAGACTCTCCTTGTCTCCAAAGTAATTGAAGTTCTTCACCACAAAGGTCTGTGCCTCGCTCCACCAGCCCGATGCCAGCGTCACGCCGATTCCGTTTCGGCCCGGTTTCATCAGCCCTGTGATATCGTATGTCTGATAGTTCATTCTGTGGTCATACTGTGTCAGACCCGGACGCAGCAGATCTTTCGTGATCTCCTGTCCGTTGATCCGGCAGTCGTAGATACCGCGCGCAGTAATATAAAGGCGTGCCGATGCCAGTTTTTTCTCTTTCTGGCAGGAAATACACGACCGCAGCATTGGAATTGAATGATGGGACGGATCTGCCGTAATCTGGCTGTCTTCTACTTTAAAGTATCCGTTTTCCACCGGAATCTGATCCGCAAAGATACTTTTTCCCCCATCCAGCCGTCCTTCCGGCGTCTCACGAATAATTTCCGCGGATGGTTTTCTTACGTTTCTTACAGTCAGATTCTTAAAATATCCTGTCGTCCCTTTTCCTGCATAAAATCCGATCTCATTCAGTCTCGGATACGGCAGCACATCGTTATTTCCTCTCGGATTCAGCTGGCGGCCTGATACTTTCGTTCCAAAAAATCCATGCTCTTCAATTGCATCCACGAGAATGCCGTCGACATAGGCGTATGCCACATTGCCGTCAACCTCTACGGTCAGCTTATGAAAGGCATCGGCATTCTCTGGTGTCAGGATTTCCTGCGTTTTCTCTTTCCAGTTGACCAGTTTCGTAACGGCAAACGGTTTTTCCGCTGTATCCTCCGGCGCATAGCCCACGCGGTAAATTTCGAGGCGTGCATCTCCATCCTCAAGGCACACAGCATAACGGATATAGTTCTCCCCTTCCATGCCAAGCTCATTTTTCGTATGATCGTTCAGACGGAAGTCATTGGCTCCAAAGACGATACCCGCTTCTCCCTTCCCGCCTTCCATCCAAAATTCACTCTCGATCGTAAAAACACCGCGGTTTTCCGCGCATACCGTCGCATGCGGTGCGCCGATCCACTCAGCTCCCTCCCATGCTGCATACAAAGAATCCATAAGGCCTGTCTCGAAGGAACTTTCTGCTTCTGCTTTTCCGCCGTGGTTATCCCACACCTCTGCTTTTACCTCATATTTGGTACAGGGCTGCAGTGCTTCTCCTTCATAACCAATCCCTGTTGATACGCCGGTTTCCATTTTTCCGCTGTCCCACACAGTATCTTCTCCGGTGCGCACAACGATCCGGCATGCGCTCTGCATCAGATTCTGTTCTCCTTCTTCTGCCGTCAGCAGCCAGGAAAATGCCGGTTTTTTCTCATCCAGCCCGATCGGTGCCATCTGATCTTCAATCAGAATTCTCTCTATCTTCATTTGGTAACCTCCCATTGCAAGTTTTGCCTTCTTTGCTGATTGTATTATACCGTCCAGCAGCTATTTCTGTTAAGATCAGTTTTTGCCCAAAAAAGCGTCTTTATTTGCATCTTTTCCGGTGTTATAATAAAGAAAATTACGAAAGAGAGGTACCATCAAATGAAAGTATTATTAATCAACGGAAGTCCTCACGCAAAAGGCAGCACTTATACTGCCCTGCACGAAATGGAAAAAGTCTTTACAGAAAATGGTATTGAGGCGGAAATCGTACATATCGGAAATAAAGATATCCGCGGCTGTGTTGCCTGCGGTGCCTGTTCCAAGCTCGGAAAATGTGCTTTTTCCGATATGGTAAATGAGGTTGCTCCGAAATTTGAAGAGGCTGACGGCCTTGTTGTCGGAAGTCCGGTTTATTATGCATCTGCAAATGCAACACTTATTGCTTTTCTTGACCGGCTGTTCTACAGCACACACTTTGACAAGACCATGAAAGTCGGCGCTTCGGTTGTCTCTGCACGCCGCGGCGGTCTTTCCGCTACCTTTGATGAGCTGAACAAATACTTCACCATCTCCGGCATGCCGGTTGCTTCCGGCCAGTATTGGAACAGTATCCATGGAAATAATGCGGACGAGGCACAGCAAGATCTCGAAGGCCTGCAGATCATGCGTACCCTTGCACGGAATATGAGTTTTCTGATGAAGAGCATCCAGCTCGGAAAAGAATCCTTTGGTCTTCCGGAAAAGGAACCACGCGTCGGCACAAACTTTATCCGTTAATTTATCTGTTAAGCAAGATGCCGTCTTTCAGACTTTTTTCTATGTCTGAAATACGGCATCTTTTATAGCTGGAAGAAATTTTATACACGAAAAAAGCCTGCTTCCGCAGACTTTTTAAAGCGACCCGGATCGGGATCGAACCGACGACCTCCGCCGTGACAGGGCGGCGCT
>ERZ507003.16-NODE-16-length-174493-cov-11.692636_pt1 | contig 174493 bp, 131 predicted proteins | sample MGYA00513166_ERZ507003 | MGnify/ENA metagenome assembly ERZ507003
GCTCCGGGTCCGCGAGGTTCACGAAGGTGTAGGTCTTCTTCTGCTCGAGGCTCCAGTGCGCGTTGACGAGGTACGTGTACGCGGTGCCGTCTTCGAGCGCCTGGAAGCTGTTGCCCACGCCGCGCGGCACGTAGATCGCCTTGGACGGGTCGAGGCGGGTGGTGTACACCTGGCCGAAGCTCTCGCCCGGGCGCAGGTCGACCCACGCGCCGAACACCGCGCCGGTCGCGATGCTGATGTACTTGTCCCACGGCTCGGCGTGGATACCGCGGGTCACGCCCTTCTTCGCGTTGAACGAGATGTTGTTCTGCACCGGCCCGAAATCGGGCAGGCCCAGCGCGGTCATCTTCGCGCGCTGCCAGTTCTCCTTGAACCAGCCGCGGTTGTCGCCGTGCACCGGCAGGTCGAACACGATCAGGCCGGGGATGTTCGTCCTCTCGACCTTCAGTTCCTTCTCAAAATCCATGAGTCCCATTCCTTGATGTTGTTATTCTGCTCAAATAGTAGTCAGCAGAATAGAAAACGGCTGTTTCCCAACAGTCTTATTCTGCAGAAGTCCATTTCTTATTCTGAAATCTCCTATTCTGCAGAAAAGCCTTGCTTCAGTTCCCACTCTGGGTACCTTCGCGATCCCGCGTTGAAAATACGCCCCTCTCTCCTCAAAGAAGTCAGAAGATTCCCGACTTTTTTGTTTTTTTCGTCATCTGTGAGCATATCGCCCAGCTTCGTAAACAACAACTTATTAATATCCTGCCGAGAGGCCGAACCAAATTCCTCAAGATAACTAATAATTAGCCTCTGGTAAAACATATCGTCCTGATTATGTGCTTTCACATATTCGGCCTTAGTGTCCGAAGCTGCAGCAATTACCGGCGCAACTTGAAGATGCGGTTTTCTTCCAGTAATCAGCTTCTTCTTTCGTAAACGCGCGACAACATCTTCTGGAATGGCCATTCCTTTCTGGACTCTATCCAATGCAAGCACATCAGGCAACGGAAGACCAGTGTTGCTCAGAAGCAAGCGAGTGTACTCCTGGTCAACCACTCCGCCATACATGGTCAAACGAACCTTGCTCACTTCACTCAGGTCATAATCGGGGAGCGGAAGATACCTGCCGGCTTGGACTTCGTTCATCCTCTTAATCCCGTATCCCATACGATCAATCATGTATAGCTCACCCATGGCCCTGACCAAAAATGGGTTACGGTAACGATCAGGAGACTTATCTCCCAAGATATAGTCATCTGGATGTCCTTCAAAGAAGGAACCACTGTTATCGAAAACCAGACGGTCCGGATATTCTGTTACCAGAATCCGCGCGCCTCTGCAATAATCTTGATGCGCAATACAATTATGCAGAGCTTCCATAACGGATTGCTCGTCATATTTCGACACTTCCTGCGGCATTAACTGTCCCGGAGGAAGCAACCGTAACTGAATATTCCTGATTCGTCGATACAGCCGCGTTGTGCTCAGCAGAAATGGCAAACCAAAATGTTCATAAGCGTTCTCCTGTCCCACCAGCTTCCATGTCATTTCAAACATGCCGGCTGGCAGTTTATCAACTGCTTCAGGTTTACCCAGCAAGAGTAATGCGGCACGAGTCAATTGACCGTTCTTGGTTACACGAGCACGGTTAAGAAACTCCTGATCGGTCCAACAAGCGATTTCTTCTTCGCTAATACGGTTCGCATGAGCCTTTGCAAAAGCCGAGCGGGCGTGACGCATAGCTTCCTCGTCCAAATCGCTTAGCGAAGCATCTTGAACTATTTCTGCAGTCCAATCATTAATGTCAGTTTCGCTTCGGATACGATCCATCTTGTCTGCGGTCAGGGCAACAAGACTCTCGCCACTTCTCCCGTGCCAATATCCCTGCCATGATACAGGAAGTCCGGTTGGAGCAGGTGGAATCTCAAACATGAGCACTCTTCCTTCGGGAAGATTCAACTCATGAATGTCTTTAAAAGATGAGCGCGGCTCGGTATCACGAGTAATCTGCATCTTCAGTTGCGACAAACGTTCCGGCTCTTTGCCGTACTTCGTCCCAACTATTGTGTGCGTCTTGTTGTCTACACCGAACACCAGCCAAGCCGAAGCATTGCCTCTAAGATTAGCTTCGTTGGATAAAGCAGAAAAATATTTCCCAATTGTGCCAGTCGAATAATCTTCTCCAGCCGCTTTGAATTCAACGACTTCGTTCTCCCAGTCCACAATCAACTGGCGAAGCAATGCTTCCAGCTCAGCCTCATCACTCATCTACAGCTCACTGGCCCTGCTGCTTGTACCTGGCCTCGGTGGCGGCCTTCGCGGGCTCCCACCAGGCGCGGTTCTCGGTGTACCACTCGATGGTGGCCCTCAGTCCGGACTCGAAGTCGGTGTGCGTGGGCCTCCAGCCGAGCTCGGTCTGCAGCTTGGTGGAGTCGATGGCGTAGCGGCGGTCGTGGCCGGGGCGGTCCTTGACCCAGTCGAACGCGTCCTCGCCCTGGCCCATCATCTTCAGGATCATGCGCAGCACGGTGATGTTGTTCCTCTCGCCGTTCGCGCCGATCAGGTAGGTCTCGCCGATACGGCCCCGGGTCAGGATGGCCCATACGCCGCTGGAGTGGTCCTCGGTGTGGATCCAGTCGCGCACGTTCTCGCCCTTGCCGTACAGCTTCGGGCGGATGCCCTCGAGGATGTTAGTGATCTGGCGTGGGATGAACTTCTCCACGTGCTGGTACGGGCCGTAGTTGTTGGAGCAGTTGGAAATCGTGGTCCTCAAACCGTAGGTGCGGGTCCACGCACGCACCAGCATGTCGCTGGCGGCCTTGGTGGACGAGTACGGGCTGGACGGATGGTACGGGGTGGACTCGGTGAACTTCGCCGGATCGTCCAGCGCCAGGTCGCCGTACACCTCGTCGGTGCTCACGTGATGGTAGCGGATGCCGTGCTTGCGCACGGCCTCCAGCAGGCGGAACGTGCCCTCCACGTTCGTCTTGAGGAACGGCTCGGGGTTCGCGATGCTGTTGTCGTTGTGCGACTCGGCCGCGTAATGCACGATTGCATCGTGGCCCGGCACGATCCTGTCGAGCAGCTCCGCGTCGCAGATGTTGCCGTGCACGAACTCGACGCGGTCTTCGGGAAGACCGGCGATGTTCTCGATGTTGCCCGCATAGGTCAAAGCGTCCAACACGGTCACGTGCACGTCCGGATGGTTGTCGACCACGTAATGCACGAAATTCGATCCGATGAAACCGCAGCCACCGGTCACGATGATGTTCTTGGGAGTGAAAAGTTCTTCAGACATAGAACTTTATCTTAGCCTTGCCGTTGTATGTACGCCAAGTCCCGGCGGGGCGAACGGAGCCGTTCTCCCCGCTCCCTGCCTGCAGCAATCGAGAACTCGACTTGGGATTAGTTAATCCGCTGCACTTCGTACGGCGTCTCCCCGCTGACCGTCTCGCCGATCTTCACGAGACGATACCCGTCGAACCTGCGCTTGTTCAGATCGTTCGTTGAAAGTACGTAGGTCACTCCCAACCGTTCCAGCTGTTCAGGAGTCACGGTAATCGTATACGCATCGCTGGCGGAGAGCTCGAATGGTTTCTCCGCCGGCTTATCGACGATGTTGATGCTGATGAACGCGTATCTGTTGTAGATGCGCTGCCATGTGCCGTCCGGATCGAGGCGTTTCATGCCTTGCAGGTCCGGGGTAACCGCCAAGGCGTTGAACGTCTTCACGCCGTTCGCCACCAGCAGATTCGCCAGACGTGCGCAGTTACCGCCTTCCGCGACCCATACTCCAGGCTTATGCTCCTGCAGTATGCGCACCTGCTGGACCACCGGTTGATCGGTGATTGGCGTGGAGGAGTACTGCACCGGATTGATTGCAAGACCGGAGAAGGCCATAACCAATGTTGCAAGGGTTGCGACGATCTTACCGACCTTCAAATCGCACGACACCACAGCCGCCGCAAGGACGAACCCGGCTGCCGCGCACGATACGGTCATCGTGACATCCAGATACGGACTGAAGACCATGTATGCGATCACCGCGGCGCATACCGTGTACACCACGGCGACCACAGCCTTGGCCTTCACGGAATGGTTGGCGCACCATTCCCGAGCACACCTGATTAGCAGGATGATGTTGCATACGCCAATGGCGACCGTGGTCCTGCTGCTGGTCACCGATGACATGAACGTCAGCTTTGACAACCAAGCAGGGAATCCGACAACGGCAAATACGGACATAAACACAAGGAACGCGATGAGATAGCAATCGAGGAAATTGGCTTTCTTGCGCTTAATCATGTTCATGACCGCGAACAGCATGCCCAGAGGGCACAGATCGATGAATGCGGCAACTTCCACATTGTTGCCAGCGAGCATTGCGCTCTCGTAGAAATCCTTGAATGGCAGGCAAAGCGTGGCCAAGGAAGAGAACATCAGCAGCGGGGATTGGCCGCCGCCCTTCGACATACGCGACCCCGGGTAGGCGGTGCTCATCATCGCACGGATCGTGTCAGCGGATTTCAGCAGGGCCAAACCCAGCAATGTTGTGAAAACGAGTCCTATCACAACCAGTCCGACGATTTGGACGGGCTTGAAGCGAATCTTCCCCCAGTGCCTGATCACCATGGCGATGATGAGGCCCAGAAGAATGTAACCCATCGGAATCTGCCATGCCGGGTACAGCGTGAGGATGAACATGCCAGCGCACTGCATGATTACCGCACCGCATAGCAGCCGCACCCACGTCTCCTGCCGTTGGAGCATGTAGTCGAAGCAGCAGATGGATACGAATACCGCGATCAGCATTTCCGGCAAACCGTTGACCGCGAACCACCATTGCGTGAGCGGCGCGAAGGTGATGAGCGAAGCGCCGAAAACCGCCATGGGACGGGAGACGGGCTTCTTGTCGCTGCCGACGCACAGGAAGAACTGATAAGTGGAGAGGAACAGGACGATCAGTCGTGCCGACCAGTAGAAGGCCAATCCCGCGGAGCTACCCAACAGCAGGTACCCCCAGTGGAATGGGCGGAACACTTCGGTGGGGAACCATGCCGGAGCGTCCTTGATGATGAACATGTCAGCCGGCTTATCACCGAATAGTCCGTTGAAGTAGCCGTAGTTGTTGTATGCCTGCGAGAAGGCCAGCGGGGTGCCGACCACATATTCGTCGGTGCGGATGGGGCGTGGTGTGCCGAACACGAGATCCTGGGTACCATTTCGGCCAAGCCAGATGTTCCACACGGCCATCGAGGAGCCGTTGACGTTCAACACTACCGCGGCCAGAATGATGGCCACACCCAGACGGAACCGGTTGCGGTGCAGCCAGTCGCCTACCGTGGGAAGGCCAAACGAGAACCATGAGCACACCAACGTCCAGATAGGGAACAGTATGGCGAGCCGCAACAGTTTGATATGCAGATCGACGCCGGCAAGCGTAAGGTTGAACACCTTCGCGGAGAACCAAGGATATGCTTTGACGCAAACACAGCTGATGATGGCGGCGACCAGCAATGTCAACGCCAAACGCACCCATTGGGCGGGCACCGCTTTCACATTTGGAGGTTTCGCGCTTGCGGCCTGCGCGCCCAAGGCCTTCTCATTTTGAACTTCCAACGTCTTCCAATTCTCTGCTACCGGATTTCCAAACACGCTCCTCGCGTGCACCGACCGAAAATCACATTCGCTCATTCCGGCTTCGTGTGCTCAATGATACGAAGCGTCCACTACTATGCGCGTTCCGGCGACCCATCATTCATACTTTCCACAAGTAATACGACGAAATACTTGTCAGTGACCAAATACACAATGGGTTCAATCGGAGTCGAGAATACGGCCTCACACGCAAGTCGAACGGTGACGACACAAACCGATTCACATCATTCGCCTCTCAACCGAATCATCAGAGACGCCTGCCAGCCTAAAAACCACAGTAATCCACAGTAATAGGGTATAGTGATGCTTGTGCCAGAAAACCAATCTCCCACCGTCGCCGTGCTGCTTCCTTGCTATAATGAGGAAGTGACTATCGGCAAGGTTGTTCGCGATTTCAAAGCGTCTTTGCCACAAGCAGACATCTACGTTTACGACAATAATTCCACTGATCGCACCGCCGAGATTGCCGCAGCCGCGGGCGCAATCGTCCGCAAGGAACCGCGCCAAGGCAAGGGCAACGTGATTCGCGCCATGTTCGAAGACATCGATGCCGACGTGTACGTCATGGCAGATGGCGATGACACCTATCCGGCAGACGCAGCGCCTGCCATGGTGGATAAGGTGCTCGAAGGCTACGACATGGTGATCGGCGACCGCTTGAGCTCCACCTACTTCCAAGAGAACAAACGGCCATTCCACAACTTCGGTAACCGTTTGGTACGTGGTTCCATCAATGGCCTGTTCCATGCGAACGTCACCGACATCATGACCGGCTACCGTGCCTTCTCGTTCACGTTCGTCAAAACCTATCCGGTGCTTTCGCGAGGCTTCGAAGTTGAGACCGAGATGACCATTCACTCGTTGAACAACAATCTGCGCCTGTTTGAGATGCCGATTCAGTATCGGGACCGCCCCGAGGGTTCGGTCAGCAAGCTCGACACCGTGGGCGACGGCATCAAGGTGATGAGCACCATCTTCCGCATGATTCGCGAATACAAGCCGCTGCCGTTTTTCGGCGGACTTGGCGCCATCCTCGGCATCATCGGCATCGTGCTGTGCGGCAGCGTGACCGTGGATTTCTGGCACACTGGCATGGTGGCGCGATTCCCCACGCTTATCGGCGCTGTCATGCTCGTCATTGCCGGACTGCTATTGTTCATCACCGGCATCATCCTCGATGTCATGGCCAAAAACGACCGCAAAGCATTCATCATTGACGCCAATCAATTCGCCATGATGCGGCGCCAGAAATAGCGCAGATTCCAGATATGGCTGAGAGCAAAAAGATACTTGTCCTCAGCCATATTCTATTGGTTAATCTGTCTGCTATTTCACCCACTTTTGAGCATTCGTGCCATTTGCGGTATACAGTTGCACGTTGGCACCATTCGAGGTAGAAGCACCCGAAACATCAAGAACTTTGTTTTCCGCGAGCGCCGACTGGAACGTGTATGAGCCATCGGAATTCTTGACTGCTATCCACTTCTGAGCGTATGTTCCATTGGAATCGTACTGTTGCACGTTGGTTCCGTTGGCAGATACGCCGCCATTCACATCCAACACTTTGCCGGAGTTCACACTGGTCAAGGTCACGTATCCGTTGGAATCATGCGTCACTTTCCACTTCTGAGCATTGGTTCCATTACCCGCCCAGATCTGCACGTTTCCATAATTTGAACGGGAAGCGCCGCTTACATCCATCTTCATGGACGTATTAAGCCTCGATCCGAACGTGTAGGTGCCATCCGGCAGATCTTGCCTATGCTTGGCTGCGGTTTCGTTCAAACGTTCGCGCAACGTCAACGGCGCCTTTGCGACCGTCCATTGCTGAGCAACGGTGCCATTCGGCGAATAAAGCTGCAGCTGAGCCTGCTGCACGGCATTGCCATCTGGAATATCGACAGCTTTGTTGGCGTTCACCGACACCAGCGCAATCCTGCCACTGCCGTAATTCCGCACCGTCCACTGCTGAGCAACAGTATTGTTACTCGTATATTGCTGCAATGCCGCCCCATTAGCAGTGGATCCGCCAGCCACATCCAGCACCTTGCCCGAACTAGCATTGATAATCTTATAAGTTCCGTTGCCGATTGATTCAAATCGATATTTCTGGGCGTTCGTATTATTACTTGAATAAAGCTGAACTCGCGCCCCGTTCGCCGTTGACGCACCCGTCACATCCGTGACAAGTTTTTTATTCGCAACCGAAGTGATAATCATCGACACTCCAGTAGCTATATTGACATCGCTTGACGAAACAACAAACAGCTGTGAAGCAGTGCCATTGGGCGCATACAGCCGAATCGCAGCACCATTCGCAGTATTTCCGCCACTCAAATCCAGAACCCAATTACCGAGAGCGGACTGCAAATAATATCCCGCTCCGGAATCACGAATAAACCATCGCTGAGCCCGGGAATTATTTCGAGAATACTGTTGCACTACAGCGTTATTCTCAGCAACACCATTACGCACGTCCAAAGCCTTGCCGGAATTCACATTGACGATCTCATAGCTCCCATCAGACTGCCTAGTAAAAGTGAACTGCTGAGCCTTGGAACTGTTGCCGGAATACAACTGAATGGCGGTGGAATCTGCGGCACTTCCACCAGGAATATCAACGCTGGACGCGACTTTGGAACGAACATTGATGTAATAATTGCCATTCGGAATGGTAACTGCAGTCATTCTGCGTACATCAATGGCCGCTTGTAAATCATTGCTACTCCCGCCATTCACATACTCCTTATTCCCAAACGCATTCATATCCACATTGCCCCTGATGCCGCCCACTTTGCCGGAGCTGGTGTATTGCCATCCGCGACTGTTGGTCGGGAACGAGTCGAATCCCATGCGAGCGCCGTACTGCGCCACCCACGTGGTTTTGGCGTAAATGTCGGCATGTTTCAGCGGGCCTTGCAGGTAGCTGGTGTACGAGTAGACGCCCAGGTTCTTGTATCCGGCGGACTGCAGCGCGCCGTACCAATTGTTGACGATATCGTTGTACACGTTCGGATCGGTGGGCGGCTGATGCCCCTTCCACGTCCACTTTTCCAGGTCGTAGTACACGGGGTACGCCAAGTCGCTCGCGCGCACACCGAATCGCTTGAGTTTGGCGACCACGCCGGCACCTTCTTCTTTGGCAATCGACGGAGTGTCCGCGTAGGAATACCAGTAGATGCCGAACGGGATGCCGAGTCGCTTGCATTCGGAAATGTTACGTTGTGCTTTCCTGTCAGCATTGTTGCCCCAACCGTAGCCGAGGCGGATGATCACGCCTTCCACGCCGTCGGCTTTCGCTTTGGCCCAGTCGATGTCGCCCTGCCATTCGGAAACGTCGATCACGCCTTTGGCTTGCTGCACGAACAGGTTGTTCTGGTAGTCGAAGAAGGCTTTCGTATTGTTGTAAGTGCCCCAGTGCGCGCCGTATTCATTGCCTTCGAATTTGGAGAGCTGTACGTTCGCGTCGGCTACAGCATCTTTGACATCTTCCGCACTCACCGGAATGAAGGATTCGCCATTGGTTTTGGCGAGCGGATCCGGCTGCTGATCCTGCGTACCGACCAGTGTCGCATCGGTCACGGTTTCGCCGGTTTCAATATTCTTGACCTCACCTTCAGGGGTGACGGCCAGGTCTTCCGAAACCACGGTGGCATCGTCGGAAATCTCGTCACTGACGGTATCCGGAAGTTTCGCATTCGGATTGTCAGGCATGCCGTCTTGCGACTGCTGGTCGCCCGTCTGGTCGCCCGTCTGATCGTCAGACTGCACAACAACGCCATTATCTGCAGTAACGGGACCGCTCTGCGCGACAGCATCCTCAATCGCGATATCCTGCAATGCGTAAGCCGGCGTAACCGCAACGGAAGCCGTCAACGCAACCGCAGACAGCGCAGTCGCAATCTTCAAAAGATGATGTGGCGAAACCATTCGTCAGCCTCTCTCGAATAAAGTCATCAAACCCAAATAATTCGGCGCGAACGCCCTAACCGCCAACTCTAACCGCACCCTGCTACCCACCTGGCTAGCGGGATACTCCTACACGATGTATCTGGCGCATTCGCCGCTGTCCAAGGTGCTGATCGGCCCGCGGATTCCCGCGCCCACGGATGGATGGTCGTACGCGGGCATCATCGTGCTGATGTTCGCCGCCACGCTGCTCGCGGCGTTGGCGTTCGCGGTGGTCGCCGACACCGTGGTGCTCAAGCCCTTGCAACGGCTGCTGCGCAACGTTGACCTGCCGCGGAAAGGCCGCCTGTAGAGGCGGTCGCTTCACTGCCCCTGCGCGCGGTAGCGGGCCTCGGTGGCTTCCTTGGCCGACGCCCACCAGTCGCGGTGTTCCGCATACCAGTCGATGACGTTGCGCAATCCGCTAGCGAAGTCGGTGTGCATCGGCGACCAGCCCAGTTCGGCGCGCAGTTTGGATGCGTCGATCGCGTATCGTCTGTCGTGCCCGGGCCTGTCGCGCACCCAGTCGAACGCATCTTCCGGCTGGCCCATCAGCTGCAGGATCATGCACAGCACGGTGATGTTGCTCATCTCGCCGTCCGCTCCGATCAGATACGTTTCGCCGATGCGCCCACGGGTGAGGATCGCCCACACTGCGCGGGAGTGGTCTTCCGTATGTATCCAGTCGCGCACGTTCTCGCCGGTGCCGTACAGTTTCGGCCGCGCGCCCTCCATGATGGAGGTGATCTGCCGTGGAATGAACTTTTCCACATGCTGGTACGGGCCGTAGTTGTTGGAGCAGTTGGAGATGGTGGCGCGCAGACCGTATGTGCGCACCCATGCGCGCACCAGATGGTCGGACGACGCCTTCGAGGCGCTGTACGGGCTTGAGGGACGGTACGGCGTGTCTTCCGTGAAACGCGCCGGATCGTCCAGCGCCAGATCGCCGTATACCTCGTCAGTGCTGATGTGGTGGAAGCGCACGTCGTGTTGCCGGGCGGCCTCCAACAGCCGCATCGTGCCTTCCACGTTCGTGCGGATGAACGGTACGGGATTGGCGATGGAATTGTCGTTGTGCGATTCCGCAGCGAAGTGGACAATGGCGTCGTGACCGGGCACGATACGCTCCAATAGCGCGACGTCGCAGATGTCCCCTACGACAAGATCGACCTGCGACGGCGGCAGGCCGGCGATGTTCTCCGGATTGCCGGCGTACGTCAGCTTGTCGAGCACGGTGATGTGCGCGTGTGGATGGTTCCGCGCCACGTATCGCACGAAGTTCGCGCCAATGAAGCCGCATCCGCCGGTCACTAGAATATTACGCGGCTCGAATACGCCGCCGTACGCCATGCTGTTCACCATTCCAGCATACCGTCGCATGCCAACGGCTGCGGCGTTCGGGTCCGGGTGCGGACGCTATCTTGCACGGATTCACCGGTAATGAGTCCAAGGAGAGGGCTTTGAACCCAGCTTCCTCCCTCGCCGGCGGGCAGCACGCGCATCGACAACCCGCTCTCATGAGCCCGCACCGCCGTCATCAGGACTGCGGCAGCAGAATCTCCGTGGTGGAGGCGCCGTCCTCGAAGTTGCGACTCAGGTAGCCGCCCGCAGCCTCGATGATCTGGTCGATGTGGACCAACCCGAAACCGTGCCCCTCGTCGGATTTGGTGGTGCGGAAGCGCCCACCGACCTTGCGCTGCTTGCCGCCCGAGGAAGCGTTGGTGAACGAGATGTACAGCTGCGTGCCCTTCATGTCCATATACACGCGAATCATGCAATCGGCTTCAGGCAACCCGTCGTTGGCCTCGATCGCGTTGTCGAACAGGTTGCCGAGGACGCAGCACAAATCGAGTTCCGAAATGCGCAGCTTGATCGGAATATGGGTATGGGCGTCCACGCGCACGTCGATGCCATGCGCCTGTGCAAGCGACATCTTGCTGCTCAGAATCGCGTCGGCCATCGCATTGCCGGACTTGATCGGGGTATCCAACGCCTTCATCGTCTGAAGGTGATTACGGTAGTCATGCCGTCACATGCGCATCTGACGGTACATGTTCTCGACCTCGCGGTAATGCGTGTCGACCAGCTCGCGCTGATATGCCGCGATGGCCCTGTCGGCCTTGCCTCGCCCACGAAACCACATCGTGCCCCTCCTTTGCGTTCTGCCCCGTCCAGCCGGGACGGCTTTCCGGCACCCTGCCGGCCGTGAGCCGGCCATGCGTAATCATGTCTGGTCTATGATTGTCCGATTCAACGGCTCGTACGCCCCACGAGGCAGTGGCGGCGTCGTCCCGTCGGTCAATTGCACGGACGACCTGCCCACGCAGCGGATTCGCCGCAGGTTCACGATCATCGCGCGTCCCACCCGGCAGAATCCGTCGCCGAGCTCGGCCTCGAACTCTCCCAGCGGGCGTTTCACCGTATAATCCCGGTCGGCGTGCACCGTCACATAATTACGGCGCACGTCAAGATAGCGGATGTCGGCCAGCGGAATACGCATCAGCCCTCCCGCGCATTGCAGATCAAGGCACCTGGAATCGCGGCGCATGCGCGCGACCGCCTTGTCGAGCACGTCGAACAGCTTGGCCGCATCCACCGGTTTCATCAGATAATTGAGCGCTTCGACGTCGTATCCTTCGGCGATGTAATCCGAATACCCAGTGACGAACACGATCTGCATCGCGCCGCCCGCCTTGCGCACGGCCTTCGCCAACGCCACGCCGTCCATCGCGCCCATTTCGACGTCCAGCAGCAGAATATCGACGTCACGCCGCCGCCCATAGCGCGTCAGAAACCGCTCTGCCGACGGGAATACGTCTATCTGGCTCCAGCTGCCGAGCGGCCGCCCATGATGCGGTCAGCGAGCGCACGTACTGGGCGTCAGCATCGCTGTCATCGCATATCGCAACGGAATCGTCATCATGACATACGAGATCGCATCAATGCGGCCCTACCACCGGGCCAGCAGCGACGAAATCCGAAAATCATGCCTTCTTGGGCTTGAGCGCGGCCGGCATGGGCATAGGAATCGGCTTGCGCGGCATCGGCTTGGGCTTCGGAGCCTGAGATTCAGGCGCCTTCACGGCCGGCATTTCGCCACTGGTCGCCTTCGCCGCAGCCTCGGCAGCCCACTTGGCGTACTCGTCAAGGTCATCCTCAGCGACGGATCCCTGCGTATTGTCCACGGCGGCGTTCGCATCATGAGAATACGAAGCCTCGATATCGGCAAACGGATCGGGCGACCCCTCGCCCGGCTCCTGCGTGCTCAGCTCCTTGGCGAGCTCATCGTAATCGGTATCGGTGGTCAGGTACTTGAGCTTCCGGGCTATTTTCTGCTGTTTTGCTTTCTGACGTCCGCGGCCCATGTGACCCCCTGGCATGTAAATGTAACTATCAATTCATCACATAAGAGAGTACCACTTGTTATGAGAGAAATGGTTGTCTGCTTGGACTTTTACGATAAAAGCGATATTTTCGGCGTTTTGAAGCAAGCAAAGGGCGACTTATGACGGACCAAGAACAGCAGCAACTGACCGCAGCGGGCAACGAAATGAGCGCCAGCTTCCTGGCCGCGAAGAAGCGTTCGGACGCCACGCTCGCCAAACTTGAAGCCGAGCCGGGCAAATTCACGATGCTCACCGGCGACCGCCCGACCGGCCGCCTGCACCTCGGCCACTACTTCGGCTCCATCAAGGAGCGCGTGGCCATGCAGAACCGCGGCGTGAACACCAACATCATCATCGCCGACTACCAGGTCATCACCGACCGCGACACCACTGAGCACATCCAGGACAACGTGCTGAACCTCGTGCTCGACTACATGGCCGCCGGCATCGACCCGACCAAGACCATGATGTTCACCCACTCCGCCGTGCCGGCCGAGAACCAGCTGCTGCTGCCGTTCCTCTCCCTCGTCACCGAGGCCGAGCTGCACCGCAACCCCACCGTGAAGTCCGAGATGGAGGCCTCCGGCCACGCGCTGACCGGCTTGCTGCTCACCTACCCCGTGCATCAGGCGTGCGACATCCTCTTCTGCAAGGCCAATGTCGTGCCGATCGGCAAGGACAACCTGCCGCACGTGGAGATCACCCGCACCATCGCCCGCCGCTTCAACGAGCGCTACGCCAAGAAGAACCCGGTGTTCCCCGAGCCCGCCGCGATCCTTTCCGACGCACCGGAGATACCGGGCCTCGACGGTCGCAAGATGAGCAAGTCGTACGGCAACTCCATCATGCTGGGCGCCACCGCCGCGGAGACCGCCAAGCTCATCAAGAAGAGCCCGACCGATTCCGAGCGCAAGATCACCTTCGACCCCATCGCCCGCCCGCAGGTGTCCGCGCTGCTGACCACCGCCGGACTGGTGACCGGCCGCGACCCGAAGGACATTGCCGCCGAAATCGGCGATGCGGGCGCCGGCGCGCTCAAGGCGTACGTGATTGAGTCCGTGAACGAGTTCCTCGCCCCGCATCGCGAGCGCCGCGCAGAGCTCGCCAAGGACATGGACTCCATCCGCGACATCCTGCACGATGGCAACGCCCGCGCCAACGCCATCGCCGAGGAGACCCTTGACCAGGTGCGCGAGGCCATGGGCATGAAGTACTGATTTTCCGGCAGTCGAACGCAACGATTGCATCAGGCCCCCTTCGTCACTCCGCCCCGAGGCACGCGACGAAGGGGCCTTCCCATAACGGTGTCGCCCTTCGGGACAGAAAGCCGTCTGCACGCCCCTGCCCCGACCCGTCGAACTCGCCGAGATAAGGCTATCTGCGTTTCGAGGGGTTGATTTGGACCGCGCCGAATATCTATCTACGTTTCGAGGGGTTGGTGCCAAAGTATAAACGCACCTCAAACCGCATGACCCCAATGGCATTTCACCGGCAATACTCCGGGTATCGCGTTTCGGCAACCCCCTGAAACGCAGATAGATGCCCAGAGGACGCCCAATCAACCCCTTGAGACACAGATAGCGTCACAGAAGACGCCATCCGGTCAAGGCGCAGCCAGCTACAGCCCTCCGCTTCTCTCTCCAACGCAATCGCATCAGCGCAATCGTGCGATTCCGCACCCCTGCCTTCGATCACGCGATACCGTCAAGGTCATCCGCGTCAGGAAAATCGGCATTGGCGTTCGGGACTCGCGGCAGCAATGGTTCAAACCCTATCCGCTCGTACAGTGGCTTGCGTCTCATCGCTCTGGCATCGCACACCTGTTGGATGGTCTTCCGCGCAGTGACGGGCACGGGAATTCCAGTGACCTCCTGGATCTTATCCGCGATCCGTCTGGCTAAAGCTTCCTCACTCCATTCATCACCGAGGTCAAGCTTGGTGACTTGGATATACCGCCACTTCTCGTCTTCGATTGCCTGCCGCCGGCGTGCATCTTCCAGCCATTGACCGGCGTGATGCCCTCCGTCGAACTCAATGCAGATCTTGTATTCCGGGTAAGCGAGGTCAAGATATACGGCCCGGTTCAGACGCTTCACTCCAATCTTGTAATTGACGCAGGGCGCGTCTATCCCGTATTTGAGGGGAACGAGTCGGGTGCGCGTTTCCATCGACGAATCCGTCCCCTCCTGAATCACACGCAACGCACGCCGGCAATTGGCATATCCGCGAAACATATTCGGCCGGCGGCCCGTCTCTTCAAAGACCGCTTCCGTGAATTCCCGCGCCGAATCCAGATATGCCGTCAGCTCCTCAATGGTCGTCCTGCGCAGGCGCCCATCCCGGCGCATCATTGACTCCGCCAGTACGATCAGCTCTTCGAGATTCAGCCATCCGGCGAACATCGCCCATGTGCAGGCCGGAGACACGCACAAGCATTGCTCGACCATGACGACATCAACAGGGAAGGACCATGTCACTTCGTTTATGCCGACAAGATTGCGCCTTTCATTGGCACTCGGGACGACAACTGTAATACCGTTCAACATGGCGCGTCCTTTTGGCAGGCGCGGTATTTCAATCGCCTGAAGCTCCAGGGCCGTGGTCAAGGCGTATGGCGGCTGCCACCTGCTGCGCTGCTGGAATTCAGCGCACTGCTTCATACGCTGGTGCTTCAACTCCGTCAATTGCACCAGTGCGATTGATCCGCCCATGGTCGGCCGCTCCTTTGTGACTCGAATATTGCCGTGGAGCCGAGTGTAGGGAACCGGGCAGTTCCCCGTCTACCGCGCCTCAAAAAATGTGGACAAATGTGGATGAATGTGCGCAACGCGGTGGATAACTCACCTCGGCTCGGCGGAGACCGCGCATGAGGAAATCGCCGGCCGACTTCTTTCGCACGACTGTACACACCGGCGGGTTCTGTTCACAGAAGACTTGCATGTACACTGGGAAGACGATTTAAACGTGACGTCGAAGGTGACGCCACACAATTAGGGGGGGGGTACGGTGAAGGGGATTGGTGTAACTGGCCAAGCAACCGAGACGCGGACGGATATGTACGATGTTTCTGCCACATGCGCCCATGACCTTCTGATCTGATGCAGGATGGCAGGTACAGGCGATTATGACGATAATCACCAACGCGCGGTTCCCGGGCAGCGCCCGCCGCGTAGACATCGCGATCAAGGGCGGCGCGATTGCGGCAATCACGCCTGCCGGCTCCCGTATCTCGGCGACGGCAACCGGCGGCGCGGCGACTGGGCCTGACCGTGAGGGAGTCCGGTCTTGTGGGCGAGCTCGAATGGTTCGACGCCTACTGCAAGCTCGACAATGCGCCCGGAGCGGCGGAGGAGACGCTCGAACTGATTCGCAAGGCCGAGGCGGATGCCGCCCGCAAAGGCGTGGTCGGCATCCGCGACTATGAGATGGCGGAAAACGTCGACACGTGAACCCGCCGGTTCTCCGCGGCGTCTCCCCGCCCGCGCGACGCTAACGATTCCGCTTGGACAGGCATCGATTGGGATGGCTCATTCACCCACGGCATCCGAGGATTGCGCGTGGAGGCGGGCGTGTATCCCGAACGGCTGGAGGATGCGATTGAAGCCGGCTGGAAGACGGGCGTCGAGCTGCCCGGCAGCGATGGACTGGGCCATGTCGGCACGATGAAGATGATCTCGGACGGCTCGCTGAACACCCGTTCGGCGTTCTGCTCGATGCCGTATTCCGATATATTCCCCGACTTTTACGGCACGCTCAGTTACGCACCCGACCAGATCGAGACGTATTTCCACGTGGCGACATGCCATGGGTTCGCCATCGCGTGCCATGCCATCGGCGATGAGGCGAACACCATCGTGCCCAACGCGGCGGCAAGCACACACGCCCACGGTTCCATCGAGCACGCCCAGATGCTGAAGCCGGCGGATATTCCCCGATTCGCGAAGCTCGGGCTGACCGCCAGCATCCAGCCACAGCACGCCATGGACGATCGCGATGTCATCACGAGGTTCTGGGCGAATCCGGGTGGAATCCCTTACGCATTCAAGGCACTGCACGATGCCGGAGTCAGGCTGCGCATGGGGTCGGATGCGCCGGTTGCGCCGCTCGACCCGTGGATGGCGATATCGGCCGCTGTGTTCGGCACGGAAAGCTCAGACCGCGAACCGTTCCAGCCGGAGCAATGCTTGGATGCGCGCACCGCGCTGGCGGCTTCCACAGCAGTCGGCCGCGACCGCCCTGAGCCCGGAGATCCAGCCGACCTGGTGCTCTTGGACCGCGACCCGTATGCTGTCTCCACGCCGGAGGAGATGCGGGCGATGCCGGTGGCGGCGACCATGCTCGCAGGCCGTTGGACGTACTCCTCTTTGCACGGCGAATGATTCCCGACAAGGAACGCATGAGGATTCCTCACACGAATCCCATCGGGAACCGTCCGCTGCGCAGGCAAGGCGTCAGACGTCATACCGCCATGACTTATCGGTGATCACGCGGGCCATCGCCAAACCTATCGGCAGGCAGATAATCACCATGAACGCTCGGAACGCCCAGTCCAGCGCGTGCAGCGTATCGAACTGTCCGAGGTAGAACATCGCCCGGTACATATACAGACCGGGCACCATGATGACGATGGACGGCACGGTCAGGCAGATGCGCGGATAGCCCAGATGCGGCGGCAGCAGGCCGTTGTGCACGGCGGTGCGCCATCCGGCAGCGAGCAGACCGGCCAGCAGCGCGCCGATGAACGCCCCGGCCTCGGCCGGCACCCCGAAATCGACCAGCGTCAGTCGCAGCGTGTCGGTGATCATGCCGATGGTGGCGGCGACCAGGCACATGCGCTGCGGCGAATTGAACATGATCGAGAAGCCCCACACGCCGAGGAAGGCGGTGACGGCCCGCAGCCCCGTGTTCACCCACGGATTGAGCCCCAGCGGCTCGAACCCGGTCGGGTTCAGATGCACGATCATGGCCACTCCCCAGCCTGCCAGCGTGGCCATCAGGATGATGCACAGCACGTATGCCACTCGTTGGATGCCGGACGGGAAGTCGATCTTCGCCATATCGAGGCCGCCCGTTATCAGCGGGAAGCCAGGGATGACGAACAGCATCGCGCCGATGTACGCGGTGTCATGCGTCAGCGCGATCGGGTCGAGCAGGCCGATCAGGCGCAGAGTGCCCGTGCAGGCGAGCGCAGCCAGGGCCACGCACACGAACGTCACGAAGAACTGGTTGAGATGGCGGGCGAACAGTTTGCGGCGCAGCCAGTGGCCCAGTCCGGCGCCGACGAACGCGCCGATCATGTCGTAGGGGCCGCCGCCGAGCAGGAACACGAAGGATGCGCAGGCGACTGCGGAGGCGAAGCCGGCGAACGCCGGGGAATAGAGCGGCTTACGGCTCTCGATCAGGTCGAGCCGCTCATGCGCCTGCCGCACGGTGATGGGCTTGCGCCCTTCGCCCGCGGAACGGCCCACGTGGTCGAAATGCTCGGCGTACTCGCCGGTCAGCGGCTTGTGGGCGCGGGTTTTCCGGCGTTTCGCGCCCAGCAGCGCCTCCGCCGACATCGATGTCCCGAATTCGTTCAGGTTCTGGTCTTCCGCACTGCTGGCGCCTGCGCCCGCGCCACCTGCCGCCGCAGCGGCCGCGTCGAGATCCGGCGTCTCCACGAAATCATGCTTTCCGGAGCGCTGCTGCATCAACCGGTCATGCAGCAGCTTGGCCTCGCGATCCTCTTCCAGGGCGGCCTCGGATTCGGAGCGCAGCTCGTCGTCCGTCGAACCTTCCGCGGCGATGTCGGCCGCGGCCGCGCGGACCATGGAGACGGGCACGGTGACCTCGGCCGCCTCCAGGGCGTCGAGCACCGGGTCGTCGGAGGCCTCGCCGCTGAGCTCCTTCTGTGCCTTCTTCTCGGCGCGCAGTTTCTTGGCCAGCTGCGCGGAGACCTCGGACATGTCGCTTTGCTCAAGGTTCTGCACCACACCTTCGGACACGTCGCCCGCGCGATGGTACATGGAATCGAGCCCGAGGTTCACGCTGAACCAGTCGGTGTAATGCTCCAGCAGCCAGATGCGCTCGGTGTTGACGCCGGTGGTGGGCAGGTCGATGACCTCGGTGATGCGGTTGGCGTCATCGGTGCAGGTGGCCTCGATGTCCGTCAGGTTCACGTCGGCGCGCACGTGCACGCCCAGGGGGTACGCGATGCGGTGCATCATCTCGCGCACGCGGAAGCTTCCGGTTCCAGCACCCAGGTCCAGTGCGCCGACGCGCACGACGACGCTGGTCTTGGCGGCGAGGCCGGCCTCGGAGATCGGCTTGTCCCAGTCGCGTCGAATGTCTTCCATGTCAAGGGGAACGGAGTGGGTGTGGAAATGACTCACCGCCGTCGCCGCGTCCTGATGGGGCGCGTCGCCGTTCTTGTGCTGTTGCATGTTCTTCTCTATCCGTATCATGCCGTTGTTTTTGCCGCCCTATGGGTGTGCTCGGGCGTGTTTTCAAGATGGTTACAGTAGTCATTCTTACTCCGCGCCGTGAACTCATGGGGTATGACCGAAACCGGCGTTCGCATGATGGACTACCTTCGACAAGATTATGGACGATTCGGCGACGAGGATATTCAGGACGACATTCCCGGGCCATCCAACAGCGTGAAGATATGGTGAAGGTTGCATGTTTACCAGTAATCCTTCAGAGAAAAATTGGACTTCGTAATACAACTTGCGATTTCAGGGCAATAGAATGGGCACACAGCTTTTGGCGCAACCGGCTGTGGGCTCGCAACTGACGGCCAACACAACCGCGGAGGAGCCGCGGAGGACCGACTGACCGAGCAACCGGACCCAAAAGACAAAGGAGGTTATGAATGACCGATACCGATCAACAGATCACGCCCGCCGACGCGACCATCGTGTCGACCGGCACCGGGACCAAGGGCCCCGAAGAGCGGGAGCTGCCTGAGTCGCTCAGCAACGACATGAACCTGTGCCTGCGCATTCTGCGCGACGTACTGGGCGAATATGACCCGCAGCTGCTGGCGACGTTCGACACCGTGCGCAACTACGCGGTGAAGGCAAGCGCCGAGCATTTCGCCGGAGCGACGGCGGATCCGCACCCCGATGAGGATGGTCTGGCAAAGGCCGTCGCCACCATCGATGCGATGAATCTGCACGACGCCCAGCTGCTCGCCCGCGCATTCGCCACATATTTCCACCTCGCCAACCTGAGTGAGGAGAACTACCGCGTTTCCGTGCTGCACCAGCGCGAGAACCAGGTGGAAGACGACGAAGCCGTTGACCCGGTGAACGAACTGACCACCGCCTACCATCAGCTGCTGACCGAAATGGGGCCGGCCAAAGCCAAGGCGTTGCTGGAGAAGCTCGAATTCCACCCGGTGTTCACGGCGCATCCGACCGAAGCGCGCCGCAAGGCAGTCGAAGGCAAGATCCGCCGCATCGCGGAGCTGCTGGAAGAGAACAAGCGCCTCGGCGGCTCCGACAAGAAGGAGAACGTCCGCCGCCTCTACAACGAGATCGACGCGCTGTTCCGCACGTCCCCGATCGCGCTGAAGAAGCCGACGCCGGTCGAGGAGGCCGATACCATCCTCGACATCTTCGACAACACGCTGTTCACCACGATTCCCAAGGTCTACCACCGTTTCAACGACTGGCTGCTGGGCGACAAGGCCGGTCTCGAACAGCCGCAGTGCCCGGCGTTCTTCCATCCGGGAAGCTGGATCGGCTCCGACCGCGACGGCAACCCGAACGTCACCGCCAAGGTCAGCCGTCAGGTCGCCCGCAAGTTCAGCGACCATGTGATCGGCGCCCTTGAGGAGGCCACCCGCACGGTCGGCCGCAACCTGACCATGGAGTCCGAGACGACCCCGGCCAGCGCCGAGCTGAAGAGCCTGTGGAGCCACCAGAAGGAGATGAGCGAGCGCCTGACCGACAAGGCCGCACTGATCTCCACCAAGGAGCTGCACCGCGCCGTCATGCTGGTGATGGCCGATCGCCTGCGCTACACCATCGAGCGCGACGCCGACCTCATGTACCACAGCTGCGACGATTTCATCGCCGACCTGCAGGTCGTGCAGCGTTCCCTGGCCGAAGCCGGCGCCAAGCGTTCGGCGTATGGCCCGTTGCAGGATCTGATCTGGCAGGCGCAGACCTTCGGCTTCCACATGGTCGAGATGGAGTTCCGTCAGCACTCCGTGGTGCACGCTCGCGCGCTGGAGGACATCCGCGAGCACGGCCTGCACGGCGAGCGTGGCGAACTGCAGCCGATGACGCACGAGGTGCTCGACACCTTCCGCGCCCTCGGTGCCATCCAGAAGCGCAACGGCATCAAGGCCGCCCGCCGCTACATCATCTCGTTCACGAAGAGCGCCCAGAACGTGCGCGACGTGTACGAGCTGAACCGTCTGGCGTTTTCACACCCGGAGGATGTGCCGGTCATCGACGTCATCCCGCTGTTCGAGCAGCTTGAGGACTTGCAGAACTGCGTGAACGTGCTGGAAGAGATCGTCAAGATCCCCGAGGTGCAGGCTCGTCTGAAGGCCACCGGCAACAAGATGGAGGTCATGCTCGGCTACTCGGATTCGTCCAAGGACGCCGGCCCGACCACCGCTACGCTGGCGCTGCATTCCGCCGAATCGCGCATCGTCGCTTGGGCCGCGAAGCATGACATCGACCTGACGCTGTTCCACGGCCGTGGTGGCGCCGTCGGTCGAGGCGGTGGCCCCGCCAACCGCGCGGTGCTCGCCCAGCCGAAGGGCTCCGTCAACTGCCGCTTCAAACTCACCGAGCAGGGCGAGGTCATTTTCGCCCGCTACGGCAACCCGGTGCTGGCCATCCGCCATCTGGAATCCGTCGCCGCCGCGACGCTGCTGCAGTCCGCTCCGAGCGTCGAGAAGACGAACACGGAGATGACCGAGAAGTACGCCCATATGACCGAGGTTCTGGACAACGCCTCGCATGAGCGCTTCCTCGACCTGCTGAACACGCCGGACTTCGCCCCGTGGTTCTCGATCGTCACGCCGCTTACCGAGGTCGGCCTGCTGCCAATCGGCTCCCGCCCGGCCAAGCGTGGTTTGGGCGCGAAGTCGCTCGACGACCTGCGCACGATTCCGTGGGTGTTCTCCTGGGCTCAGGCGCGCATCAACCTCGCTGCATGGTATGGCCTTGGTTCGGCCTGCGAGAAGTTCGGCGACCTTGACACGCTGCGCGAGGCGTACGAGGAGTGGCCGCTGTTCTCCACGTTCATCGACAACATCGAGATGTCGCTGGCCAAGACCGATGAGCGCATCGCCAAGATGTACTTGGCGCTCGGCGATGACGAGAACCTGTCGAAGAAGGTGCTCGACGAGATGAAGCTCACCACCAAGTGGGTGCTCAAGATCGTCAACGACGAATGGCCGCTGCAGCACCGTCACGTGCTCGGCCAGGCCATCCGCATCCGCTCCCCTTACGTGGACGCGCTGTCCGTCACTCAGGTGCTTGCGTTGCGTTCGCTGCGCAAGAAGGTGGACAAGGAAGAGCTCAGCAAGAGCCAGCAGGCGGGATTCATCTATCTGATCCTGTGCACCGTCTCCGGTGTCGCCGCCGGCCTGCAGAACACGGGCTGACGTTTTGGCCGGTGTTGGGCCGCATGCGCGGCCAACACCGCTTGGAAAGCCCGGTGGGCTTTCCAAGGCCAAAACGTAGCGGTGGGCTTTGCGCAATAGCTTTGCGCACGCAAAGTTCACCGCAGCACAGCGCCTCCGCGACGAGCGGAGGCTCCGTTTTATATCAGCACATATCGCGAAAGCCCTGCCCTACACGGGTGGGGCTTTCGCGTTCCCTCCCCCTATCAATCACATTGATACGATTTCATAATCATTTCCGATGTGAATAAGTTCACGGATCAAGACCGCGATCATCGGCAATCCCACCAGCGAAGTGGCGTTATAGTAGCGCTGTCGGCGTCGACAAGAGCTGGAACGCTGATAGAATGCACACCAATGATGTTCAGTGAATTGTTCACATGTTCACGAACAGTCCTGCATGATGTGCCTTGAGTGAGCGATGCGGTTCTTGTTCAGGCCGGCAGGTCATCGTACAGCCAGTTACGAAAGGATCCTACCGAATGGCAAGGTTTACCGAGAATCGTTGGACCAGCGCAATCATCCCCGCATTGCTGATTCATATCCCAATCGGTACCGTCTACTGCTGGAGCGTGTTCAAGCAGCTCATCGCCGACAGGCTCAACGCCAGCCCGGCCTCCGTGGAATAGGGCTTCTCGCTCGCCATCTTCTTCCTCGGCATGTCAGCCGCATTCGCCGGCCCCATGGTGGAGAAGAACATCAAGAAATCCGCACTCGTCTCCATGGTCTGCTTCGTGGTCGGCTTCGCCGGCACGGGCGTGAGCATCGCTCTGAACTTCCTGCCGGGTGTGTTCATCTGCTACGGCGCGATCATGGGCATCGGCCTGGGCGTCGGCTACCTGACCCCGGTCAAGAACCTGATGCTCTGGTTCTCCGATAACAAGGGCCTCGCCACCGGCATCGCCGTCGCCGGCTTCGGCCTGGCCAAGGCCATCGCCAGCCCGTTGATGGAGTACCTGATCGGCACGGTGGGGCTGGTCAACATGTTCTTCATCCTCGCCGTGATTTATGCGGTGATGATGTTCTTCGGTTTCCTGCTCATCAAGCGTCCGGCCGACTGGGTCTACGATCCCGTGACCTCGCATGTAAGCCGCGCGGAGATTCTCAGGAAGCCCGTGTTTTGGGGCATCTGGATCGCCTTCTACATCAATATCACCTGCGGCCTGGCGCTTATCAGCCAGGAGAAGGACATCCTGCACGATGTGCTCAAGGCCTTCCCGCAGTATGCCGGCCTGAGCCCCGCCAAGTTCGCCGCCGCCATCGCCGGCATCATCGGCCTGGTGCTCGCCGTGGACTCCGTGTTCAACACGGCCGGCCGCGTGGGCTTCTCCACGCTCTCCGACCACCTGAAGCGCCGCGAGACCGTTTATCAGGTGATCTTCATCATGTCGATCGCGGTATGCCTGCTGCAGATCTTCACCAACAGCATCAACAATGCGCTGTTGTGGGCCGTGCTGGCCATGCTGTTCCTCATCAACGCTGGCTACGGCGGCGGTTTCTCGACGCTGCCGGTGCTGCTCGACCAGCACTTCGGCACCAAGACCGTCTCCACCACACACGGTCTCGCGCTGAGCGCCTGGGCGTTCGCCGGCCTGTCCGGCAACCAGCTGGCCTCGTTCGTGGTCACGCACACGCCCGATCAGGCCCATCGCTACGCCGCGCTGATTCCGGTGCTCACCGGCCTGTTCGCCCTGGCTCTGATCAGCATCAGCCTGGTCAAGTATCTCGGTGGCAGGAACGGCGAGGGCAAGAGATCCATCGGGGCCTGAACCGTAACGCAAGGCGGAGGGCTTCAGATACTGAAAGTAAATCACTTTCCTGAATCGCCCCGGACAGTATTCGGCCAAGAACGAGACAACTGCCCACATCCGCGACAATAGACTCTCATAGTTGACTGATCCGGGGGCCTGCGCCTAGCGGGCCCCCTTATTGATGCCGTGTGGCGCGTCGAAAGCACCATGTCCACCGGCCACGGTCAACGGAGTTCTAACATGTTAACGGAGTATTCTAACATGTAAGAATTATTGAAAGGGGATGAAAGGACAGCGCCAGTCACCTTACACCAACGCGTAGCGGGATGAGGGACCACTCCCCTCATGCCGGAATACACCCTCCCCCTCAAGTCTCTTCATGAGCCTGTACGCGCTGATATAAGACAAATCCAGCAGCTTCATCACGTCAGACGTGGTCGCCGCGCCCCCATTGTTCAGCGCGAATTCCGTCACCAGGTTCTCCCGCCGACCGTCGAGGCCCTTTTGCCTCGCATAAGCCGGCAACTTATCATCCCTCTTATATACACGCGCGCTCAGCATATAATCTCGTGCGACACCGCTGCCGCAGGCTTCCACCAGCCCGCTCTCCACTAGGCTTTCGACCGCGCCGACCAATCGCCGAGACTCCACTCGCGAGAATTCGCGCATTTGCGCCACGCTGAGTCTGCGATGCTCCCGCAGCAACGACAGCACGATTAGAGACCACACCGACAACGGAGCGCCACGGCGAGCCTCTTCATTGGCAATCATCACAACGAATGCCTCATCCGGCACCACGCGACGCAGGAACAGCACCACCTCCGACGCCGTGGACTGCGAATAATCGGGAAATGCCCCACCGGAAGCCAAGGAGCCGGCATATATCTTATCGACACCACGACCGGTGCGTTCCACATATCCCGCCGTCTTGAGGATGGAGGCGAGCTGAGGGTTGCGGGAACGCGGCTGCGCGGTCAACAGGTTGTTTTCGCTCAATCCCTCGATGAAACCTCCCGGGTTGGATATGGTCAGGCCATCGTCGTCCACGAGGAACCGCACCGATCCCATCCTCGCATAATCCCTGTGGCAGAACGCGTTGACTGCCACCTCGCGGAACGCCTGATGATCGAAGTCCGGCAGATTGACATGGACCAGACCGCTCATGACCTCATGATCTGGATTCCATGGTTCCATCAGTGCGCCGATACGAGGGAGCATATCGACCAGCGGCAGGAAGAACGGATCCGTGTTTACCTTGGGAGACGTGCCTTTCATGACCTGGAATACGGCGGAGGCCGACGGTACGGAACGCTTCAGTGCCCGCTCCGTACCGATGACCAGCAGACCGGCCACGGAAGGCTGCGGGCCGCCAGGGCCGTCGACTACCAGTTCTAGGGCCCGATCGAAGTCCTCATCATCAACCGCCAACAATGAGCTGCCGGCATTGGCCGTGCGTATGCTCTCCCTGAGACGGTCGCGCGCAGCCGGATCAAGATCGGACAGCGTCGACCCCGGAGCAGGCTGCGCGCTGTAGTCGTAACTACGCTGCTGCGACAAACGACTGATGAATTGCGCAGGGAACATCGGAACGACTTCTGGCGCGCCATCGGCTTTCAGCCGGCGCTGCAGCGTCTTCCCCTGACTGGTGGACACGATCTGCTGACTGCTGCCAACCTCAATGCCGACGACCGGCTTGCCGCTCTCGCTCAGCAACGTCACCCGCACGGAAAGCTGAGGAACCGTTTTGTTGAAAATGAATGCCGCCAGACCATTGACATTGCGATGCCGGTCACAGACCCCAGTCACCATGCCATCGTCTTCGACACCAAGGTACAGCGTACCGCCTTCGGTATTGGCCATCGCCACCACATTGTCGACGATTTCGTCATCGGTTTGCGGGCGTTGGCGTTCGCTTTTGAACTCCACCGTCAGGCTTTCCTTGGTCGGCAGCATCGGCTCCTCCTTTCACGGCTTTCAATAATTCTAACATGTCAACGGAGAATTCTAACATGTTAGGATTATTGAAAGGGGATGAAAGGACAGCGCCGGGCACAGCGCCCACTATGCGCCGAGCAATGTCAACATCTGCGGGACACTCTTCTTGCCGAATTCGACCTTCTGCTCGCCGCCGGGATGGTTGATGACGATGCAGGGAACGCTCATCGCGCCATACTGGTCCTTGAGCTCGGGGAAGTGCGCGACGTCGTAGGCTTCGGCACGCACGTTCGGGTTCAGCGACGCGATGCGCTGCGCGGCCAGTACGGTTTCCGGACACATCGTGCAGGTGAGCGAGACGAGGATCATCACGTCGATCGGCGTGTCAATGGCCTCGGCGCGAGCCTTGAGGTCATCGTCCAGAGGCTGGCCCGGACCCGCGGCGTTGTACAGGCCGAGCACGAACGAATTGAACTCGTGACCGGACGGTACACCGTGGAAGGCCAAGCCGGTGAACAGCAACGTACCGGCGTCGGAATTCTCGGCCGGCACGCACATGCGCACGACCGGCCGCGCAGACGGCAGCACCCCTGCTACGTCGAACTGCGCGCGACCGGAATCATCCAGCGAACCATATACCGGCAGTTCGGCGCCATCCGGCAAGGTGACGGCCAACGGCTCGCCGACCGTCAACGACGTTGGCGCGCTGGAACCGTCCTCAGCGGTGATCACGCCCGCCGCATCGACCGCGACTGAATTCAGTTTGCCGTTCGACAGCGCCACCATCTCGCCGATGAATCCCTGCAACTCCGTCGACAATGGCGTATCGTCCAGTTCGAGGACGAGCGTGACCGGGCGGGTCATACGGCCAAAGACCACGCCGAGCTGCTGCTTGATGGCGGCGGAGAAGAGCTCGCCGGGCTTTTTGGCGGCGGCCGTCGCGGCGGCGGTATCGGCGCTGCGCTTGACAGGAGCCGGGGCGGGCGTGGTGCCGGCAGCGGCAGCACTGTTGACGGCAGCCGCGGTCTGCGCTTCGGCCTGCTCATATGCGGATGCGGTCGGGCGAGGCGGCACAAGACCGGTTTTCTCGCTCATCTGCTTGGCGTACCGCTCCAGTTCCACTGCGGCGATGGCACCGTCGGCGGTGGCGGTGACGACCTGACGCAGGTTCTTGACGCGCAGGTCACCGGCCGCGTACACGCCCGGCACCGAGGTCTCGAGGTATCCGCGCGTGACCACGTAGCCGTGGTCGTCCAGTTCGACGACACCGCGCACGAGCTCGGTGGCCGGCACGTATCCGGCGAACACGAAGACACCAAACGTGCCGTCGTCGGATGGCTTCCACGATTCCGTCTCACCGGTTCCGCGGTCGAGGATCGTCGCCTCGCGTAGCCCACCCTTGCCGGCGGTGACGCCTTTGAGCTCGACGTTGTAGCGCACGTCGATTTTCGGGTTGTTCTTGGCCTCGGCAGACACCGCCGCGTCGCAGGTGAAGTCCGGTTCGCGGACGAGCACCGTGACTTTGGAGGCGTATTTGGTCAGGAACACGGATTCCTCTGCCGCGGCGAAACCGCCGCCGACGACCAGCACCTCCCTGCCGGTGAAGAATTCGCCGTCGCATGTGGCGCAGTAGGCCACGCCGCGGCCAGCGTACTCGGCCTCGCCGGCGAAACCAAGCTTGCGCGGGCTTGCACCGGTGGCAATCAGGATGCCGAACGTCTTCAGGTCACCGCGCGACGTGTGCACGGTCTTGATGTCACCGTTCACGTCAAGGCCGGTAGCCTCGGCTGAGAGGAATTCCGCGCCGAAATCCTTTGCCTGGTTGCGCATGGTCTGTGTGAGCGCACGACCGGACGTACGGCCGACGCCCGGGTAGTTGACGACTTCGTCGGTGATGGTGATCTGCCCGCCGAAATCATCCTTTTCGAGAATCAGCACGCGATAGCGGGCGCGAGCGAGATACAGGCCGGCGGTGAGTCCCGCAGGGCCGCCACCGATGACAACAACGTCATACAGATCGCTTCGGTTGATCTGGGTCATGATATGGAACTCCTTACATATGCATATGCCCCTGCCGGCGGGGGCTCCCGCGAAGCGGGTGGGGTAGTTCGCCTATCACCGCGACCACCCCCAGTCGGCTGTCGCCGCCAGCCCCCCCGCCAGCGGGGGCGGAGAGGCCACTCGCCTTACATCGCTACCCGCCAGCGGGGGCGAGAGAGTTGGCGATCCCCAGCCAACTCTGACCGCTACCGACAGCCCTCCAGCCCCTGCAATCAGGGACGGCCTCCAGCCGCAGCCTGTTGTGCTTGCCTGTCGGCTCGCCTTCGCCTACAAACAGCTCTGCTGTTTGCTTGACAACTCAGCCCGTCAGTGAGGCGGGAAATCAGAGGAGACCGACGAGGTCGAGGCTCGGCTCGATGGTCTCCTCGCCGGGGGTCCACTTGGCTGGGCACACCTGGTCGCCGTGCTCGTAGACGAACTGCGAGGCCTGCACGCGGCGCAGCAGCTCGTCGGCGTTACGGCCGACGTTGGAGGAGATGACCTCGTAGGCCACGACCTTGCCCTCCGGGTTCACGATGAAGTCACCGCGCTCGGCCACGCCGTCGGCCTCGTTGTAGGTGTCGAGGTCCTTCGCGAGCAGTGCGGTGGGGTCGGCAAGCATCGGGTACTGGATCTTCGCGATCTTTTCGTTGGCGTCGTGCCAAGCCTTGTGCACGAAGTGGGTGTCGCAGGAGACCGAGTAGATCTCGCAGCCGATCTTCTTGAAGTCCTCGTACTTGGCAGCGAGATCCTCCAGCTCGGTCGGGCACACGAACGTGAAGTCCGCCGGGTAGAAGAAGAACACCGACCAGTGACCGAGCACGTCCGCCTTGGTCACCTCATGGAATTCGTTGTTCTGAAAAGCCTGCACAGTAAAATCAGTGAGTTCATGCTGAAGCAGTGTCATCATCGTTCCTTTCCACGCAATCCGGTCATTGCGTCTCCCCATCGTAACGTCAAGCGGCTTTCGCCGATACGGACGCACGAGGGTTTCTTCATGACAATCATCACAGTTTGCGCTCACAAACCGGTAAAAACAGCCGCGCCCGATCCGTGGTTTCGCTATGAGCAGAGGTGATGAACGTTCCTTGGATATTTCATACTTATCAAACAGGTTTCCGCTATGCTCGCACATACAGGCACATACACGCCGACCCGACGCGAACCTGAGACTCGGAACGGAGATGTCATGGCAGAGGAAGACCCGGATCAGGAATCCACCGCGAACTCGACGCTTAGCCGCATGCTGGCGGGAAACCGGCGGTTCGCCGAAGGGCACAGCGAGCACCCGTGGCAGGACATGCAGACCCGCGAATCACTGATCGACCGGCAGAACCCCGACGCGGCGGTATTGTCATGCTCCGATTCGCGCGTTCCGCCGGAAATCATCTTCGACGCGGGGCTCGGTGACCTGTTCACGATCCGCACGGCCGGGCAGATCATCGACGACGCGGTATTGGCATCGCTGGAATATGCCGTGGATCATCTGCACGTCAGCCTGCTCATGGTCATGGGTCATGAAGGCTGCGGGGCGGTGGCGCTGGGCGCCGAACAACTTGACGCGCTGATCGCCGACAGCACGAGCGACCCGGAGAGCTCGTTGGAGTCCGCTGATGCGATGGCCGAATTGGATGAGCGCATCGCCAGCTCGGATTCGATTGTGCTGCGCTCGGTCGGCATGTCGGTGTGGCAGGCGCGGGAGGCCGAGTTGGATACGAGCGAGGACTTCGAACGCGTACATGTGGCGCGTACCATCGAAGAGCTGGTCACGCGCAGCGAAATCATTCAGGACGCGCTGGCGCACGATCGACTGATGATCGTAGGCGCCCGCTACCAGCTGTCCACCGGCAAGGTCGAGGTACTGAGCTTCTGACGGGAGCGTGACTTATCGCCGCATTTCGCGTCACTGTGTGCGGGTAGCGTCACGCTGTGCGGCCCCGCACACAGTGACGCGTCAGTAAAACCCTTATTTCCCAATGGTTATACAATATGCGTCACGCTGCAAGGGCGCACACAGTGACGCACCCCGCACAGCGTGACGCATTCGAGACGCCGCATCCGCAACGGCAACGCGCCACCCGTTTCGACGTGGCGCGTCCCGCAGGCGTCTCCACCGCCGTTGTCAGCTACGTGCTCAACGACAGTCCCAAGAAAATCTCACCGGACACCGCGCAGCGGGTGTTCGACGCGGCGCAGCGGCTCGATTACCACCCCAACTCCGTCGCCCGAGCCCTCAAGACCGGCACCACGCACACGCTCGGCGTCATCGTGCCCGACTTCTCGAACCCATACTTCGCCGAATTCACCGACCAGCTCGAAGCCACTGCATCCAAACGCGAACGGGCGCTGATCATCAACCTGTCGCGAAGCGACCCGCAAGGCGAGCGCCGCCGCATCAACGAACTCGTCGAGCGCAACGTCGACGCGATGTTCGTCTCCTCCGCGCAGACCGATGCCGAGCTCGCCCGCTGCGCGGTCAACGCGGCGCTCGACCCCGCGCACACGCCCGACGTGCAGCTCCTCGCCGCCGAACTCGTCACCAGGCAGTCCTGCGGATGCAAGTGACCGGCCGGCAAGTCGCAGCGAACGGTTCTCAATAAGAAAGGTGCGAGGATTTCTCACATTTGCGCACAAGCGCACATAACCATAAAGGGCGGCATCTCGGGACTTTGTCGATTTTGATGTTCGTTTCGGGCGTTGGCAGGCTCGCACCTTTCTTACTGAGAATGATTCGCTGCGACAATTGACGTGCCACCCCCCTACAGTAGAGTCCATGTCACTTGGTTTAAACATCCTTCTGATCTTCATATTCCTAGTGCTCGGATCCATCTTCTCCGGCACCGAATTGGCCTTGGTCTCCCTGCGCGGATCCCAGATCGATCAAATGGAACAGGAGGACGCCCGTGGCGCACGTGTGGCGGCAATCGCACGCGACCCCAACAAGTTCCTGTCCACCGTGCAGATCGGCGTGACGCTCTCCGGCTTCCTGTCCGCATCGTTCGGCGAATCGTCGATTTCGCCGTTCATCGTGCCCGTCGTGAAAAGCTGGGGCGTGCCGGCGAACATCGCCGCACCGCTGACCACCATCGTGCTGACGCTGATCATCTCGTACTGCTCGATAGTCATCTCCGAAATGGTGCCGAAGCGCATCGCCATGCAGCGCACCGAACAGATCGCCCGCGCCGTAGTGCCCGCGATCGACGTGTTCGCCAAGGTCTGCAAGCCGATCATCTGGCTCATCGGCAAGAACACGAACGGTATCGTGCGCCTGCTCGGCTTCGACCCGAACGAGACCGAAAGCGAGGTCTCCGATGAGGAGCTGCGCGTGCTCGTCAACACGAACACGTCGCTGAGCAAAGACGAGCGCACGATCCTCGACGACGTGTTCGACGCGTCCGAGACCATCGTCGCCGAGGTCATGCGTCCGCGCGCCGATGTCGTGTTCCTCGACGGTTCGCAGAGCATCAAGGACGCGGCGGCGTACGTGCGCGAGATGCCGTACTCCCGCTATCCGGTGACCGGCAGGGATTTCGATGACGTGATCGGCTTCGTGCATGTGCGCGACCTGCTGGACGTGCGCGACCCCAACGCAACGACCGTGGCCGACGTGACGCGAGAAGGCATTTCGCTGCCCGGCACGTCCAAGCTGCTGCCGAGCCTCGAACTGCTGCGCAAGCGCGGCATCCACTTGGCCGTGGTCATCGACGAGTACGGCGGCACCGACGGCATCGTGACGCTGGAGGACATGACCGAAGAACTCGTCGGCGACATCCGCGACGAATACGACCTGCCCAGCGAACCGGGCGGCGAGCGCAAGGAGCAGCCCGCATTCGTGAGCGGCGTCGCCACCATCGACGCGAGCATGACCATCGAGGACTTCGCCGATCTGACCGGCATCGAACTGGAGGACGGCCCGTACGAGACCGTCGCCGGCTATTTCCTCGCACACACCGGCAAGATGGGTGCCGAGGGCGATGTGCTGCACTCCGACGACGGGTACGACATGACCGTCACCAAGGTCGACGGCCGCCGTATCGAAACCATCGAGGTGCGCAAGGCCGGCGCCCCTGACCACGCGCCGATTTCCGCCGAATAGCGCGGCGCGGGCGGGAGGTCGCCGGCCATTGCCGATCATCGGCGCTGCGAGGAAATCCACCAGTTGATGATCGAACCGGCTGCGACCAGCAGAGCGCCGCACCAGAACGGCAACGTCAAAGACAACCCCAGCAATACCGCGCTGGCTGCCGTGGACAGCATGGGCGTGGCGTAAGAGGCCATCGCAAGCGTGCTCATGCTGCCGTGCAAGATTCCATAGCCCCAGCAGGCGTATCCGCCAGCGATGACCGCCGCGGCCGCCACCACAGCCAAGTAGCCCCAAACTGACGGCGCGGCAGACGGCCAACCTTGGCCGGAAGCGAAGTGGATGATCCACAGCGCCACGGCCACAAAGGGGAAGAATACGGACGTACCGTCGAATCCCTTGGACAGCGCGGGCGTGAACACCGCATACACCGACCATGCGAGCGCGCCCGCAAATGCCAGCAGATACGGCAGTGGATTCGCCGCGACATGCCCTGCGGCGAGCGCCCAGTCCAAGCCGCTGTTGCCGCCGACCGCCAGTATCACGCCGGCGGTGGCGACGACAGCGCCAGGCAATACGCGGAGCACCGCGCGGCCACGAGAATGGCGGGGCGGCTTGCCTGCGCTGCAGTTTGTGCCGCACTGGACCGAGTCATCTTGAGCCTGCGCGTCGCTGGGCGCTGCGGGTTCCCGTCCTATCCCCTCGTTCCGCGCCGAACGCTTCTCGCCGCTCGGTACGAATGCCGCCGCCAGCAACACCATCATTGTAGGCCACAGGTAGTTCACCAGACTGACCTCCACCGACGAGGCCGCCGAAGACGCCAGCCCGATCGACAAGGAAATCGACGACTCATAGAACACGAACAGCAGGCCGCCGACGATCAGATACGTTCGCGGATACTTGTGCAACGGTGCCGGCCGGCGAAAAACCAGCAGCAGCACCGCGCCGCAGGTGTATATCAACGCCGATCCCAGCGTCGCGCCGAACGCATCGGCGACCACGCGAACCAGCCCGGTCATCAGACTCCACAGCAGAATCGCCATCAGACCAATCATGGTAGCCTGCACGGATGAGCTGGGGCTCCGGCCGGCCTGGCCAGCCACATCGCGACGCGAATCGACCATATCTGCACGCTCCTTTTCGCCGCGGGGTCCGGCTGTTTACTCCAGTGTGTCCGCCGGCACCGACGCGGATGACGGCGAGTGGCGACTGACCGCGTTGACTGACGCGAATTGACCTGCCGTATTGTACCTGCTGAATGTGCAGCTACGTCCAGTCACGCCGTCTGCCGTGTTTCGTGTTGCCCCCCCCCGCTGCACATGCCTTGCCCAGTCGCACCGCCGCATGTCCCATCTCTCAGCCCAGTCCGTGCCACACCAGCGTAAAAACGGCGCGAAATCAGCCTGGTGTGGCACACTGATTCCACCCGACCTGTACCGCTGATGATCATCAGCCTACGTTTCTGTTACGTCGCTCACTGTGAGCGATAACTATGCTGGCAGCTGACACATCGCGCAGGCTTCATCGATAAACTGGAGGGTGACTGATATCCCAGAAGGAAGGAACGAATATGACACTTGCATTCGTTGTGCCGGGACTGGACGAAGCCGCCTCCGAGAAGGCCATTGCCATTCTGCAGAACCGACTGAGCCAGGAGCAGGAGGCCGCGCTGGTCCTGAAGCACGCTCACTGGAACGTGACCGGGCCGAACTTCATCGCCGTGCACGAGATGCTCGACCCTGAGGTCGAGGCAGTGCTCGCGCAGGCCGATGAGACCGCCGAACGCATCGCCACGCTGGGCGGCACGCCTGACGGCCGCGCCGATGCCATCACCCGCAACCGCACCTGGAAGCCGTTCGACGTCGACGGTCGCGCCGGCACCGAGAAGTACCTTGAGGCCCTGATCGAGTATTACGACGCATTCATCGCCGATGACCGCAAGGCCATCGCCGAGCTGGACGAGCTGGACGTGATCAGCTCCAACATCATCCAGGACCACGTGCAGGAGCTTGAGAAGTTCCAGTGGTTCATGCGTTCGCATCTGGCGTGACGCGATAGATCGCGGCAGACAGCAGGCAGCATGCATGGCGGGTGAATGCCCGCTCCCATGCACACCGGCATGGTCTGACGCAAAAGATGCACATCAATGATGGCGACGGTTCAGTGGCAATGCTGAGCCGCCGCCATCATTTGTTTTGCTGCCGCGACATGTCGGCAGCATGTTTCACGATATGTTTCACAGCAGTACGCGCTTGTTGAGTTCACGGCGCAGCTCACGCCAGCTCGGCAGATAAGCGCTCATCCGCCGCTGAAAATCAGCCCCGTGACCATTGGCCCACAGATGGGTCATTTCATGGACGAGAACGTACTCCAAAAATCGAGGCTCCATCAGACCAAGCTGAAGATTCAGCCGGATACGCCCGGTTTTCGGCGTGCATGACCCCCAGCGCGACGTCATGACCCGCAAGGTGACATGGCTCGGCGAACGCCCGACGATGGGCGCCCACTTGCGCAACAGCCCCGGAAGCGCGGCATCGATCGCGGCCGCGGCGGCATGTTTGCGCTCATCGGTCCACATGGCCGAACGGTCGAACATGGGGAGCTGCGGCTGATCGCCGCCCCGGCGGCCATCGACACCGGCATGCCCTCCATCACCGGCAGGAGCGCTGGGGAGGGGCGTCAACGTCTCGGCCTGCCGCAATGACATCCGTCGGGCCTCGGCCATACGCCGCTGCTGTTGCACGATCCACGAGTGCCGTTCATGAGCGAAACCAATGATCTGACGCTGGCTCATGCGCATCGGCGCCGACACCTCGACGGTTCCCAGAGGCGGCTTGATACGCAGATAGAGGTTCTTGATGCGTTTGCGCGTCACATGCAATTGCAGGCCGTCCACCTCAAGCACGGTCGACGCGGCGGCGGTTGAGGCGGACGCGGGTGCTTTTCGGGCATGACGACGCTGATTGGGCAATGGCATACGAGCCATTGTCGCAGACGCTGCCCCCAGTCAGCATGAGGCAAGGAATACAACGCCCCCGCTGGCGGGGGCCGCCGCGCAGCGACTGGGGGTGGTCTGACCAGCCACTGCACAGAACCACCCTCAGTCTCGCTGCGCTCAACAGCTTCCGCTAGCGGGAGCACAATACTGCGCACTCCGCGAAACCACCCGCGATCTCACGCGTTCCCACACACAAAAACGGGAGCGCGAGGGCACTCGCACCCTCACGCTCCCGCATAATCGCTCAGCGGCGGCGGAACAGTATCACGCTTCCGCAGCGGCCTTCTTGGCGGCGCGAGCAGCGGCCTTGGCGGCCTTCTCCTCGGCCTTCACCTGCTCGATGTACTCGGCGTGCTTGGCACCCGGAGTCCAGCCGGTGTTGACGACCTTGACCTGCCAGATCCACGCGGCGGCGAAGAGCACCGCGGCAAAGATCAGCAGGCAGATGGCGCCACCGACAGGACCGAGGTGAGCCATGTTGCCGGTAATCGTACCGAACCAGCAGAAGTCGGCGTCACCGAAGGTGGAGTTGGCCAGACCGAAGCTGCCCATCACGGTCATCAGCGCGGCCGGCAGGAAGGTAATCAGCAGGCCGTTGATGAACGAGCCGACAATGGCACCGATACGACCACCCGTGGCGTTGCCGAACACACCAGCACCACCACCATCGAAGAAGTGAGGCACCATGCCGGGCAGGATCAGCGCGACGCCCCAGACCGGGCCGAGCCACACGGCGATGATCGCCAGAGCCACCAGGCCACCGACGAAGGAGCCGAGGAAGCCGATCAGCGAAGCATTGGCGCCGTACGGGAACACGATCGGGATGTCCAGCGCCGGGCGGGCGCCGGGCACGACCTTGTTCGCAATGCCCTGGAAGGCGGGGACGAGTTCACCGAGGATGATACGAACACCGTAGAGGATGATGCTCACGCCGATGCCGAACTGCAGGGCCTGCGCGAACGCGGCCATGAAGAACGAACCGTAGTTGTCGGGGTTGGTGGAGAAGATCTTGAACGCTTCCTTGGCCGGCAGCACGATGGCGGCCCACACGGAGAAGACCAGGTACAGCACGACCATGAGCAGCGTGGTGGAGACCATGGAGTCACGCAGGAAGCTCAGGCCCTTCGGGAAGTTGATGTCTTCAGTGGACTTCGACTTCTTGCCCACGCCGGCGCCGACAGCACCGGAGACAATGTAGCCGAGGGTGTTGAAGTGGCCGATCGACAGCTTGTCGCTACCGGTCACCCTGTTCATGAACGGCTGCGCGAACGCCGGCATGACCACCATGATCACGCCCATGAGGATGGCGCCGATGATCACGATGAGCAGCTGGTGGTCCGTGCCGAATCCCACGGACAGCACCACGGCCAGCATGGTGGACATGAACACCATGTGGTGGCCGGTCAGGAAGATGTATTTCAGCGGGGTGAACCGCGCGAGCAGCAGCATCACGATGAAGCTGAGCACGATGATGTACGCCGAGGAGGCGCCGTACTGGCTGGACGCCTGCGCGGTGATGACCTCATTGGTGGGCACGACGCCGTGCGCGCCGGTGGACTTGAGCACCAGGTCGCCGAACGGGGCCAAAGCCGAGGTGACGACGGTAGCGCCGGCACCCAGGATCAGGTAGCCCATGGCCGCCTTCAGGGCGCCCGACACGACCTGCCCGGCGCTGCGCTTCAGTGCGATCAGGCCGATGGCCGCGATGATGCCAATCAGATACGCCGGCACATTCAGTATTTCCTGGCTGATGAAATTCAGCACTTGAACGACAACGTTCATGGATTCCTTCTTTTCTTGTTATGGTTTCTGGCCGGCATCTCACGCCGGCCGTAACGGGGCGCGTCTCAGTCGGCGTACTTCTCCAGCACCGACTTAATCTCGTCGGTGTCCATGAAGTTCGTGATGACTTCGACGGGCGTGGTGGTGCCTTCCAGCTCGGGCGCGAGCTCGGCGGAGGTGAGCACCAGATCGTTCATGTTGGCGGTGCCCTTGGCGCTGCCCGCATCGGAGGTGGTGACATTGACATCGACGCCAAGGTCGGCCGCGACCGATTCGACATTGACCTTCAACAGCACCGATGTGCCGATGCCGTTGCCGCATACGCAGAGGATGTTCATGATTCCCTCGTTTCTTTCGTTGGAATGACTGCCGCGCAGCCATTGGGTTTCAGTTATTGGATTCAGTTATGGAAGTGTGGGTGTGCCGCTCGCCGGCGGCCCGGCTCGGGTTGCGCCGCCCTGCTATTGATGCAGGATGTCGCGGATGGCTTCCGGCGTGGGGGCCGCGGCGAGCGCCGCGGTCTTCTTGGGATTGATCAGGGCCGAGGCGATAGCGGACATCACGGTGATGTGCTCGTTCTCGTCATGACCGGCCAGACCGATGACCAGCGATACCGGGTCGTTGGCCTTGTTGCCGAACTTCACCGGCGTGGACAGGCGCACCCAGCTCAGGCCGGTCTTCCGCACGGCCTCGGACGGGCGGGAGTGCGCGAGCGCGAGACCCGGGGCGATGACGATGTACGGGCCCATTTTCTCGACCGTCTCGATCATCTGATCCGTATACGCGTCGGTGGTGAAACCAGCCGCCACCAGTCCTTTGCCGGCAAGCCGGATGGCATCTTTCCAATCGGTGGCGGGAACGTCGAGCAGAAACGCGCTGTCCGGCAGGAACCCGTCAATATCGGCGACCATAGCATCTCCTCCGTGCTGAGCCATCCACCGCTGGATGGGTTGGTGATTTGCTGACACCATCGCGAGCAAATCGTTTCTTTCATCCGTCACTATACACCCTAAAATCCGCTTAGTAAACCCGGAAACCGATTTCTCAATTTTGTAATGAAATGGTATGATCTATACAGAAACCATTACGTCTGTCCACTGGAAACATTGGCAATAATCACGCCCATACGGCATCGCGGCGACCAATGAGCGCAATGTGCGTTCATGTATCCTATATACAACGGGCAGCGACGCGGTGCCCGGCAGAAGTAATCGAAGCAGACAATCCGAGGTGATGAACGATGAGCTCAACGAGTTCCATCACCGACGTCGCCGCATTGGCGCGCGTATCCAAAGCCACTGTCTCCCGCGTTCTTTCAGGGCGCCGCACCAAAGACGACAACATCGCGAAACGCGTGCGGGACGCGGCGGAACAGCTCAACTATCAGGCCAACTCCGCCGCCAGCGCACTGCGCAGCGACACGACCAATACCATCGGCCTCATCATGCCCGGCCCGACCGACCCTCTGGCAGCCCGACTGCTCGCGGAGTTGGAGCCCGAAGTCAACCGCTCGGGACGCCAGCTGCTGCTGGGCCTCGGCGACGACCAGCGAACCCAGACGGAACGCATCGAAGCCATGCTCGCCCGCCGGGTCGACGGGCTGGTGGTCATGCCGCCGCAAGACGCCAACACCGCAGCGTTCCTGGATGACTACATCGGCATGACCTCGCTGGTTCAGGCGTTCGGCCACTCCACGTCCTTCCACGTGAACTGGGTTGGCGTCGACGAAAGCGCCTCCATGAAGCTGATGCTTTCGCACCTTGCCGAGTACAACGCCAACTCCATCGCATTCCTCAGCGGCAACGTCAACTCCGCCAGCGCCGCCGAGCTGTTCGCCACGTTGCAGACGTCAACGAGGGTCATGAACCTGATGACCGAACCGGGTTGGACCACGTTCGGCGACAATTCCGCGAAGCGCGGGTATCACGACGTTATGAGACTGTTCGGGGACAAGGGCAACCGCCCGAACGCGCTCATCTGCGCCACCGACGATGTGGCGATCGGAGCGCTGATGGCGCTGAACCAACTGGGAATCCGCGTGCCGGACGAGGTCAAGGTCATTGGGTCGGGCGACTCCCCCGCGGCGGCCATCGCCGACCCGCCGCTCTCGTCGATTCTCCCGCCGTGCCGGCTCATCGCCCATGAAGCGCTGCGACTCATCAGCGTCAGTGCCAGCAGCAAACACTGGCTTCCGGCGCACACCGCGTACCCGCCGCAGCTAGTGCAGCGCGAATCGACCAGCGGGCCGCGATTCGGCTCCAGCGACATGGCGCTGCCCGACGACGAGAGCTGAAAACTCGATGTCGGTGCCCTGAGCGGTACGAATATTGCGCGAAAGGCGTGGATTACACGGCTATCTGCATTTCGAGGGGGGTGATTTCGACTTCCCGAACATCTATCTACGTTTCAAGGGGTTGGTGACCAAGTAGGAACACTGCTAGAACCGCGTCATTCCAATAAGTGAATGGCTCATATACCTCGGATGCCTCTGTGCCGCAACCCCTTGAAATGCAGATAGATGTTCCGGCGACCGAAAATCACCCCCTTGAAGCGCAGATACCCGGCAAGCTCGCCTGTCAGGGCCTGAAAAACGCCACTGCACGAGGCGGCGACGCCTTGCGGCACAACGAAATGCCGGATCTCACATATGAGACCCGGCATGGATCGCATGTTCGCGCCGTCTCAGCCAGCGAGCGCCGGCACGGCAACAACGACCGGCTCATGCCACTACCGCGCGACGCCCCGCCTCTGATGTGCGCTTGGGCTTATGAACGCAGGGCGTCGGCACAGCGCCACACGATGGAGGCGATGCGGGCCAATTCCGATTCCGCGCTGACAGAACGCCACAAGTCGCAGTAGGTCTCGAACCAGCGCTCCAGACCACGTGCCACTCGAATCGAGACATCCTGCACGTCTTGCGGCCCTGCGGAAGAGCCTGCGTCCGGTTCGATCAACCCGGCCGACGCGCGGGCGATATCGCCGGCATCGACCGTGATGACGTCATGCCGCCGCGCAAGGCACAAGCCGACCAAGTTGAACCAGCGCTGCCCCTCGATGGCGGCCAGCATCGCCGGCACATCACGCCGAGCCGCACCCAAACGCGATGCGCGGCCGGCGGCGGCGCCGAGTCGCATGGCGTCGCACAGCAGCGCCTCGTTCGCCTCGGCCGCGCGGACGATATGCGGCGACAGCCCTTGCAGCATCGTGCGCCGAGCCTCATCAAGATCGGTACTGCCCAGCAGTCGGGCATCCCACTCCCGCCCATATTCCCCGCTGAACCCATGCACGCCGAGATGCATCGCCGATGCGGCATCGCGATTCATCCGTCCGTCGCCTTCATCCAGCTCGCAGTACCAGACCATGTCATCCCAGCCGAACGCCACACGACAGGCGGCATCTCGCAGTGCCTCGACTATGCCGCCCGAACGGTCGCCATATTCGACCTCGGCCACGCGACGGCACATCTCGGCACACGACCCATCGCCGCCGGCCGGCGCGCCCGCAATCGCGTCGGCCGCGCCACCGGTGTAATCGTCGCTCTCCGAGCTCAACGGGAGCGGCGCCGGGGAATCCCCGTCCGCGGCGGCCTTGTTCTCGCGGACGGCATCGGCAGCAGCATCGGCATAACCGGCAGCAGAGCCTTCTTCGCCGTCGCCGCACCCGGCCTCACCCTGGATATGAGCCATCGGATTCCACGCGCACTGCGCGCCGAATATCATGCCGGAAACCGCCATGCGCGGATCGTTGACATGCCCGTAATCACCCCAGTCGGTCACCAGGTACCCGACCGCACCGTACTTCACGCCGTAGCGCGCAAGTCGGGAGATGTTGTTCCACGAGTCGTCGAGGCGCGGCAGCAGCGCATTCCAGCACCATACCGCCGAGCACACGTACTGCGGGGCCCCGGCCTGCGCGACGAGGCGTACCTTGTCTTCGCCGATGCCCGGCGCGTACAACCAGTTGAGCAGCGTGACGTTATCCGGCAACAGGCCGAGGATCTGCGGCATCTCCACAGCGATGTCACCCCAGAACATCGGCTCGCGGCCACGCTCAGACAAGTGACGGCACAGCTGCGATACGAAGTCGGCGTACATCGCGGCCACGCCGCGGCGTTCGGCTTCGGGCTTGGAACGGCCGCGACCCAAATCGAACGTCTCATCGCCGCAGATGTTGAACTTGCGTGTGCGGAACAGCTGCATGTAAGCATCGATCAGCTTGAACGAGAACGCGAGGGACTCCGGTTCGGTGATGTTGAGCGTGTGGTGACGCTGCCGCTCCACGAAACCGTACCGACGGTCGGCGTCCTCGGGGAACTCGCCGAGATGGCGCAGCTCGCGCGTGCGCATCGCCATGTACTGGTGTCCGAAAGTCGAGACCGACGGCACCAGCTCGATGCCGAGCCGCGCGCAGTATTCGTCGAACGCGATGATGTCGGCGGGCTTGAGCGGGCTGGTGCCGCGCCAAGTCTCGCTCAGATCGTCGAACATGAACGTGTGCTCGATGTATAGCTGAAGCTGGTTGTACTTGTACAGGCACAGCCGGTCGGCCCATGTTTTCAGCCAGTCGAGCGTGGGGACGCGGCCGCGCGTGGCGTCGAGATAGTAGCCGCGGACCTTGTACGCCGGCTTGTCCGCGATGACGAGTCGAGGCAGCGCCGGCGCGCACTGACGGATGATCTGGCGAAGGGTCTGCACGCCGTTGCGCACGCCTTCCGTATCGCCGCCGACGACGTCTATGCCGGAGCGTGCGATGGTCAGGCGGTATTCCTGCGGCTCCAGGGATGAGGGGTCGAGTCTCAATGTGATAAACGACTTCCAGCATGAAGCGTGGGGCGGAACCGGGTGCGCAGTCGCGGCATTTGGCGCGGGCAGTCCGGCCACCATGACATCGCTGGCGATGTCCCAGCGCAGGCCCGTCGCCGCTTCGATATCATCGGCAAGCTGGGTCGGGAAAACGCCGGCGATGTCATCGATGTCGCGATCTTCCGAGATGCGGCCTACGAGCGGCAACGCGACGGGTACCGGAGCTCCGGCATCATCCGAATCGGCAGCCTCCCCGTTCAATGTCACGGATTGCGGTTCCGGAATGAGATCGAATGACATGTCTTCATCGCCACAACAGTATCGATACTGCACTGTACACCCTTTCGTCGCAGGAAGTCGGTCTGGCCGCCGATGCGCCAGACATCACCATAGCCATCACCTACAGTAACCCATGTCCCTTATCGGCGCACCCGCGATTGTCGGCGCAGGAAGCCATGTGAAGACACACAACGACGAGAACGACACGCCGAAAGCCACAAAAAACCGACTGGATTTGACACATACGGCAATTCTGGTATTCTGGTTCATCGTGCGCTTTTGAAGTGTATGGATCGGGCCCGTAGCTCAGGTGGTTAGAGCGCATCCCTGATAAGGATGAGGTCGGAGGTTCAAGTCCTCCCGGGCCCACAGAAAAATTGCAGCGGCTACTTCAGCCGCTCTTTTTTTCTCACTGACAACGCCGCAACGGCGGAATCACGGGGCTATAGCGCAGCTGGTAGCGCATCTGCTTTGCAAGCAGAGGGTCGCCGGTTCGAACCCGGCTAGCTCCACTCTCAGAACCCTTGGAATCAAGCTGATTCTGAGGGTTTTTCTATTTGCATTTTCTGCTCGTTTCCATCTCGAATCAGCCAAAATCGTCAGGGCTAATGGCACGCGGATGGCACAGAGCCGGCTCTCACCGGTTCTGCGCCACGCCATTACTTGCATCACGGAATCGCATTGATAGAATTGAGCAGACCTTCACACAGAGGCAAGGCTCACCCCAACGATCACATGGCAGTGATCCCCGAAACAGAAGCAGAGAGCATGTAATGACGCATATCACATCACACCGTCGGAGCGGCAAGCCCTGGCGCTCAATCATGGCGGCCATCGCCACAGCAGCGATGGCGCTGTCGCCGGGAGCCGCAGCCTATGCGGCCGACGCCGACGCCACCGCACCAGCAACCACCGCGTCCGCAAACCTTCGAGGCGCATGGAACTTCGAGAACACCGCGGCCGGCGACCGCGAAGCGGCCAACAACGGCGGCTCCAGCAGCGCAACGGCCCAACTCATCGGCGACGACATCTCCATCATCGCCGACCCCGCCGGCGTATTCGGCAACGTACTGCACTTCGGCGCGGGCGCGTCCAGCTACATGAAAATCAACCAGTACGTCAACACCGGAGCCGGCAACGCGTCATTCGCGATGTGGTACCGGTACGATACGACGCTCGACCCGACAGGCGACAAGCCTGCGGTGCTGTTGCAGCAGGATGGCGCCGGCCGCTCCCTGCTTACGCTGCGCCCGTCCAACCAGTACCACACGTATGTCAACGCGACCGACGTTCTCAGCAACAATACGGTGGCACGCGGCGGATGGCAGCATATCGCCGTTTCCTTCGACCAGACGAGCCGCAAGGTCAAGTTCTATGTCAACGGCGCGCTCGACAGCGAAAAGAACATGGGAACCTCGGCCGTCAACGCCGTCACCGCGCTGCTGGTCGGCTCGCACAAGAACATCGGCACCATGGACCCGCATTCGATGAAGGGCGACGTGGACGACATCCGCGTATATGATGCCACGCTTACCGACGACCAAGCAGCTGCGATTTACGCCGAGCAGGGCACGGCCCTTGCCAGAAAACAACTCGGCACACTGGTCTCGCAGGCCGACGCGCTGCTGGCCGCGGGAGAGGTCGACGCCGCGTCGGCGCAGGCGCAAGCACTCGCCACGGCAAAACGCAACGCGGTCAACGCCATGGACAACACCTCCGGCAGCGCCGCCGCGCGGATGACGGCGATGAATGCCGCGGGCACGGCGCTCCAGACGGCCATCACCGCGTATCAGGCGCATGTACCGATCACGCTCACGGCCGACCCCAGCACCGTGGAGCGCACGGTCGACAGCGCTTCCATCTTCGGCGTCAATCATCGGTACGCCTTCAACGGGTACGGCAGTTTCGACCCCGATACGATGCGTGTGAAAGACGACTTCACCGCACTGTACAAGCAGGTCGGATTCGGCTCGATTCGCTACCCCGGAGGCACGATTTCCAACCTGTTCAACTGGAAGACCACCATCGGTCCGCGCGCCCAACGGCTCAAGCAGGTGCACGGCTTCTACAACAACCCCGGTCAGGGCGGCATCGAACCGAATTTCGGCATCGGTGAAATCGCGACGTTCGCGGACGAGGTCGATTCAGAAATCGTCTATGTGTACAGCCTCGGCCGCGGCAACGCACAGGACGCGGCGGATCTGATCGAATATCTGAACGCGCAGGTCGGCACCAATCCCAACGGCGGCATCGACTGGGCGAAGGTGCGCGCAGACAACGGACACCCGCAGCCGTACAACGTGCGCTATTTCGAAATCGGCAACGAAATGAACCAAGCATGGGCCAACTCCGACGGCACCGCCTCGCAGGGCTACTGGACCACCGCGGTGAGCGGCGGCAGCGAGCAGGCGTACACGGAGGGCGGCACAGCGAGCTTCACCAAGCAGTACGCCGTGAGCCTGGAGGATTGGAACAAGGCAGCGTCGGTCAGCGACGGCAAGGCCGGTCTGACCCGTTACATGCGCTACGCCAACGTCAACCCGAAAATGAACGGCGACGATGGCGCGATCGTCGACGACCCGTCGTTCGTGGCCGTCAACAAGGGCAGCGTCAGCGTATGGGTCGGCAACGACCAGTCGAACGAACAGTGGCGCATCGTGGACGACTTGGAGACCGCCGGTGCCGGCGACAAAGTCGTGCAGGTCGATTACAGCACGGGCGCGCTGAGGTTCGGAGACGGCGTGCATGGTGCGATTCCGGCCAAAGGACAGCAGGTTTATGTCAGCTACACCGTTGACCGCGACGGGTTCGTCAAGATATCGAAGGCCATCAAGAACACCACCGACCAGATCAACACGGCCGAACAGCGCACGGACGGCACACGGCACACGGCGAACGTGTACACCAGCTACGAGTCCACAGGGTTCATCACCCGCATGGCGAACCTGAACGCGAACCAGTGGTACGACGGCATGACCATCCACCCTTATTCCGGCACCCCCACGGGAGCCACCGCGGGCGCATGGTACGACGACGCGATGAAGAAGGCCGAGACGGCGGGCGTCAACCGCGTCAAGGAGTATGTGAGACTCATGCCGGCAGGCAAGGTGCCGGTCATCAGCGAATACGGCATTTTCCGCGATACCAGCGCGCTGGTCCGGTCGCAATCGCACGCGCTGTACATCGCCAAGGTCGCGCTGGAATATGTTCGGCTTGGCAGCCCCTATATTCAGAAGCACTGCCTGATCGACTGGTACAGCAGCGGCGCCGACTCGCTCGGCCCGACCCAGCAGGCGGTTATTCAGGCCGTGCCGGAAGACGGCGCAAGCACGGTGACAGGCGAGGGGCGGTTTGGGTTCTTCCTGACGCCGAGCGCGTATGCCCTGCAGATGCTCGGCAACGGCATCGGCGACAGCGTGCTGACTTCGACGCTCGGCTCGACGCCCACGTTGGGCAATGGCGCAACGGCTCTGTCTGCTTTGGTTTCCAAGGATGATGATGGCAATCTGCGCGTGATCATCGTCAATCTGGATCGCGCGCTCGGCCGCACGCTGAAGTTGAATTTCGGGCAGGATCTGTCTGGCCGAGTCGCGGATGTGCAGACCATGGACGCAGCAATCAACGCAGAGAACACGTTGGAAAACCAAGATAATGTGACTCCCGTTGACAGCAGCGTCACGTTCGATGCGGCGACGCCGACGGTCACCGTCACGCCGCATTCGTTGACGACGCTGAAGATTCGGCCGCGTGCTGCCGGAACGATCAACGCGGCACCCGTCATCACCGCCAGTGACCGGACCATTACGGTCGGTGACGCTTTTGATCCGCTTGACGGCGTGACCGCGCACGACGCGGAGGATGGCGACATGCCGCTCGCTGCGGCGAATGTGACCGCCGATGATGTGGATCCCGATACTCCGGGAACCTATCACGTCACTATCACCGTCACCGACAGTCAGGGAGCCACTACCTCCAAGACCTTTACGGTCGTCGTGCAGGCGAAGGAAGGTGGGGAGACTCCGGAACCTGAGCCTGATCCCTCGCCGGGCCCCGAGCCCACGCCGGAACCTGCCCCCAGTCCGGCACCAGACGAGGAGACGGATCAAGCAGCCCACCAGAAGCCGGATGGCAAGACAAATGGGCAACAGGCAGACAACGGCAAAACAAAGTTGTCGCATACTGGTGCCAGCGTCCTGGTCGCGCTGACCTGTACCGCAATGCTCGCCATCGGAGGCGGTCTTATCGCCACATTCCGTCGTAAGCGGAGCTGACGGAGCGCGTGCCCCGCGGTCGAAGGTCGCATGGTCGGCCACCCTCTGGCCGCGGGGCGCATAACCCGTTGTTGCGTCCCTAAGTGCGCGCCGCCTATGAGAACGGAATCAGGTGCGATTCGCGACATCAGAGCGTCACGCTGTGCGGGTACCGTCACCGTGCGCGCCCGCACACGGTGACGCATTCTTCAAGAATCCAGTGATTGCAATGGTTCCGGGATGCCGTCACGCTGTGCGCCACCGCACACGGTGACGGTACCCGCGCAGCGTGACGCATTATCCCCGGAAAACAGCGAGTTCGCCGACTAGGAGCATGCGATTGCCGGCGCCCAGTCGGCTCGCCGATAGCCCCGACAGCGGGGGTGCGAGTTCTGGTTAGGCTTTGGCCAGTTGGTCGCGGATTTCGGTGAGCAGCGCGATTGTCTGCTGCTCGGCGGTGGGCTCGGGTTCCTTGCCTTCGTCGGCGTCCTCGGCCTCACTTTCCTTGAGCTTCGCCTTCGCCAGCAACGCATCGGACATGTCACGGAACTTGTTGATCGGCACCAGGATGAAGAAGTAGACGGCGACGGCGATGATGAGGAAATTGAGCAATGCGCCCAGAATCGCACCGACCGACACGGTCGCCCCGTTGAACGTGAACGCAAGCAGACCGTCCATGTTCGGCTTGCCGAAGATCATGGCGATCAGCGGATTGATGAGATGGTTGACGATCGCATTGACGACGGCGGTGACCGCACCGCCCATGACGACGCCGACCGCCATGTCAATCATATTGCCGCGGGAAATGAACTTCTTGAAACCATCGATCATGACGCCTCCTATGGTGAGAGGATTCGCAGGCGCAGGCTCGTGTCCGCGCCCGGATGCGCGGATTGCAACCCGCGCATCGTCACCTCCCAGACTATCGCATCATTCTCGTGGCATTCCGCGGCCGCCGCGCTTCAGGCACGGGTCACGTGGCCGCCGAATTGGGCACGCATCGTGGAGACCACACGCAGGATGTCGTCGGCGCCGCCGCGCGAAGCCTGCCGGGAGTAAAGCGCCGCCGCGGTGGCCGGCGTGGGGACGCCGAGTTCCAACGCCGATTCGACGTCTCGCGAACCGTGGCACGCGAAGTCGCGAAAAGCCTCGAAACAGCCAAAGTCGTCACCGTCCGTCGACGCATCGGGCTCGTCTCCCAACCGGTCAAGGAGTGGGACGCGCTCAGCACCCAGGTCATCCATTGGAAGCTGCACTCCACACACCGTAAGGAGCAGCTGCGCACCCTCACCGAACTGCGCCTCGCCATCGAGCCGGCCGCAGCGACCTCGGCCGCCCGATACGCGCCGATCGACGTGAAATCGCGCCCCCTCCTGCTCGCAGCGGAGCTCCGGCACACCGGCGAGAACGGCAGGCTCGACGAATTCCACAAGCTCGACATCGAATTCCACTCGCTGATCTTGCGCAACAGCGGCAACGAGATGTTCGCTTCCCTATCCACCATCATCGCCACCGTGCTCTCCGGACGCGTCGAACTGCACATGTACCCGCAAAAGCCCAAGCCGGAAGCCCTCGACGCACACGACGCCGTCGCCCAGGCGATCTGGCAGAGCAGTCCGGACAACGCGCGCCAGGCCATGCACCGCATCGTCGACGAAGTCGCCGAAACGCTGCAGCTCAGCTGACGCACACATCCGCGCCACATCCTGAGCAATTTCTTGTCGCCCCTTGACACCGCACCTACAATAAAACCGTCTTATTGATAACCCAACCATTAAGGGGAGAATTATGCTCACTGACGAGTATGTGAAGCGCGTCTACGCTCAGGTCGAACAGCGCGACGGCGACCAGCCGGAGTTCCTGCAGGCTGTACGCGAGGTGTTCGAGACCATCCAGCCGGTAGTCGAGAAGCACCCGGAGTACGAGAAGGCAGGCGTGCTGGAGCGCATCGTCGAGCCGGAGCGCGTGGTGAAGTTCCGCGTGGCCTGGACCGATGATGAGGGCAAGGTGCAGGTGAACCGTGGTTACCGCGTGCAGTTCAACTCCGCCATCGGACCGTACAAGGGCGGCCTGCGCTTCCACCCGACCGTCAACGAGGGCGTCATCAAGTTCCTCGGCTTCGAGCAGATCCTCAAGAACTCTCTGACCACGCTGCCCATGGGCGGCGGCAAGGGCGGCTCCGACTTCAACCCGAAGGGCCGTTCCGACGCTGAAGTGATGCGTTTCTGCCAGGCGTTCATGACCGAGCTGTGCCGCCACATCGGCCAGTTCACCGACGTTCCCGCCGGCGACATCAACGTGGGTGGCCGCGAGATCGGCTACCTGTTCGGCCAGTACAAGCGCATCCGCGACGAGTACTCCGGCGTCCTGACCGGCAAGGGTCTGGAGTTCGGCGGCTCGCTCGCCCGCACCGAGGCCACCGGCTACGGCGTGTGCTACTACACCCAGGAAGCCCTGCGCGTGCTGAAGAACGACTCCTTCGAGGGCAAGACCGTCGTGGTCTCCGGCTCCGGCAACGTGGCGATCTACGCCGTGCAGAAGGCCGAGGAGCTGGGCGCCAAGGTCGTCACCGTCTCCGACTCCAACGGCTATGTCTACGATCCGAACGGCATCGACGTGGCCGTGGTCAAACAGATCAAGGAAGTCGAGCGCGGCCGCATCAAGGAGTACGCCGAGCGCGTGCCGTCCGCCGAGTACCACGAGGGTTGCTCCGGCGTGTGGACCGTGCCGTGTGACATCGCGTTGCCGTGCGCCACCCAGAACGAAGTCAACGGCGAGTCCGCCGAAGCTCTGGTGAAGAACGGCTGCAAGGTCGTCGTCGAAGGCGCGAACATGCCGTCCACCCCGGAGGCCATCGAGGTCTACCAGAAGAACGGTCTACTGTACGGCCCCGCCAAGGCGGCGAACGCCGGTGGCGTCGCCGTTTCCGGCCTGGAGATGAGCCAGAACAGCTACCGTCTGTCGTGGTCCTTCGAAGAGGTCGACGCCAAGCTCAAGAACATCATGGAGACCATCGTCGCCGACTCCCTGGCCGCCGCCAAGGAGTACGGCCACGAGGGTGACCTGATGCTCGGCGCCAACGCCGCCGGCTTCGTCAAGGTCGCCAACGCCATGGTCGCGCAGGGCATCCTGTGATCGCGTAGGCGCGTAACGTTTGGCGCGCATTCGCGGATAGCGCGAAGGCCCGCCGAAACCAGTATTCGCATTGGTTTCGGCGGGCCTTCTGTATCCTGCAGCAGGTTTGGCCGCCCCAGTCGCTTCGCGGCAGCTCCCCTCCAACGGGGGCGGCGCGCGATCACCGGGTCGCCATCATGTCGATTGCCGCCGCATCCGGAGAAAGTCCCATCCCGCAGGCCAGAAACGGGACCTTTACGGGATGAGGCACGGGCTGCCACCAACCCCGCGCTCTCAAAACTCGCAGATACAAGGCTAAATCCAACAAAAACGGCCCGTATCTGCGAGTTTTGAGAGCGCGATTCCCGCAACAACGAAAAATACGGCCGGGAAGGCTCCTCTCGGGAGCATCCCGTCCGCATCAAGCGCCCCATGCAATCAGTCGTCACGACATGCCGGCGGGGAATGATGGCCGCCACCGATTTCTCAGCGGCGGCCATCCCGACATGCCAGAATCTTGGGATGGCGGCTCGCGCCTTACTCGGCGCGGCGACGCAGCAGCACCACGCCGGCACCGGCGGCCAGCAGCAGGACCGCGGCCACGGCGAACGCCATCGTCGAGGCACCCGTCTTGCTCAGGCCGCTCGGCTCGGTGGCATCCACCTTGCCGTTCGGGCTCGGCTTGACCGCCGGCTTCTGCGGCTCGGGCTTGGTGGACGGCTCCTGCGGGCCGGGCTTCTCGCCATCGACCTTCACCAGAGCCTTCCGGGCGGCCTGCAGCGCGGCAAGCGCGTCAGCCACCTGGGCGGGAGTCGCGTCCTCGTCGGCGGCGACCTTCTTCGCAGCGTCGAAGGCGGCCTCGAACTCGTCCGAGCCGGCCTCCGCGATCACCTCGTTCAGAGCTGTCTTGTCGGCGGACCTGACAGTCATCTCGAAGGACTTCGCGAAGTCCGTGCCCTTGAGCGCCACCGTCACCGTGACCTTGCCGGCCGCAGCGAACGGCTTCGCTGGATCAACAGGCTTACCGGCTAGGCGCGTCTTTATGGCGTGGCTAGTCCACGAAGTATCAATGTTCAGCCGATATTATCGACGTTGTGAAATGAAAGTAGGAGATGTGCTGTGATTAGTGATGCCGAGTTTGACCGTTGGGGCGAAGCCGCCGAGCGTGGCGATTACGGTGGAAGTAAGCTCGGGGTTTTGCTTAAAACAAACGGATTTATAAGCCCTCTCATTGTAGCAAGGGGTTGCCCGTCATCTAACCCAAACCGCCATAAGGAAATCCAATGGCAAAGATGGCTTTTACCGCCAGCCACGGCGCGCGGATGCTGAGGGAGTCGAACCCGCAGATCACCACTGTCGATCAGCACATGGAGATGCGCGGCAAGGTGATGGCCGACATCGTCATCAAAAAGATTCACGGCATCGACTCGCCGCGTACGGTGATGTTGCCGACCGAGCTGGTGGTGCGGCAGTCGGCGTGACCTGCGCAGGCTCGCAGCTGGACGCCGGCCGCGAGCCGTTGCGGGACCTCAGGATTTTGCGTCGGGGCCGACATCGGGATTCACGCCACCGACATGGCTGCCGGCCGCCGCGACTGCGTCCAACGCGGTGCGCAGATGCGCAGGCGGAATCACCCTCCGCCACGCCATCAGAGAGGCCCAGTCGGCCACGATCCTGAAATACCTACGCCGCGCGGCCGGCCGCGACAGGCTCAGATCATGCAGGCCGCCGCGAATCGTCGCCAGCGTCACCACATCGCCGAGGTTGAGCGCCGCCTGGCGAATCGCCGTGATGTCCAGCACGGAATCCGCCTCGCGCATCGCCTCATCCCATGTGGGCTGCAGCATGGTCCGGTCGGACGTGCACACCAGCACGGGAATGCGGATGTCGAGCCGGCGCGACACCTCGGCCTGCGCATTGTAGATCGCCCGCATCCACCCGGCGCGGGGAAAGAAACGCTGCGGGTCCACCAGCGGATGGCGCAGATAATCCCAGTCGCCGCCGGTCTCGCAATCGATGCAGCGGCCGTAGAACCCCGGATCGCGCATCGGCATCACCGTTTTGCCGCCGCCCAGCTGGAACGCCTGAACCACGGGCGTCGACAGTATGCGGAACATGCGGTTGCCTTGCAATTCCAGCCAAGGCGAGTCCAGCGCGACCGCCTCGACGTGATGCGGCCGCTGCGAATTCAGCCACAACACCGAGCTCAGCCCGCCCTGCGAATGGGCGACCAGCAGGATGCGCACCTGCTCGCCCTGCTCGGCGACGACCAGGTCGCGTAGGGCGTTGAATTCCGCCGCATAATCGTGCAGATCCTCGATATATCCAGGGGTCTGTCCATCCCGCAACGACCGCCCGAACTTGCGCAGGTCGACGGCGTAGAAGGGAATGCCAAGCGATTCCCAGAACTCGGATTCGTGACGGCGGTAGAAATAGTCGTTCCACCCGTGCACGTACATCACCGCGAGCCGGTGCCCGCGCAGCGCGAACCGCTGACGCCTCCATCGCGCTCTCATGGGCAGCTTCGAGGGGTCCCGGCGCACGAATGTGGCGACGATATCGCCTTCGTCATCATGGCCGAGATGGATCGTCGCCTGCTGGTAGCCGTCCATTACGCAGTCGGGCTGCCAGTCGTCCACGGTGGGGCGCGCGGTGAGTTGGATATGCAGCGGATCGGTCATGATTTCAATGTACTCGCGTCGCGGGAACCGACAGGACGACTATGCCCCGCATTATCTGAACGCGAACGCGAAATACAACAGATTGCGCAGCCATGTCGGAATGCGTCGACACAGGCGAGCCACGGATGGCGAGCCACACGGCGGTCGGGCGGCGGACCGCGACTGAGGAAAGGCTCCGCATGCCACGGCCGGCACAACGACAGACACCCCTTGTGACCGTTTACATCATCTGCGTATACTCGAACCTGTACGCGGTCGTCCGACGACGGCCGCACGCGTAAAGGAACAATGATGTCAACAACTATTCACGCGCCGAACAAGGTAGCATCAACGAGCGGCAAACCGACCCGGCGTCTGGCGAACCGCACTCGGACGAAGTCGTCTGCACGTTCCAACGAAACACCGGTAGACCAGAACAGCGATAAGCAACCGGCGAATATCCAGCAACACGAAGCAAACACCGATGCCATGGATTCCATGGACGATGCACAGAAAAAGCCGACCATCCGCGACGTCGCCCGTCTCGCGGGAGTATCGTACGGAACGGTCTCCCGGTATCTGAACGGCAACACCCACGTCTCGCAGGACGCAGCCGAACGCATCGCAGCAGCCATCACCAAATCACAGTACACGCCGAACAACGCCGCACGCTCACTCGCGCAACGCCGCACACTCACCGTCGCGCTGATCATCCAGGTCGAATCGAACGAGACCATCGCGCAGGCCAGTATGTCAAGGGCGATGGCCGGCGCCAACCAGGTCCTCGGCGACGCGGGCTACCAGATGGTCACGCTGATCGCCAACAGCGAGGACTCCACGCGCCGCATCGCGCAGCTGGTGCAAAGCGACTTTTCGGACGGGTACCTGCTGTTCTCACTGAGCGAGGACAGCATGCTCGCCAACACGTTCGCATCGGTCAAGCGGCCGGTGGTCCTCTCGGAAGTCAGAGAACGCGAGAACCTGCCGTTCCCGGCCGTGGACTTCACCAACACCGAGGGGCAGCGCGACATCACGCGCTACCTGCTCGACCAGGGGAGGACCAAGCTGGTGTACGTGTGCGGCCCCGGATACTCACCATCGTCGAACAACCGCTTCGACGGCTTCAAGGCGGCGATGGGTGACCGGTTCAACGAGCGCCACGTCTACTACGCGGACGACTGGGAGGGCACCAGCGGCGAAATGGCCGTGGTCGAGTTCCAACCCATGCTTGACGAGCTGGACGGATTCGTGTGCGCCAACGACAGCATCGCGCTGGGCGTCATCAACCAGTTGAACCGGTTCGGGTATCGGGTGCCGGACGACATCGCGGTCACGGGATTCGACGATTCGCCAATCGCCCTGCTGGCGAACCCGAAGCTGACCACCGTGCGGCAGGATTCGCAGCTGCACGGCGAGACGATGTCGAGGCTGTTGCTGTCCATGCTGCAAGGCGACATCGTGGAGCCGCATTACGTGCAGCTGCTGCCGACGACCATCGCGGAACGCCAATCGGCGTGATCTAGGAAGAACCACGCTCTCAAAACTCGCAGATACAGGGCGAAAATAACGAATAGTCCCTTGTACCTGCGAATTTTGAGAGCCTCATATTGCAACGCACGACCCCACGCGGCCGTTGCCGGAGCGCCACCGCCGGGCGCACTCCGATTCTTCCGTATGTCGGCAAGGTTTTCACGATACAATGGTTCAGTCTGTAACCGGTCACAAGCAGTTGCGGACACGACAGATAATCAACAGCAGATCATCACGAAAGGGGAAATCATGGCTGATAGATTCGGAGCTTTTCTGCCTCACGACACCTCGGGCGACGTTGCCCAGCTGCACGGCATCGGTCTGCAAAAATTCGGCGACACCTGGTATGCATATGGCGAGAACAAGGTAAACGGCAATTTGTTCCAGGGCGTGTGCTGTTATACAACCACCGATTTCATCGCATGGCGCAGCCACGGCATCGTACTTGATGTGCAAGAAGACGGCTCCGCCCTCGCCTCCGACCGTATCGGCGAGCGGCCGAAGGTGCTGCATTGCCCCGCCACCGGCAAATATGTCATGTATATTCATGCCGAAACGCCCGACTACGGATACGCGCACATCGGCGTCGCCGTGGCCGACGCCCCGACCGGCCCGTTCGCATTCCAGACCACCATCACGTGGCGCGGCTACCTGAGCCGTGACATCGGCGTCTTCCAGGACGAGGACGGCAGCGGCTACATCATGAGCGAGGACCGCGACCATGGCACGCACATTTACCGTCTCGCCGACGACTACCTCACCATCGTCGAGGACGTCGCCTGCGAGCGTGCCACCGACTACCCATACGGCCTGGAATCGCCGACCATCATCAAGAAGGACGGCCTGTACTACTGGTTCGGCTCGCAACTGACCAGCTGGGACACCAACGACAACAAGTACTCCACCGCCACCGACCTGCACGGCCCGTGGAGCGAGTGGAAGCTGTTCGCGCCGAAGGGTGCAAAGACCTACGATTCGCAGGTCGATATCGTGGTGCCGCTGGACGACGACCCGTACAACAGCGAGCACTTCCTGTTCATCGGCGACCGCTGGCAGGAGCATGACCTCGGCAACTCGCCGATCGTACAGATGCCGATTTCCATCGCCGACGGCGTGGCGTCGCTGACGTGGAGCGACACCTACGAGGGCACCACCCACCGCTGATTTTCGCGGGTTTTCGCGGATCACGGATTTAGCCGACGTGGTCCGGCATTGAGAAACGGGCCTGTGGCATGATTTGCCGCAGGCCCGTTTCGCGTCCTTCGACATTCCCCGGACGGCAGCGACATCGTGACGGCACAACGGCGTGACGGCGCAGCAACGCAACAGCAGCAGGTACGGCCGGTTTGCGTTCCTAAGTGCGCGTCGAAACGACAAGTGCGCGAACATAAGAACGCAGATGGCTCTGTTTGCGTTCTTAAGTGCGCACGATCGTCGTTTCGGCGCGCACTTAGGCACGCAAACCGGCCACGCCAGCCACCGAGGCACCGGTCTTGGACAGACGTTCTGCTGACCGGCAGGCTTCTGCGCGCCAGGCTTCTTGCCCGGTTCGGTCTTGTCGGACATGACCTTGACGACCTTCAGACCATCGGCGGAGAACGTGTCGCCGACCGTGTACTCGGTCTTGGCGGGCTTTGCGGCCACCTTGATCGATTCGACGGTCGCCGGCTTCGGCTTCTCGGCCAGGGCGTTCTGTGCGGCGGTGAGGTTTTCAGTGCGGTGGCCACTTCGTCGACGGTTGCGTTCTTGTTGGCGGAGACCTCCTTGGCGGCGGGCTGACCGTCGAGCTCCACGTATGCGGAGGCGGTTTCACCCTCGGCGACGGTCGGCGTGAACGCGGTGGTCTTCAGCGTCGGCTTGGAGTCGGAGCGGACGAGCACCACATCGACGATGTAGCCGTTGGCGTCATCGACGAGGCCATGTCGGAGAAGCTCAGCCACAGAGCGCCTTCAGGCGCGGCGTCGGCGGGCACGGTGAACGTGGTGGTCACGTACTGCGGCTCACCGCCTTCGTGTCGGCGGTGGTCGATGCGGTGGCGAGTTCGTCCGTGTACTGTGCCCATGCGGAACCGGTGCCGCTGCCGGCCTTACGGCTCTTCACGGTCGCGGTGGCCACTTGGGATCAAAAGACTCGCGAAGGCATGATTCTGCTCGTCAACCGTGACAAGCACAACGCCCATGATGTGACAATCGACCTGACATCGTTGCCTAGGCTGGGGGAGTGGCCGTCCGTCACCAGCTCGCAGATGCTGCCCAGCGACGATATCTACCGCACCAATACGGCCGACGAGCCGGACGGCGTCACCTTGCAGCCGCTATCCGCCGCGCTTGATGAGGGTCGGATGACTGTTTCGTTGCCACCGGTCACATGGGCTTCGGTGAGGTTCACGGCCTGATTATCGCGAGCTCACGCTCTCAAAACTCGCAGATACAGGGCCGAATTCAACAAAAATGGTCTGTATCTGCGAGTTTTGAGAGCGTGATTTTCCTATCAACAAATAATGGGGGCTCCCGAGCATCGGGAACTACCCATTATTCGTCGTCATGTGCTGACAACCCGCGTCGGCAACGCGGTCATGTGGCGCTGTCGCCAATCAGCGGCAACGCCACGAACCTTGGCCTCCTTGAAGGCCTGAGCGGACGGCTTCCACGAAGCGGCGGTGTAGTCTTTTCCTGCGCCGGCGATGATGAGATATACAAACCCCGCGGGCGTTGCCTCCGCGGGGTTCGTAACGGGATGTATCAGGGATTCGATTGGATCAGTCGTCGCCCAGAGTGATATGTATGCCGCCGACCAGCGCGCTGATCACGTTGTACAGCAGCGCGATGATGGTGGCAAGGAGCGTCACCAGCACGACGCCGACGATCGCCAGGATGGTAACCACCGACAGTACCGTGGACAGGCTGAACACGCTGGAAAGGTTCAGGCTGTCGGCGGCCAGACCGGTGGACGAGACGATATTGTTCAGCTGGTCGAACACGCCGACCGCGTCAAGCAGCAGCCAGACCAAGGCGGCGGCAAGCACTTCGATGATCGCGCCGGCGATTGACAGCATGAACGTCACCTTCGCCACGGACCATGCGTTCACATGGGTCAGCGACAGGTTCATGCGGCGGGCGCGCGGCGTCGAACGGCGCGGCGAACGCAGGGACGCACGCGTTTTGTTGGCGCGCGGCTCGCTCTCCGACTGCGGCTGGTTGGAAATAGAGCGCGCGACCCGAGGGGCGCTTTCGCGGACACCTTCGTGCGGTTCTGCATTGTCATGCGGACCGGGCACGAACATGTCGGTCCGTCCGGGTTCGAGGTTGTCACTCATCGTTGCTCCTTGTCGTTCCCCGATGACTCTTAGCCGAGGCTACCAGTTTTCTGAGACGATTATGCCTCGTCATCAGTGTTGTTCACATTCTCGTCAGATGCCGCGCCCGAATCACTGCCGGATGCGACGCTATCCGCGGTATCCGGAGTGTTTTCGGCCGTATCGGGAGACGTGGTCGCGGATGCGGCCGCAGCCGTATCATCCGTCGTCTCGACTTCGTCTTCGCCGGTTTCCTCGTTGCGGGCGATGGAGATAATCTCGTCGCCCTTGTCGGGCTTAGCGAGCGTCACGCCCTGCGTGGTGCGGCCGGTGCGCTTGACTTCGGTGACGTTGGAACGGATCACTTTGCCGGACTTCATGATCGCCATGACCTGATCGTCTTCGCTTACGATCAGGGCACCGACCAGCGATCCGCGACCTTCGGCGAGCTGTACCGCCTTGACGCCGAAGCCGTTACGCCCCTGCAGTCGGTATTCGCTGATCGCGGTGCGCTTGGCGAAGCCCTCATTGGTGACCACGAGCAGGTCCTGCTTGGAGTCCTCCGGAACCACGTCCATGGCGAGCAGTTCGTCATCCCCGCGGAACTTCATGCCCTGCACGCCGGCGGTCTGGCGTCCCATCGGACGCAGCTGGTCGTTGTCCGCCGCGAACTTGAGACTCATGCCCTGCTTGGAGACGAGGATGATGTCGTCTGCGGCGTTGCACAGCGCGGCGCCGATCAGCTCGTCCGTGGGCTCGCCGGTCTCCTCGTCGGCCGCGAGACGAACCGCGATGAGTCCGCCCTGACGCGGCGAATCGTACTCGGCCAGCGCGGTCTTCTTGACCTTGCCGGTGCGGGTGGCAAGCACCAGATACTTGGCGACCTCGTAGTTCGGAATCGACAGCACGGTCTGAATCGTCTCGTCGGGACCGAACTGCAGCAGGTTCGCCACGTGCTGGCCCTTGGAATCGCGCGAGCCTTCGGGCAGCTCGTACGCCTTGATGCGGTAGACGCGGCCCTTATTGGTGAAGAACAGCAGCCAGTTATGCGTGGACGTGAGGAAGAAGTGATCCACCACGTCATCCTCACGCAGCTTGGCGCCCTTGATGCCCTTGCCGCCGCGATGCTGTGCACGGTATTCGTTGGCCTTGGTGCGCTTGATGAAGCCGGAGTGCGTGACGGTGACCACCACGTTCTCCTCGGCGATCAGGTCTTCGACGTTCATCTCGCCCGAGTAGGGGAGGATCTTCGTGCGACGTTCGTCACCGTATTTCGCGACGATCTCGTCGAGCTCGTCGCCGACGATCGTACGCTGGCGTTCCGGCTTGGCGAGGATGTCGTTGTAGTCGGCAATCTTGCGCATGAGTTCCTCATGCTCGTCGATGATCTTCTGACGTTCCATGTTGGCCAGTCGAACCAGCTGCATGGAAAGGATGGCGTCGGCCTGCACCTGATCGATGTCAAGGAACTCCATCAGCTTCGGCCGGGCGTCCTCGCGGCCCTGGCTGGAGCGGATGAGGCGGATGACCTCGTCGATGGCGTCCATGGCCTTGAGCAGGCCCTGCAGGATGTGGTCGCGTTCCTCGGCCTCGCGCTTGAGGTAACGGGTACGGCGTTCGATGACTTCGAGCTGGTGGTTCACCCAATGGCGGATGAAGGCGTCGAGGCTCAGCGTGCGCGGCACGCCGTCGACCAGCGCGAGCATGTTCGCGCCGAACGTTTGCTGCAGCTGGGAGTGCTTGTACAGGTTGTTGAGCACAACCTTCGGCACGGCGTCGCGCTTGAGCACGAGCACGAGTCGCTGGCCGGTACGGCCCGACGTCTCGTCGCGCATGTCGGCGATGCCCTGGATCTTGCCGTCGCGCACGCCTTCTCGGATGGAAGCGGCCAGACGGTCGGGATTCACCTGATACGGCAGCTCGGTGACCACCAGGCACATACGGCCCTTGATCTCCTCGGTGTTGACCACCGCGCGCATCGTAATCAGGCCGCGGCCGGTGCGGTACGCCTGCTCGATGCCCTTGTGGCCGAGGATCGTGGCGCCGGTCGGGAAGTCCGGTCCCTTGATGATGCCGATGAGTGCGTTCAGCAGCTCTTCACGGCTCGCTTCGGGATGATCGAGCGTCCAATGCACGCCTTCCGCCAGCTCGCGCATGTTGTGCGGCGGAATGTTGGTCGCCATGCCGACGGCGATACCGGACGAGCCGTTGGCCAGCAGGTTCGGGAAGCGCGCGGGCAACACGGTGGGTTCCTGCGTACGGCCATCGTAGTTGGGCACGAAGTCGACGGTGTCCTTGTCGATGTCTCGCACCATTTCCATCGCAAGCGGCATCATGCGGCACTCGGTGTAACGCATGGCTGCGGGCGGGTCGTCACCGGCCGAGCCGAAGTTGCCCTGCCCGTCGACCAGCGTGTATCGCATCGACCACGGCTGGGCCATGCGCACCAGCGAATCGTAGATCGCGACGTCGCCGTGTGGGTGGTAGTTGCCCATCACGTCGGCGACGGGTCGGGCGCACTTGGAATAGCCGCGATCAGGACGGTAGCCGCCGTCATACATCGCGTACACGATGCGGCGGTGCACCGGCTTCATGCCGTCGCGCACATCCGGAAGGGCTCGTTCGACGATGACGGAGATGGCATAGTCGAGGTACGACTGACGCATCTCCTTCTGGATGTCGGTGTGGGCCACGCGATTGTCGTCGAGGACCAACTGTTCGTTGGCCTGAGGGCTGATGGGCTCCATCGAGTGTTCGGCACGCTCGTCATTCTGCTCCGGCAGGTCGGTGCCGTTGCTGTTTTCGTCTGCCACTTGGTTGTCCTTTGGTTAAATTCTGTTCGACCGTATGTTGGACGTCGTTTCTGTCGCTGTCATCGGGTGGATCGGGATCACCCCCAGTCAGCTGCGCTGACAGCCCCCCCCCCGCCGGCGGGGCTTGGATTAGAACCTTAAGCGTCGATGAAACGCACATCCTTGGCATTGCGTTGGATGAAAAGACGGCGCGGTTCCACGTCGTCGCCCATCAGCATCGAGAAGGTCTCGTCCGCTGCCGCGGCATCCTCGATGTGAATCTGCTTCAGGATGCGGTGCTCAGGATCCATGGTGGTCTCCCACAGCTCCTGGTAGGTCATCTCGCCCAGACCCTTATATCGCTGGATGCCTTCGCCCTTGGGCAGCTGCCGGCCTGCGGCCTTGCCCTGGGCGAGTTTCTCGTCGCGTTCGCGGTCGGTGTACACGTAATCATGATCGCCGCGCGTCCACTTGAGACGGTACAGCGGAGGCATGGCCACATACACGTATCCTGCGGTGATCATCGGTCGCATGTAACGGAAGAACAGCGTCAGGTTCAGCGTGGCGATATGGGCACCGTCCACATCTGCATCGGCCATGATGATGACCTTGTGGTAGCGCACCTTGCTCACGTCGAATTCCTCGCCATAGCCGCCGCCGACCGCGGTGATCAGCGACTCGATGGTGTCGGACTTCATCATGCGGTCGATGGAGGCGCGTTCGGTGTTGAGAATCTTGCCTCGAAGCGGCAGGATGGCCTGCGTCTCCGGGTTTCGCCCTTGAATGGCTGAGCCGCCTGCCGAATCACCCTCGACGATGAACAGCTCGCACTCTTCGGGGTTGCTGGACTGGCAGTCCTTGAGCTTGTCGGGCATGCCGGCCGACTCGAAAATCGACTTGCGCCGGGTGTTCTCGCGGGCTTTCTTCGCCGCGATGCGGGCGCGGGAGGCTTCGATGGCCTTCTGGATGATGTTCTTGGCCTCTGCGGGGTGCGCGTCGAACCAGTCGCCGAGCTTGTCGGTCATCACGCGCTGCACGAAGGTCTTCGCCTCGGAGTTGCCGAGCTTGGTCTTCGTCTGCCCTTCGAACTGAGGAGTGGTCAGCTTGACGGACACGACGGCGGTCAGGCCTTCGCGCACATCGTCGCCGGAGAGGTTGTCATCCTTCTCCTTGAGGATGTTCTTGTCTCGCGCATACCGGTTCACCAGCGAGGTCAGCGCTGCACGGAAGCCTTCTTCGTGCGTGCCGCCTTCTGTGGTGGAGATCGTGTTCGCGAACGTGTGCACAGCCTCGGAATACGCGGTGGTCCACTGCATCGCGACCTCGGCCGAGATGCCGATCTTGAGGTCTTCGGCCTCGAAATCGATGACATCCTCCTCGACGGGAGTGGCCTTGCGGGACTTGACCAGGTACGAGACATAATCCTTGATGCCGTTCATGTACTGGTAAGTCACGCTCTGGTGCTTCGGCTCGGTGGAATCGTCATCGCCGGCCACTTCGTCGCCGGCCAGATCCGGCTCGCGCAGGTCGGTGAGTGAAATCTTCAGTCCCTTGTTCAGGAACGCCATCTGCTGGAAGCGGGAGCGCAGCGTCTCGAAGTCGTATACCGTGCTTTCGAAGATCGCCGCATCGGGCCAGAACGTCACGGAAGTGCCGGTCGACTCATCCTCGGCCATCGGGGCGCCCTTGGCGAGGCGGGCCGTCGGATGCTGGTTGACGTATGTCTGGGTCCAGTGGAATCCCTGGCGCCGCACTTCGATATCGACTCGCGTCGACAGCGCGTTGACCACGGAGATGCCGACACCGTGAAGGCCGCCGGACACCGCGTATCCGCCGCCGCCGAATTTACCGCCGGCGTGCAGCTTGGTCATCACGGTCTCGACGCCGGAGACGCCTTCGCCGGGAACTTCGTCGACCGGGATGCCTCGACCATCGTCAACGACGCGGATGCCGTTGTCCGGCAGGATCGTCACTTCGATATGCGTGGCGTAGCCGGCCAGTGCCTCGTCGACGGAGTTGTCGACGATCTCGTAGACCAGGTGGTGCAGACCGCGCGGGCCGGTGGAGCCGATGTACATGCCCGGGCGGATGCGTACCGCCTCAAGGCCTTCCAGCACCTTCAGGTCGCTGGCGTCATAATGGTCGGGCGATAAGGTGTCGTCAAGCTGGGCGTCATCGAGCTCGTCCTGGGCGATGGCTTCATCGACCTCGCGGTCATGCTGCTCGGCGCTGCTCGCCGTCAGACCGCTGCCCGGAGCCTGCTCAGGCATGCCGGACTCGTCACGGGATTCATGTTCGGAATCCGATTCAAGAACTGCCACTAACGGTTTCCTTCCTGCATATTCTTTCGTCATGAAAGGTTGTTCTGCGGGCGATACGCTCTAGAACGCGAATAACGGGGGTTTCTAAGCGCTGAACCTATTATCCGCCAATCCTACCCGTCTACGGGGACTTTGGCTCTCTGAGCGAATTTAGCGCCTCTTCATCCTTGAGCCGCGAAATGTCGCGGCACGGGGACCTGTTACCTGGATCTTGTGGACGTCCAATCCCTGCAGGCGCTCCTTGATGGTACGTTCCAGCTGCGGAATCAGGTAGGTGAGCTGGGTGGCCCAAGCCGCGGAATCGGCACGGATGGTCATGACTCCGTCGCGCAGCCCGATGACCTGCGAATGCTGGGCGATGACCGGTCCGACCACCTGATCCCAGTGATTGCGCAGCTGCGCGATTTTCAGATACGGTATCCAATGACCGTTATTCGCAATCAGCGCCGTTACGCTGCCCAAGGTGCTCGGGTCACGGCCCGGCTTGCCGAAGTTCTCCCATGCGGCCTCGGCGTCAATCATCCGCTGACGCCTTCCTCCCGCCATCTTGGCGATGTGCTCGAACACCGTGGCGGGCAGTTTGCGCTGGTCGAGATGCAGGGTCGCGCAAATCGGCTCGTGCGAATCGTGTACATTGCCCGGCTTGACCGCGCTGCCCGGCTTGTCGGGCCTGCTCGGTGCCCCCGGCCCGCCCGGCGTATTCGGCTTGCGGGGTTCGGTCATTGTTCGCCGGCCCTCTCGGCATCCGCTTCGTCGCACCGTTTAAGATCGGCCACTGCGATGCGGTTCACCGGTATCTCGCCGGATTCTGCCGACTCATTCGCCGGCAGTATCGGAATATCGCTTTCCGCGGCCGCGGTGATCAGTACCTGATCCTGAGCCGCGGCAAAACGCAGGATCTCGGTGCGGCGCGATTCGTCGAGCTGAGCGAACACATCGTCGAGAATCACCACCGGCCTGGTGTCGAAATACTCGCAGAGGGCCCGGTATTGTGCCATCTTCAATGCCAGGGCCAACGTCCACATCTCGCCGTTGGAGGCGAATTCCCTGGCCGGCATGCCATTGAGCGTCACCAACAGGTCATCTCGTTGCGGGCCGATCAGATTGACGCCGCGAGACACCTCGCCGGGATAGATGCGCTGGAAATGCTGGCTTATCAACGGTTCGGGCGCCTGTGTTCCAAGGATCTCGTCGAATGACGGCACGTATTCGACCGCTGCCTGCTCACCACCATCCTGCGCGGCATCCTGAATTTCCGCATTGGACGGCAAGTCGCCCGCCACACCGGCCAATCTGGCATACAGCGGGCCGAACGACTTGTTCAGTTCCGCGATGATGCGCTGCCTGTCGCGGCTGAGCGCGACTCCCGCCTCGATGAACTGTCCGGTCCAGATCTCCAGCCCGCTGAGCGCGGCGTCAATCGGGGATCCTGCACGCTGCCATTGACCGAGCTGTTTGAGCAGTGCCGCCCGTTGCTTGGCGACGTGCGTGAATGATTGCAACCGGTTCGCATATCCGGGAATCAGCAGCGAGGCGACCTGGTTGATGAACGAGCGGCGCACGGCGGGGTCGCCCGCCACAAGCTGCTGATCCTCCGGGGTGAAGCTCACGGTCGGCAGCGTGCCGAGAATCTCCCGCAGATACCGCGACTGCCCGCCGTTGATGCGGGCGCGGTTGGCGCCGCGTGCCGCAATCGTGGCCTCAAGGGTGGTGGTCTGTGTCTGCCGGACCGGTTTCATGTCCGAGATATCCACGGCATCAGCGCTGGTATTGACGCCATCATCAGCGGGCTCCGGATCCGTCACGGATTCGATATTGGCCCGGATCGTCGCTGCATGTTCGCCGCGCTGCACCAGCGGAACCGAGCTGGATGTGCGATGGCTCAGGCCCGTGGACAGCACTTCTATCGCTTCGACGATGTTGGTTTTCCCAAGCCCGTTCGCCCCCTGCAGGATGTTGATGCCCGGCGTGAGGTCGAGCATGCAATGGTTCCATGACCGGTAATGGTCAAGCGCAAGACGCGAAATGTACAAGACGGGCTCCTGTCATGTCATCGCCGGCACCGTGTGTTTCGGCGGTGCCGGCGATTCGATTCGGATTCCAGTGTTCAGCCGTCGGGCTCAGCTGTTGAAACGCATCGGGACGAGCAGATAGCGGTAATCCATCGATTCGTCGCTGTCCGCCTCCTGCTGGCCGTTGAATTCGACGGGCTTGACGGCCGTGGTCATCTTCATGCGCACGAACGGCTCAGTGATGGCGCTCAGGCCTTCGATCAGGTAGGACGGGTTGAACGCGACGGTGATGTCTTCGCCGTCCATGTCGATGTCCAGCATTTCCTGCGCCTGGGCTTCGTCCACGGCGCCGGCGGACAGGGTGACTTCCTGGCCGGAGAACACCATGCGGATCGGGGCGTTGCGTTCGGCGACCAGCGCGACGCGCTTGATGGCAGCGATCAGCAGCTGCTTGTCAATGACGGCCTGAATCGGGTATTCGTCGGCGAACAGGCGGTCGACCGCAGGGAATTCGCCGTCGATCAGCTGGGATGTCGAGACGCGTCCGGCGTTCTCGAAACCGAGCAGCGTGGGGTTGTCGGCGTCGAAATCGATGACGACGTTCTGGTGATCGTCAAGTGCGCGGGCGACGTCGCGCAACAGGGATCCGCGCACCAGTGTGGTCGTAGAGGTGTCGATGTTCTGCGGCGTCCAGGTGAACGTGGCGCGGGACAGGCGGAAACGGTCGGTCGAGGTCATGGTGACTTTGTCGCCGTCGAACTGCATGCGCACGCCGGTCAGCACCGGGCGGTTCTCCTCGCGGGAGACCGCGACGCTGGCCTGGGTTACGGCCTGGATGAACGTGGGTGCGTCGACCTGGCCGAGCTTTGCCGGCACGACCGGCAGATCCGGGTATTCGGCATCGGGCATGAGCTGCATGGTGAACGTGGACTTGCCCGAGTTGATGGTCATGGTGGAGCCGTCGGTCGACAGGTAGGTCTTTTCGGCAGGCAGTGACTTGGTGATGTCGGCGAGGAGTTTGCCGAGTACCAGTGCGGTTCCGGGTTCGTCGATACCGGCCTCGATGTGGTGACGGGCGGAAATCTCGTAATTGAACGCGGACAGTTGAAGGGTGCCGTCGATGGCTTCGAGCTGGATACCTGCAAGGATGGGGCTCGCCGGTCGGGCGTCGATGACGCGGGTCGTCCAGGCTACGGCGTCGGCGAGAGCCGCGGAATCGATTTCTACTTTCATGGGTTCCCTCATTTCACGATGTGCTTGGCAACATTCTAGCGGGTCATGTTCGGATTGTTTTTTCTCATGCGCGAAGTGAGTTATCATCACGACGGTTATCGAAAGAGAAATAAGATAGTCGTAGTAATAAGCCCTGTGGATAGTGTGGATAACTGCGCGAATCCTTGTGTTTATATGGGCTGAGTAACCCACAGATTATGTGGATAACTTTCCGGACAAAATGTGCATAAGTACCGAGTTATCCACATTTTCGGCGAACTATTTTGATTGTCCACATTTCCTGTGGATTAATCCACTGTTCATCCACAAAAAATGTGCAGTAGTCCACAAGTTATCCGCAGGCTCTACCCACATTTGTGAATAAGCATGTGGATAACTTTTCCTTCAATCAGCAGATCGTTCGGCGTGTTGCGCCTGTTTTATTGTACAGATTAAATATGTATGTCTATATTATTTGAGTCTGATAGGTCCTGTCGACGGTGACGAATCAGGCCTTCATCCAGCAGAATCACGCACAGCGACGAAAAAAGGCGTTTTTTGGTGTCTCAGCGCGATCGTGCCAGACGGGACCATTGCACAGCCGAGAGAAAACGACTGTCGTCACTCATTGCCGCGCTGCTTGAGGCGCGCGGTCAGCTCGGTCACGTAGTTGTAAATTTCAGGCTTTTCCTGCATATCATCGCTGACGCGGGTATACGCGTGCATGACCGTGGTGTGATCGCGGCCGCCGAACACTTCGCCGATATCGACCAGGCTCATGCTGGTCATCTCACGGGCAAGATACATGGCGACCTGACGGGCCAGCGCGATGTTTTTCGTTCGCGCGCGCCCGACGATGTCGTCGAATGTCAGATGGAAGTACTTCGCCGTCTGCCCGATGATGTCGGTCGGCTTGATTTCCACGTCGGTGGTGAAGAAGTCCTGCAGCGTCTGCTCGGCAAGCGCGCGGGTCACCGGCTGACTGCTCAGCGATGCCACCGCGCTCACGCGAATCAGGGCGCCTTCCAGCTCGCGGATGTTCTCGGTGAAGCGCTCCGCGATCAGATTCAGCACGTCATTCGGTGTCGAAGTGCCGTTCATCGAAGCCATCATGCGCAAAATAGCGATGCGGGTCTCAAGATCAGGCGGCTTGACATCGACGGTGAGTCCGGAGTCGAAACGCGAGATGAGTCGTGCCTCGAAGCCCTTGAGGTTCTTGGGCGCGACATCGGACGCGATGACGATACGCTTGTTGGCCTGATGCAGCGCGTTGAACGTGTGGAAGAACTGTTCGAGGGTCGCTTCCTTGCCGCCGAGGAACTGGATGTCGTCGATGAGCAACACGTCGACCTCGCGGTATCGGCGGTTGAATTCGGCGATACGGTTCTGGCTCTGGGCCGGGGTCTGCAGTGCCTCGATGAATTCGTTGGTGAATTCCTCGCTGTTGACGTATCGGACCTTGAGCGTGGGATCCTTGACCAATGCATAGTTGCCGATGGCGTTGAGCAGGTGGGTCTTGCCCAGTCCCGATCCGCCGTAGATACACAACGGGTTGAATTCCTGCCCGGTTCCCTCGGCGACCGCAAGCGCGACAGTGCGTGCGAAACGGTTGGAATCACCGGGAACGAACGTGTCGAACGTCGAGTTTTTGTTCAGATGGGTTTCCGGATCGCGCATCACCTTCTGCTGCCGTACCGGAAAACTCGGCTCGCCGGGCATTCGAGGAGCCGTGGCGCCTGGTTGCTGATTCGCCTCCGTCATTTCCGCGGAAATCGAATCGATGGAAGAGATTGACTGCATGCTGTTGGGCATGTAGGATTCCTGAGCCAGATCGGCGACGGTCGGCGACGGATTCGCAGGGAACGGTTCGCTCGGTTTCGCCGCAGTATCGGGATGCCGGGATGCCGGCGGCTGCGGTTCCGGTTGGGACACCTGAGGAGCCACGATTTTGAACGCCGGGAACATGTCGTTTCCGGATATGATTTTCAAAGCGTTGAGCAGCGGCGCATTGAGTTCATTCTGCAACGCTTGCTGCGTGGCCATGTTGCTTACGCACAATACGATGGTCGTGCCATATACCGCTTCCGGTACGACTCCTTCAAGCCAGCTCTTGTCGCGCGGCGACAGCGTGGGATTCTGCTTGAGCAGACGCAGCGTGTCCGACCATATCCGCGTGGCTTGCCCGGCTGGACCGAGAAGGTCATCCGACATTGTGACCTCCTTCAGGTATGTGTGCCGGTGCGCACCGCAGCGGATACGCTACGGTAGCTATAATAAGTACAACAACAACAGGATATATGTACTCCACTTTAGCCAAGTTATCCACAGCTTAGCGTGTTGTGTCGCCTCAATTGTGAATAACATTCATGTAATTTGTGGATAACTTTTCTACATGTTTTGGCGTGTTTCCAATGTTTTCCGCTGCTCTGCAAGGGGCACGACACACTGATAAATCGTGAAGAAATTGTTTTCATTTTGATTTTTGGGCATGGCTCAGAGTACCGTTATAGAGCTTGACTCATGAGAGCCGTGCATCAGCATGGCAAAAACCGGGAGCATAACTATGAAGAGGACATTCCAGCCCAACAACCGCCGTCGCTCGATGAAGCATGGTTTCCGCGTGCGCATGCGCACCCGTTCCGGCCGCGCGATGATCAACCGCCGCCGTAACAAGGGACGTAAGTCTCTGTCCGCCTGATTGCGGTAGGTGACGAAGGCGAGTGAAGCGGCTGAAAAGCCATCGTGACTTCATCGCAGTGCTGAAGCGTCGCTTCAAGGTGACGGATTCGGATATCGTCGTGCACTTTGTGGTGCATGACGATACCCGTGATGTTCAGGCATCTGCGGATATCATGAGACGTATGGGACTTGCCGTCAGCAAGGCTGTTGGTAACGCTGTAACGCGTAATCGTGTGAAGCGTCGATTTCGTGTGCTCGCAAGACGATATGAAGATATGCTTCCGATGCAGTGCGATATCGTCGTGAGAGCCAAACCCAGCGCATCGCGTGTCGATTTCGCTGACCTTGACCGACAGTTTTCCCGTTGCTTCGCCAAAGTCACGACTACGCATGAACGCAGGGTGAGTCACTGATGTCAGCCATCGGATCGGCGCTTATCGGCATGATCAAGTGGTACCAGAGGGCCATTTCGGCGAAAACGCCGCCATGCTGCAAGTACTATCCGAGTTGCTCACATTACGCGATCACTGCGGTTCGGCGCTTCGGCGCGGTAAGAGGAATCGTGCTGTTTATTTGGCGTTTTCTTCGCTGCAACCCTTGGAGTCGTGGCGGCATCGATGATGTTCCGCAACATTTTTCACTGTGCTACAGATTTCGCTGGTCGAAGGCATATGAGAAGCCTCGACTCACACCAATGGCCGATGATTAAGGAGATGGCCTGATGAACACTTCCGGAGAATTTCTTCTTGACAGAGGCATTTGGGGCTGGCTGTATAAGCTGCTGACCCCACTTGAGTGGCTCATGACCCAGGTCATGGTCCTGTTCCATAAGTTCCTCACCCTGCTGGGCATGGCACCGATCGGCATCTCTTGGGTGCTGGCGATCGTGTTCCTTGTGCTCGTGGTGCACGCCTGTATTTTGCCGATTTATCTCAAGCAGATGAAGTCGATGCGCAAGATGCAGGCCTTGCAGCCCAAGATGCAGCATATTCAGAACAAGTACAAGGGCAAAAAGGATCAGGCCAGCAAAGAGGCCATGAGCCGTGAGATGATGAAGCTCTACCAGGACAATGACGCCAACCCCATGGGGTCGTGCTGGACCGCCGTCATTCAGGGTCCTGTGTTCATGTGCATGTTCTACATGCTTTCCGCCATTCCGTATATCGCGACCGGCAAGAGGGGAGCGCTTGGCGCATTCGATCAGGCGACTGCCAAGCAGTTCGCGCAAACCCGCGTCTTCGGTGTCAGCGTCACCGATACCTTCGGTACGGCCAACAATTCCGGAAAGGTCGTCATCGGCTTCTTCATCCTGTTGATGTGCGCATGCATGTGGTACATGCAGTTCAACAACATGCGCAAGAACCTCCCCAAGGCTTCGATGCAGGGATCCACGTACAAGATGCAGCAGGCCATGACCTGGGGCTTCCCGATCATGTACATTTTCTCCGGCATCATGTTCCCGTTCGCCGTGCTGGTGTACTGGCTGACCAACAACGCATGCAACCTTGCCCGTTCCTTGTTCCAGGTGTACAAGTTCCCGACCCCGGGTTCACGTGCAGCTGAGGAAAAGGAGATTCGCGATCATCGTCAGGAGAATGCTCGTCGCGCCAAGGCCGGACAGCTTTCGATTGAGGAAGAGGAACTGGAGAAGGCGCGCCAGGAAGCCGCTGTTCGTCTGGAGCGGGGATACCAGCGCAAGCAGCCCCAGCGGAAGAATCGCAAGAAAAAGTGACACGATTGGAAACCTCTATTTGACCGTGAGGTTTCCTTTTTTTACACTATGGAAGTAATACTCGCTTAAAGGAGTGGTGATATGGCGCAGGAGGAGACCACGACGATCGATCAGCTCAATGAAGAAGCTGACATCGCCGCCGACTACTTGGAAGGCTTATTGGACATCGCCGATTACGAAGGCGATATCGAGATGGGTGTTCGCAACGGTCGTCCGATGGTGCAGATCATCGCTGATGACGATACGGATATCAAGCATCTCATTGGTTGCAATGGTGAAGTGGTCGATGCTTTGCAGCAGCTTACCCGGCTTGCTGTTCAGCAGAAGACCGGCGAACGCTCGCATCTGATTGTTGATGTTGACGGGTTCCTGAAGCGCAAGCGTCAGCGTCTTCGTGACATTGCACTTGATGCCATTGATGAAGTGCATGACACCGGTGAGCCCGTTGATTTGAAACCGATGAATTCGTTCGAGCGCAAGGTCATTCATGATGTGGTTCGCGAGGAGGGGCTGAAGTCTCGTTCTCACGGTGAAGAGCCGCGTCGCTATGTCACCATCTACATGAAGAGCAGCGCCGATGAATCCGACGTCGATGAAGGTAGCGAAGAGTGAGCGATATTGTTTCACGTGAAACATCTGGTGATGAGCTAGATGATTCCGCAATAGTTCGTGAGGCATTGGGCGAAGCATACGACAAGCTCGAAGTGTTTCACGTGAAACTATCCCGCGAGGGTGAGCTGCGTGGATTGATAGGCCCACGCGACATATCCATCATCTGGGAACGTCATATCCTCAACTCCGCCGCATGCGTCCCGTTCATTCGGGAAGTCACCGATCGAAGCAAGGCAAAGACCATTGCCGATGTTGGCAGTGGCGGCGGTTTCCCTGGAATCGTTGCGGCAGCATGCATGCCGGATTGTGCGTTTACACTCATTGAGCCCATGGAACGTCGTGTCGAATGGTTGCAAGAGTGCGTGGATGACATGGACCTGCAGAATGTTACGATTATTCGCGCACGTTCCGATGAAGTCATCGATCGTATCAAGCACCACGAAGGTGAATTGAAACCATTCTCTATAGTGACCTGTCGAGCAGTGGCGCCAATGACCAAGCTTGCCGGTTGGACGTTGCCTCTGCTTCGCCCTCAAGGTCGACTGGTCGCATTGAAAGGCCGTTCGGCGCAGGCTGAGATTGAAAAGGCGAAGCATCAAATTTCCCATGCCGGGGGAGTGCGTGCTCGTGTCGTTGAAGCTCCAGTAGCTCCCGGTCTCGAATCCACGCGCGTCGTTCTCGTAGACAAGCGCTAATTATCGTGTGGCTCCCATGGGTGGGAGTCACACGATAATCCCATGCCCCCGCTGACGGGAATCGTAATTCTGCTTCCGCTGTCGGAGGTTGGATTGCGGGGTGAGACGGACGATATCCATTGCCTTTGATTGCATAAACAATGCTGTTATATCTTCATCGACATCGCTGACTGTCCGAAGATTGTTTCACGTGAAACAATGGATGTCAAACACGAAAGCGATGGTTTCGCAAGAATGGAGTTATCCACAATTTCAAACAGTACACAAAGTTATCCACATTATTTGCGACATGTAATCCACATTAGGAAAATGGCGGAAATAAACGGTTTATCTAGTGTTGATCGAAGTGTTCACACACTAATGCACTATACTTATCCACAGTTATCCACATTGCTGTGCACAACTTGAGATGTCCATACGACTAGGAAAAATTAGATGTTGTTCGTTTTTTAGGAGGGACTATGACATCCAATGATTCACAGGAATCCTCTGTGATTCCTGCCATGGAATCTGCTTCTGAAACGGTCAGAAGGATTTTCGGGAATGATGGTTCCTCTTTGGGTGCCGAGATTGCAGATGAGGCGTCACGCTATGAACGCCTGAATGCCGCATTGTTCCCCCTGCCATCGAGAACCCGATGCCTGGCCGTCGCCAACCAGAAAGGCGGCGTCGGCAAGACGACAACAACGGTGAATATTGCCGCAGCTCTCGCCTCTCACGGAGCTCACGTGCTGGTCATCGATATGGATCCCCAGGGGAACGCCTCTACGGCATGCGGTGTTCCTCACGGCACCAGCGATCCTTCGGTATATGACGTTCTTGAAGGACGAATGACAATCGGAGAGGTACTGAAAACCTGTCCTGATATCCCAGGGCTCGATGTGGTTCCCGCTTCCATTGAACTTTCGGGTGCGGAACTGGAAGTGGCGGATCTGCCGAATCGCAACAATCTGCTGAAGGAAGCCGTCGAATCATTCCTGCAGGATCCGAACAATCATTATGACTATGTTCTGGTCGATTGCCCGCCGAGTCTTGGCCTGTTGGTCATCAACTCCATGTGCGCGGTGTCTGAGATGTTGATTCCGATCCAAGCTGAATACTATGCCTTGGAGGGGCTTGGTCAACTTATCAATACCATAGGATTGGTGCAGGAGCACTATAACCCTAATTTGACTGTGTCGACTATGCTGGTCACTATGTTTGATAAACGAACATTGCTCAGCAGGGAAGTGTTCTCAGAGGTGAAGAGTCACTATCCGAGTATCGTTCTGGATACGACGATTCCCCGTACGGTAAAAATATCTGAGGCTCCAAGTTTCGGAAAGACAGTCATCAGCTATGACCCGCGTGGAATGGGAGCGAGTGCCTATGGCGAAGCGGCCTTGGAAATCGCCCGTCGATCGCCTTCGGTGCTGGCTGCAATTGACGCGAAGAGGGGAGAGTAACCCATGACCTCAAAATCACGTTTGGGTAAAGGATTGGGTGCGCTGTTCCCCGCACTTCCCGGTGAGTCGAGAACAGCTCATGCGGAACAGCAGCAATTGGGTGTTGATCTCGAATCCGAGGAGACGACAGCCAACAAGAAAGCCCCTCAAGAGAAAGCTGCGGCTGCGCCAGAGAAGGTCGAATCCCATAAGAGCGGTACTGAACAACACAGTGAGTCTACCGCTCCGGTTCGTCTTGGCGAAATCAAGCGTAAGACCATTCCGGCCATGAAGGATTCCATTCCTGCCGTACACAAGTCCACAACGGTGGAGAAGCCCAAGAGCGGCAAGCGTGTTGCCATGCCCGGTATCAGTGATATGGCACACCCCAGTGACATGTTTTTCGGAGCAACAGCACAGGGGACGAGCGATTCCAAGAAAACGCAGCCGGCTCAGCGTTCCGAGAGCACAAAGGCATCCGGCAAGGAAAAGGATAATAAGGAAACTCCAAAATTGAAGCCTGTCGAGGGTGGCTATCTGCTGGATATTCCTGTCAGCTCCATCGTTCCGAATGCGCAGCAGCCGCGCAGCGTCTTTGATGAGGAAGAGCTGAATGAGTTGGCCGCGTCCATCAAGGAAGTCGGCGTATTGCAGCCGATCGTGGTTCGCAAGCGTCAGGCTGGGGAGTCCAGCAAGAGTGATGTTTCACGTGAAACATCGCAGAGATACGAGCTCATTATGGGCGAGCGTCGCTGGCGTGCATCACAACTTGCACAACTGAAGACGATTCCGGCGATTGTCAAAACCACATCAGATGACGAGATGCTGCGTGATGCACTGCTGGAGAACCTTCATCGCGTCGCACTGAATCCTCTGGAAGAGGCGGCGGCATATCAGCAGATGATTGATGACTTCGGCCTGACTCAGGCTGAACTATCCAAGTCGATCTCGAAATCGCGACCGCAAATCGCGAACACATTGCGTCTGCTGAATCTTCCTGCGTCCGTGCAGAAGAAAGTTGCCGCAGGCGTACTGTCCGCAGGGCATGCGCGAGCTCTTCTTGGTTTGAATGACGAAAGTGAAATCGACAAGCTGGCCACTCGAATCATAGGGGAGGGGCTTTCGGTTCGCAGCACCGAGGAAATCGTGGCGCTGAAGAACGCAGAAAGCAACGTGCCCAAGAAGGTAAGGCCGACGAAGAACAATCCTTGGGCCGGTTCTCCGATTGTCAACAACCTTGAAAATCATTTTGACACCAAAGTGTCCATCAAGGGTACGCAAAAGCACGGTCGAATCGAAATCGTGTTTTCCTCCCCTGAGGATATGGAACGCATCCTCAGCATGCTGATTCCCACGGCAGTCGAGGGCGCGGCGGCAAAATGGGTGTGAGGTTGCGAGCCACACAACGGTGTGAGCCGCCATCATCACACAACGGGAAACAACGGTCATGCCGTTCATGAGCTGTATGATCTGGTCTGCCGAGAGGTATTCATTGCCTCTCCGGCAGAACGCGTATAAAGCAACTGTCGTGGCATTTGCAGTCAGAGGACTAATGCAATGAACCGCACGTATAACTGTCCTATTGCATGCACCTGAAAATTCATTACCGAAAACTCTGTTGAGCAATATGAGTTGAAATCGGTCCAGTACAATGCGCTAGATTTGAGCGGATTGTCGTTCTGATGCGATTCTCCGGCGCTGGTAAGCGTCCGCAGCGCTATTTCGGTCAGTCTGTCGTTTCGTTTGTGATTACTGACAATGCAAGCAATATTTGTGTAGCTCAACCCGCCGGTGAAGCAATATCATCGTCTGTGATGAGGTTTGATTTCGCCGACAGGTCGAGCTGTGCTGTTGGATCAGTGCAGTGAGGCCAGGTAGGATTGTGCGTCCAGCGCGGCGCGGCATCCCATGCCTGCGGCACTGATGGCCTGACGGTACACCCGGTCAACGCAGTCACCGGCGGCGAACACTCCAGGCACGGAAGTATGCGTTCCGGCACCGGAGACCAGAATGTACCCGTCGTCATCCATATCCACGGAACCCTTCGCAAAACGCGTGGCCGGTTCATGGCCGATCGCCACGAAGATGCCCTCGGCGGGCAACGTGCCCGTCTCGCCTGTCACGGTGTCGCGAATGTCCACAAAGCCGGCGGAATCATCTGCGGTTTCAGCCTTTGCCGACAGGGAAATGCCGGTCGAAGAGGGAGCATTCAATGCCGATCCGGAGACATTCAGCATCGGAGTCGTCTTCAACGAGAGAAGATTTCCGGTGTTCTGCGCTGCGGGTGCCGCAGCGGTTACCGCATCAGCGCCTGTCTGCTCGCCGGCGGCGTTTTTCTGCCCGCGAATGGCTGTCGCCACCGTATTCATTTTCACGGTGATCTTGGGATTGTTCAGCACGCGCTCGACCATGATCTTGGAGGCGCGGAACTGGTCGCGGCGGTGCAACACGGTCACCGAAGAGCCGAAACGAGTCAGGAACAGTGCCTCTTCGAGCGCGCTGTCTCCTCCGCCCACCACGACGATGGGCTTGTCCTTGAAGAAGAAACCATCGCAGGTGGCGCAATACGATACGCCGTGACCGGAATACTCGGCCTCGCCGGGAATGCCGAGCTTGCGGTACTGTGAACCGGTGGTGATGATGACGGCATCGGCGTGATATTGGCTTCCGTCGCTGCACGTGACGGTCTTGGGGGAGGAGCTGAAATCGACGCTCGTCACATCGAGATATTCGATGGATGCGCCGAAAGACTCCGCCTGATCGCGCATGCGATCCATCAGTTCCGGTCCGAGAATGCCGTCAGGGAAACCGGGGTAATTCTCCACGGTGGTGGTGTTGACCAGCTGACCGCCCGGCGTGAGCTCACCCGCAAGAATGGTCGGGCGATACCCGGCGCGTGCGAGGTAGATTGCGGCCGTATATCCGGCAGGGCCGGAACCGATGATGATGGTTGAAAGTTCAGTCATGTCCCTTACGATAGCGAGTTGACCTGACCTCGTCCAGCGGTGGGTGAACAACGACATGGATTCGCCTCGAATGCCGATTGGTCGCTTTCAGATTGCCGAAACAGGCATGCCGCGTTCATGGAAACCGGAGGAGCTAATACGAGCACGATATGGGCCCACAGCATAAGTCCACAGCGTGAGTCACCGCGTACGATGAAACACCCCTCCTACCCGTGAGTAGAAGGGGTGCCTATGAGAACTTCTGCGTCGCCTACAGAACGCGGATGTACACGATGTCGGATTGTGCCGCAGAGTTCTTTGACGTGGAGTTCTGTGTGGTCGAGTTGCCGAACGGGACGTTATCGATGTCGGTCTTGTTCGGCCAATCCTGATTGTCGGATCCGCCACCGTGGTTGTCTCCGTTCAGGATGAACCATGCGGCGACCAATCCCACCACCAGCAGAACCAGCGCGACGACGATGGCGATGACCTTGATCTTGAGCTGCCCCCAGAGTGGCTGGTCAGGCAGGTCCTCCTCGATATTGCGTCCGACATTCGCCACGTTGACATCGTGCACCTGCTGGGGCGCGAAGCTCGGCGGCATGATCTGGGCCATAGGCGGCAGCTGATCTACCGAAGTACCATCAGTGCCTAGCAGCGGAACGGTGACCGTGGGGTCAAAGGCGTCGGATTGGGCACGCTGCGCCGGTGTCTGCACACCCGGCACATTCGCACCCGGAGCCGCCGCAGGACGGCCGCCAGACATGTTCCGCAGGGCATCGCGGCTGATTGGTGCCGTCATCCGCGTACGCGACTTCGATGATCCGGGGATGGCTGCTCCATTGGCTCCGGGCGCCGATGCCGACACTGCGAATGACGGGGGCATTACGGCGTCGCCCGACGCCGCGGCCTTGGCGGATCTGGCGGCAAGAGCGGCCAATGATTCCGACATATGCGCGCGCGGCTGCGGCATGGCGTTCGTGGCAATGGGCTGAGCCGCACGGGTCGTGGGATGGCTTCCAGCCACGGTTTGCTCGCCTTCAGACACCTGCGCCTCACCGGACTGCGGCAACGGCGGGATGCTGCCGGCGCGGGTGCGCTCATTGTCGTCCTCTTCCGGCAGCGGAACATTCGGCATATTGGCCACGATGCTCTGTATCTCGCCGGTTGCACCGGTCGTCCGGGGTTTGCCGGTACTGCCCGCAACACCAGACGCACCAGCAGCGGACCTACGCGGCTTGGCGGCGGGCGGGAACGATGCCGGCAGCGGTGCATACACCGGCATCGGCTGCTCAATCGCGGTCTCTTCCGCAGTGGATGTCGTCACCGGCGACTCCGGCTCCCCGTCCTTGCGCAAGGAGCCCATAAGCTGACCGACCTTCGATTGCAGGGAGGCCAGGGTCTTCGACGGCTCGGCGGTATCCGGTTCGAACAATTCCGCTTCGGGGATGACCGGCTGATCGGCCGAGGGCGGATCTCCGGGCAGCTGAGCCAGGAACGCCTGCTGCGCGAGACGCTGCTCGTTGACGAACCTGGCCTCGGCGCCGGCTGCCAGTCCCGCCTCGGAAATCGACAATTCCGGCAGCTTCGTCGAGGTAACCAGCCCATCCGGCAGTTCCACGATCTTGTCATCGCTCGTGTCACGCAACGCCACCATGCTGATCGAGGCGCTGCCACTGACCGACGGCAATATGATGTCACGATCCGACAAGTTGCTGAATGGCTCCCACGCGCCCAGCAGCGCGCTCAGCTCGGCCAGCGTTGCCATCGGCACGATGACTTCCCCATCTTCGGTGTGCAGAGCCAGTCCACGCTTGCAGATCACGCGGAATTCCGTGGGAACGTCGGCGGGCAGCATATTCAGGTCGAACGTCGTGTTCGTGCCTGAAGGCGTCTTGGTCAGCAGCGCGTACAGCAGTGCGGCCAGCTGTCGCGTCGCCATCTGCTCATACGACATCACATCGCCGTCGATGCCGCTGCAGATATCGGCCAATGCGGCGGCGACGGGAGTGTCGGCGAACTGCACGCCATTGACGCTCACGCGAATGGTATCGGTGCTCAGCGCGGTATGGGTCAGCCCCGTGTCCAACAGCTCCTGAACCGCCTGGGTGCATTGTCCCACGATCGATCGAATCGCGTCGTAGCTGAGGAACGAGGAAGACGAACGCTGCATGTATTCCGCCAGCGCCAGACCGGAGTCCGGCTCGGTGATCACCACCGCGGCATCGCCGACGTGCTGCAGCTGCAGCACCGGCGTGCAGTACCGGCTGTTGGCCAGCGCGAGCGTGGAAGCCGCCTCGTTGATCTGCGGCAGAACGGATGTGTCGGTGATGATGAACAGCTGGCAGGACTGCGCCAGCATGCGGTCATTGGCTATCCATGCGCTCAATCCGTCACTTTCGCGCAGCGAAGAAACGAGAGTGTAGCGACCGATGACGGTATCTCCCAATTGAGGCTTCATAGTAGTTGTTTCTCCGTGCTCTGCTGTCATGCGCTGAGATAGTGGTGATGCTGACATTCTAGCCGTGGGGATGGTCGGCTGTGCAGCCGCGACGGACGCGGCTTGACGAGTGGAATGATGCGGCGTTGGCAGTATGGTGGGAATTCGCGGCTGGGCGTTGTTGCCGGCCGCGATACCTGCCGCTGCACCGGCTGCGTTTGCCGCGACGTTCGGCAGTACGACGGACTTGATGGACGGGCGTTGGCCCTTACGGTTGACCGTCGGCGCGAAGCTGGACGGAAGGTTGTCGGACGGAATCCCCCTGGGTTGGTCCTGAACCGGCCGTTCGAGATCGGTCACAGTTTCAGCGGCCTGTTCCGCGGAACCGTCATTCTCCGAGGTTCCATCGTCACCCAGCGAATAATCATCGTAATGATTATCATTCTCCGCAATTGTCGTGGTACCCTCTTCGACCTCCGCGTTTTGTGCCTGAGCTTCCTCGGTTTCCGACTCAGCCGGTGTCGATACCGATGTCGCAGTGGAAGTCCTACGCAACAGCCGTGCCTTCATGGTGACGATCAGGCTGGAGAACTCCTCCACGCGCATCAGCCATAGCAGCCCGGCATACACGGCCGTCACCACAATCGTCAGAATCGCGCATATGACGATGGATTGCCACCAGCTCATATGTCCGTTGACGCTGGAAACCTTCGCTCCGACCAAACGCGTGGCCAGCGGGTTGAGGAATAGTCCGCACGCGCATGCCGCCGCACCGGCAATCAGGGCCTTGACATGCATGATGATGATGCGCTTGCCGTCGATCCGCCCACCGAATCGTCTGCGTAACAGCCAGAACACCCATGGGAACGTGATGATATATGACAGGCTCAGCGACAGAGCCACCATGAGCGTCCAATATTTCGGCGGTGCGAAACGCAGCGAGGTCAGCAGAAGCAGCAACTGCACGGCGTTGTCGGCCGCCGCGAACAGGAACGGGCTGCGGCCGTCCTCATACGCGTAGAAGGCGCGCTGCACCAGCAGGAACGCACTGGTGGGCACCAATCCCACCAGCAGGCCGATCAGAGGCCCGGATATCAGAATCGCCCCATGCACATTCGTGGACGGAATCAGCGCCTTCACCAGCGGCACCGGCATGGCAATCATGACCGCGGTGAAGAAGAACATCGCAAGACCGGTGGATCGCAGGGATGAGCTGAGGTCGGCGCGGGCATCTCCGATACGATGCTCGCTGATCGCGCGGGACATGCGCGGGAACACCGCGGTCGTGATGGACACGGCGATGATCGAATAGGGAAGAACGTATATCGTGTACGCGTACTGATAGCTCGCGTTGCCCGCGATGCCGTACAAATCGCCGCCGGCGGTCGGGGCGCCGGTATTAACACGCGAATTGACGATGCCCATCAGCTGGTTGAGCAGCACCATGGCGATGCTCCACACCGCCACCTGGCCCATGGAACGCAACCCCAGCCCATGCAGTCCCCAGCGAGGCCGGTAGTGGATGCCGCAACGCAGCAAAGGAATGAACAGCACCAGGGCCTGGAACGCCACGCCGGCCGTCCAGGCGCCCGCGGTCAGGGCTATCTTGCCGGATGTCCAGAACGACATCGGCTGCCGTCCCGCGTTGCCGAACAGCATGATGAACGCGCCGAAACCGATGCAGCTGATGACGTTGGCGCCTACGGAGCTCCACGCATACGTCGCGAAACGCCCCTTTGCGGCGAGGATCTGCCCCAATACGGTATACAGGCCGTAAAACAGGATCTGGGGCATACACCACAGCGTGAAGGCGTTCGCCAGCGCCCTTTGCGCGGGCGTCCAGCTGGAGTCGAGATACAGCATCGTCAGCAGTGGCGTGCCGGACGCCATCAGCAGTGTGATGGCCAGCAGCAGCGCGATGGACAAGGTGATGAGCTTGCTGAGTCGCTCATCCGCGTCCTTCTGCTTGAGCGTGCGCACGATCTGCGGCACGAGCACCGCGTTGAACACGCCGGTGGACAGCAGGTTGAAGATCACCTGCGGTATCTGCGCGCCGGCCTGATACGCGTTGGCTGCGATACCGGTGGTACCGAGCGCGCCGACGAGGAAGATGGTGCGGATCTGGCCGGTCACACGTGACGCGGCCGTGCCGCACGCCATGATCAGCGAATTGCGTCCTACCGTGGTGCTCATTCGTCGGGGTCCTTCTTTCGATGGAATTGGCGCCAGAGGCCGACCAGGCCGAGCAGCAGCGAGAAGCCGATGATGATGAATCCGGTCATGTCGCTGATGCGCAGCACGCTGGTGATGTCGGTGTTCTGTGCGGAACCGAACGTGTCGCCGTTGCGGTCCAGCAATGTGATGTGGGCTGTGGCGTGGCCGGAAGTGGCGACGCGGATGGCGAACGTGACCTGCGCCTCGCTGTTCGCCGGTATGGTGACCTCAGTGAACCGCGATGTGACGATTTCCATGGAGTCGGTGAGGGATGAGACCTTCACCCGTACCGGATACGGATGGTTGTTCCTGACGGTGACGGGCATTTTGGCCGTTTCGCTGACGACGGTGATGGAGTCGGTCGGCGTGATGGATACGCCGCCGAACATGCCTCCGCCGAGCCGTTTGGCGCCGTCGACCAGACTGTCGATGTTGCGCGGCGCGGACGAGAGCGCATGCAGTGCCAGCGTGCTCTGTGCGGCCTTGATCTTGCGGATCCAGGACGCGGATGCCTTATGGTCGGTGAGGACCGACGTGGCGAAGCGGTTGATGTCGTTGCGGCTTTCGGCCAGCGATTCCAGCGCGGACGTGACCGATCGGGTGTTCCGCTCGCTTAAATGACTGTCTTGGGGGACGATTTGCAGCGCCTTGTCGCCGGTCCGATAGGCGTCTGCGTCAATGAGATCATTCAGGTCGGTGAGTTGCAGCCATGAGGACTGTTCGACCGCGGTCATCAGCGTGTCGATGAACGCCGCCGACATATTAGTGCCGAAGCAGACCAGCAGGTTGCGGTTCATCGCCGCATACGGCTGCTCCATCTGATAGAAGGCGCTCTGCGCGACGAACCGCGCGATGCGTCCGGCGTTACTGGTCTCGCCGTCCGCATCACTGCTGGTGGGCTTGCCTTTGGCTAGGTCGCCGAGTTCCTTCTGCTCGCTCAGCACCGTGATGTCGCCGGCCGAGGTGGGGATTGTGTATGTGCCTGTGTGCATGGTGGCCGTGGTGCTGGAGTCGAAGTCGTGACCGGCGATGACGTACTGGTATCCCTGCTTCCTGGCCGTGGAGAGCGCCTGCCGGGTCCAATCGCCCTTGCCTTGCCAGGCGATGGGCAGGGAATTGGATGATGCCGGTGCCGCGGCCAGTGCGGATCGTGCGTTCCATGCGCCGGTGCCGACGCCGGCCTGTTCGTACGACCGGACGTTGTTGATCGCGGCATAGGCGGTGATGTCGAATCCGGCCGGCTGCATGACGGCATCGATGCGTTGCCCGGTGTCGGAAGCCAATGCCGTCGGATCGGCTATGGTCTGCAAATCGCTGTGCTTGCCGATGAGGGAGAGTTTGGCGGCGAGTGCATCATTGTCGCGCGGGGTGAGCACTGCTGATTGCGTCGCCGCGGTGTCTTCGGAGTCGTCGGTATTGTTGCCGGAGCCGTCGTCTGTGCCGCCATCCGTGCCGCCGCCACCTGATTGTGTAGATTTTGTGTCGGATCCATCGCCGTTGTCATGCACCACCAGCTGGTCGATGGCGTTCTTGTCGGCCTGCTGGCCGGTGTTCATCAACGGCATGACCATGGTGATGGCCATCGGCGGGGTCTGTGCGTTGCGCAATCCCTGGGATGATCTGGTCAGGAAGCTGTGCAGGCGAATCGGCTTGGCGTTCGGATCGACGGTACGGTCCGACCCGGATGACCCGTCAGAAGAGCCCGTGGATTGAGAATCGGTCGCCTGGGTCGCCTGATAGGTGACCAGCAGCGGTTTCGGCCCCCACATCTGCAACGCCTTCAACGCATCGCTGTCGGCCGCCGCGTCGATCTTCACGGAAACCTTCTTGTTCGCCGCGATGGACGGCACCGTGGCCGTGCCGAGAACGGTGCGCACCGGAATCGATACGTCCCCGGTCGCCCAATGCTGGATGTCAGTGCGCGATACGAACGTATATGACGGGTTGTAGGCCACGGTCACCAGGCCCGGTGACGTCGCGGCATACGTGGGATTGGAGATGCTGATGGTGATGTGGTAGCCGGATGTGTCGGTGACCACGGGCGTCGATTCGGTGATCGACAAGGCGGTCGTCTGCGTGGCCGTGTCCGTCTCGTCATCCGCCATCGCCATATGTGCCGGGGCCGGTACCATGCGGCCTGCGAACAGCATCGCGCATGTCAGCAACATGATGGTAAAGAAGCGCCATAGGCGTGTCGTTCGGTGAGATAACGATGGCACGGCCTGACCGTGCTCGGGGCTGTTCGCGATCATCCCTGCTTCATTTTCCTTGCGTAGAGCCAAGCGATCTTGCGTTCATTAGGATAGCTGAGAACGTCATCCAAATCATCGAAATCCACCCAGATGGCGTCTTCGGCTTCATGATCCGGATCGCCCTCCACCGTCAGGTCGCCACCGATCTGGCGCAGCGCGAAATGATGCACGAGCTTATGCACGCGCTGGCTGGTACCGGTGAACCAATAGTCGATGGTGGCAATGGACTCGACCACCTCACCCAGAATGCCGGTCTCCTCGTGCACCTCGCGCACGGCGGTCTGCTGCGGCGTCTCGCCCTTTTCGATATGGCCCTTGGGAAGGCACCATTCGAGATGGCCGTTGCGGGAGTGTCGCGCGATGATGGCCACCCGGCCGCGCTCGTCGAACACCAGGCCGCCGGCCGAGTATTCGCGCACCACCGGGAGCTCCTGAGCGTCCAGCGACGCGAATGTGGTCGGCCCGTCGCCCGCCCGTCGCTGCGGCATCATCGCAGGTGTGGGGAAGCGTGGTTCCGGTGGCCTGACAACGGTTTTCGGCGTGCGCGGAGCCTCGGACGTATAGAGCAACGTATCGGGTTCGAGCGGATTTTGGGTATGGTCGCCCGCAGCATGCGCAAGCATGCGCGCGAGGTCTGCGGGCGTAATCATGACTTCCACCTTACTCAATACCGTGTGCAGGTGGGGTAACGGTATGCTTGAATACGCATAAAAGCGGTAATACTTTATGGAAAGGCCTCGTGTGAATTTCGAAGTTTGGCCGGAAGCCATTGAACTTGGACACCTGTTCGCGGCTCGCGGGTACGAGCTGGCGTTGGTGGGCGGCCCCGTGCGTGACCTGTTGCTGCACCGGCGTTCCCACGACCTCGATTTCTGCACTTCGGCCCATCCCGACGAGTTCGAGCCGATCCTGCGTCATTGGGGACGTGACGGTTTCTGGGATATGGGCCGCAAATTCGGCACTTTGGGTGCGATGCGCCGGCGCGAGGACGGCACCGAAGTCAAGGTGGAGATCACTACGTACCGGTCCGACACGTACGATCCCGAATCCCGCAAGCCCGAAGTCAGCTACGGCGATTCGCTCGAAGGCGATCTGTCCCGCCGTGATTTCACCGTGAACGCCATGGCACTGCGCGTGCCGCAGCTGGAGTTCGTGGACCCGTTCGGCGGCGCCAGCGATTTGGCTAAAGGCGTATTACGCACGCCGGTGGATCCGTATCAGTCCTTCGACGACGACCCGCTGCGCATGATGCGTGCCGTGCGTTTCGTCGCACAGCTCGGGTTCAGCGTCGCCCCCGACACGGCTGCCGCCATCAGCGACATGACCGATCGCATCGACATCGTATCCGCTGAACGGGTGCGTGACGAGCTCACGAAGCTGCTGCTGTCCGATCGTCCGAGGGCGGGTGTCGAAGCGCTGGTCGAATCAGGTCTCGCCGATATCGTATTCCCGGAAATTCCCGCCCTGCAGCTGGAAATCGATGAGCACCACCGCCACAAGGACGTGTTCGAGCACACGATGATTGTGCTCGATCGCGCCATAGCGCTGGAGACCGGGCCGGAAGGCCCCGTGCCCGCTCCCGACCTGACGCTTCGCCTGGCCGCGCTGACCCATGACATCGGCAAGCCGAAAACACGCCGGTTCGAGCCCGGCGGCAAGGTCAGCTTCCATCATCATGATGCGGTCGGCGCGAAAATGACGCGCAAACGGCTCAAGGCGCTGCGGTTCGACCATCATCTCGTCGAGGATGTCAGCGAGTTAGTGAACCTGCATCTGCGGTTCCACGGGTATGTCGAAGAACCGTGGACCGATTCCGCCGTGCGACGCTACGTCAAGGACGCTGGTCCGCTGTATGAGCGGCTGAACCGGCTGACCCGCGCCGACGCGACCACTCAGAACCGTCGTAAGGCGATGGTGTTCTCGTCCGCCATGGACGAGATGGAGCAGCGCGTGCGCGATCTCAAGGAGAAAGAGGACTTCGATGCCATCCGGCCGGATATCGACGGCAATGAGATCATGACCATCCTCGGCATCGCTCCCGGCCCGGAGGTCGGCCGCGCATACAAGCACATGCTGGAATACCGGCTCGATAACGGTCCGGTCGACCATGACACCGCGGTGGCCGAGCTCAAGCGGTGGCACGCGTCGCTGTAAACGCGCCCGAGAAACGGTTCGGCGGCTGTCCGCGTAAGGCAGGCAGCCGCCGAATATCGGGGGTTTCAGGCCGTCATGACGATGCTGGCCGTCATTCCACCTTTTCATGATCGAGGGCCTTGGGCAAGGTGCCCATTGACTGGACGGGCACGCATCCCTCGAAGTTTTCGATGGCGGTGTCGCCGCTCGGCAGGCTGTCCTTGTTGGCCAGATCGTTGAACGAGGCGCCGAGCACCACGTCAATCAGCTTGTCGTCGCGGTCATCCATCACCATCACCGCGTCCGTGAAGTTCGTGTTCAGCGTGTACGCCTCGTTGATGGCGTTCTTGCCGAAATAGATTGTGGTGCGCTCGACCTTCTTGCCCTTGTAATTGTCCCAGCCGGTGACCTTGAACTGGCGGTTCGACAGCGCGGTGCTGACGGCCTTCGCGAAGCCGACGAATTTGGTGCCGTTCAGCACGCGCACCTTGACGTTCGCATAGTTGGAATATGTCTGGTTCTTGCCGTTGGCGTCCTTGGTCGAGCAGGGCACGCGCACGCCGTAATTCGGCTTGACTGCGGACGTGGCCGTTATGCCCAGACCCCCGACATGGAAATAGAACAGTGCCGACACGACCAGGGCGACGGCAAGCACCGCGCCGACACAGGAGAATACGATCTGCTGGCGGCGGCGAATGTAACGCTTGCGTTCCGCGCGTTCGTCATAAGGCTGAGTCATGGGTCCGTCCTTTTCTTACGAGACTGGTACACAGATTAGCGTCACTGTCTGACGCGATAAGACAGGGATGGCAGGACGGTTATGACCGGTCTCGCCGGCGCCTGTGCAGCGATGATGCGATCCACCGTGGCGGATTGCTCCCATGCGGTGCGAACGCGGCGGGCGACGGCATCGTCCGTTACGAACGCGATGACCGATGGGCCGGAGCCGGAAACGAATGACCGGGATGCCCCGGCGGCCAGGGCGGCTTCGATGGCTTCGCCGCTGCGGGGGTGCAAGGTGACCGCGGCGCACTGCAGATGGTTGTCGTCGCCGTCTCCCGCGCCCATCTTGTCGAAGGTCGAGTAGACATTCGGCGTGCTCAATTGCGCATGGTACGCTCCCACCAGCAATTGGCCGGCGAATCCGCGGTCTCGCAGCGTCTGAACGCACGATGAATCATCCTCCAGCGGGATGATCCGCTCGCCGAAACCGGTGCCATGCGCATATCCGCCCTCCAGGCAGAAGGGCATATCGGCGCCGAGTGTGGCGGCGATGTCACGCAGCCGTTCAATCGGCCAGTGCAGTCCCCACAGGGTGTTCACGGCGAGCAATGTCGCCGCCGCGTCGGCGGATCCGCCGCCCAATCCGGCGCCGACGGGAATGTGCTTGTCCACATGCAGCGCCACGTCCGGCTCCCGCCCCGCGGCCCTGGCGATCGCGAACAACGCAAGCACCGCATGGTTGCGGCGCATGTCGCTGCCGCTCGATGCCAGATCACCCAGATGCTCGCCGCTCAGTTCGAGCGAGAACCCGCTGCCGGGGGTCTTGGCGGTCGCCGTCACCACGTCGTTGACGCCGATGGCGCAATATATCGTGTCCAGCGCGTGCCGGCCGCCCCATTCCTCATGGGCGGGCCCTACGTGCAACGTCAGATTGGTTTTCGCGGGAACCGTGACCTCCACCGAGTGCAGCGGCCCGGCCGGTGTCGTTTCCGCGGCTGCGACATGATGGCGGATGGGCCAATGCGCGGGGACGCTTGGCGAACGCCGCACCTGACCCGGTGTCGCTGACCGTACATTGTCCATTGCTGTGGCGCTCATGATGATGCCTGCCCCTGTTCATGCTGCGATTGCCTCAGCGCCGTCGCCAGAGCGGCGAATTCGTCGATGGTCAGCGTCTCGCCGCGGCGTGTCGGGTCGATGCCCGCCGTGTGGAACACTTCATCGGGCACCATGCGCTTGAGTGCGGCATGCAGCGTTTTGCGACGCTGGCTGAAGGCCGCGTCGACCAACTGGAACGTCAGCTGGCGCAACTGGGGGTCGCGCGGGCCCGCATGCGACTGGACACGGGTGAACCCGGCCAGGGCCGAATCCACGTTCGGCGCTGGCCAGAATACGTGACGCCCGATGTTGCCCACGCGTTCCGCCGAGCCGTACCACGCCAGCTTCACGCTGGGCGCGCCGTAAATCTTCGAGCCGGGAGTGGCGGTCAGACGGTCCGCGACTTCTTTCTGCACCATCACCACGAAGGACGTCAGCATGTCGAAGCGTTCCAGCAGCGTCAGGATGATCGGCGTGGCCACATTGTACGGAAGGTTCGCCACCAGGGTGAACGGTTCGTCGCCGCTGAACTCGGGGAGGTCCGCCGACGTGAGGGCCAGCGCGTCCTTGTTGATGACCGTGAGGCGGTTCCTCGCATCCGGCATGTATGTGTCGATGGTATGCGGCAGCCGTTGCGCGACCGGCGGGTCGATCTCGACCGCGGTCATTGTGGCGCCGGTTTCCAGGATGGCCAGTGTCAGCGACCCCAATCCAGGGCCGACTTCCAGCACCCGCGTATCGGCGGTGACCGCGGCCTCGCGCACGATGCGGCGCACTGTTCCGGGATCGATGACGAAGTTCTGGCCGAATTTCTTGGTCGGGCTGATGCCGGCTTCGGCTGCTATGTGACGGATGTCGGCCGCGCCGAGCAGTCGCCCGGCGGCTGCGGGTTTCTCGGCGGCTGCGGATGCTCCGGAAGGTGCAGGGGATGGATTCATGTCAGTCATAACGCTCGCTATCAGTACCAGCCGATTTGCTCGGAGCGTTCCCATGCCTTGGACGGGCTGCCATACCGTCGGGCGATATACGCCAGCCCCCAGTCGATCTGCACAGCGCCGTCGTCACGGTAATTTGCGCCGAACTCGGCCATTTTGCTCGCAGGCAGCGACTGCGGGATTCCGTAGGCGCCGGTCTTCGCGTTCTCGGCGTACCACAGCCATCTGGATTCGCGGGTCCACAGCTTGTCGAGGCATGTCCAGTCGTAGCTGGTCCAGCCGCGCTGTGCGGCCGCGCCGGATGCGTAGGCTTTGGCCTGCGCGGCGGTCGGGTGCCATAGGCGTCCCTGCGAGCTGCTGCCGGAGTTGCCGGAGTTGCCGGAGTTGCCGTTGTTGCCGGAGTTGCCGGAGTTTCCCGAGTTTCCCGAGTTTCCCGAGTTTCCCGAGTTGCCGGAGTTTCCCGAGTTGCCCGAGTTGCCGGAGTTTCCCGAGTTGCCGCTATTGCCTGAGTTCCCTGAGTTCCCGGAATTGCCGTTGTTGCCCGAATTCCCGTTGTTCTTGTCGTTGTTTTTGTCATTGTTCGACGTATCATCCGACTTGTTTGCGCCGGACGTGCTGCCGTTCGAGGAGTTGCCATCCGACTTGCCGGTATTCGACTTGTTGCCCGACTTGCCGGCGTTGTCGCTGCCTTTATCGGCTTGCCCCTTGCTGGTGTCGGAAGGTTCGGCGACCTTCTCCGGGCCTACGGCGACGATGGTGTCGAGGGAGATTTTGGTGGTCGTCTCCGAAATCAGCGTTCGAGTCTCTGCGATGCCATCGACATACGTGACGTTATAGACCTGCTTCTTCTCGCCGTCTTCCCCCTGTTGGCGGACCACGGATGTTCCTGGCTTCAACGACTTATCAACAATCGTCTGCGAACCATGGGGAATGGCGACGGTCGTCGTCTCCTGCCCGTGGGTGACGCGCTGAACGCGCAGCACGGTCTTGTCTCCGTCCTTCTCGACACTGACGCGGTCTTCCTTGTTGAGGCTGATGCCTTTGGAATCGAGAATCGACGCGGCGGGAAGCTTGCCATTCGGCGCGACCGACGTTTTGCCGTCGGCGATGACCGTCACCGGGCCGGACTCGTTGATGACGAGGCCGCCGGTGAGCTGGCTGTAGATGTTGTCGATGTCCACGGTGACTTTCGCGGCCTCGTTCTCGTTCTGCTGGAAAAACCCGAGCAGCTGGGAGGCGCTGGTCGCCACGGTCCAGAACGGCACGCGCTGTCCGTCGATGCTGATGGTCGTCTGATATGCGCTGCTGACCGTGACCACGTCATGATTGCTGAGGATGTCGCCGCTGGTGGATTGCACCAGATCATGGGATTTGACGTCGACGCCCCGCTCTTCAAGCAGGCGCGTCACGCTCATGGCATACGTGGTGACGGTCTGGGTGTCGCCGTTGATGCTGAGTGCGATGGTCTTGCGTGCGGCGACGCCGAATGCGACCGTTGAGGCAAGAGCCACGGCGACGGCGCAGATCGCCACCCGAATGCGACGCAATCGAACAAAACGTCGTGGTGTCCACCGCCTGGCCATATGTCATCCTTCCATGAGCTACGGCTAGCATTGTAACCAATCACGATGATGCTTCGCTGGGCATCGCACGACCGTCACCCATACTCCCACATTTGGTACTTTTTTGCCCTGCCCGAAGGACTGCCGCAGAGCTACTGGGGTGGTCATATTATATCAAAATAAAGAAGAAGGGGGCGGGAGAGAAGGGGATTGTCCCGCCCCCCTGTGGGCAGAGCTAATTGGGGGACGCTCTGCCTTCCAGAAGCCATAAGTTGGGGGAAGGCTTCTGGCACTTACACAAGGTAAGACTATATGTAAACACAGCTTACTACATGTCGACCGTGCATCGCACATGACACGCGGTATGCTGTGCCGCGAGCCTCCTGTCGGGATCGAACCGACGACCTGCCGCTTACAAGGCGGCCGCTCTGGCCATCTGAGCTAAGGAGGCGGACCCCATTCGCACAATGCGGACAGGTGTCATCGAACGATTGACCAGCTTACCAGTTTCACCGCGCTGGTCAATTCAGAATGTCGCAAACCCGTGTTGCGGTTCCTCCGGCCGGGGTCGAAGATCACAGCGCGACACGGGTCTACGTGGGTGTCATCGTTCATTTGCGGGGCATGACGGGTCATTCGTCATTCGCCGGTCGTCAGCGAGATCGGCTTGCCCGATTCGCCGATCGACGGCATCGTGCCCTTCTGGCCGACTTCGTCTTCCTTCAGGCCCAGCGACGCGATGATGCCGGTCTTGTTGTTCATGCCGGCGAGTGACAGCTGGTTGCGATCCCAGTAATTGCCGTTGATGGTGATGGTCGGCGTGCTCATGACACCCTTGTTCGAACCGGACACCTGCCACAGTTCGGGGCGCTTCGGGGTATACAGGTTGATGGCATCCATCCATTTCCTGTATTCGCCGTTGAACGCCTTGTCGGCCACGGACTGCGGTACGCCGGCGTCAATCGCCTGCTGCTTGAGCGCCTTGTTCTTGACCGACTTGTATTCGCTGGCCTCACCGGGCTGGAAGTCCTCGGCGTAGATGTTCGAGATGAACTTGAGCAGGTGATCGGGGTTGTCGTCATTGCTGGCGATGTACAGGATGGCGCCGGTGGCGCGGCTGGAATATTCGTCGGTCGAGTATTCGTCCATGAACGACATCGGGTGGATTTCCAGGTTGATCTGGCCCGCGTCCACCAGCGAGATCAGCGTGGGATCGGTCTGGCGGTTGAACTCGCCGCAGCCGGGGCACAGCGGATCCATGTACACGGCGACGGTGGGGGCGCCGGACACCTTCTTGCCATAGCCTTCGCTGGAGATGAGGATGCCGCCCTTGTCGTCGGCCGCCGATGGCTTGGTCTCGACCTTTTGCAGCTGCTGGTATGCCTGCTCCTCGGTGGTGCTCTTCGCCACGTCGTTCTTGTGAATGGCTCCATAGATGGCGAAGCCGGCGATTGCCACCAGCACGACGATGATGGCGACGACCACTGCGCCGATGATGGTTTGCTGCTTGCGCTCCTTGGCCGCTTGCTCCGCCTTCTCCTGCGCCGCCTTCTCTTCGGCGGCGCGACGGCTTGCCCTGGTGTTGCGCTTCGCGTTCTGATTCTTTTGTGCCACAGTTATCCCTTTCCTGCCGGTTTGTTGCCCATAGTAGTAGAAGGGTTCGCTTTTCCGGCGGCGGGTTGCGCCGTTTGCCGCATGATGGAACGTGACAATGGCTACAAACCGGGCATTGCCGTCGCTCGGCATGCAGCTGGGATGGGGATGTTATGCGACGTTGGAGGGCAGCGGCCACCAGTTGATGCCCTGTCCGAGACCGAGCAGCGTGCACGCTGAGAGTGTAATCACCGCCCATGCGATCCATACGGCGAATTCACGCCCGGAATGTTGGGCGGATATCGCGGGAGCGGTTTCGTTGTCGGACGATTCGGGGAGCATGCCTGCGCCGCTGGAGCCCGCGGGCCGGTTGAGACCGAGCAGGGTGCCGGTGCCAAGTCGCAGCATGGTCGGTGCGGGCGCCAGCATACCGATGATCCAGCTGATCGCCGCGCAGATGGCCAGAGCCAGACCTGACGGGGACACGGGGGAGGCGGCGATGATGGGTACCACAATGGTGATGCCGCCTATGGCGAACCGCGTGTTTACGACCGGCAGACTGAAGATCAGCGTCGCGAGGGTGGATCCCAGCGCCAGCGTCGCGACGGCGAGCAGCCCGCGCCCTATTGCCGCAGGCAACCCCCTGAGGGCGTGCCATGGCAGCGTGATGATGCGCATCGCGGTGTCGCCGGCGCTGTGTGTGCCGCCGCGTCTGTATTCGCGTTGCAGCTGGGCGTCTGTCGAATAGCCTACCGTCAGCAGCAGCCAGCACAGCAGCGTGGCTGCGACCATTGCCGCCAACGGCATGCTCGCGGCCATTGCGGCTATGGGCGCTGCCCATGCGGCGAGCAGCGGCGTGCCTTGACGCAGATAGGTCTGGCGCTTGATGTCTGCCGGGTTCATGGCCATCGGCGGCATGGCCTGCGCTGTCGGCATGGCTTGCATGGACGGCTGGAATTGCGCTGCTGGCTGGAGCTGTGCGGGCTGGCCGGGTTGCATTGCGGTCGTCGGCGTTGCGGCTTCATCAGGGTCGGCGAAGATCTGCTGGGGGCTCAGCGGCGGCATGGTCATGGTGGGGATCTGCTGGCGCCCCGACCACACTGGATCATCCATCGCCAGGGTTGCCGCGGTGTCGGCGGATGATGACGGCTCGATTACGGCCGTTGCTCCGGTCATGTCCGCATCGTCCGTGGGTAGGGCCGTCGTCGGCTGCGGTTGCATGGGCATGGTTCGTCCGACGCTGACCGTGGAATCGAATGGCATGGTGGAGGTGGGCAGAACCGATGTCGGCTGTGGGCGCAACGATTCGGTCGCTTCGGTGCCGACCGGCATGGTCGGCGGCATAGGTGGGGTGAGGCGGGACATCGGCGCCGTCCGGTCGTTGCCGGGTGCCTGAGAAGACGCGATATTTCCCGGTAGCGGTGCTCCCCGGAGCGGTACGGTTCCGTCCGAGGTTCCGGCATCTGCTCCTGTCCCGATTGATGGTATCCGTCGAAGACTGGCGGATGCAGCGTCAGCGGCTTGGCCGGCGTTTGGGAGCCTCGGAATCGGCGGAACCGTCGCATACGGTGAGGGCGCCGATTGTCCGATGATCCGCTGCAAAGCGGGCCGAACGCCGGGCATCGCGGTTTGCCTTGGCATTCCTGCCTTGGTGACGGCTGCAGTCGGCTTTTCACCTGATCCGGCCGGCTCATGCGGGCGCCATAACAGACGCGGGTTGCGCAGACCGGTATGGTCAAAAGGGCGCATCACATCCGTCTGACCGGATTGCGCGGTGTCATCGTCGTACTGCTGCCAGGCGCCGGGGTTGAACGCGTCCACGGTGATCGCCTGCAGCAGTTGCTCCGGAGTGCAGCGCTTGCTGCGATCCGGGTTCAGCGCCGCACGGAACGCCGTCATGGTGGTGGCGGGAAGACCTGTGAGGTTCGCGTTGCCGGACGCCTCGCGTTCCAGCACCGCCATCATCGGCTTGGTGCCGAAAACGGGCTTTCCGGTTGCCGCGAATGCCAGCACCGACGACACGGACCACCAGTCCGTGATCTCATCGGATTCGGTTCCCTCGATAATCTCCGGCGCGATGAACCCCGGCGTTCCCATCACCAGGCCGGTGCGCGTCACATGGCTTTCGCCTTCGCCCATGGCGATGCCGAAATCCACCAGAACCGGGCCGGTCGCCGAAACCATCACATTGGTCGGCTTGATGTCTCGATGCATGATGCCCGCCGCATGAACCGCCTTGACTGCGTCCATCAGCTTGGATGCCAGTCGTTCCAGGTCATCGGCGACGTATGGCCCATTCGCGGCGACGTCGTCGCGCAGGTTTTTGCCCTCGATCAGCTCGGTGACGATGAACGCCAGCGAATCATCCAACTCCATGTCCACGATGCCGCACACGCCGGGATGATTGACTTTCTTCAACGCCATCGCCTCTCGGCGCAACCGCTCACGTGCCGTGATCTGATCGCGCGCGGACGCCGTCGAACGGTCATCGGCGAGCGAGTCGCGCAATATCTTCATCGCGTATTCCTCGCCACCGTCATCATGCACGCGCCAGACCGATCCCATGGCTCCGGATCCCAGCCGCGACATCAGCGTGTAGCCGCCGACCAACGCTCCGGGCTCCAAATTCAACGCATCGCTCATACCCTCCTATCCTACTCACCGCCCTGTGCCCGTTCTCTCTACCCCTGATATTCCTCCTTCCCCTGCTGTCCCCTTCGATACTCCCTACCCCCTGATATCGTTTGCGTTTCTAAGTGCGCGCCGGAACGTCGACTGTGCGCACTTAGAAACGCAAATGGGCCGGTTTGCGTTCTTAAGTTCGCGCACTTGTCGTTTCGGCGCGCACTTAAGAACGCAAATGTGTCGTCACAGCCGTTGATGCCGCCGCGACGCGCCGAGTTATCCACAATCGCCTAGCCTTCGACCACATACCCCGGATTCGCTTGCGCAGCGGCGGTCCATATTGTCATCATCAACATATGAGACAGCACAAGCATCTAGACGATCTGATGAACCGGGCGGAAATGGACGGGCGATGTTGTTCCGCGTCCAGCCCGGCGGAACGACAGGCGATGCTGCGGCGAACTCGTTGCGGCGATGTCGTGCGGCCATTTCGCAGCGTGTACGCGCGTCGTGAATACTGGGATGGTCTGAATCCCATTGAGCAAGCGTCACATGTCATTCGCGAAATGGCGAGACGGCATCCCGAGCGCGTATTCGCCGGACTGAGCGCGGCGGTCATCTACGGGTTCGAGCACTCATGGACGCTGCATGACGAGCCATACGTGTACATCGCGACTGACGGATTCACCAAGTCACGTCGGTCGTACCACCGGCTGCGGCGCATCTCGGTGCGTAGATCCGATATACGGGAGGACTGCCGTGTGGTCCGTTTGTACCGGCCTCGCGGTGATGGAGCAGCGCAGGACGGGTCGAATACCTGGAGTCAGGTGAGCAAGTTGGCTGACCGGATCGCCCACGAACGGGCATTGCGTGACAATGTATGTATCGGCGAGGTACGTGTGACCAGTCCGGCAAGAACCTTGGTGGACTGCGCGCTCTTGTATCCGTTCGAGCACGTGCTGTCGATGTTCGATTCCGCGTTGCGCCGGGGGCTCGTGACCCGCGAGGAGATCGTCGCCGTCTGTGATGGTCTGCGAGTGGATTGTGGGCCGGTATTTCGTCTGCTGCATTATGCGGATGCTCGCAGCGAGAACGGAGGAGAGTTGTTCTGCCGGGCTGTATCCATCGAAGAAGGGTTTGTTCCTCCGCAATTGCAGCATACGTTTTACAGCCGCGTGACCGGCAAGGAGGCGGGCCGGGTCGATTTCATCTGGCATACGGAAGATGGCCGCATCATCGTGCTGGAGTTTGACGGTATGCAGAAATACATCGATCCAGAGATGACGTCGAACCGGGATGTTCGGCAGGTGGTCCGTGACGAAAGGCAGCGCGAACAGGATCTGAAAGAGGCCGGAGTGAGCGTTGTGATACGGACGAATTACATCGAAGTGGTCCAGCGCGCGCCGTTCGTCATGAAGCTGATGCAGGCCGGTGTGCCGCGTGCCGGGGCGCACCCGATATTCGAGCATGCCGATTGAGCCGGAAGCGCCGTTGCGTTCCTAAGTTCGCGCCGGAACGACAAGTGCGCGAACATACGGACGCAAATGGCCCTGTTTGCGTACCTATGTGCGCACGGTCGTCGTTTCGGCGCGCACTTAGGAACGCAAATCCGGACGACACATCCAACGCATGAACAGGCACCACGCCGCATGCCGGTCATCGTCCCACGCCGCCCCGTCATAACCCCGTACCGTCGCGTCACAATCTCGTCCCGCACCGCCCCCTCCCCGGCCACCAACGCAACACAGCCGCGAAACCGCACGAGTACAATGGATATCCGGACGGCGAAAGGGGTGTCATGGGACGTCATCAGCGAGCGGAGACCCTTGGTCTGATCTCATTCCTGATCTGCGCGATGGTCGGCGCGATAATGATGTCGCTGTACATGCAGTTCGCCCCGGCGATCTGGCAGATCACCCAACGACGTTTCATGGTGTGCGCGGGCATTCTGGCCGGTTGCGCCGCCCTGTCATTCTGCGTCGGTTACGCCAGCCACTCCCATTCGCTCAACCTGCAGCGCGGATGGTTCGCCCCGATTCGTCGCGTGTTCGAGATCCTCGCATTGTCGATCGTGTACGCGGCGACCGTGTTTCTCTCGTCATTCGCCCTACTCGGCGCAATCAACGGCATGATGGGGTCGGCGACGTTCAGCGGATACCTCACCCCCATCTGCGCCGGCTTCGCGGGCGTCGTCGGTTATATGACGTTCGTGCAGGCGGAGATGATGAACGCGAAGACGTTGGCCTCGCTGCTGCCGTTCTTCGTGATTTCCGGCGTGTGCACCGCCGGCCTGACCACCGACGACCCGTACTGGTACCACAACAATTTCTCGCAGCTCGGCGACCGCACCACGTTCGCGGCCCGCATGTTCAACTCGACGCTGATGCTCGCCGGAACGTGCATCATCATCGTCAGCTACTTCGCCATCTCGGAGCTGATCACCACCGAACGCATACAGCGAGCACGCCATCAGATGAACAAAAGCACCGGCACCGCCGCCGATGACCGCGACATCGCGCATTTCACGTTGCGTATCGCCATCCTGTCGCTGCTGCTGACCATATCCGGGCTCATGTTCATAGGCATCGGCGCGTTCCGCTATACGCCGCACCCGATCATGCACAACGTGTGCGCCAAGGGACTGACGGTCATCATGGGCGTGTTGATGCTCTCCCTGCCGTGGCTCGCCCCGCGGATACCGAAGGTGATGTCGGTGATTTCCGCCTTGGCGATTCTGATCTGCTCTGCCATCGGCATCAGGATGCTGATGGGCCAGGAAACGCTCACCAATCTCGAAGCGCTCGCCGGACTGCTGTTTCTGGGATGGTTCATCGTCTTCTCAAGGCAAATCGCCGCAATCGAGGCCGATCGTCTGCAGGATCAGCTGATGATGCTGCAGACCGGCACTGGTGACAGCACCGGTGCCGGCCCCGGCAATCCAGCCCGAGACGCGGACGGCTCCGGCACCAACGAGCAGGTCGCGGAACTGCAATCCCGCCTGTCGAACGACCGGTAACACGCAAGTCACCGGTCGGCGCCTGCCTAGCGTAGCGCACACAGTGCGCAGGTGCGAAGCACCTGCCACGAGATCTCAGCTGTCCTCGCGACGTACCGCCGGGCAATCAGAACTCTTGAGCAGCAGGAAGCTGCGCGCCTGGGCGGTGATGGCGAATCCCGCCTCATAGCTCAGCTCCGGCCCCTTGGGGTTGTATGTATCGATGAGCAGCTGCCACTTCTTGCCATACCGCTCACTGGGCAGCGTGAACATGATCGGCTCGTAATGCGCGTTGAAGATCAGGATGAAATCGTTGTCGATCATCGGCGAACCGTACCAGTCAGTCTCGGGGATGCGCGAGCCGTTGAGGAACACCATCATCGAGAACGCGTGCGTGTTCGACCAGTCATCCATGTCCATGATTGATCCGGTGTGGTCGAACCATTCGATCTGCGGGATCGTCGAGACGTCCTCGCCCGGCTCACGCCCGGAGAAGAAGCGGCGCCTGTGCAGCACGGGATGCTCCAGCCGCAGATGGATCAGCTTGGACACGAACTGCAGCAGGTCCTCCTGCTCGGGCGTGGAGTCCCAGCTGCGCCACGATATCTCGTTGTCCTGGCAGTAGGCATTGTTGTTGCCCTGCTGGGTGCGTTCCACCTCGTCGCCGCCGCAGATCATCGGGATGCCCTGGCTGACCAGCAGCGTGGAGAACAGGTTGCGCAGCTGCCGCTGGCGCAGGTTGTTGACATCGCTAATGGTTGTGGGGCCTTCCACGCCGCAGTTCCATGAACGATTGTTGCTTTCGCCGTCGCGGTTGTCTTCGCCGTTGGCCATGTTGTGCTTGTTGTTGTACGTGACCAGATCGTTCATGGTGAAGCCGTCGTGCGCGGTGATGAAGTTCACCGAAGCGACCGGCCTGCGGCCGTTGACCTGATACAGGTCGGAGCTGCCGAGCAGACGGCTGGCGAACTCGGGAAGCGTGGACGGCTGCGAGCGCCAGAAGTCGCGCACGCAGTCGCGGTAACGGCCGTTCCATTCGGACCAGCTCGACGGGAACCCGCCCACCTGGTAGCCGCCGGAGCCGAGATCCCACGGTTCGGCGATGAGTTTGACACGTGAGATGACCGGATCCTGTTCGACGATGTCGAAGAATGCGGACAGCTTGTCGACCTCCTGGAACTGGCGTGCCAGCGTGGCGGCCAGATCAAAGCGGAAGCCGTCGACGTGCATTTCGGTGACCCAATAACGCAGCGAGTCGGTGATGAGCTGCAGCGCGTGGGGAGAGCGCATGAGCAGCGAGTTGCCGGTGCCGGTGGTGTCGAAGTAATGCCGCGGATCGCCATCTACCAGACGATAGTACGACTGGTTGTCGATGCCCCTGAAGCTCAGGGTCGGGCCCATGTCGTTGCCTTCGGCGGTGTGGTTGTAAACCACGTCGAGGATGATCTCGATGCCAGCGCGGTGGTATGCCTTGACCATCGCCTTGAACTCGTTGACCTGCTCGCCGCGCTGGCCTGAGCATGCGTAGGCGTTGTGCGGCGCGAAGAACCCGATGGTGTTGTATCCCCAGTAGTTGCTCAGTCCCTTTTCCTGCAGGAACGAGTCGTTGACGAACTGGTGGATGGGCATGAGCTCCAGTGCGGTGATGCCGAGCTTTTTCAGGTATTCGATCACCGAGGGGTGTGCGAGGCCGGCGTAGGTTCCGCGAATCTGCGGCGGCACGTCCTTGTTGAGGTTGGTCATGCCGCGCACGTGGGCTTCGTAGATGACCGAATCATGGTATGGCGTGTTCGGATGCTGGTCGTTGCCCCAGTCAAAATAGGGGTTGACGACTGCGGACTTCATGGTGTGATCGGCTGAGTCGAGGTCGTTCATTGGGCCGTCCGGGTCGGCGAAACGGTAGGAGAACAGGCTTTCGTCGCCGTCGATGTTGCCTTCGATGGCTTTGGCGTAGGGGTCGAGCAGCAGCTTGTTCGGGTTGCACCGCATGCCCTTGGCGGGATCGTACGGGCCGTACACGCGGTAACCGTAGCGTTGCCCGGGTTGGATTCCGGAAATATAGTTATGCCAGACGTACGAGTTCTGCTCGGTCATCTCGATGCGCGTCTCTTTGTCGTCCTCGTCGAACAGACATAACTCGACCTTGTCCGCCACCTGCGAGAACAAGGCGAAATTCACGCCAGAACCGTCGTAGTTCGCACCCAACGGGTACATGGAGCCGGGTCGTATTTGCTGCATGGTCATATTATCGCACGCCAACGTGAACATAGTTAACTTCAAACCGATATAAAGAAAAATTCTCAGCAGACTATGTTTGTTTTACCATGAATACTTATTATTTTTTCAGGATTCGCTGAATCGTCTCATGCTGTATGGCAATGACGGAGTTCGACGCGGTGACCGGCACTCCGGCAAGTTGGCGCCAGGTCACCCACGCAGATTCCACGTGTTCGTCGGGATCGAACCGGCGCGGTCGGCTTTCCCAGCGTCGCAGGTGCATGACCATGATGTTGGCGAGCTCGTCGCTCATGCCTTCCGACGAGTAGAACGCCCCCACATGGTCGAATATGACGCCGTCCTCTCCGACCGGCACCACGCCGGTCTCCTCGGCGAGCTCGCGCAGCGCCGCCTGCTCCACGTCCTCTCCGTCGTCCATCAGTCCCGCCGGCAGACCGTAGGCGAACAGGTCGGAGCCTACGCGGTACTCGCGCTCCAGCAGGTACAGGTCCCGGGCCTCGTCATGGACGAGCATGACGACGCATGGCGCGTGACGGCACACCTGGCGACGCACGGTGACGCAGTCCCCGCCACCGGCCGGCAGCGCGATGCGCATGTCCTCCACGTCGAACACCGCCCCTTGGTACACGGTCTGTCGTGACAGCACGACGGCCCTGCGATCCCGGCTGTCCATGACGATGCCGTCGGTGGAGCGGTCGAGCAGCGCGTCGACCTGCCGGGTGATGTCGCTTGCGGCGGCGGTACCCGCGGTTTCGGCAGTGCCAGCGGTGTCAGCGGTTGAACGGTCAGGCATGATGAATGGTCCTTTTTCGAAAGAAGTTGTCAGCGATGTGCAGCGGCAGCCGGCTAGCTCCGGCAGGGGATGTTCAGCGTCCACGGATCGGTGTTCATCGTGATATGGGTGGTGCGTATGGTCTCCCCCGTCGCCCGCCCGACCGCCGCGGCGATGTCGTCCGGGGCGTATCGGAACCACAGCGACTCGATGGCGGAGTGCGGCGTGTTGATCAGCGCCGGACGGGCGACGGCGCTCCCTGCCGTTCCCGTATTTCCGGCCGAGGGGGCGGCCAGTCCGCGCGAGAGCAGCGACGCCTCGTACCGCGCCTGTTCCAAGGCGTCAGTCGCCGGATGATGGCGCAGGTCGCTGGTCACATACACATCGGCTCCGCTGGCCCGCACCTCGTCGAACAGCGAGTCCCCCGATCCCGGCAGCACCGCGACGCGCCGCACGAGCGACTGGAGGTCGCCGGCGACCTGAACACCAAGATTCGTGGCCGGCAGCGTCTGCGCCACGCGATGCGCGAAACGCTCCAAGGTCATCGGCTCCTCCAGCAGGCCGACACGACCCAGGCCCACGGCGTGCGCAGACCCCGGGTCGTCGATGGGCACCAGAGGCCGCTGATCAACCAAGCCGAACGCGTCGGCCGCAGCCTGCCCTACACCGCGCCACGCGGCATCGGCGTTGGTGTGACCCACCCACAGAGCACAGTGATGGCTGTACAGTTTGCCGACGATGGCGCCGTGCACGTCCTGTCCGGAGACGGCGTGCACGGAACGGAACAGCAGCGGGTGATGGCATATCAGCAGGTCGGCGCCGCGTTCGATGGCCTCGTCGATCACCGCCATGGTGGGGTCCGCGGCGAATGCGACCAGTCCGACGTCGGCACCGGGCTCGCCGACGATCAGGCCGGGCGCGTCCCAGGATTCCGCATAGCGCAGCGGATACAGGGTTTCCACTACGTTGACGACCTGTCGAAGCGTGGTCATGGCTTGTCCTCTTTTCTTTTCTTGCCGTCGTTGTTCTCGCCGCCGTGCCGTCGCCGTCAGTGGGCGGCGAGCTGCCAGTCGGAGCCGATGCCAGTGGACACGTCCAACGGCACGGCGAGATCGACCGCGTGCTCCATGGCGTCGCGCACCAGGCCCGTCACCTGCTCGACTTCGCCGGGGGCTATCTCCACCACGAGTTCGTCGTGGATCTGCAGGATGATACGGCTATGGACCTTGGCCTTGGCGAGCGCGTCGGACGCGTGGATCATGGCGATCTTCATGATGTCTGCGGCCGAGCCCTGGATGGGCGCGTTGAGTGCTCCCCGCTCGGCGGCGTCGCGTATGTTGCGGTTCGGCGACTGCAGTCCGGGGAAGTACCGACGCCTGCCGAACATCGTCTCGGTGTAGCCCTTCTCGCGGGCGCCGGCGACCAGGGATTCCAGATACTCGTGGACCTTGCCGAACGTCGCGAAATACTGCGATTTCAGCCGGTCAGCCTCGCCGGGGCTGATTTTGAGCTGCTGGGCGAGACCGTAGGTGCTCAATCCGTACGCCAGCCCGTAGCTCATCGCCTTTACGTGGGTGCGCTGGTCGGGGGTGATGTCGTCAACGGGGATGCCGTACACGAGGCTCGCCACGTACTTGTGGAAGTCAGCTCCGGAGCGGAACGCCTCGATCAGCGCGTCATCGCCCGACAGGTCGGCCATGATGCGCAGCTCGACCTGCGAGTAGTCGGAGCTCAACAGCGACTCGTAGCCCTCTCCGGGCACGAACGCGGAGCGAATCTCGCGGCCCTCGGCATTGCGGTTGGGGATGTTCTGCAGGTTCGGGTCGACGGAACTGAGCCGTCCGGTGGCGGCCACGGTCTGCTCGAACGTGGTGTGGATTCTCCCGTCATCAGGGTTCACCGCATCGATCAGGCTTTGGACGATCTGCTTGAGCTTGTTCGTCTCGCGATGGCGCAGCAGCGCGGTCAGGAATCCGTTGGCGCGCTCGTTGCCGACGGATCGGACCGCGAGATCCTGCAGCGCGGACGCATTGGTCGTGTACGAACCCGATTTTGTTTTCTTGGTCGGCTTGAGGCCCATGTCGTCGAACAGCACGGCCTGCAACTGCTTGGGGCTTTGCAGGTTGACGCGGCTCCCGGCGAACTGCCAGGCGGTCTCCTGCGCGTTGCGAGCGTCGACGGCGAACCGGTCGCGCATCTCGGTCAGGCGCATGAAGTCCACGCTGGCACCGACCTGCTCCATGCCGAACAGCACGTGGGACACCGGCAGCTCGATGGACTGCAGCAGCCTGAACTGCTCGCGTTCGTCGATCTTCGCGGCCAGCATGTCGGCGAGGGCGCGAACCATGGCCATATGAAGCAGATCCTTGCGCTGGTCGGCCGGATCGACGTCGCCGCTCAAGTCCAGCTGCCCCTGCGCGACGTCATCGGCATTGTCCAATTGCAGCTGCAGGAAATGGGATGCCGCCTGTTCCAGCGAATCGGCATGATAGTCCGGCTGGACCAGGTATCCGGCGAGTTTCGTATCGAACCACGGCTCGGCGAGGTCCAGTCCGAGCGACGCGAGGATGTGCGACTGCTCCTTGTACCCGTGCACGACTATCCGGTCGGCGTGCCCGTCAAGGAACCGCTGCAACGCGGGACGGACGCCGGCGATCACGCCGGCTTCCAGCACGACCGCCTTGCCGCCGACCTCCAGCATCAGCACGCTGCATCCCGGGTTCCCGGGTTTGGATGAGCCTTCGGCATACAGCGCGCAGGTCGATGCCATGACGTCGGCGCAGTGCGCCCGGTTGCGCGGCTCATCATCCGAATTGTCGGCAGGCGAGCCGAGACCGTCTCGTGCGGAGTCGATCCATGCCGCCAACGCCGCCTCATCCGCGATGGTCACGGCCTCGGGAATCCTCAGGTCGTCGGAGGTGTTCTCGTCGTCTGCGTGCTTGTCAGCTGCGTCGCCGGCCTGCTTGCCGGCGTTGAACGACTTGAGCACCTTGCTGCGGGTGCGCGGGCCGAATTCGAGGCTGGTGAACAGTTCCGAAAGCGCGTCGGCGTCCACCTCGCCGAATGTCAGGTCCTCGATGCCGATACCGAGGTCGACGTCGCGCCGCAGAGCGTTGACCTTGCGGTTGAGCTTGACCTGCTCGATGTTCTCGCGCAGCGACTCGCCCTTCTTGCCGCCTATCTCGTCGGCGTGCTCGATGATACCCTCAAGTCCGCCGTACTGGTTGATCCACTTCGCCGCGAACCCGTCGCCGACGCCGGGCACGCCGGGGATGTTGTCGGCAGTCTCGCCGCGCAACGCCGCAAGATCCGGGTATTGCGCGGGACCGACATGGTACTTGTCCTCCACCGCCTGCGGCGTCATGTGCTTGAGGTCCTTGAAGTGATGCCCGGGATACAGCACGGTGACGCGCTCGTCGATCAGCTGGAAGGCGTCGCGGTCGCCGGACAGCACCAGCGTGTCGTATCCGGACCGCTCCCCCATCGCGGCGAGCGTGGCGATGATGTCGTCGCCCTCATACCCCTGCTTTTCGACGTAGGTGACGCCCAGCGCCGTGAGCATCTTCTGGATGAGCGGCAGCTGGGTGAGCAGGTCCTCCGGCGCCGCTTCGCGGGTGCCCTTGTATTGCGGCAGCATCTCGTTGCGGAAGGTGCCGCCCTTCATGTCGAACGCGACCGCGAGATGGTCGGGCTTCTCGCTGTCCAGCACCTGGGACAGCATCGTGGCGAAACCCCATACCGCGTTCGTGGCCTGTCCGGCCTGAGTACTGAAATTTTCCGCCGGTAAAGCGAAAAACGCGCGGAACGCAAGCGAGTGGCCATCGACCACCAGCAACGTTCCACGCGTTTTCGTCTGGGCGTCGTCGCGCGATTCGCTCATTCCCCTACTTCCGACGGCTTGGGATCGCCATACTTGGCGATGATCGCCATGGCCAGACGCTTCTTCGGGATGCGCTGATCCATCGAGGTCTTCTGGATCCAGCGGAAGGCTCCCTGCTCGGAGAAGTCCGCCTTGTCCATGAGCAGGCCCTTGGCGCGGTCGACGAGCTTGCGCTCCTCCAGCGTGTCTTCGGCCTTCTTGAGTTTCTCCTCGGCCTTCTTGAGCTGTTCTTCGGTCTCCTTGAGCTTGTTCTCGCTGGTCTCGACGTTGTCGAGCAGGTCGTTGATCTCGGAGAAACGGCCCATCGCGACTTCCAGGGCGGGCAGCAGCTTGGATTCCTCATACGGCTTGGTGACGTAGGCCATGGCACCTGCACCGGTCGCCTGACGGACCAGGTCGGGTTGCGAGAACGCGGTGAGCATCACCACGGGAGCGATGTTCTCGTCGCAGATGACGCCGGCGGCGGCGATGCCGTCCATACGGGGCATCTTCACGTCCATGCACACGATATCCGGGCGGAACTTGCGCGTCAAATCGACGGCCTCCTCACCATTGGCCGCCTCGCCGACGACCTCATACCCGTTATCCTCCAGCATGGCCACCAGATCCATGCGGTTCACCGACTCGTCCTCGGCGACAACGACCGTGCGCTTCTTGTGCACGGCGCTCTCGACGGGCTCGCCTTCGGAGACTGCCTTCAGCTCGTCGGCGGAAAGCACCTCCTCTACCTGACCCTCTTGCTCTTGCGTTGAGGTCTTCTTTCTTGCCACCATACTCACAACCTCTTTTCCACGACACAGTGATTCATCGACAAAACTTCATGTATAACGATAACATAGAGATTCGGCGATGCGACACTGTGGCTCACCCGATAATGCAACGTGCCCTCGGTGGGACTCGAACCCACACTGCGCAGATTTTGAGGCTGCTTCCTCTACCAATTGGGATACGAGGGCGTTTCTGGCACTCGCGATAGTTTAGCATATCGCTACGTCATTCGTCCATTGCAGGCGTGCCGCGCATCATTCCAGCGAGTCACGCCGGTTCCGTGGACGCCATACGCCCCGACACGCGATTTACGCCGGTAGCATCAACGCCGCGCCGAATATCCCCGCAACTCACCAGCGCGGACCTACAATGGAAACACATAAGAGAACTATCAAAGGTGAGGCTTATGAGCATGGACAGTGACACTTACAGACCCTTCGATCCGTGGCGTCCGACACCGGTCAAGGAGGAGTCCCGCAAGCAAATCGTCGAGACCCATTATTTCAACGTGGACAGGGTCGCGTTCAGTTCGGCGCAGGTCGGCCAGTTCGAACGGTTCATCCTGCATGAGAACAACGGGGACACCGTCGGCGTCCTTGCGGTGACCGCTGACGGGAAGATTCCGTTCGTCGAGCAGTACCGCATCCCGACCCATCGCTGGACGTTGGAGATTCCGGCAGGCCATGCCAACGCGCCAAGCGAGCAGTATCTGGACGTTGCAAGCCGCAAGCTGCGTGAGGAGGTCGGCTACGAGGCTTCGAAGCTCACCCAGTTCACGCGCTTCATCAACACGCCCAGCTTCTCCTCGCAGTACACCGCGCTGTATCTGGCGACGGGACTCAAGGAGGTGGACCGTTCCGCGATCGGCCCGGAGACGCCACGTCCCGCGGTACGCCTGTACACGCAACAGGAGGCCATGGAGATGGTGACCAACGGCACCATCGTTGATGCGAAGACGATTATCGCGATCCTTCGCCTGCATGAGGGACTGCTGGAGCACATCGGCATGTGAGATTGTGCGGTTCGCCTTCCGCACGAGACAGTCGCGCATCTGCCCCGCACCCGCGCGACGACCTTCCGCATCGTCCTTGAGCCGATGCGGTTCCCTGGCGAAAGCGCGTGAGCCCCCGCTCGTTTCGGAGCGGGGGCTCACGCATGAGTATTCGGCTTCCGTCGTCACGTAGCGGAAGCCGAATCTGCTATCGGCTGAAATCAGTCGTTGGCACCGACGGTGTGCACGTAGATGGTGTCGGTGCTGCCAGCGGCGTGCTCGCCCTGAGCGGAGCTCAGCACGACGATCTTGTCGCCGTCGGAGACCTTGCCGGCGTTCTTGAGGACCTTGTCGGTGAAGGCCATGAGATCCTTGCGGGTCTTGTCGTGGTAGTCCTCATCGAGCAGGAAGGCCTCGGTGCCCCAGGAGAGGGCCAGCCAGTGGTAGGTGTGCTCGTTGGTGGTCAGGCCGTAGATCGGGGCGGCCGGACGCTCGCGGGACACACGGTGCACGGTGTTGCCGGTCTGGGTGTAGGCGACGATGGCCTTGGCGTTGAGCTTCTCGGCCAGGTCGACGGCGGCGGAGGAAACGGCGCCGGTGGAGGACATGTCGAGGTTCTTCAGCTCGGGGATGCGGTCGAAGCCGTGCTCGGTGGCGAAGCCGGAGATGCGGCTCATCGTGGCGACGGTCTCGGTCGGGTACTCGCCGACGGCGGTCTCGTTGGAGGTCATCGTGGCGTCGGCGCCGTCAAGCACGGCGTTTGCGCAGTCGGAAGCCTCTGCACGGGACGGAACCGGGGAGTGGACCATGGAGCCCAGGACCTCAGTGGCGACGATGACGGGCTTGGCGTACTGACGAGCCAGCTCGATGATGCGCTTGGTGGCCAGCGGAACCTCTTCCAGCGGGCACTCGACGGCCATGTCGCCACGGGCGGCCATGACGCCGTCGAACGTCTTGACGATGTCCTCAAGGTTCTCCAGAGCCTGCGGCTTCTCGATCTTGGCGACGATCGGGATACGACGGCCTTCCTCGTCCATGATCTCGTGGGCGCGGTCGATGTCGGTGGCGAAACGCACGAAGGACATGGCGATGATGTCGGCGCCGGTGCGGATGGCCCAACGCAGATCGGCCTCATCCTTCTCGGTCAGGGCGGGCAGGCTCACGGCCACGCCGGGCAGGTTGATGCCCTTGTGGGAGGAGACCGGGCCGGCAACGACGACCTTGGTGTGCACGTTGTTGCCCTCGACCTTGGTGACCTCCAGACGGACCTTGCCGTCGTCGATCAGGATCGGGTCGCCGGGGTGGCAGTCGCCGGGCAGGCCCTTGAAGGTGGTGGAGGTGATGTGCTCGTCGCCTTCGACATCGTCGGTGGTGATGATGAACTCCTGGCCTTCCTCAAGCTGGACCTTGTCCTCGCCCTCGGCGTTCTTCTTGAACCAGCCGCAGCGGATCTTCGGGCCCTGGAGATCGACCATGGCGGCGACGTTACGACCGGTCGCCTTGGAGGCCGCGCGCACGTTGTTGTAGACCTTGAGGTGATCCTCCGGAGTGCCGTGGGAACGGTTCAGACGGGCCACGTCCATACCGGCCTCAACCAGCTTGGTGATGCCTTCGGGAGACTCGGTGGAAGGACCGATGGTGTCTACGATCTTGGCTTTACGCATGAATGCCTACCTATTCTTATGTGATTTCTTCTAGGAAGAAGTCTTGCGACTTCCACTGCCACAGGCAAGTGTACTAGGTTTGGGCGACGTGAGCCACTGTTTTCACGGGCGTGTTGTGAGCGCTCACATCTTTTGGGCGGCTCAGGCTTCGCTCTTCGCGGCCTCGACCGACTTCATCTTCATGACGCTCGCGATGGCCGACGATCCGATGGCGACGACGATCACGACAAGCGACACCCACGTCGGTACCTCGGGCACCCAAGAGACCGGGTGACCGCCATTGATGAACGGCAGCGTATTGCCGCTCAACGCCTCCATCACCAGCTTGATGCCGATGAAGCCGAGCACGAACGCGAGCCCGACCGGCAGGTAGACGAGCTTGTCGAGCAGTGCGCCCAGCAGGAAGTACAGCTGCTGCAGGCCCAGCAGAGCGAACACGTTCGACGTGAAGACGATGAACGGATCCTTCGTCAGGCCGAAGATCGCGGGAATGGAATCAAACGCGAACATGACGTCCGTCGTGCCGATGGTCAGGAACACGATCAGCATCGGAGTCCAGTACGACTTGCCGTCCTTCTCGGTGCGCAGCTTCTCGCCGTCATAATCGTCGGTGATGCGAATCACCTTGCGCAGCATGCGGATCAGGCCGTTCTCATGGTATTCCTCATCATCATCGCCTCCGACGACCAGCTTGATCGCCGTATAGATCAGGAAGGCGCCGAACAGGAAGAACACCCACGTGAACCGCTGAACAATGGCCGCGCCGACCAGGATGAAGCAGCCGCGCAGAATCAGCGCGACGGTGATGCCGACGGACAGCACGTACTTCTGAAGCACTTTCGGCACGGCGAAGTTCGACATGATGATGACGAAGACGAACAGGTTGTCGATGCTCAGCGAGTACTCGGTGAGCCATCCCGAATAGAATTCGATCGCGGGCTTCGAACCGGAAAAGCACCATACCAGTCCGCCGAAAATCAGCGCCATGACCACGAAAAAGGCGATGTGCTGCACGCACTCCTTGGTGCTGGGCACATGCGGCTTGCGGCCGATGACGAACAGATCCACAACGAAAAACGCGATCAGCACCGCAAAGGTGGCGATCATAAAAGCGACAGGGGTTTCAGACATGTATACCAGCATAGGAAAGGGCTGTGACGCTCTCTGTCACGAAATGCTCACTTGTTCGCTTCCGTCATCTGGCGCAGTTCCTTCTTGAGGTCGCGGATCTCGTCGCGCAGGCGTGCTGCGAGCTCGAACTGGAGCTGTTCGGCGGCGGTGTGCATCTGCTCGCTCAGCTGACGGATAAGGTCGACGAGATCCTGCGCGGGAAGCCCCGCCTTGAGTATCTCCTCATGTCGCTTGTCGGCCTCCGCGGCGTCGAGGGAGGGCACACCCAGATGGGTGTTGCCGGCCTTGCCCGCGTTGCGGTAGCCGCCTTCGAGCAGCGTGGCCGTGTCCACGTCCTCCTTGGCGAGCATGTCGTTGACGTCGCTGATCTTCTTGATGAGCGGCTTCGGGTCGATGCCGTGCTCCTTGTTGTAGGCGATCTGCCGCACACGGCGACGGTCGGTCTCGTCGATGGCCTTGCGCATCGCGTCGGTAGTCTCGTCGGCGTACATGATGACCGTGCCCGATACGTTGCGGGCCGCGCGACCGATGGTCTGGATCAGCGAGCGGTACGAGCGCAGGAACCCCTCCTTGTCGGCGTCGAGGATAGCCACCAACGATACCTCGGGCAGGTCCAGTCCCTCTCGCAGCAGGTTGATGCCTACGATGACGTCGATCTTGCCTTCGCGCAGTTCGCGCAGCAGTTCGACGCGCCGCAGCGTGTCGACGTCGGAATGCAGGTATTCGACCTTGATGCCGCGTTCCAGCAGGTAGTCGGTCAGATCCTCGGCCATCTTCTTGGTCAGTGTCGTCACCAGCGTGCGCTCGTTTTTGTCGACACGGTCCTTGATCTCGGCGAGCAGGTCGTCGATCTGCCCCTTGGTCGGGCGCACGTCGATCTTCGGGTCGACCAGACCGGTCGGTCGGATGATCTGCTCGACCACGCCGTCCGACAGACCGAGCTCATAGTCGCCGGGCGTCGCCGACAGGTATACGGTCTGCCCGACGCGGTCCAGGAACTCCGGCCATTTGAGCGGGCGGTTGTCCATCGCGGACGGCAGACGGAACCCATGTTCGACCAGCGTGCGCTTGCGGGACGCGTCTCCCTCGTACATCGCGCCGATCTGCGGCACGGTGACATGCGACTCGTCGATGACCAACAGGAAGTCATCCGGGAAGAAGTCGAGCAGCGTGTGCGGCGGCGTGCCGGGTGCGCGGTTGTCGAAATGCCGCGAATAGTTCTCCACGCCTGAGCACACGCCGACCTGCGTCAGCATCTCCAGGTCATATGTGGTGCGCATGGTCAGGCGCTGCGCCTCCAGCTCCTTGCCCTGCTTCTTGAGTTCGGCCACGCGCTGGTCCAGCTCCTCCTTGATGGTCTTCAACGCATGCTCCATGCGCTCGGGGCCGGCGACGTAATGCGAGGCGGGGAAGATGTGCACGGAGGTCTCGTGGTCGATCACGTCACCGGTGAGCGGATGCAACGTGGAGATGCGGTCGATCTCGTCGCCGAAGAACTCGATGCGGATAGCCAGCTCCTCATATACCGGTATGATCTCGACGGTGTCGCCACGCACGCGGAACGTGCCGCGCGTGAACGCGATGTCGTTGCGCTTGTACTGCATGCCGACGAACTTGCGAAGCAGCTGATCGCGGTCAATCTGCTGGCCTTCCTGGAGGAACAGCATGCGGCCGGCGTACTCCTCCGGCGTACCGAGGCCGTAGATGCACGAAACGGTGGCGACGACCACGCAGTCACGCCGCGTGAGCAGGTTCGCGGTGGCCTGATGGCGCAACCGCTCCACATCGTCGTTGATGTTGGAGTCCTTCTCGATGTACGTGTCGGTCTGCGGTATATACGCCTCGGGCTGGTAGTAGTCGTAGTAGCTGACGAAGTAGCTGACCGCGTTGTCGGGCATGAGTTCGCGGAATTCGGCGCATAGCTGCGCGGCGAGTGTCTTGTTCGGCTCGATGATGAGCGTCGGCCGCTGCAGCCGTTCGATGAGCCATGCGGTCGTCGCGGTCTTGCCCGTACCGGTGGCTCCCATGAGCACCACGTCGTTCTCGCCGTTCTCGATGCGGGTGGCCAGCTCCTCAATGGCCTGCGGCTGGTCGCCGGACGGCTTGTACGGTGATTTGACGACGAATGGCTTGTCGGCGCGCTCGATGTTGAATCCCATGGCTTCCAGCTTACCGCCATCCGCTCAGCGAACGGTTCTCAATAAGAAAAGTGCGAGGATAACGCACAAGACAGCACAATCGCACAAAACATGCATGCCTTGGAAATACAGTGATTGGGCGGGTTTCATGTGCGTTTTGCGGCGCTGCCGGGCTCACACCTTTTCACGGGCGAATGATTCAGTGAGCCTCCCACCGGCGATACAGCCCATCGACCTGCGCCAGCATGTCGGGGATCGGGCGGGTGGAATCGATGACGATGTCGGCAAGCTCCCGGCGCTCGGCTGTGCTCGATTGGCTGCGGATACGGTCTGCGGCCTGCCGTTCGGTCATGCCACGCGTCGCGACCATGCGCCTGATGCGCATCTGTTCCGGCGCCTCCACCGTGACGATGTGATCGAATTGGAACGGAATCGACCGGATCACCTCTGTGAGCAGCGGCACGTCATGGACGATGACCTTCGCGCCGGGATTCCGTCGCTCCAGCCGTGCGGCTTCGGCATATATCAGAGGATGCTCGATGTCGTCCAACCGTTCGCGTGCGCCGGGAGCGGCGTCACGGCCGAACACACGCTCGGCGAGCCACGCCCGATTGAGCGACCCGTCGGCCAGCAGCGCGTCCGGGCCGAACACGGCGGCGATCCGCGGCAACGCCACTCCCCCGGGCGCCACGATCTCATGCGCAAGTCCGTCATAGTCGATGACCAGCGCGCCGAGTTCCCGCATCCGGGCGGCGACGGTGCTCTTGCCCGCGGCGATGCCTCCGGTCAGTCCGATACGAATGCTCATGACATCATGCTATTCGCGACACGCCCGGTTTCGTGGCAGAGATGGAAGGCGATTTTTTGGACTCTCGCAGCATTCCGCCATTTCACTGATTCGCGCATGGCAGGCTTGCTGGATATCCGGGCGTGTCGCGGTTGTTCAAGGCAGCCGGGAAGTGAGAATGACCGGCATCTCGCAAAGACCACCCTCAGTCTCGCTATGCTCGACCGCTCCCGCCGGCGGGAGCGGAATATGAAAAACGGGAACCACCCGTGTGGGGCGATTCCCGTTTTCCTATCTGCCGGCAAATCCTACCAGCATTCTACTTCTTCTCGGGATGAGATGACTCACTTGCCGAGCAGCTGATCGCGCAGAGCGGCGAGCTGGTCGGAGTCGGCGAGAGTACCCGTGGAGGAGTTGTCGGAAGAGTAGTTGGAGGTCTCCTCGACCTTCTCTTCCTTCGGAGCCTGGCCATCCTCGGCAGCGGAAGCCGCGGCGTTCTCCAGCTCCTTGGCGACGAACGCCTTGTGCTCCTCCCACAGTTCGTGGGCGGCGGCGTACTGGGATTCCCATTCCTCGCGCTGCTTCTCGTAACCGGCGATCCACTCGTTGGTGTTCGGGTCGAAGCCTTCGGGGTACTTGTAGTTGCCCTGCTCGTCGTACTCTGCCGGCATGCCGTACAGAGCCGGATCGAAGTCCTCGGAAGCCGGGTCGACGGAGTCGTTGGCCTGCTTGAGGGACAGGGAGATGCGGCGACGGTCGAGATCGACGTCAATCACCTTGACGAAGACCTCTTCGCCGGGCTTGACGACGGTCTCCGGGTTCTCCACGTGGCGGTTCGCCAGCTCGGAGATGTGCACCAGGCCCTCGATGCCATCCTCGACGGAGATGAAGACACCGAACTGGACAATCTTAGTGACCTTGCCCTTGACGATCTGGCCGGGAACGTGGGTGCGAGCGAAGCGCTGCCACGGATCCTCCTGGGTCGCCTTGAGGGACAGGGAGATGCGCTCACGGTCGAGATCGACGTCGAGCACCTCGACGGTGACCTTGTCGCCGACCTTGACGACCTCGGACGGATGGTCGATGTGCTTCCAAGACAGCTCGGAGACGTGGATCAGGCCGTCGACACCGCCCAGATCGACGAACGCGCCGAAGTTGACGATGGAGGACACGACACCCTCGCGGATCTGGCCCTTCTTGAGCTGGGACAGGAAGGTCTCGCGCACTTCGGACTGAGTCTCCTCCAGGTACTGGCGGCGGGACAGGACCACGTTGTTGCGGTTCTTGTCGAGCTCCAGGATCTTGGCCTTGATCTTCTGGCCGATGTACGGGGAGAGGTCGCGAACGCGACGCATTTCGACGAGGGACGCGGGCAGGAAGCCACGCAGACCGATGTCGACGATGAGGCCGCCCTTGACGGCTTCGATGACGGTGCCCTCGACGACGCCGTCAGCTTCCTTGATCTTCTCGATGTCGCCCCAGGCGCGCTCGTACTGGGCACGCTTCTTGGACAGGATCAGACGACCTTCCTTGTCTTCCTTGGTGACGACAAGGGCCTCGATGGTGTCGCCGACCTCGACGACCTCGTCAGGATCGACGTCCTTCTTGATGGAAAGTTCGCGGGAGGGGATGACGCCCTCGGTCTTGTAGCCGATATCCAGGAGGACCTCGTCGTGATCGATCTTGACGACGGTACCTTCGACCAGATCACCATCGTCGAAGTTCTTGATGGTGGAATCGACTGCCTTGATGAAGTCCTCTTCGGTGCCAATGTCGTTGATGGCGACCTTGGTGACTTCAGTGTTGTTCTCTGCCATGTAAATATATGGTTTCTAATAGTGGATGAATAATTACTCGATATTCAGTTATACATGTGCACTCATATGAGCACACACAAGTTATCAGGATACCTACAGCCATGCCCAAAATGGGCGGAAAAACCAGCGCGACACGCCCGAATTCGGCTACATTTTCCTCTCGGCCATCTCCACGACGTTGGCGAGCAGCATGGCGCGGGTCATCGGACCGACGCCGCCGGGGTTTGGAGAGTATGCGGAAACCTTGTCATAACAGGCCTTGTCGACGTCTCCCCTGATGCGGAAACGGCCAGTCTGCTCATCAAACACGCGGGAGACGCCGACGTCCATCAGCACGGCGCCGTCCTTGACGTTTTCGGGCTTGACGAACCCGGCTGACCCCATGGCCGCGACGATGACATCGGCGCGACGCATGTGGTCGGCGATGTCGCGCGTGCCGGTGTGGCACAGGGTGACCGTGGCGTTGACCGCCTTGCGCGTCAGCAGCAGACCGATCGTGCGGCCGATGGTGATGCCGCGCCCGAGCACGCACACCTCCTTGCCGTTCAGGTCGATGTCGTAGGCGTCGAGCAGTTCGATGACGCCGCGCGGCGTGCACGGCAGCGGGGTCGTGATGTCGCCCTGCACATGCAGCACGAGTTCGCCGAGATTGTATGGGTGCATGCCATCGGCATCCTTCGAGGGATCGATCAGGCCGATGATCGCGTTCTCGTCGACGCCGCGCGGCAGCGGCAGCTGCACGATGTAGCCGGTGCAGGCCGGATCCTCGTTCAGGTCGCGCACCGCAGCGGCGATGTCATCGAAACTCGCGTCGGCGGGAAGGTCGCGCCGGATGGAACGGATGCCGACCTCCGCACAGTCGGCATGCTTGCCCGCGACGTATTTCATCGAACCGGGATCCTCCCCGACCAGCAACGTTCCCAGACCGGGGACGATGCCGTGCTCCTTCAGTGTTGAAACACGTTCCGCCAGGTTCGCCTTGACCTCGGCCGCGACCCGCTTGCCATCGAGTTTGATGGTCATGTGCGTCCTTCCCTAGAGTTCGTTCATTCTTCGTAGCGTTAGGCTATCGTGGACTCAGGTCAATGACAATCCGACGGCGGACCGTCGACGGCATATTCGAAGAAGGCAGCGATATGAACATTCACCCGCATCGTCTGGTCACCGGCATTGCCGCCATCCTCGCCACAGGCATGCTGATGGTGTCGAGCGCCTGCGGCACCGGCGGCGGCTCGCAATCCGAGCGGCCCTCCGCGAAGGAGCCGACCGGACCGATCACCGTCGTCGCGTCCATCAACCAGTGGGGCTCCCTCGCCGAGCAGATCGGCGGCACCGACGTGAACGTCACCTCCATCCTCAGCTCCACGAATGTGGACGCGCATGATTTCGAACCGAAAACATCCGATGTCGCCAAGCTGCAGAAAGCGCAGATCATCGTGTCGAACGGTGCCGGATACGACTCATGGGCGACCAAGTCCGTAGGCCGCAACTCGACCATCGTCTCGGCCGCCGAGACGGTCGGAGCTATGGAAGGCGACAACCCCCACCTATGGTTCTCCAAGGACGCCCGCAACGGCATGGCGACCGAACTGACGGAGGCATTTTCCAAGGCGCTCCCCGCCAAGAAGAAGGCGTTCCAGTCGCGCCTCAAGGCATGGCAAAAGGAGGAAAAGGCCATCGAGAAGTCGATGGGCGAGTTCGCCGCCAACCACAAGAACGCCACGTACGGTGCGACGGAGGCCGTGGCGTACTACCTGATGTCGGACATGGGCTTCCAGGACGACACTCCCAAGGGGTTCGCCCGATCCGCGGCCTCGGGCGGCGAACCTGCCCCGGCCGACCTGCAGGAATTCCAGTCGCTGATCGAATCACAAGGCATCAGCGTGCTGGTCAACAACACGCAGGAATCCAGCGACGCCACCAACATGCTGACAGGGACGGCCGGACGGGCAGGCGTCCCCGTGTTCGACGTCAGTGAGCAGATGCCGCAGGCGTACACGACGCTGACTGATTGGATCGCCGATCTGGTGGCCCGGCTTGACAAGACCGTCTCCCCCGCCATCATCGACGACAGCGACGAAAGCGGCAGTTCCGACGGCAAAGACGGCGCCAGCGCCAAGAACGATGCCGGCAACAGTGCTGACGACAAAAGCGATACCGGCGCCGGCAGCAGCAACTGAGTTCGCCCGCCCGCTCCAGACCGTTACCATTGCCGTCTCTTCCGCCGCTAATGAGTCCGCCACCGCTAATGAGAATGATTGTCATAGTCCTTTGCGATAATGCGTTGCCGTACATGTCGCACCGGCGGACGTGATGCCGGTCCCGTACAGACAGGACGATGAATCATATGCACAGCAACAGCGGCGACCGGGAACAACGGCCCGACTGCATCGTGTTCAGCAACGCCTCGGTGAAACGCGGCGAACGGCTGATCTGGCAACACGGCGACTTCTCCATACCGGCGGGTTCGGTCACCGCCATAGTCGGCACGAACGGCACCGGCAAAACCACGATGATGAAAACGGAGCTCGGCCTCCTCCCACTCGCCGGGGGCACCGTGCACGTGCTCGGACGCCCGGCAGGCGAGATGAACCGCCAGATCGGGTACGTGCCGCAAAGCTACACTTCGGACATCGACTCCAATCTCACCGCCGAGCAGTCGGTGCTGCTCGGCCTGACCGGCACCCGTTTCGGCGTCCACTTCGTCACCAAGGCGCAACGCGCGAAGGTGAAGGAGGCCATGACCTTCACCGGCATCGCCGACAAGGCCCACTACCGGCTGTCCGAGCTTTCGGGCGGTCTGCGCCAGCGCGTCGCCATCGCGCAGGCCTTGGTATGCGGCCCGAAACTGCTCATGCTCGACGAGCCGCTCGCGAATCTCGACCTGGCCAGCCAGCGCGCCGTGGTGCATGTGCTGGCACGGCTCAACAAGGAGCTCGGCATGACGATCCAGGTCGTCGCACACGATCTCAATATGCTGCTGCCGATCCTGACCGGCGCCGTCTATCTGCTGGACGGGCATCCTCACTACGCGGCGATGAACGACGTGCTGGATTCCAAGCTGCTCACGCACCTGTACGGCACCAAAGTGCAGGTCGTCACCACGCCGCAGGGGGACATGTTCGTCACCCCCACCCCCGACGAGGCGGATGACGTCGTTCCCGACACGCATGACACCAGCGAGGTCGCACAATTCCACCATCACGAATACCACGAGCGGAAAGGGCGGGCACAATGACCGGCATCAGTTTCTCCTTCGATCCCGACTGGATGTACACCCTGTCCGCCCCGTTCATGACCAACGCCTTCCTCGCGGGCCTGTGCATCTCGCTCGCCGCGGGCGTGATGGGATATTTCACCATCGCACGCCATTCGACGTTCGCCGCGCACGCGCTGGCCCATATCGGACTGCCCGGCGCCACCGGCGCGGTGCTGTTGGGGCTGCCGGTCTCGCTCGGCATGGGAGTGTTTGCGCTGGGCGGCGCGCTGGTCATCGGAGCGTTGGGCAAGCGCGCCACGCAGCGGGAGATCGCCACCGGCACCGTGCTCGCCTTCGCCACCGGCCTCGGACTGTTCTTCGCCCGACTCTCGTCGTCCGCGTCGCAGCAGATGCAGTCCATTCTGTTCGGCTCGATCCTGACCATAACCACCGATCAGATCCTTGGCTTCGCCGTGTTCGACGTGATCCTGCTCGCCGTGCTGGCCATCGTGTACCGGCCACTGCTGTTCAGCTCCGTCGACGAACAGGTGGCGCAGGCCAAGGGCGTGCCTATCGGGCTGATGAACGTTGCGTTCATGGCGATCATGGCCGGCGTCATCACCATCGCGGTCCCCGCGGTGGGTACGCTGCTGATCTTTGCGCTGGTCATCACCCCGGCCGCCACGGCGAACGCCATCGTCGCCTCGCCGTTCAAGGCGATGGTGATCGCGACGGTGCTGTGCCTGGTGTCGATCTGGGGCGGTCTGGTGCTGTCCGCGATGTTCCCCGCTCCCCCGAGCTTCATCATCGTCACGTTGTCGACGCTGTTCTGGGCGATCGCCAAGGGCGTGACGTCGCTGCGTCATCGCTGATTCCGCCCGATTACATCACCAGCGCATTGGCGATGGCGGCGATTCCCTCGCCCCGGCCGGTGAATCCCATATGGTCGGTGGTCGTGGCGGTCACCGTCACCCGGCATCCGACGGCATCCGACAGTGCGCGCTCGGCTTCCTCCCGGCGTCGCCCGATCTTCGGACGATTGCCGATGATGACCACGCTGGCGCTGGATGGCATCCTTCCATGCGATCGCAATACATCGACGGTTCTTCGCAACATATCGCAGCCGTGCATGCCGGCTCCCGGAGCATCGGCTCCCACGCCGAACAGTCCGCCGATGTCTCCCAGCCCAGCGGCGGACAACAGCGCATCGATCAGGGCATGGGCGGCCACATCGCCGTCCGAATCCCCCTCGATACCGGCGCCATCCCATAAAAGCCCGGCGAGCCATAGCTGCCGGGCTGGATCCTCGGCGAAACGATGCGCGTCAAACCCTTGACCAATCGCTGGAACAGCGTTCATGGACATGCTCGCCGCCGGCTACTTGCGCCGGGACTTCTTGCTTTCGGATTCGATGCGGGCCAGGGTCCGGTCGGCAGGCTCGGCGGGTGCCTCGCTGTGATGCTTCTCGTCGCCCGGCTTCGGCTCGGAGAAACCGAGGTTGACGTCGAGCAGACGCTGGATCTCGGCCTCGTCAAGGTCTTCGGACAGGGCGATCTCGGAGGTCAGGATGCTGCGGGCGCGGGTGAGCATCCGCTTCTCGCCGGCGGACAGGCCGTGCTCGTCCACGTCGCGCTGGGCGAGGTCGCGGACGACCTCGGCGATCTTGTTGACGTCACCGGTCGCCAGCTTCTCGACGTTCAGCTTGTACCGACGGGACCAGTTCATCTCCTTCTCGACGATGGGCGTACGCAGGATCTCGAAGACCTTGGCGACCTCATTGGCGTCGACGATGTCACGCACTCCGACCTTCTGCGCGTTCTCGACGGGAACATTGATGACCAGACCGTCGGAAGACAGCACGGTGAGTTGCAAGTATTCCCGCTTCACGCCCTTGACCACCCGTTCGGTAATGGCCTCGACCCTTGCCGCTCCATGACGCGGATAGACGACCATATCGCCGACCTTGTACCCCATGAATCCTCCGTGAAAACAATATACTTAACCTTACATATTATGCCATACAACCGGGACGATGGAAACACTCCGGACACGACTCGCCAAAATCTCGCAATAGTGCCCCGAAGGTATTACCCTCTGTGTTATGGCTACTTACACGAACATCAATGAAGATATCGCTCCCGTGCCAGTGAATCAAAGTGATTTGAGCGCGGTGAGCAATGCAACGTTCTACAACCCGCACGAAGTGCTGGGCGGTCACCTCGGTTCCGGAGACCACGCCGGAACCGTCACCATCCGAGTGCTCAGGCCACTGGCCAAGAGCGTCACCATATACACCCAGAAGGGAACGGCCGAGGCCCGGCACGAATTCAACGGCGTCTTCGTGGCCGTCATCGCGGCCGAAAAGACCGCGGACGGCTGGGCCGTGCCCGACTACCGTGTATGCACCACCTACGAGGGCGGCAAGTCCGTCATGGAGGACGACCCGTACCGTTACCTGCCCTCCATCGGCGACATGGATGCCTACCTGTTCGGGGAAGGCCGCCACGAACGCCTGTGGGAGGCCCTAGGCGCGCGCGTTCGCCGCTACGACGACCCGATGGGCGGCGCCGACGGTGCTCCCGGCCACCAGGTCGTGGGCACCTCGTTCACCGTCTGGGCGCCCAACGCGCACGCGGTCCGCGTGGTCGGCAACTTCAACTCCTGGGACGGCCGCCGCCACGCCATGCGCGAGCTCGGTTCCTCGGGCATCTGGGAGATCTTCATCCCCGGCGTCAAGGCGGGCGAGGTCTACAAGTACGAGCTGCTCAACGCGAACCACGAGTGGAAGATGAAGGCCGACCCGATGGAACGCTCCCACGAGATTCCGCCGGCGACCGGCTCCATCGTCGTCGAATCGGACCACGAATGGAACGACGAGGCATGGATGGACCACCGCAGGCACACCGACCCGCACGCCGGCCCGGTCAGCATCTACGAGGTCCATGCCGGCAGCTGGAAGAAGGGCATCGGCAACTACCGCGAGCTGGCGGACGAGCTCGTGGACTACGTGGCCAAGGAAGGCTTCACGCATGTCGAGTTCATGCCGCTGACCGAGCACCCGTTCTCGGGCTCGTGGGGATATCAGGTGACCGGCTACTACGCCGTGGACTCCCGACTCGGCAATCCGGACGACTTCAAGTACCTGGTGGACAAGTTCCACCGTGCCGGCATCGGCGTCATCATGGACTGGGTGCCCGCTCACTTCCCGAAGGACGATTTCGCGCTCGGACGCTTCGACGGCACCCCGCTGTACGAGGATCCCGACCCGCTGCGCGGCGAGCACCCCGACTGGGGCACGTACGTGTTCAACTTCGGCAGGCGCGAGGTGCGCAACTTCCTGGTCGCCAACGCCTGCTTCTGGCTCGACGAATACCACATCGACGCGCTGCGCGTGGACGCGGTGTCCTCGATGCTGTACCTGGACTACAGCCGCAAGCCCGGCCAGTGGCGCCCGAACATCTACGGAGGTCGCGAAAACCTCGAAGCCATCGACTTCCTCAAGGAAGCCAACGCCACCGCGTACAAGAACAACCCCGGCGTCATGATGATCGCCGAGGAATCCACCGCCTACCCCGGCATCACCGCACCGACCGACGCCGGCGGACTGGGATTCGGCCTCAAGTGGAACATGGGCTGGATGCACGACACGCTGCAGTACCTGCACGAGACCCCCATCAACCGCAAATGGCACCACAACGAGATCACCTTCTCGATGGTGTACGCCTATTCGGAGCATTACGTGCTGCCGATCAGCCACGACGAGGTCGTGTACGGCAAGGGCTCGCTGTTCGGCAAGATGCCGGGCGACGACTGGCAGCGCTACGCCGGCGTGCGCGCCCTGTTCGCCTACCAGTGGGCGCACCCGGGCAAGAACCTCACCTTCATGGGCAACGAGATCGCGCAGTACGGCGAGTGGAATCATGACGGTTCGGTCGACTGGGACGCCCTCAACTGGCCTGACCACCGCGGCGTGCAGAAGCTCGTCGCCGACCTGAACGAGTTCTACAAGGATACGCCGGCCATCTGGAGCCAGGACTTCGACCCGGCGGGATTCCAGTGGCTGACCAGCGATGACGCCGATCACAATACGCTCAGCTTCCTGCGCATCGGCAGCAAGGGCGAACAGCTCGTCGTCGTGGTCAACTTCTCCGGCGAGGCGTGGCAGGACTATCAGGTTCCGCTGCCGCAGGGCGGCAACTGGACCGAGGTGCTGACCACGGACGACAAGAAGTACGGCGGCTCCGACATCCACAACGGCACGTTCGCCGCGGTGAAGGGCGAGTACCATTCGCGTGATTGGTCGGCAAAACTCACCATTCCGGCATTGGGGGCGGTATTCTTGAAACCGGAAAACTGAAAGGTGAATCGTCATGATTAATTCTCCAACACGTCAAACGACGCCGCGGACCATTCTGGTGGTCGAGGATGAGCCGACCCTCGCCACCGCCATCGCTCAGCGCATCACCGCGGAGGGATGGTCCGCCCGCGTGGCGTCCGATGGCGCCAGCGCGGTTCAGGCCGCCAAGCAGCTGCGCCCGGACCTGGTAATCATGGACATCATGCTGCCGGTCATGGATGGTCTTGAAGCAACCAAGCGCATCGTGGCCGACCGCCCGGTGCCGGTGCTCATCCTGACCGCCCGCGACGCCGAGGCGGACAAGGTCATCGGCCTCGGCGCGGGCGCCGACGATTACATGACCAAGCCGTTCTCCATGCGCGAGCTGATCGCCCGCTGCAAGGCGCTGCTGCGCCGCGTGGAACGCGCGAAGGTCATCGCGAAGAACTCCGAGAACGAGAAGATCCTCAACTTCGGCTCGCTGGTCATCGACCCGGCACAGCGTCTGGTCACGGTCAACGGCGAGCAGGTGCACCTGACGCCGACCGAGTTCGACCTGCTGGTCACGCTCGCGCGCAAACCCAAGTCGGTGCTCACCCGCGAGAAGCTGCTCGAAGAGGTCTGGGACTGGGTGGATGCATCCGGCACCCGCACCGTCGACTCCCATGTCAAGGCGCTGCGTCATAAGCTCGGTTCCGAGACCATCCGAACCGTGCACGGCGTCGGCTACGCTTTCGAGCCGCCGGAACAGTGATGAAGCCGCGTCAGAAGTGGGACAGGAAACAGGCCCGATTGGATTTCGATCGTCCGATCGGGCTGTTTTCGTCCCTGAAAATGGAATTGAGCGTCCTGATCGTCATCGCCACGTCCATCGCGTTCGTGCTGGTCTGGTTCCTGCTCAAGTACGGGTGGAGCGGCTGGATCGCCATGCCGCTGACCATGATCGTCGCACTGGGCATCACCTATTTCTTCTCACGGGGTCTGATCGCGCCGCTGAGGCAGCTGCGTGACGCGGCCGAGGCGATGTCGGAGGGCGATTACAGCGTCCGCGTCCACGTGGCGACCAACAGCAACGACGAGATCGGCCAGCTGGCCCGCACGTTCAACGAAATGGCCGAGGAACTGCAGCACGCCGATCAGATGAGGCGCGATGTGGTGGCGAACGTGAGCCACGAGCTGCGCACCCCCGTCTCCGCGCTGCAGGCGATGGTGGAGAACATGGCGGACGGGGTGGTCGAGCCCACGCCAGCCAATCTTGAGGGCATTCTGGGCCAGACGCACCGGCTATCCGACCTGATAGCGTTCCTGCTCGATCTGTCTCGCATGGAGGCGGGCGCGGCGAGCCTGAACATCGAACGTTTCTGCCTGCATGATTTCCTCGACGAGACGATCGAGCCGCTGGAGATCGCGGACGCCGGGCACGCGCACGACATCATGCTGCACGTGGATTCCGATATCTGGATGGAGGGTGATCAGGATCGGCTGCGCCAGCTGTTCACCAATATCATCGCGAACGCGCTCAAGCATTCCGCGGACGGCACCAGCGTGCTGATCGAGGCTCGGGAGAATGCCGACACCGGCACAATCGTCACGAATGTGGTGAATTTCGGGTCTCAGATTCCCGCCGAGGAACGTTCCGACATCTTCCGCCGGTTCGTCAAAGGGCGCAGCGGCCCCGGCACCGAATCGGGCGGCACCGGCATCGGATTGTCGATCGCGCGTTGGGCCGCACAGCTGCACGGCGGCACGGTCCGGGTGGTCGACGACCCGCGCGGCGCGGATTTCGAGATCGTGCTGCCGAAATACCATATCGCCGATGACGAGCCGGCGACCGACGGTTCGGCGCGGGCCCTGTTGTGAGCCGGGATTGCGCTCCCGAAGCCTGCACGGCACGTTCGGTGGTTCATGCGCGACCGGATCCCCGTCCCGTGCCGATCGTCACCGAGATGGTAGCGGCCGGCTTCCCCTCCCCCGCCTTGGACGGGCGGGAGGAGGGCTTCAGCCTTGACGCTCATGTGATCGAGCACCCGGAATACACATTCATCGTCACCGTCGCCGGCGACTCCATGGAGGGGGCCGGCATTTTCCACGGCGATTGGCTGGTCGTGGACCGTTCGCTGACGCCCGAGGACGGCGATGTGGTGGTGGCCGTGCTCGATGGGGAGCTGACGGTCAAGCGACTGCTGTCGCGCGACGGCCGCCCCATGCTGCACGCGGAGAATCCCCGCTACCCCGATTTCGTCCCCTCCGAACATGGGGATGTCGTGATATGGGGCGTGGTCACGGGCAGTTTTCATCCACAGCGTCGGCTGCGACGGAAATAACTGGATTGCGCTGGTGATCTGCGCGGATGGCGGGTGTGCGGCTCGACCGGGTGGTGACCACCCTCCGGCTAGCCAAGTCCCCTCCCGCCAGCGGGAGGGGACTTGGCTAGTCGTCTATGTTTTCGCCGGTGCGCAGGGTGCGCGCCAGGCAGATGACCGTTGTCACATGTATTCCCGCGGCGTTGAGCGCCTGCACGCATTGCCGGGCCGTGGTGCCCGTGGTGACGATGTCGTCCACCAGGATCACGTTGCGTGGGTAGGGTGGGCGCGCAGCGATGACGATATGCCCCTGCAGACGCCGCGAACGCTGGGCGGCGCCGTGCATCTGCACGGATTTGCCGCTCGTCTTCATCGTCCGCAGCAGCGCGGCCGTATCGACGTCCATGCCACGCCGCCGCAGCGACCGTGCCAATGAGTTCGTCACGTTACGCATATGCCACCGTCCGCGCTCCCTCATCGAGCGCGGGGAGGATGGGGCCGGCACCAATGTCGTCACCGGCATCGGATCCGAAGCCAGCAGGCCCGACGAAAGCAGCGCGTCGGCCATCATATCGGCGAACGGGCCATCGCATTCCTCGTCGCCATGATCCTTCCATCGCAGTATCGCACGGCGCAGCGGCCCGCGATATGCGCCGCAGGCAATCGCTCGGCCCGAAACCGTGCCAGGCATAGCGAACGACATGAAGCCGCCACCCGAAGCACGACAGTCATCGCACAGCACAGCGTCCGGCATGTCGCATCCCGCACAGCCACGCGGCAGCAGCACGTCCCGCAGCGATCCGACCACTTCTGTGAGCATTCGCGCGAAACCGTGCCATCCCATGGTTCATCCGTCCTGCCGAACCGGCTCGCCACCCAGCAAAGGCAGCAGGATGTCGCACAGACGCACGGTATCCTGCGGTCCGGTGACCTGAAGCGCGATAGCCCCCGCCTGCGCGGCAGGATAGTCGTTGCCGCCGGGCGTCATCCGGTCGCCCACGAAGATGATGTCACCGATGCCGATGCCGAGCCGTCCCGCCAATTCGCGCAGGGCGAACGCCTTGTCGGTGTTTCCGGCGCTCACATCGACACTCGTGTAGCCGCCCGCGCGTACGCGCAGATGACCGAGGTCGCCCGCCACCGCGGCGACGAGCCGCCGCTTTTTGGTGTCGTCGGGATCCCAGCGGCGCTTCTCCTCGATCGGCGCGAGCTGCCCCAGAGCCGAGAACGTGATCTGGCTGCCACGATCCTCGATGGACTCCCCCCACGGGTGCTCCGGCCACATGCCCAGCTCTCGGGCGCGTCGAGTCAGCGACAATATGGCCGCGTCCCTGTCCCGGGCCGACAGCGTCCTCTCGTATTCCAGACGCCATGCGCCCTCGCGCCAGCGGTAATAGCTCGATCCCCCCGCCGGCATCACATGCAGGTTGGAAAGGTCAGCTCGGGGACCCAGCACGTCGAGCACCTGACTGATGACCAGTTCACGCCCGCCGCCGGTCACAATCGCCACCGGCATCAGTTCGGTCAGCGCCTCGATGCGAACGGTCATATCCGGTTTCATCGGTTGTTTGGAGACGGCCAGCGTGTTGTCCAGGTCGAAGGCGATCAGACGCGCATGTGCGCCGTCGTGTCGCCAACCGGTATCATTCCAAGCGTGCACGGTCGCTGTTGGCATCTGTACACCTCCCCAGGAAACCTTGTCGATGATAAGTATCCTAACGCATTGCCGCCGGCTTGTCCTACAGTGGAGTCCATGCAACAGGCACCATGGGAACGACCAACGTATCGCAATCGTCACGGGCGGGGCATGCGCACGCCGATGTTCGGCACGCGGCTCCCGCGCTACCGCACCCGCAGCGGCGCGTTCGACGACATGGTCGCGGCCCAGATCCGGCGTCTGAACGGTGCCTGGCCGCAACTGGTCAAGCCGGTGCAGTTCGCCGTGGAGGATGTGCCGCCCTCGCAGCCGGCTCCTTGGGAGCCGGAGCCGTCGTTCGCGTCCCAGTGCTTCCCTGCGAGCCACGGCATCCCCGCCCGCATCGTGCTGTACCGCATGCCGATACAGAGCAAATCACGCAGCCGCATGGATCTGGAACTGGCCATCCGCGATGAGGTGGTGCTTCGGCTCGCCGAGCTCTATGGCCGCCGGCCGGATGAGATCGACCCGGATTGGAGCCTGTAAGGCTCTGTCGGGGCGAAACCTCATAGAGCACCCCTCATAGGGAGCACCACGGAACGTTCCGCCGACCGACCGTCAGTGAACGATGGTCATATCCGACCGCGCCCAGATCCTCTCCTGCAGCGGCATCAACGGCGTGGCACCGATGTAGGCGATGCCGGCGAGCTTGGCGTCACTCACCGCGGAGCTGGACAACCGGACACCCCATGCCAGTCCCTTGCCGTCGGCGGCCACCGCGAAGACGTTCTTTCCCAAATCCGACGCGTCGAAGCTCGCCGCGGCACCGGCGTCCACCGTGATGGTCTTCTCCCCCACCGCGGCACCCTTGTCGTCGTAACCGGTCATGTGCATCTGTTTGCTGGATAAAGACGCGTTCACCACGCTCACACGGCCGTCAAGACCGGAGGGAATGACGGCGGCCGACCGGTCGTCTGTCTGCGCGGCGCCGATCAGCGCGAAATCGGACTGGTTCCCGTTCCCGTCACGGCTGACGGTCACACCTGCCGTCACCTTCGTATCCGCCGTGATCTTCAGCGCCGACGCGTCTTTGGGAACATCGCCCAGATCGATGGTGGTGACGCGGTCGCCCGAATACTGATGGACGGACTGCCCGGCCGCGCCGACCCATGCGGCGGTGAGCGACCCCGAACCGGCCGCGTATACGGTGAGTGTCGCCTTGTCTCCCTCCGCGACGGCCGGGAAGACGAGCTCCTTGGACGCCTCCCCGGCCGCGGCGGCGTAATCCGATCCCTTCGGGTTCAGCCCTTCGGTCCTGATCACGCGCACCGATGCCGATACCGGCGTCTGCCGGCTCGAAACCGTGACATACAGCCCCTTCTGCCCGCTTGCGGCCGCGGAAAGACTCAGCACGGATTCGGCGTTCGCCGCGACGGTCAGCGTGCTTCCCGTGGACAACGCCAGCGCACCGGACTGTTCCGTACCCCACACCCGAACATCCACCACAGTGGCCTTCGAAGACGAATTGGCCACGACCAGCTGCTGGGTGGTGCCGGTCTGCGTGTCAGGCAGCACGAACGACTGCTCCAGCGCACCGACATCGCAGAATGTCGCGGACAGGCCGCGCAGGTCGCCCTTCGTCGCCCAGGACGCCACGGACGCGGAAGCGCCGACGCCCGCGGCCGATTCCAACAGCTGCGTGTCGAACAGCAGCGACGTACGGTCGACGTCGGCCGAGGCTGCGATGACTTTCGCGGTATCCGTAGGGTCGAGGTCCTTGAGCTGCGTGGTATCGCCGGAGCCGCCAAACGCGCCGAACTGAGACCGGTACACCGCTCCGAACGCGGCGAATCCGGCCGAAGACGAGATGTCGCCTTCACTCGGCTGATATTCGCTGTCACCGTACGCCGACGCATCCGGCAATGTCATGCGGGACGGGCAGTATGCGGTGATCCGCCTCTGGCTCACCGCGTGCGAGACGGACGCCGAATCCGACGAGACGGAGTCGACCCAACGGCCCGATGCCGTCAGTACCAGCAGGGCGACGAACAGGCCGACGATGATCACCGTGGAAATGACGCCGACCACAGCCTTCCAGACCTTGCCTCCGCGTTTGACTTGGCTGCTCATTGGTCCTCCTCGATGAAACGACGGTGGCTGCGCGGGAACGCGACGACACAATACAGCCCCATCACCACGCCCATGCACACGAGCCATGCATACCGGTAGGCAAGATGCCGCTGTTTCAGCATACCGTCCTGCGGCACGCGCTGCGTCGCGCTGTCGACGAGCGTGAGCCGGTAATAGACACCCGACGTGTTACTCACCACGGATTGGATACCCTCACTCGCCGTGATGTTCGAAATCAACTGTTCCGTGGCCTGGGAGCCGCCATCGTCAGCCGATGGGCGGACCACATACAGGCCGCCGTAACCCAACGCGCTGATATCGGCGATCGCGTCGGCATCGGCGCTGACCAGCAGTCGGGCGCTCGCGGACGACAGTACGGCGTCGCGGGAGTCATGACCGCCATCCGCGACTCGGGCACGCAATGCCGGAGAGCTGTCCATCAGATCGCCGCGTGACGTGCGCATCGTCGTATACCGTACGCCGGTGGATGATTCGGCGGTGATGGCGAGCACGCGGTGCGCGTCGTCCTTGCCGAGATAATCGGTGGCGACCATGGGCAGCCCGTCATCGGAACGGGACGCGTGCAGACCGTTCGACCCCGGTTCCATGGCTGACGCCGCAGTGCATGACACGGCACCGGCCACCAGCACGGCCACCAGCACGCCGCGCCCGATACGGGCGAACACCGCATGCACCTTGGCGTTTTTGGCCTTACGGCCTTCAAGACGTGTCAGCACGGGTTGCGAGCCATTCCCCTGCCGCAACAAGGAGAACCGGTGGACCGCCATTCCGGAGACCAATCCGACGCAGGCGAGCAGACCAAGCAACGCGAACACCACGCCGGGCAGCACGGAACCCGCGACAGGACCGTCATCATCGACGGCCACGACGATCCTCGACGATGCGACGGCAAGCGCCCCACCACTGAGCGTGACGACCCACATCATGCGCGAGGCGCGCAATGCGAAGGGCAGGAACAGCGACGCCACCGCAAGCACCGTCACCACGGCCAGCAGCACCAGGACGCCGATACCGAAAACGCCGGCCGCCGACAGGCCTGCCAGACCGTTGCCGGCCGTATCATCGACACCGAACGCACGCATGGCCAGCGTGGCGAACCCGGAAGCATCCGGAGCGCCGTTCCTGGCGGATAACGGCACCATCACATCACCGAACAGCTGACGCCACACCCCTTCCGAAGCATGGTGCACCGCGTTGATGATGGTCGGCGCGATCACGAACCCTGACGGCAGCGGAATCAGCAGCAGCATCGCGCGATGCCGCGGCACCACGGCGAGGAACACGACGAACACCACGATCAGGGACAGCATCAGCTGGGGCTCGGCGGCGACCGGGGGTACGAAGCACAACGCCGCAAGAGCCGCAGCCTGAACGGAAGGATGGGCCGTCACCTGGTCCTCGGTGCGATACAGACCCACCGCGCGGAACACGAAGGCGAACGCGGCCGGCAGGAACACCATCACGGTGAGCATCGGCACATCGCCTGCGGAGAACAGCCCCAGGCCGAGCGCGAACGACGCCCACAGCAGTCCACATGCGACACGGACCGCGTCGGAACGGGTGAACACGCCGGCGAACGCCCAGAAGGACAACGCCATGAGGGGTGCCGCGGCAAACGTCACCAACGCGATCGCGGCAGACACATTGCCGGCCGTTATCACCGAGGCCAGTCCCCATACCAGCAGCCACGGTGCGGGCGGGGCGGCGATGCCGTCACCGAACACCCACGACGTGGTGGCGGCTCGCCACAGCTGACCGAAGTCCCCGCCGGTCGGCAGCAGCGAATCGGAGTACAGGGACGCTCCCGACAGAACGGCACGCAATGTGGTGCCGTGCATCACCGCCACGACGCCGAAGCATACCAAGGCCATCGCCACCGCGAGCAGCCAGCGCTGAATCGCACGCCGGCGCAAGTGGGCCTTGGCCAGCGGCGACAGCAGGACGACATGGCGCTGGTCCGATAGCGCCTGTACGCGGTCATGCCACTGCGCCACCTGCTGCCGGTTGGCGACGAGGACGCCGAGACGTCCGATCGGCACCGACTCCTGGCGGCTGACGCGGCGACGGGCCGCGATGGCGCGAGGCAGGCCACCCCACAGCGTCCAAGGGGCGACCAGTTCGCACAGCGCCTCGTACGGACGCTTGGCGAACAGTTTCGCGATCGTCTTGCCAATCGCGGCGAACACGCCGAACACCCAGACGAACGGCCACATCATCAGGCGCGTGTCCGTATAGGAGTAGCGCATCCTCCCCCTGATGCGAGCCATCGAACTGTCAATGGGACGATCCTCGTCCATGGGCTCGCCACCCTTGGTACGCACCCCTTCGAATCGCGCCCGCCGATGGGCGATACGCGCCTGGGGCACCACCACGACGCGCCGGCCGCTCAGGCATACGCGCCGGCAGAAATCCTCCGATTCGGCGAATGTGGTGAACCAGTCGTCGGCACCGCCAAGCTCGTGCATGGTCTCGATCGAGACGAGCGCGCCCGCGAGGCTCACCGAGAACACGTCACGACGGCCGTCATACTGCTCCTGATCCGGTTCGCCGTCGACCACCAGCGACTCCACGCGATGCCGGTACGCATACGCGCCGACGTCATGCAGGTGTTCGGCCTGCCAGTCCAGCTGCTTGGCTCCCAGCACCGATGCGGTCGGATCGTTACGCCACGTCTCCAGCAATGATTCGAGGCATGTGTCGTCCGCGGGCCGTGAATCGTCATGCAACAGCCAGACCGCGCGGGTGGACGAGTCGAGTTGCGCGTCATGCAGCGCCTTGGCAACGCCGTGATAGAACGAACGGGCGCCCTTGACGCCGACCAGCTCGACCGTGACGGTCTTGGGCTGCGGAACGGAGCTGACCAGTCCCGACGGCGCAGGAATGACCTGGAACTGCGATTGCACCGGAGGATTGTCGCCGCCGGCGCAATCGGCGATGACGATCACGCCCGGCAGCACCGTCTGTCTGAGCAGCGCCCCCATGGTGTCGGGGAGAAACCGCATGTCCTCTTCAACGGTCACCACCGCCACGACGGTCGGATCGACATCCTGCCGATGCGAATATGGCCTGTTCGCCATGACATCGGCCAGAATCCGCTGAATATCGCTATTGCCTGTGGAACTCATAATCTCCAGTCTATGCGACGCACGGCCGCCGCGTCACGCACGTTCCTTGTGTTCCTTCTTATAGCGGCGGCGTTCGCGTTCGCTCAGACCGCCCCAGATGCCGAAACGCTCATCGTGCTCGATGGCCCATTGCAGGCATTGCTCGCGCACCTCGCAGCGGGCGCACACCTGTTTCGCATCACGCGTCGACCCGCCTTTTTCGGGGAAAAAAGCTTCCGGATCGGTCTGGGAGCACAGGGCCTTATGCTGCCAGGAAACATCGTCGTCCGACTTGAACAGGCCCCACAGCTCACTCATCGGATCCTCGGCGGAATCGTCGACCACTCCCCACATGTGTCGCTCCTCCTTGCCGATGCTGCTATGGACGTCCATCAGGGTAATTACACACATGCGACTTACCTTTGTCAAGTCTGCCCCGTGTCAATGCAGCGCAGAAGGGCGAAAGTGTGGTAAGAGACATCAGCCTTCACCCCCATGCCTTCCTCATTCCCTGTCACATCCGACCACCAGCCCTTCACGTATGTGCCGTTACTGCAGAGGAATGGGCAACGGACACGACAATGACTCATGACAACGCGTAAAAGGGATTGAGAACACGAGGCACTGGAGGAACCATGAGCGAAGGAAACAGTGGAGTCAGCCCACAGGACAATCCTCCCAGCTTCATTCCCTCCGGCACGCGCAAGCGTCGCCCCAGCGGGCAGGTGCCGCGTCCGTCGGCCGCCGGCGAGGCCGTGCCCGGAGCCGGTCCGCAGGCAGGCGTGCCGTCGCGTCGGCAGACCTCGGCAGGTGCTCAGGGAGCGCAAAGCATGCCGGCCGCACAGGACGTGATTCCCAGTTTCACGCCGAATTCATCGCGTCGCGTATCCGGGTCGACCAGGCGGTCCGCATCCGAGCAGGACGCCCGCCTGCAACCGGTCTCTCCCATGCAGGACGCCGCTTCTGCGGCCCGACGCCAGCCCCGCCGTGCAGCGGGCTCCACGCATACTATTTCGAACCAGCCTCGTCCGGGCGAGGGCGCGGGTGCGCAGTCGATGTTCGCCTCCGCACAACGTCAGGGCCCGCAGAGCCCTTACGGTTACGGCATGCCGGCCGCACAGGGAGGCGGCCGTGGCATGTCCGGGAGGCCGGCAGCCACCGCCATGCGCAGAAAGCGCCCCGTGGGACGTATCGTCGCAAGTGTTTTGGCGGCGCTCCTGGTCGTCATCATGCTGGTGACGTTCGGACTGTGGAACTGGGTCGACGGTCATCTCGACAAGCAGCCCTGGCTGTCCGACAAGGCCAACACGTCAGGCACCAGCTGGCTCATCCTCGGATCCGACCAGCGCACCGGCGAAGAGGCGAAGACGATCACCGGGTTCCGCACTGACACGATCCTCGTGCTGACCAAGCCCAATTCCGGCACCCGCTCGCTCATCTCCATCCCGCGCGATTCGCTGGTGCAGGTGAACGGCACCTATATGAAGATCAACGCCGTCGCGCAGCTGTCCGGCGAGAAGGCGCTCGTCCAGCAGGTCGAGACCATCACCGGCCAGAAGATCGACCACGTCGCGCAGATCAAGTTCAACGGATTGAAGGATGTGGTCGACGCGTTGGGCGGGGTCGACCTGTGCTATGACCAGACCGTGAACGACGCCCTGTCCAATCTCAACTGGACCGCGGGATGCCACACGGCCGATGGGGCGACCGCCCTGGCGTTCTCACGCATGCGCTACTCCGACCCGAAGGGCGATTTCGGCCGCGCCGAACGCCAGCGGCAGGTCATCGGAGCCATCGCGAAGAAGGCCATGTCCGGCAAGACGCTGACCAACATCCCGAAACTCAACAAGACGCTGAAAGCCGCTTTGGCGTCCATCACCGTCGATTCCAAGACGAACCCGTACACGCTCGCACAGATGGTGTTCGCGTTCCGCGACGCCACCTCCGACAACGGCATCAGCGGCAGCGTCTATTGGACGAATCCCGGCTACAACGTGTCCGGGGTCGGCTCGTCGGTGCTGCTGGATGACGCGAAGAACCTCGAACTGTTCAGAGAGCTCGCTTCGGGCAGCCACAAGCCGGGCGCCGTGGGCACGCTGGCCAACCAGTGATCGCAGAATGATGCGGCAGGCCGCATGCCTCGTCGTGGCCGGTTGGCGTGTTCCACCCGCCGGCCACGACACGCCGAAATGTGGATAACTCGGTAGCCTTCGACCACATTGTTCCCCCAAGCTTGCGCATGCCGGCGACGCCGTTCCACACTGAGGGCATGGACGAAGGCAGGAACCCGGATTCGAGGCGCGGGCGGCGCGGCCGAGGCAGGCGGCGTCCCAGGCGCGAGCGACGCGCGCGCGGATCGTCCGCTCTGCCGATGATCACGCTGGTCGCGCCCATCGCCGCACAGGCGTTGATGGTCATCATGCTTCTGCTGGAGCGACGTTGGCTGTTCGCCGCCATGGTCGCGCCGGGCATGGTGGGATGCATGGCTTCGGCGGCGTCATCCCTTGCTGACCGTCGTGGATCGTCACGCCGCGACGAATCCGGGACGACGAGCCACGACGCTGCGGGCGGCCGCCCAAGTCGGCCCACCGATATGGCAGGAGCCCGGGGCCGCCATCATGGATCGGCGGACGGAGCCGATCGGGACAAGGATGAAGGCGAGTCGGAGGATCCGTCACGGATTCACTCGCCCTCACTGGAGGAGCTGACGGGGCTTCAGGCCGAGCCGCTGCCATGGCGCATCATCGCGAGAACATGGCTCGCCTCCCCGTCGCTGTGCGTCACCGTGGGCATGGGGTCGGGGCAGCGGCCGTTCACGATCGATCTGCCCCGCCAAGGGCCGCACGCCTTGGTCGCCGGCACCACGGGCTCCGGCAAATCCGTGCTGTTGCAAAGCTGGTGCCTGGCCATGGCGGTGCGCAATCCGCCCGACCGGCTGCATTTCGTGTTCCTGGATTTCAAGGGAGGTTCGGCGTTCAGCGTCATCGAGCGGCTGCCGCATACCGTGGGCAGCGTGTGCGACCTCGATCTGAATCACGCCGTTCGCGCGTTGAGGGCGCTGGAGCTGGAGCTGCGACGCAGGGAGCATCTGGTCGCCGCGGAGCGTGTCGGCTCGATCGGGCAGTTGCAATCCCCGCCGCCCTCGCTGATCGTCGTCATCGACGAGTTCCATGCGCTGAACAACCAGCTGCCCGACTATGTGGACCGGCTGGTGCGCATCGCCTCGCTGGGGCGCTCCCTGGGCATGCATGTCATCGCCTGTACACAGAACCCGCTGGGACAGGTCAGCGCCGACATGAAAGCGAACATGGCGCTGAACATATGCCTGCGTGTCCGGGACGGCCTGCAATCCATCGAATTGCTGGGAGACGGGCGGGCGGCATCCATCAGCCCGTCCGCTCCCGGGTGCGCATGGCGCAACGACGGTGAATCCGTGGAGCCGTTCCGATGCGCCTTTGTATCGGACATCGGCGCGATGGTCGAGGCCGCGCGCACAGCTGCGGCATTTCATGGTCTGGTCCATGCCTCGGCGCTGTTCACGGCCCCGCTACCCCGCATCGTGGAGGCCGACATGCTGCCCGCACGGTCATCGGACGTTCCCTCAGTGCCCTTCGCCCTTGCCGATGACGGCATCGGCATCGATGTGGCGGAACTCGCCGTGAACGCCGGCAATGTCGGGATCATCGGAAGCGCAGGACGCGGCAAGTCCACGATTCTCGCCTTGCTAGCGCACCGTTCACGCGACATTCTCGGCCTGTGCGTGCGCTGGACACGCCGTGAGGGACGGGCGTTCGTCACGTCGACGGTACGCCATCACAGACGGGTGCGGTTCTCCTCCGAATCGCCACCTCCCGTATCCCCGCATCTGCTGTGGCTGGTGGACGATGCCGACACACTGTTCGATCCGTTCGGCACGGACCCGCTATGCGCACGGCTCAAGGACGCGCTGGGCGACCACGACGTCACCGTCGTGTTCGCCGTGGAGACCTCCAAGCACATCCGAATCCCCGAGCATTGCGGCACGAGAATAGTCTTCCCCACGGGGGAACGTACCGTGGACCTGATGGATGGCATACCCGCCGGCCTGCTGTCGCAATGCGGGCCGGATGACATCATGACGGCGGGCCGCGCCGTGCTGCTGCGCGAGGGGAACGCCCTGTGGATACAGTGCGCCATGGCCAAAATCTGAAGTTCTTCACACTTGAGAGCGAAAACCTCTTGAAAAAACAATCGTTTCGTGGTTACCTAATGTATGACTTGAAAGCTCGTCGTCGGCAATAGGCGATGGGAGGAGGGTGATACACATGAGCAGCGCTTTTGATTGGCGTGCCAAGGCAGCATGTCGAGACAAGGACCCGGAACTGTTTTTCCCGGTGGGAAACACGGGAGCCGCATACCAGCAGATCGAGGAAGCTAAGGCGGTCTGCCGCACCTGCAAGGTGATTGACGCCTGTCTGAAGTGCGCGTTGGACACCAATCAGGATTATGGTGTCTGGGGCGGTCTGAGCGAAGACGAACGCCGCGCCCTGAAGCGTCGCGCGATGCGCGCGCGTCGCTCCCAGGCCATGCAGCTGCAGGTCTGAGTCGCTCCTCGTCACAACCGACTCCTCGCCGCAGCCGATTCATAGCTCCATATGCTGCGAAAAGGGTGGTCTCCCCCACAGGGAGGCCACCCTTCAATCATGTTTCGGCAGGTTTTCGGGCCGTCAAGCGGCCGTCACTCGTTCTGCGCCGCGCGCAGCGTCATGTCGAGGATGACCCGGGTGCCGCCTTCGTGACGCGGCTCCCAGCGCACGCTGCCGCCGAAATCGTTGGTGACGAACGTGTTGATGATCTGTGTGCCCAATCCGGAGCCCGAGGAGCGTGCCAGACCGTCGTGTTCCTCGTTGGCGAGACCCGACCCGTCATCCTCCACCACGACATTGAGGCTGTTGCCGCTGCGCCCGACGGAGATGGTGATATGCCCCTCCTTGCGTCCCTCGAAACCATGCTCCACACAGTTGGTGATGAGCTCGGTGAGCACCAGTGACAGTGGGGTCGCATCCTGTGCGGGCATCATGCCGAACTTGCCGACGTAATCGATGTGGATGTGCTGGTCGCACATCGTGGCCAAGTCGACGCTCATCTTCAGCAGGTTGGAGATGACCTTGTCGAAATCGACGATCTCATCGGCGGTCTGGCTCAGTCCCTCGTGCACCATGGCGATGGTCTGCACGCGGCGCTGTGCCTCTTCAAGCTCTTTTTTGACCTCACTGGACTTCGTCTTGCGCGCCTGGAGCCTGAGCAGCGCAGAGACCGCCTGCAGGTTGTTCTTGACACGATGGTGGATCTCCGAGATCGTGGCGTTCTTGGTCTGCAGTTCGACCTCACGCCTGCGCAGCTCGGTGACGTCACGGCACAGGATGATCGCCCCGGTGCGCCCGTTGTTGTCGTACAGGGGCAGCGACCGGACGGATACCGCGGATCGGTTGGCGTTGATTTCGGAATCCACTGCATCCTTGCCCATCAGCACCATCGGCAGCGCTTCGGGGACTGGATCGTTGCGACGCAGCAAGTCGGTGCCGATTTCGCTGAGGAAATGCCCCTGCATCGTCATCAGGCATCCCAGCCTTCTGAAGCAGCTGATGGCGTTGGGCGAGGCGTAGCGTACGATGCCCTCCTGCGTGAGCATGATGAAGCCGTCCGAGACACGCGCAACATGGCGCTGGCTCATGATCGCGTTGACGTAGGGGAACTGGCCACGGGGAATCATCTCGTACAACTGCTTGCCCGCGTTGATGCTTTCGGACTCGTACCGGCCGTTCGACTCGCGCGTGGCCATGTTGGTCTCACGCACGACGAGCCCCAGCGTCTTGCCGTCATGACGGACGGGGGCGTACACGTTGCAGACCGTGGATTTGCCGACCGCCCTGAGCACAGTGGACCTGAACACGGTCTTCGACTGCATGGCGGCATCCAGCTCCCCCACCATTTCCGGGGCGACCAGCGCGCCGACGGCGTCATCGATTCTCAGGGTCATCACGGTGGAGGGCCTGCACTGCTCGACGATGCGGTAGTTGCCGTCGCCGTCCTGCACGATCAGCAGCAGGTCGGCGAAGCTCAGATCGGCGATCACCTGCCAGTCGGCGACCAGATGGTGCAGCCATTCGCGATCGCTTTCGGTGAAGTCAGGTCGAGTAGCCAGAATGTGTGTGAAATCAGCCATGAGTACCATGATACGCAATACCATGCCGATGTATGACGCAATCGTCATCCGTACTTCATGAGCACATCCGTGAGCGGACAAGTCTATAACCTACGCTAACGTAAGTTACGTTTCCGTAACCAATCGGGGAGGTCATATGGCAGTACAGGACGACGCGACGGTGGCAGCGAAGCGAGCCGCTGTCATCAAGGCGCGGGAAGTCGCATTGCAGGCGAAGGCCGACGCGGTGAGGGCGAAATCCCGCGCGAAGGCCGAGGCGATCCGACATAAGGCCGAGGAAAAAGCCACCAGGACCCTCGCCAAGGGCGAGGCCCACGCCGCGCGCATCGAGGGAATCGCCCCGGCGGAAGTGGAGCGCAAGATCCGTCTCGACGTGCACGGACGGCCCAAGCCATTGATGAGAGGGTGGATTCACGCAATCGCCACGCCACTGTCGCTCGCCGCCGGCATCGTCCTGATATGCCTGGCCCACGGCGCGCCACTGAAATGGGCTTGCGTGGTGTTCATGACCTGCTCGCTGATCCTGTTTGGCAACTCAGCCGCCTACCACCTCGGCGACTGGTCGCCCCGCGTGACCGACGTGCTGCGGCGCATCGACCACGTGAACATCTTCCTGCTCATCGCGGGCACATATACGCCGGTGTCGTTCGCGCTCGCCCCGCATATGCGCAACGCCATCATCGCCGGCATATGGAGCTGCACGCTGGTGGCGCTCATCATCCATGTGATCTGGATCAGCGCCCCGCGCTGGCTGTATACCGTCGTCTACATCGTGTTCGGAGTCTCCGGCGTGGCGTTCATGTACTTCTTCTGGGTCTCCCCCGCCGCCGGCCCTGCCGTCGTGGTGCTGCTGGCCTCGGGAGGCGCCTGCTACATCCTCGGCGCCATCGTCTACGCGCTACGCAAGCCTGACCCGTGGCCACGCGTCTTCGGATTCCATGAGATCTTCCACTGCGGCACCGTCGCCGGCTACGCCTGCCACATGGTCGCGATCTACATGGTGATCGTGCATCTCTGGCCGTGACCATCGCCGCTCAGGTCAGCCCGCCAGCGAGCACCACACAACTTATGCTCCCGCTGGCGGGAGCTGGCGCGCAAAGCGAGACTGAGGGTGGTTACCAGGCTACAGCGACCATCATCACCCGCTATAATCCGCAATAATCGGACTCCCCCCCCCGCAAACCGCCAAGTAACACATGAAAGCGTTCCTAAGTGCGCGCCGAAACGACAATCCTGCGCACTTAAGAACGCAAACCGGGCCATTTGCGTGCCTATGTGCGCGCACTCATCGTTTCGGCGCGCACTTAGAAACGCTTTTCTAGTCCACAGCCTCGGCATAGGCCTGAAGCGTGGCGCCAGTGGCGGATCGTCCGTCGGATGAGAGAGCAGCGACCTGCTGTCCACCGACTCCGAGCATGCCGCTGGCGGGATTGATGGGCGTATACGTACCATCATCAAACGACAGCAGCAACTACGATAACCACCGTCGTAACGCCGATTGAAATCTTCGTTGAACGTCTCATCAGAAACAACTCCTCACATAAGCTATGTCAGAAATTCGCACTGTATGAAGTTCTAGGCACACACATCCCATACCGCGCGTAAGACAGGAGGCAGCCATTGCCTGAGATGGGAGGAAGCTCGGCGACAACGTACTTATAACGGTTGCCGACGGCAGAGAGCATTTTCCCATTCATGTCTTCTCCATTGAATTGGCATCTGCGATATATAGGCCAACACAACAACCTATGGTTCAATGATAGTCACGTGAGACGGCTCTGACAACGTAGTTCTTATTGGAGAAAGGGCTGCACGGCATAAAACCGTACAGCCCGAAGTGAGTCATGTCGACCCTGATGGCGCAACAATCACCAGTCCCCGGTCAGCGGGGACGCGCATATGGTCAGCTCAGAGGCTTCGCTTCCTTGATGACGACGGAAATCTCACGGCCGTTGGGGGCCTTGTAGCTCACCGTATCTCCCTCGTTGGCGCCCAGAATGGCGGCGCCGATGGGAGACTCGGGGCTGATCACGTCGTACTTCGTCGCGACCTTGATGTCGCGCGAGCCCAGCGCATACGTCATCTCGCGGCCGGCGAGCTCCAGCGTCACCAGCGACCCGTTGCCGACCTTGCCAGCCTTGGGAGCTTCGACGATGGTGGCGTTGCGCAGCTTGACGGTGAGCTCGTTGATGCGGCCCTCGTTCTTCGCCTGCTCCTCGCGCGCGGCCTGGTAACCGCCGTTCTCCGACAAATCGCCCTCGGCGCGGGCTGCCGCGATGCGCTTGGTGATTTCCTCGCGGTACTGGCCCTGTCGATGCGCCAGCTCATCCTTCAGCGTGTCGAAAGCCTCCTGCGTCAGCAGAACGGATTTTTCCTCACCCATGGGTTCCTCCTGTATCAGTGATATCCAATCGATGCGTCAGATGACCGCCATCATACGGTCAGCGGGTCGAGATGATGTCGATGACGAATACGAGCGTGTCGCCGCCGCCGATGCCGGCCGCCGGCATGCCCTGGCTGCCATAGCCATACTCCGGCGGAATCGACACGACCAGACGGGAGCCGACGTTGTGGCCGGGAACGGTCTGATCCCAGCCGCGAATCACCTGACCGACGCCGATGCCGAAGCTTGCCGGCTGGTGGCGGGCGAAGCTCGAATCGAAGGGCGTGTCCTTGCCCCAGACCACACCGTGATAGTTCACGGTCACCGTGTCGCCGCGGCGGACCATCGGCCCGTCACCCTCGACGATCTCCACGGCCTTCAATCCCTTCGGCGCCTCGTCCGACGGGAAAGCGATCTCCGGAGCCGCGCCAAACACGGCATTGACCTCAGGCATGTTCGCCATGGCCTACCTCCTATCAATAATGCCATGCCGTTCATGGCATGGCCGCAAGTCGTAAAAAGACAGTGCCACTCACACTAGCACCCCAAGCCCCGGTTGCACAGCTCGCAGCGTATTTTTCAACGCAAATCGCCATATTCGCCATATTCGGCACGGCGACGGCCTAGCATTCGACGACGTTGACCGCCAGACCGCCCTTCGAGGTCTCCTTGTATTTCGACATCATGTCCTCGCCGGTCTGCTTCATCGTGGCGATGGCCTGATCCAGGCTGACGATGTGGGAGCCGTCTCCGAGCATGGCCATGCGCACGGCGTTGATCGCGGTGTTCGCGGCCATCGCGTTGCGCTCGATGCACGGAATCTGCACCAGACCGCCCACCGGATCGCAGGTGAGGCCGAGATTGTGCTCGATGCCGATCTCCGCCGCGTTCTCCACCTGCTCCGGAGTGCCGCCCATCACCGCGGCCAGACCGGCGGCCGCCATCGAGCAGGCGACACCGACCTCGCCTTGGCATCCCACTTCCGCTCCGGAGATCGAGGCGTTGCGCTTGAACAGGTATCCGACCGCGCCGGCGGTCAGCAGGAACGTCCTGACGCCCTCGTCGTCGGCGGACTCGACAAAGTGCCAGTAGTATTCCAGCACGGCCGGAATGATGCCGGCCGAACCGTTGGTAGGCGCGGTGACGACCCGGCCGCCGCCGGCGTTCTCCTCGCTCACCGACATGGCGAACAACGCCACCCATGCGGAATCGGAGGATTCCAGCGCCGAAGAGATGCGGCGATCGCGTCTGAGCACGTCGCTGTTGGCCGCGAGACGCCGGTACATCAGCGGGGCGCGGCGGGGCACGTCCAGACCTCCCGGCAGCGTCGGCGTCGCACTGGCGCACCCGGCGTCGATACAGTGGCTCATCACGTTCCAGATTCGCGTGAGCCGGTCACGCACCTCCTGCGGCGAGCGCCGGGCCGTTTCGTTCGCCCAGACGACGTCGGCGATGCTCAGATGGTGCTTCCGACACAGGTCGATCAGGCCGTCGCATGATACGAAGGGATATGGCACGCCGTCGCCGTATTCGGCAGCCTCGTCGTTCCCGGAGTCCTCCGGCGACTGCGACGACGCCGGCGTCTGCTCGTGGTTCGAGATCAGCGCGTCGTCGATCCGTCCGCGGCGGATGAACCCTCCGCCTATCGAATACCAGACCTGCTCGTCGATGATGTTGCCCTGGGCGTCGAACGCCTGGAACCGCATGCCATTGGGATGCGGGGCGAGCCGCTTCCACCGGTCGAAGACCATGTCGCCGTCGTCATCGTATGCGATGGCGTTCGTGCCGTTGACATGGATGGTTCCGTCGTGCGCGCAGCGTTCTCGGACTGAAAGCAGGTAATCCGTATCAACTGTGGCGGGTACGTTGCCTTCCAATCCGGCGAGAATCGCGCGGTCGGTGCCGTGGCCGAGTCCGGTCAGCGACAGTGACCCGTACAGGATGACGCGGATACGGCCGACGCGCGACACGGCGCCAGATTCCTCCAGTGACGAGGCGAACGCCTGCGCCGCGCACATCGGGCCGACGGTGTGCGACGAGCTGGGGCCCACACCGATGGTGAACATGTCGAGAACACTGAACATGACTGACGAATCCCTTCACACTGTTATGCACGCTTTCACGGCTGATACCATCGCGATATCATATCCTCCGCCACGCACATGCGCACGGCCGGGCCGTCGCCATCTCCGCTGCCCCGTCGAACCGCCGAATCAGGTCAGCTCGACGACAGCGTTCCGCAATGGCTGGTCTCACGCCAGATGCGACCACGTCATCGCCAGGACGACGCCGCCGAACACGGCGAGCGCGATGACGGCTGCGGCCGTGACGGCGATCCTGCCCTTGGACTTCATGACGCGCGGCATGGCGGCGGTTCCCAGGAAGAACGCGGCGAGGCCCACCACGGCGCAGTTGATGCCGATCATCAGCGAGTCGCCCTGCGAAAGGGTGGCCAGACCGGCTCGGGTGATGATCGAGTTCATCGTCGCCGGATACACGCAATACCCCCAGATGCCGAACCCGACGCATCCGATCACGGCATATATCAGCGGCATCAGCGCATCGCGGCGTTTCAGCCGCGCGGCGAACGAATCAGCCGCCCACAGCAGCACGAATCCGACCGTATACACGAATGCGACGGCGAACAGGCAGGCCACGAGGAACCACGGCATCAGGGCGAACGCGCCTCCCACGGCGCTCACCATCACCGGCGCGCTGACCAGCTCGCACACGCACATGACAAAGGCGATGGAGACCGCCTGCACCAGCATCGTCGGCAACCCGGTCTCGGGCTCGCGCGTCACGTTCGTCCAGTTCGCCATCTTGCACCTTTCGTCAGTGTCGGGCCGCAAACCCAGCTGTATGTAAAGCAGCCATCCCAGAATGTTGCGATAAGGTGCCCCCGGTGGGACTCGAACCCACAAGCCAAAAGCGACGGATTTTAAGTCCGCTGCGTCTACCGATTCCGCCACGGGGGCCGTGCCGGCAAATATGCCGGCAGAACCATTATGTCATGCTTGTTCAGCGTTCTGCAAGCAACCGCCGTCCGCAGTCGAGCACGATGCCGTCGAGCAGGCCATGTTCGCTGGCCACATACGAGTCGATGACTCCACCATGATCGGCCGCGGCCGCCTGGGCCACCTTCGCGAGCACACGGTTCCATACGACGGCACCGCCGCCCACCACGTCGATACGCCCCGGATGGATGGTCTTGTAGGCGCGGCGCTGCTCACGCGTCATGCGCAGAAACCTGTCGTCCACGGCGTAGGCGTCGTCCACGGGGATGCGCACGCCGTCCACGCGTCGGTGATCGTATTCCTTGAGCCCCAGAGCCAGCGCGCTCATCGTGGTCACCGTGCCGGACACGCCGATGATCGTGCGGGTGCGTCCCGCCGGCACCATGCGGAACGCCTCGTCGATGTGCTCGTCGATGTCCGCGATCGCTTCGGCGATTTCGGTTTCGCTGGGAGGATCGTGGCGCAGGTGGCGCTCGGTCATGCGCACGGATCCAATGTCCATCGAGAACGCGGCCTGTACCTGCGTGGAGGGCGCGTCGATGCCGTCGCCGCCCAGCACAAGTTCTGTGGAGCCGCCGCCCAGGTCCACCACCAGATACGGGGGTTCGAGCTCGCCGCGGCTCACGACGCTGGTCGCCCCGAGGAAGCTCAGATCGGCCTCCTCCGTTCCCGGGATGACTTCGGGGCGCACGCCGAGTATCTGCTCGATGCCATCCTCGAATGTGTCACGGTTGACGGCATCGCGGGTCGCCGATGTGGCTACGAATCGGATCGCGTCCACCGGGTGCTGGGCAAGGACCCCGGCGAATTCCGCGGCGGCCGTGTACGCCCGGTCAAGCGCGTCCTGAGCGAACCGGTGCGTCTTGTCCACGTCTTGCCCCAAGCGAATCACGCGCAGGATCCTCGGCACGATCTCGTGCATGCCCTGATCGTCCACACGCGCAATCTTCAGACGGATCGAGTTCGTGCCGCAGTCGATGCCCGCAACGGTAACGGATTTCATCTCTATCTCCTTTATTTCCCGCTGTCTCGCCGGCCGGGCGACCGCGATCATCGGGGGCGTTCGCCCGGCATGATCGTCTCGCTCGGCGCAATCATTGCGTTCAGCGGCCGTTTCCAGTCTTTTGGCCATTCGGTTTTTCGTCTGTCCGCTCAGTCGTCGAGCGAACCGCACCGGCAGACGGATGGACTGAACTCCTCCGTCACCGCCTCCAGCACACGATCGCCGATGGGGTTGACGCCCTCCCCCATGACCAGGGTCTGAGCCAGCAGCGCATGCAGGCATTTCACGCGTTCGGGCATGCCCCCCGCGCTGACGTTGGCGATGCGGCTTTCGCCATCGCCGAGCCGCACCGCCAGCTCATGTCGGAACGCCACGTACAGGCGGTGCGCCCCGCGGTACTCGCCGGCCACCGTCTCATCGTCGTGCAGCAGCTCGTTGTACGCCCGCATGCGGCCTTCCGCTTCGATGTGCGACACCGCCTTCACCGCCTCGGGGCTGGTCAGATAGCAGGTGGTGGGGAACGGTATGCCGCCGGGCAGCATGGGCCGGGTGACCACGGCGAGCGGCCGGCCGCATGCGCAGCGGGCGCCGACCGCCACCATGCCGCGCGGGTATCGTCCGAGCTGCCGCTCGACGATGGCGATGTCACGCTCATCGGCACGCTGCTGCAGGAATCGGTCGGCGAGTTTCGCGACATCTCGTGTGGTGGATTCGTCTTGTGATTCTGGTTCGGTCACCAGCTTGGCTCCTTATCGAATGGCTTATCGAATAACTGGTCGAATGGCTTATGCAGTCGGATGAATGACGCTGCCGCCGGCCGCGTCTACTGCTTGTCGCCCGAGTTCGTGTCGGTTGCGCTGCCGGAGTTGCCGTCGGCTTTGCCGGTATCGCCCGATTGGCTGCCGGAGGCCGTTTTCGATGGCCGCTCATCGGCTTTCTTGAACGAATATTCGAGCTCGCTGTACCAGGGCAGCACCTTCCCGTCGGATGTACCGCTTTTGGTCTTCGCGGTCCCCTCGCTCGTGCCCGTCACCGCTTCCGGGTGCTGCACGCGCACCGCCTTCTCACCGGGGAAGACGAAGCCGAGCCGCTCCCTCGCCTGCGTCGCCACATAGCTGTCATCATTCCAGCGTTCGATGTCGTTTTCGAGATCCTGCTTCTTGGTGACAAGCGCGGCTTCCTGATTCTTGAGGTCGTTGAGCTGGGCGAGGTTCAGCGCGTACGTGTGGAACGTGGAGACCAGTTGGATGGCTCCGGGCGCGATGATGAACAGCGACACGAAGAACGCGATCGGTCCGGTGCCGTGCCGTTTGCTTCGTTTGCCGCGTGGTCGCATGTTCCGGGTCGAGTCGTTCATGGCAACAAAAATACCCGGCACATTCGACTTGGCGAATATGCCGGGCATTGTCACGACGCTAGCATCGTCTCGGCCTTACAGCCGCGACAATCACTTGGCGATGTACTTCTTGCAGGCCTTGAAGGCGCTGTAGCCGGCGTACTGAGCGGTGGAGCCGAGCTCCTCCTCGATCTCCAGCAGGCGGTTGTACTTGGCGACGCGCTCGCCACGGGCCGGGGCACCGGTCTTGATCTGGCGGGTGTTCTTGGCAACCGCGAGGTCGGAGATGGTGGTGTCCGGGGTCTCGCCGGAGCGGTGGGAGACCATGGAGGTGTAGCCGTTCTCGGTGGCCAGCTCGATGGCGTCAAGGGTCTCGGTGACGGAACCGATCTGGTTCAGCTTGACCAGCAGGGAGTTCGCGGCACCCATGTCGATGGCCTTGCGCAGGCGGGCCGGGTTGGTGACCAGCAGGTCGTCGCCGACGAACTGCAGACGGTCGCCGAGGCGACGGGTGATCTCGGCCCAGTCTTCCCAGCCTTCCTCGTTGAACGGATCCTCGATGGAGACGATCGGGTACTCGTTGATGAGGTTCTCGTAGTAGTCGAGCATGTAGGCGGAGTCGCGCTCTTCGCCGTCGAAGCGGTACTTGCCGGTCTCCTTGTTGTAGAACTCGGAGGAGGCGACGTCGAGGCAGATGCCGATCTGCTTGCCGGGCTCGTAGCCGGCGGCGGAGATGGCGTCCATGATGTACTTGAGGGAGTCCTCGTTGGACTTCATCTTCGGGGCGAAGCCGCCTTCGTCGCCGAGGCCGGTGTTCAGGCCTTCCTTCTTCAGGACGTTCTTGAGGGTGTGGTAGACCTCGACGCCGGCGCGCAGGGCCTCGCTGTAGGTGTCGAAGCCGTACGGGGAGATCATGTACTCCTGGATGTCGGTGGCGAAGTCGGCGTGGGCGCCGCCGTTCATGATGTTCATGTTCGGGACCGGCAGGATGTGGCCGTTGGTGCCGCCGATGTAGCGGTACAGCGGCAGTTCGGCGGACTCGGCGGAGGCGTACAGGGCGGCCAGGGAGACGCCGAGGATGGCGTTGGCGCCCAGCTTGCCCTTGTTCGGGGTGCCGTCGAGCTCGATCATCAGGTCGTCGAGGGCGCGCTGGTCGGTGGCATCCATGCCGATGACCTTCGGAGCGATGACCTCGTTCACGGCCTTGACCGCGTTCAGCACACCCTTGCCGCCGTAGACGGACTTGTCGCCATCGCGGCGCTCCCAAGCCTCGGCCTCACCGGTGGAAGCGCCGGACGGAACCAGGCCGCGGCCTTCGGCGCCGTCTTCGGTGTCGAGGATGACCTCAACGGTCGGGTTGCCACGGGAATCAAGGATCTGACGCGCGTAAACGCTTTCAATAGCTGCCACAACTACTCCTTAAGACTGTTAGGTTGTGATGACAGACTTAAGAATAATGCCTTTTGTGGACGAGTGCCAGAATTTCTCGGAAAAATAATATGAGCGCTAACATTCGGCTGGATATAGACAGATTCCGCACATCTGACCGCCCTCAGTCGGCTCCGCCGCCACTGTCGAGGACTGGCGGCGGAGCCGGCCGAGGGCGGTCAGAGGATACCGAGCTCAAGCCGACGGTATTCGCGCTGGATCGCCCGCGTCACCGGCCCGATTCCATAGCCCGCATCCCCCAGCTCGACGACCGGGCGCACGCCCATCAGGGCGTTGGTGGCGAAGACCTCATCCCAGCTGTCCAGCGAATCCTGTCGGAAGGTCCCCTGCTCGGCCTCGTATCGTTCGCACAGCCACGCCCGCACGGTGCCGGGTAGCAGCCCGCATCGCTCGTCCGGCGTATACAGCCGCCCGTCGCGCACGAAGAACAGGTTCGCGTTGGTGGTCTCGCAGATGTCGCCGCGCGTGTTGAGGTACACGGCGGAATCGAAGCCGAGCCGCCGAGCCGAACGCGATTCGAGTATGTTGTCGCCCTGATTCAGCGTCTTGTGCGCCGTGAGCGGCGAACACTCGTTGCGCCAGGCGCGGCACCAGCCAAGCCTGAGACCGCGGTCCTGCGCCCAATCCGCATACGGGTTCGGCCGATGCGTGACGATGACGTTCGCGGACGACACCATGAGCTTGACCGCGAACGACCGACCGTCAGGCAATTCTGCCGCGTCGAGATGTTCGGCGATATGAGCCCGCAGCGTATCATCGTCCGGCGCGTCGATATCCAATGCCCGCGCTCCGCGCCGAAGCCGGTCGAGATGACGGTCGAGCATGACGAGTCGCCCGCCGGTCAGGTTGATGGTCTCGAATACGCCGAGGCCGAACTGGTATCCCTCATCCAGGGCGAATGTGACGGCCGTGCCTTCGCCGCCAGGCGTGCCATTGCTATTAGTCATGCCATTGTCCTTGTCTTCCGTCATGCACGTCACTGTCCGACACGTCACAGTCCAGCGCGTCGAGCAGCGCCTGTGCTTTCTGCATGGCCTCGTCGTATTCGGCGTCCGGGTCGGATTCGATGGTGATGCCGCCGCCCGCGCCGATCCGGTACAGGCCCGCCTTGTCACATCGCCCGACGTGCGTCGCGCAGCGGATCAGAATGCTCAGATCGCAGCCGCCATCGGCGGTGATGTAGCCGAGAGAGCCGGTGTACACGCCGCGAGGCGACCGTTCATACCGGTCGATGAGTTGCATGACGCGGCGCTTGGGAGCCCCCGTGATCGATCCGCCCGGCGACATGACGGCAAGCAGTTCGGACAGATCGCGGGCATCGGGCAATTCGGCCTCGACGGTGGACACCAGATGGAACACGTGCGGGTGGGTCTCCAGTTCGGCGAACCCCGTGACCTGCACGGTTCCGGGAGTCGCCTCGCGGCTCAGATCATTGCGTTCGAGGTCGGTGACCATGAGCAGCTCATCATGGTCCTTGCCGGATTGCTCAAGGGCGGCGCGGTTGGCCGCGTCCTCCTGCACGGTGAGGCCACGTGGCCGCGTTCCTTTGATGGGGCGGGTGACGACATGGCCGCTGCGGCATTCGAGGAACCGTTCCGGCGACGAGCTGACGATCTGCCATCCGCCGCCGTTGACATACGCGGAGAACGGCGCGGGATTGTCGTCGTTCAGACGCAGGAACATGTCCAGGGGCGTCACGGGACTGGTGACGTCGAGACGCAACGAGTAGTTCACTACGTAGGCTTCGCCGTCGTGCATGTGCGATTTGAGTCGTTCCACGGCCTCGCAGTATGAGGCGCGATCGTGGTCGCAGCGCCATGCGCCGCAGTGGGAGGCTGAGGTGTGCGGGGAGTCTGGATAACCACCCCCAGTCGCTTCGCGACAGCCCCCGCCAGCGGGAACGGACTGGCAGACGGATCGTATGGCGGCGATGTTCCGGGCGCTGTTCGGGTGGCGATGATGGCTGAGCAGGGTCAGCGAGCGCCGCTGCCGGTCTTCGATGAGGATGTCGTCGAAACTCCACCATGCGGCGTCCGGCGGCGTCTTTCGCTCTGCCGCCTGCGGGCCGCCGTCGAACCGGGATCGCACGCCTTCCCGGCGTCGGCCGTCATCATATGACATGAATCCGAGCACGCCGGGCTCGTCACGCAGCCGGTCGTGCAGCAGCATGAGCGAGTCTTGGCCGGGGAGCAGCCGGTCCCGCCAGACATCGTCGTCTCCGCAGACGACGAGGGTGCCTTCCATCACGTCATCGCCGTATTGCATGAGCCGATGGTAGGCGTGCAGTCCGAGCACCGAATACCGTCCGCCCCGCCCCGAGTGCAGGAGCGTCAGGGCCTGGCCATTGTCGAAATGCCGGATCAGCGAAGTCAGGGGATGGTACGGCAGCCGGATCATGCCGTTCTGCTCCCCGATGCCTCCGGGCATGCCTTCGAACGGGGATCCGGAGCCCATCATGCCTTCCTCGGTTGCGGCTTCCATGCGAAGTCGTGCAGCAGGTCGCTCACCCAGTCCATGACCTGATCGCCCGGCATCGGTTTGCCGCCGAGCGTGCCCGCGAACGGCGCGGGGATCAGGTATGTGTGCGTGACCGGCCGGTATTGCGCCCCGCGGTAGATGCGGTTGATGCGCATCTGCATCGATTCGGGCGGGTCGATCTTGCCGACGCGCACGTTCTTGCCCTGCGCGACGATCTCCGATATGCCGAGTTCCCGCGCCTTCATGCGCAGGCGGGCCACGCCGAACAGCGTCTCGAACTCCTCCGGCAGTTTGCCGTAGCGATCCGTGAGTTCGTCGGCGAGTTCCTTGAGGTCCTCATCGGTGCGCGAAGCGGCCAGTTTCCGGTATGCTTCGAGCCGCAGCTTGTCGGAATCGATGTAGTCCACCGGGATGGACGCTTCGATGGGCAGGTCGATGGTGACCGCGACCGGCTCGGTCCGCTCCGGCTCCTTGTACTGTTCGACGGCTTCCGAGACCATGCGCACGTACAGGTCGAAGCCGACGCCCTCGATGTGCCCGGACTGTTCGTCGCCCAGCAGGTTGCCGGTGCCGCGCAGTTCGAGGTCCTTCATGGCGACGTCGAAGCCGCTTCCGAGCGCCGTGTTCTGCGCGATGGTGGCGAGGCGGTCGTGCGACTGCTGGGTCATCGGCTTGGACGGGTCGTACAGGAAGTAGGCGTACGCGCGTTCGCGGCCGCGGCCGACACGCCCGCGCAGCTGGTGCAGCTGGGAGAGGCCGAACCGGTCGGCGTGGTCTACGATCAGCGTGTTCGCGTTGGAGATGTCGAGTCCGGTCTCGATGATCGTCGTGCATACGAGCACGTCGATGTCGCGATGCCAGAAGTCGCGGATTACGCCGTCGAGCTGCTTCTCCCCCATCTTGCCGTGAGCGATGCCGACTCGCGCCTCGGGGACGAGCTCGTGGATCTTCGCGGCCGTCTTCGCGATGTCCTGCACGCGGTTGTGCACGTAGAACACCTGTCCGCCGCGCAGCAGTTCGCGCCGGACCGCGGCCGTGACCTGAGCGTCCTCGTACGCGCCCACGTAGGTGAGCACGGGAAGCCGGTCCTCGGGCGGGGTGGCGAGCGTAGACATCTCACGGATGCCGGTCACCGCCATCTCCAGCGTGCGCGGGATAGGCGTGGCGGACAGCGAGAGCACGTCCACATTGGTGCGCAGCGCCTTGAGCGTCTCCTTGTGCTCGACGCCGAACCGCTGCTCCTCGTCGATGATGACAAGGCCGAGATCCTTGAACTTGATCTTGGGGTTGAGCAGCTTGTGGGTGCCGATGACGACGTCGACGCCACCCGTCTCCAGTCCCTCGATGGTCTCGTTGATCTCCTTGGTCGTCTGGAAGCGGCTCATGGCCGCAACGGTGACCGGGAAGCCCTCGTACCGTTCGGTGAACGTCTCGTGATGCTGCTGCACGAGCAGCGTAGTCGGCACGAGGACGGCCACCTGCTTGCCGTCCTGTATGGCCTTGAACGCTGCTCTCACGGCGATCTCGGTCTTGCCGAAGCCGACGTCGCCGCAGATGAGGCGATCCATCGGCACTGGTTTCTCCATGTCGGACTTGACATCATCGATGGTGGTGAGCTGGTCCGTCGTCTCCTGATACGGGAACGCGTCCTCCAGCTCCTTCTGCCATGGCGTGTCGGGGCTGAACGCGAACCCCTTGGTGCGCTGCCTGGCAGAGTACAGCTTCACCAGGTCCTCGGCGATCTCGTGCACGTGCTTGCGCGCCTTCGCCTTGGTTGCGGCCCAGTCGGAGCCGCCGAGCTTGTTGAGCTTGGGGGCCTCCGCGCCGATGTATTTGCTGATCAGATCCAGCTGGTCGGTGGGGATGAACAGCTTGTCGGCCGGGGCGCCGCGCTTGCTGGGCGCGTATTCGATGACAAGGTATTCGCGCGTGGTCTTGTTCGCCCCGGTGCCGATGGTGCGCTGCCGCATCTCCAGGAAACGGCCGATGCCGTGCTGCTCATGGACCACGTAGTCTCCGGCTTTGAGCTCCATCAGGTCGATTGCCTTGCGGCGGCGCTTGGGGGTCTTCGCCTGACCGGCCGCACTGGACCGTCCGGTCAGGTCGCGTTCGGTGAGCAGCGCGGTCTTCGCCGCCGTGTCGATGAACCCGTCGATGGCCTGGGAGCGGATGACGTCGAACGAGGCGATGCCGGTCTCGTTGATGGCTCGCTTCAATCGTGCGAGCGTGCCCTGCGCGGCCGCGGTGACGGTGACCTGGTACCCCGCGTCGATGAGCCCCTCGATGCCGGCCGCGGCCTTCGTCTCGTCACCGCGGTATTCGCCCGGGTTGCCGGCGGCGAGCTGCACGTGGTTCGGGCGGCTGGCGTCCACGCCGAAACTGGTGAGGTTCCACACGTCGTGGCTGGAGTATGCGAGCGAGTTGATGGTCTCCTCGTAGTCGAGGAAGCTGGCCTGGTCGAAGCTGATGGGAGCTCCGGCACCGTGCCCGGCCGCGGCGACATGCCAGCTGGCGGCGAGGAACTCGTTCGCGGTTTTCGAGAGGTCGTCCGCCGCGCGGCGCAGCTTTTCCGGGTCGGCGAGCATGATGACGGCATGCCTGTCGAGCATGCCGGTCACGGGTTCCATGTCGTCGATGAGCGCGGGCATCAGGGATTCCATGCCTTCGATGGGAATCGCGTTCGCGATGGACTCCAGCATGTCGTCGGCATTCGGAATCTGCCCGATGAGCCGTTTCGCCCGGTCCCGCACGGCGTCGGTGAGCTGCAGTTCCCGGCAGGGTGTCGCCCAGATCGTGCGGACGCCCTCGCCGTAGGTGCGCTGGTCGGACGCGTGGAATTCTCGGATGGAGTCGATCTCGTCACCGAAGAACTCGATGCGCACCGGATGTGGCGCGGTTGGGGGAAAGACGTCGATGATGCCGCCGCGCACCGCGAACTCGCCACGGTCCATCACCAGATCGACGCGCGTGTAGGCGTTCTCAACCAGTCGGCGCGACACGTCGTCGAGAGGCAGCTCCTCGCCTTGCGTGAAGACGAGCGGATCGACGTCGCCGAGCCCCTTGACAACGGGCTGGATCAGCGAACGCACCGGCATGACAAGTATGCGGATCGGTCCGAACATCGGATTGGTGTCGCTGGGGTGCGTGAGCCTGCGGAATACGGCCATGCGGCTCGCCACGGTGTCGGCACGGGGACTGAGCCGCTCGTGGGGCAGCGTCTCCCAGGCCTCCAGTTGTGCGATGTCGTTCGGGTCGCCGCCGTACCACGACCGCAGCGCGTTCACGGTGTCCTCGGCCTCGCGGCTGGAGGCCACGACCAGGACGACGGGGGTGTGTTCCGCCTGCGCTGCGGCGATGGCCGGGCGCAACCCGTCCGGGGTGCCCACGGTGATGATCGGGGCGATGTCCTTGCCGTCGGCGATGCTCATGCCGCCGCTGACGAGCCGATGGAATGCCGGATCCTCATCGAGCCGTTCGAGGATGCCGCACAGGGAGCCGTCGATCAGCGCGTTCTGGACGCGTGTGGCCGTGGCGGCGGATGCTTTGCCGCGCGCGCGTCCCTGCTCAGCGGCCATTGAACTTCTCCTGGGTGGCGGCGAGTCCGTCGAAGATGATGGTTTCGGCCGCGTCGGCGCCGTCTGCGAGGAATTCCGGCAGCTGCTTGCGCTGGTCGGGTCCGAAACCGCCGAGCACCCAGTTGACGGTGTTGTCGTGCGCGTGGGCTCCGCGCTGCGCGTGGCCGACGCCCATGCGCACGCGCGCGTACTTCGGGGTGCTCAGGGCTTTGTCGATTGATTTGATGCCGTTGTGCCCGCCGGCGGATCCGCCCGCCTTGACCTTTATGCGGCCGAATTCGAGATCCATGTCGTCATGGATGACGACGACGTGATCCGGCTGGATCTGATAGTACGCGCTGATCGAGGCGACCGCGTTGCCCGAGTCGTTCATGTAGGTCAGCGGCTTGGCGAGGAAGAACTTAACGTTGCGACCCTGCAGATTCATCGCGCCCTTGCCGAGCATCGCGAGCCCCTTGTGGTCGGAAAAGGCGACGGACCAGCGTTCGGCCAATATGTCGGCGGTCATGAAGCCCATGTTGTGACGGGTGCCCTCGTACTTCTTGCCGGGATTGCCCAGCCCCACGATCAGCCAGAAATCGGATGCCATGTGTTACTCTCCTGTCTTCAACCTTAAGGATTGTACCCCACCCGCCAACGCCTTGACCCAATAGCTCATGTCATGCAGCTTGCCGTCGAGCGCGCCCACCGCGGCGGGAAGCAGTCCGAACCGGATGAATCCGAACCGCCGCATGAGCGCGACGGAACCGGCGTTGTCGGCGTAGATGATCGCCGTGACATGCGTGAATCCGCGCTCTGCCGCGGCATCGATCAGCCATCGCACCATCATGGTGCCGAGTCCCTGGCGTTGGTGGTCGCCGGCGATGTAGTAGCTCAGTTCGGCGATGCCGTCGTATCCGGCCCGCTGATGGAATTTCGAAAGCGAGCCGAACCCCACGACGGCGCCTTCGGGACCTTCGATGACGACGACCGGATACTTGGCGCGTGGCCGATGGGAGTCGACCCACGCACGACGGCTTTCCAGAGACACCGGTTCAAGGTCGGCGGACGCTCCCCCACGGATCACCGCCTCGTTGTAGATGTCGGCGATGGCCGGAACGTCGGCGTCAACGGCCGCGCGGATGGTATAGGACATGTCTTCAAGCATAACAACCGCCCTGCCGGCGGGATAGGGCGGGTGAGACTGGTGTCAGCGGTGCATGATGCGCGATTCGCCTCGATCCGCCGACAGGAACGTGGACAACGGCCGCACAATCACGAAATGCGGGAGTTGTCCAGAACGAACACGATACAACTGCCGCAAAACAGCCCTTTGCAGCAGTTGTCCAGCATAAAACCACGAAATTCCGGCCATCCGGGACATGCCCGCGTTATCGTCCGCAGGACAACGGCCGCAAAATCGCGAAACGCGGGAGTTGTCCCGGCCATCCGACCGAACGCGGTCAATGGACGTCGGCCGTGCCGCTTGCCGGCAACGCCGTCAGCGGAACGGCCGAAGCGTCACGAGGCGGTGTAGAAGTCGACGGCCTCCTCGATGCCACCGCTGAACATGGCTTTGCCCTTCTGGATGACGATGCCCCTGTGGCAGAACTCCTTCGCGGTGCCGGTCGAGTGGGTGACGAACAGCACGGTCACGTTCTCGTTGGCGATGATGCTGTTGACCCGCTCGCGGCACTTCTTCGCGAACTTGCGGTCGCCGACGGATAGCGCCTCGTCCACCACCAGGATGTCCGGGCGGATCGACGACACGAACGCGAAGCCCAGACGGGCGCGCATACCGCTCGAATACGTGCGCATCGGCTGGTCGATGTACTTGCCGAGTTCCGAGAACTCCACGATCTCGGGAATGAGCTCCTTGGACTCCTCTTTCGACAAACCCCACAGCTGGCAGCGCATGTCGATGTTCTCCATGCCCGACAGCTTCATGTCGAAGCCCGCGGAAAGCTCCAGCAGCGCGGACACGCGCCCGTGCACCTCGACGGTGCCGGACGTCGGGAAGCACACGCCGGTGATCATCTTGAGCGCCGTGGACTTGCCGGCGCCGTTGTCGCCGAGCAGCGCCAGGGATTCGCCGCGGTTCACGGTGAAACTCAGGTCGTCGCTCGCGTTGACCGTATCGTGCGGAATGCGCTTGGAGAAGGTGGACAGCAGGCGCAGCTTGTCGTTCTTGAACAGCTTGTACTGCTTGGTGACGTGGTCGAAGCGCACGGCGACGGGATTGCTCGCGTCCTCGTCGCGGATGACCGTGGCATCGCCCATTCGCGTGACATTCGATGGGAGCTTAGAGGACATCCGGCACCTCCATGTACAGACGGTGGTAGTTGTGCAGCGCGAGCACGACGAAGATCAGCAGCACGAACAGGAACGGCAGGAACGACTCCCAATCCGTGAAGAACCATTTGTTGTAGATAAAGCAGTCACGCACCGACTGCACGACCCATGTGACCGGGTTGAAGGACGCCACCAGACGGGCGGTACGCGGCCAGCCGCTGATGTCGAACAGGATGCCGGACAGCCAGAAGAACGGGGTGCCGAGCGTCTTGAGCAGGTTCGAGAAATCGCGCGATATCGCGCTCAAAGGCGACAAAGCCATGGACCACGCCACCCAGAACAGGAACATGAACACCATGACCAGCGGCAATTGCAGCATGTAGCGGCCAAGATGCACGCCGGTGAGCAGCGCCACCACAATGGTGAACGCCATCATGCACGCGAAGATGATGAGCAGCGACAGCGTGTAGAACGTGGAGATCAGCGACAGCGGGAATTTGATGCGGTTCACCAGATACGGGTATCGACGGTATACGTCACTGCCGGTAGTAATCATGTCGGACATGAAGAACCACGGGAACACACCGGCGGCGAGCCACAGCAGGAACGGCTTGCCGTTGACGTCGGACGAGCTGCGCAGACCGAATTTCAGTGCCACCCAGAAAACCAGGATGTACACGGCCGGTTTGGCGAACAGCCAGATCTTGCCGAGCGCGGCACCGCGGTACGTCTTCACCAGATCGATCTTCGCCAGATTCCAGACCTGCCGTCGCCAATGCCAGTTCTCGCCGACGACTTGCTTCAGTGTTGCAAACAATGTTCTTCCAAATCTGCTTGTCTTCTCATGGTCAGGTGCGGTCTCCCGCGAGGTCAGCCCATGTATGCGATGAGCTTGCGGTACATGTCTTCGAGACCTACCTGCGGCCTCCAGCCGAGCGCCTCAAGGCGTGACACGTCGAGTGGCAGGTGGTGCTCCGGCGGGTAGGGCGCGTTCGGGTCGACGTCGATGATGACGCGCGCGTCGCCCGTACCGAATTCGCGGTACACCATATCGGCCATCTCGCGGATTGACGAGTAGGTGGAGGGATTGGCCACGTTGTACGAGACGCCGTTCTCCCCCGCGACCAGCACGGTGAGGATGGCGGACACCGCGTCGGCGGTGTATGAGTACATTCGTGTGCTTTCGCCGGTCGTCTTCATGACGAAGTCCTTGCCGGCCACGGCGTTGCGTGCGAGCGCCGCGAACAGGCGGACGTCGTCGCGAGGGATGCCCGGGCCGAAGGTCTGCGCCAGGCGGACGGCCTTGACCGGCACCTGGTATTCGGAATGGTATGAGACGCACAGGTTTTCGGCGGCGCGCTTGCCTTCGGAGTAGCAGCTGCGCACCGAGCAGGGGTCGATGTAGCCGACGGCGCTCTCGTCAAGCAGGTGTTCCGTGCCGCGCTGCTTGTTGCCCATGCCGTAGATCTCCATGCTGGAGACGTAGACGAAGGAGGCCGCGCCGCGGCGTCGCGCCAGTTCCAGCATCGACCTGGTGCCGTCTACGATCGCGGAGAACGTCTCGACCGGATGGGACATGAAGAACGACGATGCGGTCGGACAGGCGGTGTGGATGACATAGTCCGCCGGCAGGTCGAGCGAGTCGACATCTTCGAGCGATCCCTGATGCAGCACGAGCCCGTCGTCGGCCGTGTACTGCCCCAGCATGGCCTGTGCCTTGGCCGGGTCTCGCACCAGCGCGTCCACGATGATGCCCGCCCCCGTCAAGCGGTTGCGTTCCAGCAGCGTGCGGGCGCACAGCGAGCCGATAAGGCCCGTGGCGCCGGTGACGAGCACATGCCGGCCGGCGAGCGCATCCCAGTCGATATCGAGATGCTGCGCCAGTGACGCATATTCCTCTTGCAGATCAAACATGATGGTCGTTGTCCTCCGTGTTCGTGTCACAGACCGAAGATCTGGGAGCTTTCCTCCGCGTCCATGATGGCGCGCATGATATAGAAGTCCGATGGCGTGGTGATCTTGATGTTCGAGCTGGCGCCTTCCACCTCGTACAGTTTGTGGCCGTAGTACGACATGAGGGACGCAGAGTCGATGAAGTCGCCGAGCCCTTCTTCCACGGCCTTGTGGTGTGCGTCATGCAGCTCGCCGAGGCGGAAGCACTGCGGGGCGCGGGCGAGCTGGCACTGTTTGCGGTCGATGATGTTGGTGATCACGCCGTCCTCGCTTTGCACGATGGTCTCGGTGGCGGGTACGACGGTGACGGCGCTGCCGTTCTTCTTCACACTGACGATGCAGTCGGTGATGGTCTGCTGGTCGATCAGCGGCCTGACGCCGTCATGAACGATGACGACCGAATCCGCGGGATACAGTCTGTTCGCCTTGTCGACGCCGTTGCGGATCGACTCCTGCCCGGATGAGCCGCCTGGCACGATCGCGGCGATCTTACCGACGCCGAACTTGGTGATGAGCTGTTCGAGAACGTCGATGTATTCCTTCAGGCATACGACGACGATGGCGTCGATGTCGGGATGCTGATCGAACGCCTCAAGCGTGTAGATGATGATCGGTTTGCCGTGCACGAGCAGAAACTGCTTGGGCTTGGTTCGCGAATTCATGCGTTGGCCGGTGCCGCCCGCAAAAATGACAGCGATGTTCATGCCCTCTCCTGTTATATGCGCTTTCGGGCTTGCAGCCCCGTTAACTCATACGTAGTCTATGTTCCAGACACGACTTATTTACCGAGCATTCACCTTTCTGTGGTATTCGGCACGCAGAGTGCACTAAGACGGATCACCATCAGTCCTTTCCAAACAGGCGCATGACCGCCCGCAGTGGCGCAGTGACCTTCCACGACTTCGAGTTACGGAGTTTCTGGACCTCGGCGCGAGATTTCTTGAGATCCGCTTCGAGCTTCTTTCGCTTCTCGGATAGTTTCTTGTTCTCAGTTTTCAAACGTTCGATATCAGGGTGTTCAAGAATACGCTCGGCGCCGATCTCGCAACCCAATACCATCTGGCCCACATAGGCGGCATAGTCATCGGCGTAATAGCGGACATCTTTCTCTTTGAAGACAGACAGCTTTGATTGCGCCTCACCCATGTACATCTTGTTCCATTCTTCCATGAATGTTATTCCCATCTCATTCATGGAAGAGAAATCCACCTGCAACTCTTGATCCTCAAATGCGATATTGCGTCCCTCTAGGTAGTCACGGAAGAAACGGTTCGGGCCGAACAGGAACGGGCCATCTATGTGAGGTACCGGCAGAGGGTTCAAATATAGAACAAAGGCATGTGAAACGAATACAGCCATTTTTTCGCCTGCTGGTGCATCAAGCCGCATATGTGCCCCTATACTCTTTGGCATTAAGTAAACGTTTCCCACGCAGCAGCCTGTGCTGAATCAGGTTGCACAGCCGTTTCAGGGGTATCGACAGCGCGATCGCGCCGATGATCACGACGGCCTCATAGCGCGGGTGCGTGGTCGGCAGGTCGTTGAGGTTCAGCATCTTGCGAATCATCACGTGAAGCAGATACAGTTCCAGCGAATACCGTCCGAACCAGCTCAGCACTTTTGATACCACGTCGTGAAGGCCTGCGAGCGCGGGCTTTCCCGCGCGGGCCATCACGTCCATGATGACGACGCCGCATATGCACAACAGCAGGTTCAACGCCGCGCGAAGGTACACCTTGACCAGAGGGACATCAACCAGCTGCATCGGGTAGAGCATGACGGCCACGGCCGTCAGGCATGCGGCGACCACGGGCATGGGCAATGGACGACGTTCATGCGAGAGCCTTCCCAGCAGCGCGCCGAAGATGAAGCACGGTATGCGGTTGACGATCAGATCGACGTTGTCGTAGAAAGACGGCGCGAATCTGTACAGCGCCACCGCGACCAGCACCGCGGCCGCACACAATGCCAACGTTCGCACCCATGCCGCGGCGACGTTTCGGGTACCGTCCACGACGGCGAACACGAGCGGAAACAGCACATAGCAAATCAGGCACACCGCTATGTACCAGAACCACTTCACACCGTCCGTGAAAAACGTGACGAATGCGATGTCGGCGAGGAAACGCACCACTCCGGCATCCGAATGGACGAAGTCGAACCAGATCCACCCGACCAGCGCCACGGCGACGTACGGCACCAGCACGCGGGTCAGCCGCTTGCGGTAGAACGCCCCCGCGTCCGGGTTGCGCTTCCACGAGTAGTACAGGCCCAGCCCCGAGATCATCAGGAACATGTCGACGCCGGAACTGCCGATATAGTCGTAGAACACCTGAGCGGGACCGTTGAAATGGTCGGCCGCGTTCGACAGGTCCTCGGTGTAGTGGAACGCCATGATCAGCAGGATCTGCACGCCCATCAGCACGCCGCGGTATTTGGACAGCAGCTCGTATGATGGGCGCCCGGCACCGCGTGGTGCCGCGTGCCGGGCAGTCTCGCCGGAGCCACTGCCGGGCTCACCGGCGCCGGCGGCGGGCGCGACGGCCATGCTCGTTTTCCCCGGCACGCTCACTCCTCCTCGTCGGAGGCGGACTTGGTATCCTTGTCGGCGACCTTGGAATCCAGCAGTTCCTTTGCCTTCCTTTCGGACTTGGCCGACTTGTCGGACTGCCGGACCGGCACCGCGCCTCCCTTACCGGAGGCCTGTTTGCGCACACCCGGAACATCCTTGCCGTAGATAATAGTGTCGATGGCACGGTCGCTGGCGAGTCCGCTGCGCTCGGCGGCGCGGTCGATGGACGAGGGGTGAGGGGAAACCGTCTCATAATGGCGAGTCCTCAGCACGTCCAGGAACTCGTCGAACGTATCGCACACCACGCCCGGCGCCATCTCGTCGATAGACCGCTGCACACCGCGGATCAGCGAGTACGCGGTCTTGTCGGGCACGAAAAACACTACCGGCTTCTTGAGCAACAGGTAGTCGTAGAAGCACGACGAATAGTCGGTCACCAGCACATCGGCGATGAAGAACAGCTTCGTCAGGCTCTCATCGGACAGGTCGAAGATGCGGTCGGCGTACTCGGCAGAGATATCCGGACGCTTGCGGATGAAATGATGCATCTCGAACACGAAATACGTGTCCGTCTCGACACACATGCGGTACAGACGATCCATGTCGATCTCGTCATACGGGTAATACGCGGTGCGCTGACCGGTGCCGCGGAACGTCGGAGCGAACACGATGACGCGTCCCTTGGCCGACCACGGGAACTTGTCGGCCATCTCCTCGCGGTATTCCTTCTCGACCTTCTCATCAAGGAAATGGTCGAGCCTGGGCATGCCTGTGGCGAGCAGCGCCTCCTCCTCGATGCCGAACACCTCGGAATAGATGCGACGCAGGTGCTCGTTGCCGACCAGCGCGTACGTGTATCGGCGGTGCGCGGAATTGTACGGATCCGGCGAGCCCTTGAGACCAAAACGGGCATAGCCGACCGACTTGAAACCGACGCCGGCATGCCAGATCTGCGTCAGCGTCACATCTTCACCGGGGTCGATGAAGTTGAATACAGGGGTGTAATCGTCGATGAAGACGTACCGGCTTCGGGCGATCTCGAACAGGTCGCGCAGCCAGGCGACGATGTTCTGCCTGCCCGCGAATACGTTGCGGTACCGGGCACGAATATCGAAGCGCTTGTCCATGCCGCGCTCGATCATGCGGCTTTGCAACGCCTCCATATTCTCCGTCGGACCCTCGCCGTTCTCTTTGAGGAAGAGGATTCGATTGCGCTTGCGCGGCACCAGCTTGGTCATCACCGAGTACGTCGCCGCGAAAACGTCCTTCTGCATCTGGCGACGACTGCGCTGACGGTGGCGCGGGGTCTTGTTGCGCTGGAAGAACTGCATGTGCAACGCGAGATAGATGAGACCGGCACGATTCGTCTTGGGCACGAACACACCAGTATAGGCGTAGCTGTTCTTGCCGTAGCGGAACACGCGGTCGAGATTGTCAAGCCGCTCCAGCACCTCATCGTCGTAGGTGACTCCGCTGGTGACATAGGGGTGCCGAGCCACCAGTTCCAGACGCTCTTCGTCGGTGTACTGTGCGACCGCCTCATCATCGTCACGCAACTCCGGGGGCAGCAGGTGACGTACATCGTAGTCGACGCGCTGCGGCATGAGCGGGTATTCGGCGTACAGCGCCTGCAGACTGAAGAGCGCAGACTCCTTGATTTTCTCGCAGATGATCCATTGGCCGCCGGGAAGCACCTCGCGCCCGTCCCCGAGCACCAGGTTCAGGCGGGCGCGGCGGACACCGCTCTCAAGCCCGACGATCTCGAACGGAACGAACTGGCGACGTCCCACGCAATACAGCCACGGCACACCACCATCCCGCGAGGAATAGTCGATCTCCAAGTAACTTGACCGCCAGCGGATTTGGTGAACGTCCAGTGACATCCCCGGGCTCCTTTACGACACCTTATGGTTCCCCTTGTGGTAACCCATGTAATATATAGAGTTGCAGTTACGGTAGACCGGCTAACACACCAACCTGATGCTTCGGTAAGGGAGAACAAGAATGAAACGTCATCTGATTAATGCAGTTCGGATGATGATGCTTCTTACATATAGGTTCTTCCGCGCGTTCCCGCGCAAGCGTAGGATTGTGTGCCTGAGTCGCGAGAGCGACCGCCCGACCACCGATTTCCGGCTCATCCGCCATTATGTGAGACAGACGCATCCGGATTATTCCGTGGTGATCCTCGCCAAGAAGCTGCACAACCCGGTACGATACGGGTTCCATATGATCCGGCAGCTGTATTTCATCGCCACCAGCCAGGCGGTGCTGCTCGACACCTACGCCATCGTGGTAAGCCTGCTCGCCGGCTACATCGACGTGCCCGTCATCCAGATGTGGCATGCGCTCGGCAACATGAAGAAGTTCGGATACACCGCGTTGGGCTCCAAGGAAGGCCGGAAGTTCTCCACCGCCTCGCTGCTGAACATGCATCGCGGGTACACGTCCGTGCTCATCTCATCCAAATCGTTCATCAGCGATTACGCTCGCGGCTTCGACATCGACCCGTCCATCATCTACGAGGCGCCACTGCCCCGCACCGATCTGCTGATCAACAGCTCGTACCGGGCGCAGCAGCGCGAACGCATCATCCGCGAGTTCCCGGAACTCGGGCGCAAGCTCAACATCGTCTACTGCCCCACGTTCCGCAAAAAGACGCCCGCCAATCAGACTCAGGCGGCAGCAGCCCTCGCCGATGCCATCGATTACGACAAGTACAACCTGATCGTGAAATGCCATCCGTTGGACGACCTGCGTATCAACAATCCGCACGTATTCCAGCACTATCCGAGCCAGTACGACATGCTGTTCGTCGCCGATTACGTCATCAGCGACTATTCGACCGTGATCTATGAGGCCGGACTGCTTGACCTGCCGGTGTTCCTCTATGCGTACGACTGGCCGGACTATTCGAAGAAACGCAGCCTGTACATCGACCCGAAGCGCGATATCCCGACGCTGTTCACGGATGATGCCGAGGCGATCGTGAGAGCCATCGAGCACGACGATTTCGACCATGCCGCCTATCAGGCGTTCATCCGTCGCAACGTGGCCATCCCCGAGCACGGCTCCTGCACGGCGCGCGTAGTCGAGCACGTATTCGATCTCATCGCCGCCCGCTAGTCAGGTTCCCCTTTCCCACTAGTCAGCTCCCTCCCTCCCGCGAAAGTTCCGTTTGAAGACCGCCGGATGGGACTTCCGCGAGAGAAGGTGTGGGGATGGTTACCGACCGACTGCCATCTAGCCCTCGCCTGTACCACACCATGCGATTTTTGAGGGTTTTGGGGCTGGTGTGGCCAAGGGTGATTCCGGGCTCATCCACCGATCATTGGAAAATGGCGGTTTTCACGACTCGCATTCTGCCACACCACATGATGTGAAGGCTCACATCGCATGGTGTGGCCTTCTGCTGTACCACACCATGCGATTTTGGGGTGTTTTTCGCCTAGTGTGGCACACGGGCTGGGAGCGAATCAGATGGTCAGGTGGGTAGAGCATGGCTGGGGGCCGTTCTGGGCCGAGAACCACCCCAGTCATGCTGTGCATGACAGCCCCCGCCAGCGGGGCAAGAAATAGTGAACGCCCCCGGCGTGGGGGCGTTCACAGTACTGGGGTTTTCTGGTTTGGCTCTTACTTGCCACCGTCGAGTTCGATGGCCTTGTTGAGGGCTTCTTCCAGTTGCTTCTGGGCTTCACCGTAGGCGGTCCAGTCGCCGTTCTTCATGGCGGACTGGGAGTCCTTCATCGCTTGGGCCGCATCCTTCAGCGCTTGCTGAAGCTCGGGGCTTTGGCTGCCGCCCTGCGAGGAGGAACCGTTCTGGTCCTTGCCCTCGTTCGTACCACTGCCATTCGCGTTGCCGTTGCTCTCGCTGCCATCACCGGATTCAGTGCCGTTCTGCCCGCCACTGTTCTGCCCGTCACCGCTTTGAGACGTGTTGCCGGAATTCTCGGCATCGCCCGCGGACGCACCCGAATTGCCGCCGAACACCTGGTCGAGCGCCTCGTCGAGCGTATCGGCGAATCCGACCTGGTCGCCGAACGCCACCAGCACCTTCTTGAGCAGCGGGAAGCTGGTCGATCCGCTGGACTGCACGTACACCGGCTGCACATACACCAGACCGCCACCCAGCGGCAGTGTCAGCAGGTTGCCTCGGTTGACCTTGGTGGAACCGGATTCGAGCAGGTTCAACTCCTTCGACACGTCCGCGTTCGCGTTGAAGTTGTTCTGCGCCTGCCCCGGTCCGGGAACGTTGGAGTCCTTGGGCAGCTCCTGCAATCGTATCGTGCCGTAGTTCGGCCCGATTACGCCCTTTTCGTTGCCCGCGTCGGAATCCACCGACAGGAAGCCGGTGAGGATTTCTCGCGTGGACGTGCCGGCGGGGATGTACGAGGAGGTCAGCGAGAACACCGGCTTCTTCGACCCGCCGGTCTGCAATGACAGGTAATACGGGGGCTGCGGAACGCCCTGCTGCTGCGCCGTGGCCGATTCGGTGGGATCCACCGGCGTCTGCCAGAAATCCTCGCCGGAGAAGAACTGGCCTGCGGACGACACATGGTATTTCGCGAGCAGCTCGCGCTGTACCTTGAACAGGTTCTCCGGGTAACGCAGGTGGCTCATCAGGTCGCCGGATATCTCGGAGATCGGGTGGTACTGTCCGGGGAAGATCTTCTCCCATGCCTTGAGCACCGGATCGTTGGCATCCCAGGCGTACAGTTCGACGGAGCCATCGTACGCATCGACGGTCGCCTTGACCGAGTTGCGGATGTAGTTGGCCTTCTGCGAACCCAACGCCTGGATCGTGTTCGACGTCTTGGTGGTGGAATCCTGCGTGACGCTTCCCAGATCGGTCATCTGCGAATACGGGTAGGCATCCGACGTGGTGTAGCCGTCGACGATCCACTTGACCCGTCCGTCCACCACCGCCGGGTACACGCGGCCGTCCAGCGTCAGGTACGGGGCGACCTTGGCGACGCGCTCCTTGGGGGAACGGTCGTACAGGATCTGCGAGTCGGAGGTGACACGGTCGGAGAACAGGATCTGATCGGATCCGAACCGGACCGCGTATAAAAGCCGCGAGAAGATGTTGCCCACCGAGGGGCCGCCATCGCCGTCAAACGTATTGGTCGCGCCCTGCGATCCGGTCGGATAGTCGAACTCCCACGAATCCATGCCCTTCGGAGCCCCGACAATCGAGTATTCGGGGGCGTTCGGGGAGAAGTAGATGCGCGGCTCGTACTTCTGCGATTCGGTGAGCTTGCCCTGGGTGGGGATGCTGGATTCGAAGAACTGCGGCTGCCCGTCCGCCGCCACCTTGTTGCCGTATGCGGCCACGACACCGTACCCATGCGTATACACGGTGTGGTCGTTGACCCAGTTGCGGTTGTCGTTGCCTTCCAGATCCAGTTCTCGGGCGGCGATCACCGTGTCCTGGCTGACGCCGTCGATGTCGTACTTGTCGACGGCCAGCGTGTCGGCGAACGTGTAGTACTGCTTCGACTGCTGCAGCTGCTTGAACGTGGGGCTGACGACCTGTGGGTCGAGCAGTCGGATCTGCGCGGTGGATTCGGCCTCGGACGACAGCGCTCCGGACTTGCCCTTGGTGGTGGCCTTGTACTGTTCGACCTTCACCTTGTCGAGCCCGTACGCCTGCTGCGTGGCGTTGATGTTGCGCTGGATATAGGTGGATTCCATCTCCTGCGCGTTCGGGTTCACCTTGAACCGCTGCAGCAGCATCGGCCATGCGACGGTGAGCACCAGCGAGACGACCAGCGCGGCGGCGATCGCAATCACCGGCGTACGCCACGCCTTGAGAGCCGCGGCGGCGCGGACACTCGGCTTGGCGGCGCCTTCCAACGCATGGGAACGCATCAGCCACACGCCGAGGAACACACCGAGCATCGCGGTGATGGCCGCCATGATGAACGTGACCGGAATGGTCGCGTGCACGGTGGTGTATGCGGCGCCGGTGATGCGGTCGCCCTGCTGGGTCAGATGCGTGAACACGCCGATCACCTGGCGCGCGGACCAGGCCAGCATGTTGAGGATCAGCCAGATGCCGATCTGGCGACGGGCGCGCTTGGTCACAGCGAGCACTCCGCGACCATGCACCGGCATGGTGAAGCGGATGCCGCCCATCATCGCATGCGTGACGACGGAGAACACAATGCCCATCAGCAGCAGCATCGATACGGCCGACATCACCAGCCGCAAACCGGGCAGCACAAACACATAGAACCCGTTGTCGATGCCGAACTGCGGATCGGCAGTGCCGAAGCTCTGCGCGTTGAACATCAGCAGGATCTCAGACCAGTTCGAGTTGAACTGCGAGCCGAACATCACGCCCACGACCAGCGACACGACCACGGCGGCGCGACGCGCGGTCTTGGAACTGAACGACTTGCCCACTTCGATGACGTCGTCCTTGATGCGGAACGTCGAGCCGTCGGACGAATCGGGGCGAGCGCGGATAGCCAGCCAAGCGGACACATAGCTGACCAAGGCCATCAGCAACGCATACGCCGCCCACAGGCCGAACTTGACACCCAGCTGGGTCCACACCACGTTCTGAAAACCGAGCTGTCCGTACCACATCAGGTCCGTGATGAACTGCGACAGGCCGAAGAACAGGCCGACGACGACAACCAGCGCCAGCACGACGCCGATCAGAATCTTCGTCCCCTTGCTGGGCCCGTTCGGCAACGGTCGGGGCGTGAGCCTCGGCACGCCGCGCTTCGGCGGCTCCCCCTTGCCGGCGGATGGCGTCTCGCCATGATCGTCGCCATCCGCCTGCACATCGACGATCACCGGATCGTCATCGGTCGCACCGGAGTCCCGACGTGGCCCGCGTGGCCCGTCGCCGGGATCGAACATACCCAACATATCAAAAAAAGACATGATACAAGCCTATCGAAAGGCTAGGAAAGCTGGTCATGCTCTGAGCTGAGAACACAGCCGTCGTACAACCGTTTCACAACCACTACACATGATGGCCTACGCTAGTGCATATGAGGATGCAGCAGATCAAACACGGCGGCAGGAGGCCGCGCCCCAGTTCAGCCCCCACCATCATCGCGGCCATGCTCTGCGTGGTGGCCCTTGTGGCGGCAGGCACGGCATGGTGGATGCTGCGCCCCCAGCAAAAAGACACGCTCGAACATCTCGCGCAGCCACAGTCCTCCTCTTCGACGCTGAACCGCGACAAGGCCCCCACACCGAAACCGCAGAAATCTCAGGAGCATCAGAAGGCAGCCGGTGACTCCCCCGCGGCCAAGGCGAGCCGCGCCATCGCCACGATGAGTCTCGATGAACGGGCCGGGCAGCTCATCATGGCACCGATGTTCGCAGGCGGCAATCCGGCCGATCTCAGCGCCCTCATCAGCACACGCCATGTCGGTTCCGTGGTGCTCATCGGCAACTGGAACAACGGCACAGCCGCAGCCAAGACCGCCGCTGACGCGCTGCAAAGCTATGCTCCGAGCGGCAACCAGCTGATCGTCTCCACCGATCAGGAAGGCGGCCAGGTGCAGCATCTCAAGGGCAGTGGATTCGACACGATGCCGTCCGCGGTGGCGCAGGGCCAGATGAGCGCTGACACGCTGCGCTCCTCCGCAAAGACCTGGGGCGGCCAGCTCAAGCAAGCCGGCATCAACGTCGACCTGGCCCCGGTATTGGGGACGGTGCAGGTCAAGCGTTCCTCGAACGCTCCGATTGGCGCGCTGAACCGCGATTTCGGTTTGGATTCCAACGGAAACGCGCAGCACGGCATCGCGTTCGTCGAAGGCATGCGCGACGCGGGCGTCGGCGCGACCGTCAAGCACTACCCCGGTTTGGGCGCGGTGACCGGCAATACCGATTTCACGACCGAAGGCATCCTCGACACCACGACCACGCTTGATGACGAGGAGATAGGCGCGTTCAACACCACGATCAAGCAGGCGAAGCCGGCTATGGTGATGATGTCGCTGGCGACCTACCAGCGCATCGACTCGTCGGCGCCCGCCGCGTTCTCCAGCAAGATCATCGACGGCACGCTGCGCGGCAGCGTCGGCTATGACGGCGTGGTGATCTCAGACTCCCTTTCGGCCGCGGCGGTCAGCGGCATAGCGACCAAGGACCTGGGCGTGCGTCTGGTGGACGCCGGCGGCGATTTGGCGTGCATAGGCGATACGTCATATGTGACGCCGATTCTTGACGGTATCATCGCCCGTGCGCAGTCCGACCCGGCCTTCGCGAAGAAGGTGACGGCCTCCGCGACGCGCGTGATGACCCTGAAATACCAGATGGGACTGGCGAAGTGACACGGGATTAGGCGCTACCGGTTCTTGAAGTAGCGGAACAGCTGCGTCTGTCGGATCACCGATCCCGTCAACAGCGAGGAGACGAGCACTCCGGCCAGCAACACGAGCGGCGTACGAACGGCGGCCAGCAACACGGCAAGAGGGTCGGACTGCGACATGCGCAGCGCGTACGCGGAGAGCAGCGCGCATGTCGCGAGCGTGCCGACTCCTGCCCAGATCAGTGATTCCAGTTCGATACCGAGCAGCTGCGCGCCCTTAGATTCGCCCGAGTGCAACGCGCCTGCATATTCGAGCCGGCGGCGGCGTACCGAAATCCCGCCTAGCAGCAGGCCGACCGCCAGTCCAAGATACGGCATCCAACGGGTCACACGGGTCAGATAGCCCTTCTGCGCGTCATAATGCGCATCGAACCCCTTGTTAAGAGCGGTCACACCGGGACGCATCTCCGATTTCGGGTTCTTCGTGGCGGTGGACAACAGCAGCTCGTCCATCTGGTCGCTTTGCGGCCACTGCTTTGCCCAGCATTCCTGGAACACGCCGCCGCTCGATGCCGCCGGTGCGATCATCGCATAGGCGAACCGCATGTCCCTGCCGTCATTCGGCCAATCGAACACGCCCGCCACGGTGACCGTGCCATGATTCGTCTGCATGCGGCTGCCTTTGACGAGACCGAAATCATGGGAGACGTCGGATGACACCCACACGCCGGACGAGTCCGGAACCTCCTGCGGGTCTTCGGCGGTGATGAGCCGTATCATGCCCGCGGTCACCTCATATGATGACAGTTCGATGCCTTTCGTTGCCAGCGGCACGACCTGCGGGCCGGACCGCATCGCCCCGGAAATGAACGACGGGTCGCCATGGTCGGAGAGCCGGTCGCAGGCGAGTCCGTCGACATTGCCGCCGACCACGGTTTTCACGTCGGCGAATGCGCGGATGCGCACCGCGGCTTCGGTTTCCAACCTCATGACCGACATCGCCTCGTATCCTCCGAGCAGGGTGCCGGCGAACAGCACGGCGAGGAACATGGCGAGAGCATGCGCGGTGCCCGAGGCGATGTTGCGCAGCGTCTCCGAGATGATGGATCCCAGTCTCATGAGCGCACCTCCGATCCATTTTCGGCGATGTCAGTTGAGTCGGTGGGACCACCCCCACCCGCTTCGCGGGAGCCCCCGCCAGCGGGGGCGGGATCGGTAGGCTCAGCGGGTTCGTTTCCGCCAGCGGGGGCAAAACCGGAGTCCTCGTTATCGCCGGGGGCGTAGTCGGCCAGGTCGATGACGCGACCGCAGGCGTCGCGCGTGTCCGGGTCATGGGTGGCGACCAGCACGATCATGCCCTGTCCGGCCAGGTTCCCGAGCACGTGGCTCACCGAGTGCGCGGTGCGCGTATCCAATTGTGCAGTCGGCTCGTCCACGAGCAGCATGTCAAGTCTGGAGCATACTGCACGGGCCAGCATGAGCCGCTGCGCCTCGCCGCCCGACAGTTCGCCGAACCGCCGGTCGGCCGCATACTCCAAGTCGAACAGCCCCATGGCCTCCAACGCCTGCGGCTCCGCTTCGCGCCGGCGCAGCCCCTTGGCCAGCAGCGGGAACACGACATGGTCCAGAGCCGTTCGCCCGGGCACGCCGTACGGGTTCTGAAACACCCAGCCTACACGTTCCACGTTCTTGCGTTCCACCGTGCCATGGTACGGCTTCTCCCATCCGGCAAGAATCGACAGCAGCGTCGACTTGCCGCATCCGGATGGCCCGCATATCGCCACGGTCTGGCCGGGTATCGCTGTGAAATCCAGATGTTCGAACAACACGTCCGTTCCGGGGAACCTATGCGCCAAATCATGTACGCTCACCGATCGCTCCGGCTGCGGCGCGGCACCGACTCCGGCACCGGCGTATACATCTTCCCCCGTCATCATCGGCAGCTTTCGCCGGTCAAACCACTGCCTATCTCAACCGAGGTGATAGCCGCGGCATCGGCGCCTTGGGGCTCGACGAGACTCGCCCCGAGCTCGGATCCGACAATTGACACCTTGATGGTCCTGCCACCCGAGACGATGCACCCCTTGCTGCCGTTGACGCCGATCACCGACGCGGCCGGCACGCGCAGCGCCTGCACCGGATTCACAAGCTGCACGCTGGCTTCCAGACCTGTGGCGAGCATGTCGCTGGTGAGTGACTGGAATTCCTGTGTGGCGGCGACTTTGGCGCAGAACTCGGCGTCATCCACTTCGGTGGTGCCGGCTTTCAGCGTGGCGGTCTGCCCGATCAGGGTGACCGTCCGGTCGAGTTCCGACGGCTGCCCGTTCTGGATGGAGAATTTCGTGACACTGCCGGGCACCTTCCCAACGACGCTTCCCCCGGCCACGGTCGCCCCGACAGTGCCGGCCCATTCGTTGACCCGCACGCTCGCGGCAGGTATCCACAGCACGTCGGTCAGCGGCAATGAACCGTCCGACGTGTCGCCGGCGGCGCTCATGAGCTGCTTCACTCCTTGAGACGTGTTCCATGTATATGTGGTGGATTTCGCCGAGGCCGGCAGTCCGAGGCGTGCGAGTTCGTTGTTGAGTGCGAGCACGTCGTCGCCTTTGTCCCCGGTGGCGAGGTCGCGGTACATCGGCGTGGCTGTCGCCAGCGCCACCACCGAGACTCCGTTGACCTTCATCGCGGTCTTGCCAGAGGTCAATCCCTGCGATGACATGTCCTCCGTCACTGTGCCGGAGGCGTTGCCGACCAGTTCGCGCGTCTGAGAGACCGTGGGAATCATGGTAACCTGGGTGGCTCCCGTGTACTCCTGCACTCCGGCCGGCGCGCTCGTGATCTCCTTGGCGGAGCCGAGCAGTGCGGGTGCCCGGTCGGGCAGCCACAAAGCGCATGCCCCGACCGTCAGCGACACCGCGACCACCACGGCCAGCAGCAGCCATATCACAGATATACGTCCGCTATTGCGGGTCTTGGAGATGCTGCCATTGCCGACTGTTTTGCCGTTTTTGCCGCGATTACGCCGTTTTTTCATCCTCGACCGCCTTTGGTTCGATGATCCCGTTCACCCATCATATGATGCTATGAAGTCCATTCATAGCAGGCCCTCCCATCGAATCTACGGATGCCACGACATACCGAAGGCCCCTGGATGCCTTCCGATGACATATCAAGAAGCAGCAGATCCGGCTTGAGCTCATGCTCCTTGCATGATTTGATTGCTCTCAACCCCTCAGTCGTCGACCAGATAACATCGATTTGAGTTAGGCGATCAGCAAACAGCGAGACTACAGACTCCAAGGCGCGCTCGTCATTGTCGACGATGGCGACTCTGGCATCGGCGCAATAGCCGGTCAAATGATCCGGTTCGGAGTATGTGTTCATTCCCTCTATTGTTCACCGCACCACCAAAAGAGCCACGGCGGGCAACCGAAAAAAACGCCGCCGGCTACCGGAACGGAGGGCACCGCATCGTCGCAGCACACCGGTGGCATACCCGTTTCGGGTATGCCACCCAACCTGTTCCCGGGGAAACGGGGGCAGTTGCCGGCCTTACTCGCCGAGCTTGGCGAGCAGCAGGGCCTCCGCGAGGATGTTGTTCTTCAAGCCGGGCAGCGAGATCGACTCGTTGGGGCTGTGTGCGTTGGCCTTCGGATCCTCCGGGCCGGTGACGAGCACCTGCGCGGATGGGAAGATGCGCTGCAGCTCAGGGATGAACGGGATCGAGCCACCCTCGCCCTTGTTGATCGGCGCCACGCCGAACGCCTCCTCCATGGCCGCGAGTGCATCCTTGGTGGCGACCGCGTTCGGGTCCATCGCCCAGCCCATGCCGTTCTCCAACTTGGTGACCTTCACCTCGGCGCCGAACGGGGCGTGTGCCTGCAGGAACGCGGCAAGCGCGTCCTGCGCCTCCTGCGGGTGCTGGCTCGGCGCGGTGCGCAGGGACAGGCGGAACGTGGTCTCGGGGCTGACCACGTTGAATGAGCCCTCGACCGGATGCGCGTCGAAGCCGATCACGGTCACGCTCGGCTTGGTCCACAGCCTGGAAGCGAGCGAACCGGTGCCGGCGAGACGATAGGAGTCGACGATGCCGGCGTCCTCGCGCACGGTGGCCTCGTCAAGGTCGCGCTGCAGGCCACCGACCGGCTCCTGCGCGGCCACGCCCGGCACAGCAAGGTCGCCGTTGGCGTCGTACATCGAGGCGATGAGCATCGCGGCGAGCGTGTTCGCATCGAGGATGGGGCCGCCGTACTGGCCGGAGTGCACCGGATGGTGCAGCACCTTGACGTTCACGTCCACACAGGTGTTGCCGCGCAGCGACGTGGTCAGCGACGGAATCTCGGCGGACCAGTTGCCCGAGTCGGCCACGACGATCACGTCGGACGCGAACTCGTCGCGATGATCCTCGATGAACGGGATGAAGCTCGGCGAGCCCATCTCCTCCTCGCCCTCGACGAACACCTTGATGTTGACCTTGAGATCGTCGCCGAGCGCCTTCATCGCGCCCGAGTGAATCGCTATGCCGCCGCCGTCATCCGCCGAGCCGCGGCCGTACAGGCGCGTGCCGACCTCGGTGGCGACGAACGGGTCAGTGTCCCATGCGGACGGATCCGGCACAGGCTGCACGTCGTGGTGCGCGTACAGCAGCACGGTGGGGGCCTGCGGGTCGACGATCTTCGAGCCGATGACCTCCCATGCACCGGGCGTGCCATCCGGGTTGCGCGATTGGACGACCTTCGCGTCGATGCCGACCTGGCGCAGCTCGTCCGCTACGAATTCGGCGGACCGCTTCATATGCTCGGCGGTGATGCCCTCGGCGGAAATCGACTTCAGCGCGACCTTACGGCCCAGCAGATCGACGACGCGGCCGAAATCGGCTTCGACCCGCGCGCGCAGCTCGTCGGAAAACACTGCGGTCATGATGCTCCTTACTGTTGCGTTCGTCATCATCCATCCCGCCGGCACGAACCGGCCGGCCTGGAACAGATGGTCATATCAGCTGCCATTGTAACCGGTTCGCCCGGCTTTCCAGCGTCGAGGCGTGGCCGTATTCTGACGGATTATGACATGGAACCCTTTCAAGAAGGACAAGGCCCAGGAGCCGGTCGAAGAGGAATCGCCCGCCAAGACCGTCGGGAAAGGCCGTCCGACCCCCAAGATGAAGCAGGCGCAGGCGCGTAACCTGCGTCCTCTGGTGCCGCCGGACCGCAAGGCCAGCGCCAAGGCCGCGAAGGAGCGGATCCGCAAGCGCGAGGACGAAGAGTATGAGGCGATGCGCACCGGCGACATCAACCGCATGCCGAAGGCCGAACGGTTGCCGTGGCGCGTGTACATCCGCGACTACGTCGACGCGCGCCGCAACCTCGGCGAGTTCTTCATCCCGGTTGCGTTCGTCATGCTGCTCGGCTCGATTCTCGTCACCACCATCGCGCCGCAGCTGTCGGTCCCGATGATGATTCTGCTGTACGTGTACCTGATTGCCGTGATCATCGACGTGGCTGTCATGTGGCGCAAGCTGAAGAAGAAGCTCATCGAGAAGTATGGCGAGGCATCCGTTGCCAAGGGCTCGCGCTCCGCATCGTATGCCTGGAGCCGCGCGATTCAGGTGCGCCGCTGGCGTCTGCCCAAACCGCGCAGCCCCAAGCGCGGCAACTGGCCGAAGTGACAGCCGCCCTGCTGCTTTCCTGACGGCGCTCCCGATAGTGGGAGCGCCGTTTTTTGTATGCCCTAGGCTGCGTGAAACCACCCCAGTCTCGCTGCGCCCGACAGCCCCGCCGCCAGCGAGGGCAAGACAGCACCCACCTTGCTCGCTCTTGGCCCACGAACAGCCCTGCTATTTGCTCCACAGCTCAGCCCGCCGGCGGGCGTAAGGTATTACGATGGGGATGGTTTTGGTACGAGCACAAAGGAGTCGAACATGAGTGAAGCTTTTGACATCGCGATAATCGGCGGTGGACCCGGCGGATATTCCACAGCATTGCGGGCGGCCGAGCTCGGCAAACGCGTGGCCATGATCGAACGCGACGCAACGCTCGGCGGAACCTGCCTCAACCGCGGGTGCATCCCGTCGAAGGCGCTGATCAGCGCCACCCACGCAATCGACTCCATCCGGCACGCCGGCGAACTGGGCATCTCCGCCACCATCAACGGCATCGACTACGGGACGCTGCACGATTACAAGAAGCGCATCGTCGACACGATGACGCAAGGGCTGGCAGGTCTGCTCGCCCATCGGGGCGTCACCGTGTTCTGGGGCGTCGCCTCGATCACCGGCGCGGCACGTCCCATCACCGTGCACATCGCCGCACCTGCTGACGGGCGGGACGTGCAACGGTCTGTGCGCTCGGACGTGCCGGAAGACATCGGCCCGTCCTACGACATCACCGCTCAGGATGTGGTGCTCGCCATGGGATCCGTCCCGCGGCAGCTGCCCGGCGAGCCGTTCCGTGGCGCGATCATCGATTCGACGCGGGCGATGTCGATGGCGATGCCGCATAACGCGGTCATCATCGGCGCGGGCGCGATCGCCGCCGAATTCGCCTCCATGTGGAACGCCGCCGGATGCAAGGTCACGATGCTTATCCGCAAGGACCGTGTGCTCTCTGGATGGGATCGCCGCGCCGGCGTGACCCTGACGCGTGAGCTCAAACGACACGGCATCGACGTCATCGACCGCTCGACGGTGACCCACATCGACACCGGCGTCAACATGGGAGCCCTCGTGCACTACACCAGCGCCAAGGACGGCGGCTCCACCGAGCACATCGCCGAAGGCGAATTCGTGCTCGTCGCGATCGGGCGGGATCCGCTGACCTCCGACGGTTGGATACGTGACGCCGGCGTGACCGTCGACGACCATGGATTCATCACGACCGACGGATACGGCCGCACGCCGGTCGCAGGCATATGGGCCGTCGGCGACATCACCGAAGGGCACGCGCTCGCTCACCGCGCGTTCGAGCAGGGCATCATCGCCGCGGAATCCATCGCCGGACTCGATCCAAAGCCGCTCGATGAGGACACCATCCCGCAGATCGTGTTCTCGAACCCCGAGGCCGCCAGCGTCGGACTGACCGCGACCGACGCGAAACAGCGCGACGACCTCTCCGATATCAAGGAGACCGTGTACCCGATGATGTCCAACGCCCGCATGATGATGAGCGACTCCGGCGGATCTCTGTCGCTCGTCAGCGGCATCCGCGCGCAACAGCCCGGCGTCAGGGTCGTGCTCGGCGTGCACATGGTCGCGCCCGTCGCATCCGACATCATCGCGGAAGCGGAACAGCTCGTCGGCAACCACACCCCGCTTTCCGACGCCGCGCGTCTCATCCATCCCCATCCCACCTTCAGCGAGACGCTGGGCGAGACGCTGCTCAAAGCCGACGACCGGCCGCTGCACACCCGATAAAGACACCGCGAACGAGCGACGCGGCGGCTCATGGTCGGCAGAAGGGCACATCTGCTGGTAAACTTGTCGCTCAGTGTGTTCACCCTAGACCAAGCGAGGAAGTTGATGGCAGGCAAGGACGAGAAGACCAAGCAGACGAAGCCCAAGAAGCAGGGCACGATCAAACAGATCATAACGATCTTCAAGTACACGCACAAGGAAGACAAGATGCTTCCGGCGCTGATCGCCGGCGCGTTCCTCGTGCCCGTGATCGTGTTCGTCATCCTCGGCATCATATTCCGTTGGACGGTGCTGACGTGGGTGTTCCTCATGCTCATCGCCATCATGCTCGGCATGCTGCTGTCGACCATCGTGCTCACCCGCCGCGCCGACATGGTCGGATACAAGCAGCTCGACGGCAAGACCGGCGCGGCCATCAGCGTGCTGCGCAACATCAACAAGGCCGGCTTCAACTTCCCCGAGCAGCCGGTGTGGGTGGATCCGCGCACCAAGGACGCCATTTGGCGCGGCACCGGATACAACGGCATCTACCTGCTCGGTGAAGGCGATTACGATCGCGTCAAGCGCGCGATGGACCGCCAGGAGCAGTCCATCAAGAGCGTCACCGCCGGCTCGCAGATCCCCGTGTACCGTGTGATGGTCGGCAACGGCCAGGGTCAGGTGCCGCTGAAGAAGCTGCGCAGCAACATCATCCGCCGCAAGGCGTACCGCCCGACGCACCACAAGAACGCTCTCCTGGCGAAGATCCACCCGCGCGAGCGTTTCATCCTCACCAAGGCCGAGCTGGAGAAACTGAACGCCCGTCTGCGCACATTGCAGACCAAGAACGGCATGGGCATCCCCAAGGGCATCGATCCCACGCGCATGCAGCACGTCAGCCGCCGCGCGATGCGAGGCCGCTGATCTTCGGCGGGCAACCTCACGCCGAACCGGCATCATTCATACATCGGGAAAGCCCCCGCGGGACATCGACGCGGGGGCTTTCCCATATCCGGCCGGGTCCCGACCGACAACCGTCAGACCGTCCACTACTTGAAACGCGACACTGAGACGCGACGAATTTCATAAATCCCAAAACATTGGAAAAACGCGGATTACACCGCCTGTTGCCCATCTCGAAACATAATCGTAACCCAATTGACGAGCGCGTGAAACTCACATTTCTAGACTTGTCGATTGTAAGTTCTCAAACAAGTTCTCAAGAACAAAGGAGCGATTGTGGCAGAGAATAAGATTTTCGCCCACACGCCTGAAGAGGTCGAAGCACTGATCAACAAGGAAGGCATCGAGTACGTCTCCGTGCGTTTCACCGATCTGATCGGCGTTCAGCAGCACTTCACCGTCCCGGCCAGCGAATTCATTGACAACGCCTTCACCGACGGCATGCCGTTCGATGGTTCGTCCGTGCAGGGTTTCCAGGCCATCAACGAGTCCGACATGAAGCTGATCCCGGATGTCACGACCGCCTTCGTCGACCCGTTCCGCAAGCACAAGACCCTCGACGTGGCCTTCTCCATCGTCGACCCGCTGA